>Ga0208586_1000718_pt1 | contig 11477 bp, 8 predicted proteins | sample NGESurshal072012_6_FD_184471 | JGI IMG/M metagenome (GOLD analysis project Ga0208586, IMG submission 184471) | Arctic peat soil microbial communities from Barrow, Alaska - NGEE Surface sample 53-3 shallow-072012 (SPAdes) | ecosystem: Environmental > Terrestrial > Soil > Wetlands > Peat ... | reverse complement strand
GTCGGTCAACCCGCCGCGAAGAGGGCCGTCGCGCTGGCGGCGCAGTGTGAACTCATCGTCGTCGTCGACCATGTTGATGCGGTGGACGAGTTAGCCGACGCCCTTGTCGGTACGAACGCGACGATTGCAGTGTTGTGCGACGTCGACGTCGGACTGCGTCGCACGGGCGTCGCGACGCCGATGGACGCGTTACTCGTGGCGCAGCGTGTTGGCCAATTCCCTCAACTGGTCTTCTCGGGCGTCCAGGGCTACGGAGGACACCTTCAACACATCGCGGGCAGGCAACACCGACGCACGCAGACCATCGCGGCGATGCAGCAACTGCAATCTGTGATCGACGCTCTGGAGTCGAATGGACATGACGTGTCGGTGCGCACCGGCGGCGGGACCGGCACGTCGTCAATCGATAGCGACATTGGCGTCCTCAATGAGCTGCAGCCGGGTAGTTACGTCTTCATGGACCGCGAGTACCGCGACGCGTTGGGCGACGACCGCGAGGGGCGGTTCCAACAGAGCCTCACGATTCTTACCACTGTCATCTCGGCGAACCACGAAGGATTCGCCACCGTCGACGCCGGACTGAAGTCGATGGCGACCGACGCCGGACCCGCCGCGGTCGTGGGACTCGAGCAGGCGACCTTTGCGTTCTTCGGCGACGAACAGGGCTTGGTCACCAATGGCGCAGGTCCGCCCTTTCGTCGAGGCGAACGGCTCGAACTCGTACCACCGCACTGTGATCCCACGATTGACAAATACGATGTGATCTGGCTCGTGCACGACGACGTCGTCGTGGACGTCATCGACGTCACCGCTCGAGGCCGTTCCCAGTAGGTACGCGATCATCGTGGGACGACAGCGATTTGCAAGTCATTGCACGAAAATGAACTGCGCGACGCCGAGCAATCAATTGTTACTACGCTTGTAGGTGTAGCAACGAAGAGGTCTAAACGTCTACGACAGTCGTTTGGTTCGCAACTAGCCCTCGTGTCGGTCCCGATCGAGCGCCGAGGGAATGGGGTGAGACGACAATGGCACCAACACGGCATTCCAGTTCATCAAGTGGTCACGAGGGCATCCATGCCCTTGAACAGTCCCCGGCGCTCGAATTTCGTTCGCTGAAGGACCAGGGCTTCTCGCCGCCGTCGACACCAGATGAACTTGAGGCGATCTTCCCTCCCGTTGGCGACTACGCCTTCCTCTCTGACTGTGAGAACAGCTTGCTCGTTGCGCCAACCGGCTCAATCGAGTGGATGTGTCTCCCAAAGCCACACGATCCCAGTCTCTTTGGCACTATCCTCGACCGATCGGCCGGCTCGTTTCGATTGGCGCCCGTCGACAGCGCCGTCCCCGCCCACCGTCAGTACGAACCGGGGACCATGGTGTTGGCCACCACCTGGCAGACCCGCAGCGGCTGGCTCGAAGTTCACGACTTCTTGGCGATTGGTCCGTGGTATCGAACTGGTGAACGATCATCGCTGCAACGCCGCACCCCGGGCGACTTCGATGCGCGTCACGTGCTCGTACGAACGGCGCGGTGTCTGCACGGCAGCGTCGACGTGATTCTCAACTGCGAACCTTCGTTCAACTACGGCCGAGTAGACGCCGAGTGGGAGTTCAGCGGCAATTCCTATGACCGAGTGGCGACGACGAACCCTGACTACAACCACATCACGCTGAGCGGCGACATGCGATTTGGCATCGAGGGTCGCTCCGTGCGAGCGCGTCACCGTCTCGTCGAAGGCGAGTCGTGCTTCGCGGTCATGAGCTGGACCGACACGCCACTACCCACGACCCAAGTCGAGGTCGACCAATACAAGGATGAGACGTCAAGATTCTGGCGAGGGTGGATTGACGGCGGACAGTTCCCCGATCACCCTTGGCGCGAACTCCTCCAGCGAAGTGCCCTTACGCTCAAGGGCCTCTCCTACGCCCCGACGGGGGCAATTCTCGCGGCCCCGACCACGTCGTTGCCCGAAAACCTCGGAGGGTCGCGCAACTGGGACTACCGCTACACCTGGATCCGCGACACGGCTTTTGCCCTTCGCGCGCTGAACGCACTCGGATTCCACACCGAGGCCGATGATTTCTTGGCGTTCCTGGGCGACGTCCTGGAACCTCTGCGAGAGAGCACCGGGCCTCGCAAACGTCGAAGCCTTCAGGTGCTCTACCCAGTCGATTGCGGCGATCCACCGATCGAGTCTGAACTTGACCATCTCACGGGCTACGTCTGGAGCCAACCCGTTCGAATTGGCAATGCCGCGTATAACCAGACGCAGTTCGACATCCTCGGTGGCGTCGTTGACTGTATTTATGAGCACACTCGAACGCGCGATTCACTCAGCGAACGTTCGTGGCGCATTGTCGTCCAGGCGGTCGAACAGGCGATCGCGTGTTGGCGTGAACCGGACCGTGGCATTTGGGAGGTGCGCGGAGAGCCTCGTCACTTCACGTTCTCCAAAGTCATGTGTTGGGTCGCGATTGACCGCGGTGCGAGACTCGCCACACTCAGAGGTGAGACCAAGCGTGCCGCGCAGTGGTCGGCCGAGGCCAAGACTGTGCACGACGACATTTGCGACAACGCCGTCGGTACTCGCGGGAACTTCACGCAGTCCTACGGCAGTGACGAACTTGACGCCTCCCTCTTAGTCTTGCCGATGCTCGGCTTTCTCCCCACGAACGACGAACGAATTAGGGCCACGGTCTTTGCGATCGCGGACGACCTGACCGACGGTCCCTTCGTTTTTCGGTACCGACCGGAGAAGACCGACGACGGATTCGACGGCGAGGGCGAAGGTAGCTTCACCGTCTGTTCGTTCTGGCTAGTCTCCGCGCTCGTGGCGATTGGCGAACTCGACAGTGCGCGCACGCACTGCGAGAAACTGATCGGGGCCGCCAGCACGTTGGGCCTCTATGCCGAGGAGCTTGATCCGACGACTGCTCGACACCTTGGGAACTTCCCTCAGGCCCTCACGCACCTCGCGCTCATCAACGCCATCCTGAGCGTGATAGGCGCGGAAGCGCACATCGGCGAAACTTCGCGGGGCAACGCGCGCTCGCACAGCTGGTGGAATGCGGACAAGATCAACAACGCCAACACGATCGCCGCTCGATCGCTCTGGCCAGATTCGCCAGAGTCACCGGAAGAGACCGGCGTCTGACCTAGCGAAGTGCCCTAATAATGGGTGCGGTCATACGTCGTCGCCCGCGCCCCCTTTGCGCTCGCACAGTAACTTTTCGCCGCGCCGAACATTTAGAGTCGTACAGCCATGGAGTACCGCGATCCACGAGGATCGAACAGAGCAAGAAAGTGTGTCCACCTCTAGGCTCAGCCGAGGAACCTGCCATGACCGAAATCAACTCAACACCTCGTACTTCGACGCCGCCGAACATTTCGGCGATATCCCCCTCAGCGCCGGCTTCAGACCTCGCGGAGTTCGTCGTCGTGGCCAATCGTCTGCCCCTCCAACACTCCTCGGTACCCGGCGACGAGGGGTGGCTCCCGAGTCCCGGCGGGCTCGTATCCGCCCTCACCTCAGTACTCGTCAATCGCAAGGGGCTCTGGATCGGCTGGCCCGGAAGCTCCGAGCATCAAGAGCCACCGGCCTCCTACGAGGGGATTCGACTGAAGGCGGTCACCTTGAGTCCGGAGGAGTACGACCAGTTCTACCTCGGCTTCTCCAACGCCACGATTTGGCCGCTGTACCACGACGCCATTCGCTCCCCGACGTATCACCGCACCTGGTGGCACGCGTATCGCGAAGTGAATATGCGCTTCGCGACAACGATTGCGGAGAATGTCGCGCCCGGCGGCACGGTCTGGATCCACGACTACCAACTCCAATTAGTTCCACAGATGTTGCGAACGCTCCGTCCCGACGTACTCATCGGGTTCTTCTTACATATCCCGTTCCCGCCGAGCGAGTTGTTCATGCAGTTGCCATGGCGACGAGAGATCCTCGCTGGCCTTCTCGGCGCCGACTTGCTCGGCTTCCAACTCCACTCGTCCGCATCGAACTTCTCACGGCTCGCACGACGTCTCACCCCGGCTACTGGAACGGACTCGGGACTGGACTTTGAAGGTCGCGCTATTCGCGTGGGCTCCTTTCCCATTTCAGTGGACTGCGACCAAATTGTTGAACTGGCGTCGGATCCGACGGTGCGCGCCCGGGCCCGCGAAATACGCCATGACCTCGGTGACCCCGAGTTCCTGCTGCTCGGTGTCGACCGGCTCGACTACACCAAGGGAATTCAGCAGCGGATCAAAGCCGTCGCCGAAATGCTCGACGACGGTCAGCTGAGCGCCGAGCGACAGGTGATGATCCAGATCGCGGTGCCGAGCCGCGAGTCCGACGCCCACTACGAGCAAGAACGTCACGACCTCGAGCGCGAAGTCAGCGAAGTCAACGGTGAGCACGGCCTCGTCGGTCACCCGGCCATCCACTACCTACACAAAAATCTTCCCTTCGACGAGTTGATCGCGCTGTACCTCGCGGCGGACATCATGCTGGTCACGCCATTTAAGGACGGCATGAATCTGGTCGCCAAGGAGTACGTCATGAGCCGAACGGACTTGACGGGCAAGCTCATTTTGAGCGAATTCGCTGGTGCCGCCACGGAACTTCGTGGTGCGTACATGGTGAACCCCCACGACACCGACGGCATCAAGGAGTCAATCCTGCTGGCAATGAACGCCGGCCCGAAGGAAACGAGGGACCGAATGTCGCGAATGCGTCGGATGATTTTCCGGCGCAACGTCTACGACTGGGCCAAGGCGTTCCTCGCAGCGCTGCAGCTCACGCAGCCATCACTTGAGCGAACTGCGCTGGCCGACAAAATGAAGCCCGAAACGTCCTAGAGCTCGTCGATCAGATCAGCGACAGAGTTGACGATTCGCGATGGCTGGAATGGATAGCGGTCAATCTCGTCGGCTTGCGTAACACCCGAAAGCACCAAGATCGTGCCCAAGCCCGCTTCCGCTCCGGCCTGGATATCAGTGTCCATCCGGTCGCCAATCATGATGGTCGACTTCGAGTGCGCGTCGAGGATGTTCAGACCCTCACGAATCATTACGGGGTTTGGCTTACCAACGAAGTAGGGTGCGACGCCCGTGGCGCTTTGAATCATCGCCGCAAGAGCGCCGCATCCGGGAAGTGATCCAAGCGGAGACTGACCGGTCGGCTCGGGGTTTGTTGCCACGAAGTGGCTTCCGCGTTCAATGAGGCGAACTGCGGTCGCGATCTGATCGAAAGAGTAATCCTGCGTCTCGCCAAGTACGACGTAGTCAGGTTGACGATCGTCCGGCCGATACCCGACGTCGTGGATGGCCTCGTGCAGACTGGCCTGACCGATGACGAACGCCGTGCCGAAGGGGCGCTGCGTGTGCACGAACTTCGCCGTCGCGAGTGCCGAGGTCCAGAGTTGTCCCTCTTCGACGACGAGGCCCATTGAAAAGAGTTGCTCCTTCACTTCACGCGGACTGAACAGGGAGTTGTTCGTCAAGATGAGATAGGGACGATTGGTCGCTCGGAGCCGGTCGAGGAACTTGTCGGCTCCCGCGACCATCGCGCCATCGCGAATCAACACGCCGTCCATGTCGCACAGCCAACTCTCAGCACGTGAGATCAAATCCATGCTTCCAGTATGGACGATGGGGCTTTGCGCATCGTGCGTCGTGGTCGGCAACTTTGGCGATTCGCCGCATTGGCGAACTCCCGCGCAAACCTTTGACACTTTTTCATCAACCGAGCGCTCTTCACGATTTGGTTTCGTAACATTCGTACAGCAGCGATTCTCACGCTGCCAGCGTCGTCCGTGACGTGGACCGAAGAACTGGAAGAGGGTGGCTGATGAGCACACCGTTCGTGGCACTCTCGGTCGATTTGCGACGAACGCGGCGAGTCGCCACGCGCACGTCGGTGGTGTCGTTCGTAGTAATTGGTTCGTTGCTCGTGGGAATGAGCGGATCGGTGGCCGCCACCACCAGTCAAGTCGCACAGAATCGCGTGGCGTATTGCAAACTGCTCAGTTCCTTCAACCAAAAGGAGAACGCCGCTCGCAAGGTCTACAGCTCGATCACCAGCCCCGTGCCATCAATGAAGGCCGCCTACAAAGCATTGAATGGCGTCGCCGTACAAGTACTTCACGTCGCTCCCGCGCCACTCAAGGGGACCTACACGAAAGAGGTGAATTCGCTCCACGAGGTGTACTCGGACTTGGCCAAGGTTAACTTCAACTACTTGAGCCTCCCCGAGAGCGAGATTCTGTCGTTTGAAGCCATTCAGTCATCGGTCACTACGGAGACAAAAAAGATATCCACGTACGACAAGAAGTTCTGCAGCGCCAAGAGTTAGCCGGTCCGAACTCACACCCGCGTGAGCAAAAAAGCCCCGACAGTCAGTGATCCGAAGAATCGCCGCTCCTGGCACGACGCTGAGGGGGAACCTGCGTAGTATTCCACCTGAAGAGACGGCGCGAGGTCCAACGGTCGTCAACGTCATCGTTTTGTCATTCAATCAAGGGGGCAGTTATGAAGGACCGTTTGACATCGTTGGAAGTGTTGCCAACACGAAGGGTGCACGTCACGAGGAAGGCTTCACTCGTCGTTGCCCTATCGCTGGGTGCGCTCCTCGCAACCACGACGCCCTCGTTTGCCGGCACCAGCCCGCGTCTCAAGGTGGCGGGCGGATCTTCCTACTGCAGTTTGCTCGTCGCCTACAACAAAAAGCAGACCGCCGCCAACAAGGCGCTCCAAACACCGGGTGGCGCCATCGCCGCGATGAAGGCCGCGTTCAAAGCGCTCAATAGTGAGGAGGGGCTGGTACTCAGTGTTGCGCCGTCGTCGCTGCAAACCCCCTACAAGAACGTGTTCAAGGAGCTGAACTTGTTTTACACCGACCTTTCAAAGGTCAATTTCAATTATGCGAAACTCTCCAAGGCCCAGATTGCGAGTTTTGCGGCGATCTCCAAGTCAATGGCTGCGTCGACAACCAAGATCACCGCGTATGACAAGAAGGTGTGTGGCGTAAAGAGCTGATCAGGTTTACGTCGAAGTTCTGGCGTGGCTGAGGACCCTAGGTCATTTTTGAAGACAGTTCGGTAAGAGTGCGAACGCATGGTCAAGCGACAGTTTCGCCGCGCGCTGCGTAACGTCGGCTGGCACCCACAGAGGGAAGTCGACTTCGACACTTCGGTGCGCGCCACTCGCGGTGTGCTCCTGGTGGATCGCGGCGAGGCGCTCGACACCAATCTCGTCCGCGACGCGCACGATGGCGTGCCAGACCCGCGAATGAATCAACGTGACTTTGGAACTGACAAGACGGGTCGTGACGATGTCGGGTGAGTCGTCGAGCGCGTTCAAGATTTTATAGATCTCCTTCCCGGCGGGGTGTCCCCACCAGCTACCACGTATGGGTTCGCCGGCAATGAACTGTGCGACACTCGGCACCGGTCCGCGAGCGGACTGCAAGACGACACCGTGTTCTTCGACCCAGGCCATCGTCTCGGCGAGACGGTTACGAGCGTTCTCGAGCATTGCCACACGCCATGATGTGAAGAGTATCCCTCGCCGAGCCCAGTTCAACGCCCTTTACGCACCCGAGCACGACATCGATTCAGAGTGATGTTGTCACGAGTCGCGCGTGCGCGGTGACGCCTCGAAGAGGCTCACGCTGGCCCCCGGGCCCCTTTTGGGGCCATCAATTGGGTTTTTGTTGGGTAGATGTGGACCTTGATTTGGAGTTCAAATAATAGTTTTCGTAGCCGTGGTTCTTCCGAATGAAGAATGCAAGGGGGCTGTGCCATGGTTATTGCAATCGGAGACGACTTTCGAACGACACGCGTCGACGCGACGCCTCGGGTCCTACCGCCCGAGCCAACGCCGAACGAGGCGGTCGCGCTGACCTCCGTGATCGACGGTCCACTGAGCCATGACAGGTTCGAACGGATCGCTCGAAGTATGTGGATCGGCTTTGGGATTCTCTCCGCTTTCCTCGTCCTCTACTTCATTTCACTGCTCGTCCGCACGCCCGCTCAGCATTCGACGTGGGTTGATGGGTGGGGTATCTGTGCCATAGAGGTCATCGCATCGGGCATGTGCATCGTGCGCGGACTGAACCGGTCACCCGGGCGTAGCGCACCGTTGGTCTTGGGCGTAGCGCTACTCTCGTGGACTGTTGGCGACATTGTCTTGACGTACGAATCAATCGGCGGTAAGACCCCCTCGACGCCCTCGTGGGCCGACCTCTTCTACGTTCTGTTCTACCCCCTCGCGTACGTGGCAGCCGTCCAGCTGCTTCGCACGGCTATGGGCCGACTCTCTCGACCGAACTGGCTCGATGGCGCCGTCGCAGGTCTCGGTGCTGCCGCACTCTGTGCCGCGTTCGCCTTTCACACGATTGTTCACGATGCCGGCGTCAGCGCGCTGGGTACTGCAGTCAATCTCGCCTACCCGGTCGGCGATCTCCTGTTGCTTTCGTTGGTCATTGGCGGCACGGTGTTGCTTTCTGGGCGTGGATCGATGCCCTGGTTCCTCCTAGCGGCCGGAATCTCTCTCAATGTTGTTGGTGACACGTTCAACCTCTTCGGCAATGGCATCCTCGATTCAAGATTCGGCACCAATCTCAATTCGGTTGCGTGGCCCGCTTCGATTGTCCTCATGTCAATGTCTGTCTGGATGAAGCCGCGAAAGCTTGATCCGTTGCGCGAATTGCGCACCGCCGGCTTCCTGCTCCCCAGCCTCGCCGCCGGCGCCGGACTTGTCATCCTTGTGACCGGAACAGTGCACACGGTGACCCGTGTCGCCCTCGGCCTCGCCACGGCGACACTGTTGGCCGTCGGTCTACGACTCTCGCTGTCGGCCCGGGACCTGCGGTTGGTAACCGAGGAACGGCACCGCCAGGCGCAGACCGACGAATTGACTGGACTCGGCAATCGTCGTCACCTGCTCCACGTCATTGATGCCTATTTCGCCGACTTCAACAATCCGTGGACGAGCGACCGCAATCTGGCATTTCTCTACATCGATCTCAATCATTTCAAGGAGATAAACGACTCGTTCGGCCACCCAGCCGGTGACGAACTTTTGCGTCAACTCGGCCCACGTCTCACGAAGGCGATTCCTGCTTCCGGTTCGGTCTTTCGCTTGGGCGGCGACGAACTGGCTGTTGTACTCATTGACGTCGACGCCGATGCCGCGGCCCAGGTGGCCGAGGACATCCTCGCTGAGATTATTCAACCCTTCTTTCTGCAAAAGATGAGCGCAATTGTCGGCGCCAGCATCGGTATTGCACTCGCCCCCTTTGACGCCACGGAAGGCACCGGTCTCATGTGGAGCGCGGACACCGCGATGTACCGCGCGAAGTTGGGCAATATCCCCTACGTCTTCTACGACCAAGAAGTTGATGGTGGTGAACAACAACTCAACCTGGTGCAAGAACTTCGAGAGGCCGTTGACAACGGTGACTTCGTCCTTCACTATCAGCCACAGCTCGATCTGCGTACAGGCGAAATCCTGGCCGTCGAGGCATTGATTCGTTGGCCCCACCCGCGCCTCGGTTTGGTCCCCCCATTGAAATTCATCCCGCTGGCCGAGGACGCGGGCCTGATGAAGGAGCTCACGACGTGGGTACTGAGCGAAGCGATGGCTCAGTGCGCGCTGTGGCGTTCCCAGGGTCGCACACTGGCGGTGTCGGTCAACGTGACGGCCACCAATCTTTTGGAGGATGGATTCACCGCCCTTGTCATGGACCTGCTGCAGAAGAACGCACTGCCAGGCGACGCGCTGTTGATTGAGATTACTGAATCGAGCTTCATCACGGACTTCGCACGATCGAAGTCCGTGATAGAAGAGTTTCGCGACCAGGGCATCATCGTCTCCATCGATGACTTCGGCGCGGGCTTCACGTCCCTGGCCTATTTGAGCAGTCTGGCCGTGGGTGAACTGAAACTCGACCGCGGCTTCATCACCGGACTCGGCGGTGAGGGCAAAGAACGCGACCTCGAACTCGTGCGAGCGACGATTCAACTCGGACACGATATGCGCCTGCGTGTCGTCGCTGAAGGAATCGAGGACGTCGACACGCTCGACCTGTTGAGTGAACTGGGATGCGACCGTGCGCAAGGCTATTTCATCAGTCGACCGATGCCTGCCGACAAGTTGGCCTTCAAGACTGATAGCGCGAAATTTCCCGTGAGCGTCACGTAGCGGTTCACGTACGAACCGAGCGAGTCAACGTCTCGCTCGCAACTCTCCCAATTTACCTATGTCAGATATAGATTTCTTGAGACCAGGACGGGTGCTATCTACCTGATGACAGGGTGTTAATACACAATTTTTCTAACAATGTCAACTTACGAGCAAACCCCGTTTAGATAGTGAAAACGGGTAACGGTTCATACCAATCCCGTTGACTTAAATCGCATAATCAATCTTGTCGGTGCAGTGTTAGTGGAAGTGGACGTGGAATGCGAATGACCGAACACGCATCGCGCCAGTTGAAGATCCTGTATGTCGAGGATGAGCATTCGAACATGGATTTGATGCGCGAGGTTCTCAAGCTTCGCCCCTCCCTTCGTTTGCTCGAAGCCGGATCCGGGGGCGCCGCGATTATTATCGCGGAGTCAGAGCGACCTGACCTCATTCTTCTCGATCGCAATCTCCCTGACATGAACGGCGAAGACGTGATGCGAATGTTGCGCGGACGGGTCGGAACAAAAGACACACCGATCCTCATTATCTCGGGCGACTGCGCGCGTCCCAATAGCGCGGAGGTGCATCTTGGCGTCGCGGGCTACCTCGCCAAGCCATACGACGTTAGCGATCTTCTCTCGCAGATCGATGCGATCCTCTCTACGTCGACTCAATAACCCCACGATTTATTTCATTGCGGCACGAAGTACCGTCCGTTCGCAACCTTGGTGATTGCAACCAAATGCGCCGTACCAAGTTCGTTGCTTCGTCGCACCCGCCCCAACTGTGAAACTGCGGCCCCGGCTCGGGTGAGCTCTTGAGGGCCACGAAACCCGTGCCACTAGGTACATTGGTACGTGCCCGAATTGCCCGAAATGCAAGCCCTGTCTGAGCGTCTCGACGCGCTCCTCGCGGGCACGACGTTGCTTCGAATCGAACTGGCCGGCTTCTCATCGCTCAAGACGTACGCCCCGGCGCATGAATCCGTGCAGGGCCACCGGCTCGTCTCGGTTGGTCGGCGGGCAAAGTACCTGGTGTGGGCGTTCGACGACGGAGTGCATATCGTGCTGCACCTATCGCAGGCGGGGCGCCTCGACATCGAGCGTCCACCTAAGACGACCAGGCCCCGAGGCTCGGCAGTGCGTTTCGTGTTTGGTCACGACGAAACCGGACTCGACGCGCAGAGCGTCGGCGTCCTCGTGCGCGAGTACGGCACCCACCGAAAAGCTTCGTGGTGGGTGTTGGGTCCCGAGGACGAGGGACCGTTAGCGGGGCTCGGACCCGAGCCGGG
>Ga0208586_1000717_pt1 | contig 11479 bp, 10 predicted proteins | sample NGESurshal072012_6_FD_184471 | JGI IMG/M metagenome (GOLD analysis project Ga0208586, IMG submission 184471) | Arctic peat soil microbial communities from Barrow, Alaska - NGEE Surface sample 53-3 shallow-072012 (SPAdes) | ecosystem: Environmental > Terrestrial > Soil > Wetlands > Peat ... | reverse complement strand
TTGTTCAGGTTCAGCGCGGTGTCGATCAGCTTCCAGCGCTGCATGTCGCGCCAGTCGACGAACGTGACCGCGACCCCGTCCTTGCCCGCACGGCCGGTCCGGCCGATGCGGTGCAGGTAGGCCTTGTCGTCGTCGGGGCACTCGAAGTTCACGACGTGCGTGACGAGTTCGACGTCGAGCCCGCGCGCGGCCACGTCGGTGGCCACGAGCACGTCGACCTTGCCGCTGCGGAACGCGCGCAGGGCGCGTTCCCGCTGGCCCTGGCCGAGGTCACCGTGTACGGTCGCGACCGCGAACCCGCGCGTGGTCAGGGCGACCGCGACCTGATCGGCCGCGCGCTTGGTCTGGCAGAACACCATCGTCAGGCCCCGGCCCTCGGCCTGCAGGACGCGCGCCAGCACTTCGATCTTGTCCATGTGGTGGACACGGAAGACGTGCTGCCGGGTGCTCGGGACCGGCGCGGGCGCATCGATGGTCTCGGCGCGCACGTGAGTCGGCTGGTGCAGGTGCCGCCGCGCCAGCGTGACGACTTCGCCGGGCATCGTGGCCGAGAAGAGCATGGTCTGCCGGCCGTCCGGGGTGAGCTGCAGAATGCGCTCGACGTCCGGCAGGAAGCCGAGGTCGAGCATCTTGTCTGCCTCGTCCAGGACGAGGGTGCGGACGTCACCCAGGCCCAGGTGCCGCTGCCCGACCAGGTCGAGCAGCCGCCCGGGGGTGCTGACGACGACGTCGACGCCCGCGCGGAGCGCCTCGATCTGCGGCTCGTAGGCGCGGCCGCCGTAGACGGTCAGCACCCGGGTACCCAGGCCTGAGGCCGCCATCCGCAGGTCGTCGGCGACCTGGACCGCCAGCTCCCGGGTCGGCACGACCACCAGGGCACGCGGCGCCTTCGGGTCGGCCGGCGGGCCGTCCTGCAGCCGCTGCAGCAGCGGGATGCCGAAGCCCAGCGTCTTGCCGGTACCGGTGCGGGCCTGGCCGATGATGTCGTGGCCGCCCAGCGCGATCGGCAGGGTCAGCGCCTGAATGGGAAAGGTGGTGTAGATTCCTGCGGCCTCGAGGGCCGTGCAGATCGTGTCGGAGACGCCGAATTCGCGGAAAGGTACCGCGGGCGCCGGGCTCGCGACCAGGGTCGGCTCGTCATCCAGTACGGTCTCGCCGCCGGGACTCTGCCCGGTCAATGTTTCGCTGATCAGGGGTTCAGCCTCCATCAGTAACCCCTTTGCCCTGCCACCCTCAGGCCGGCGGGGCGAAGGTCCGTCGTATGCCACCGCAGCGTTTACCGCGTACGGTGCCGTTCCGTGTACGGGGGCGTGTCCCGCTGCCGGCGCCATTGTCGGCGGGCTGCGGTCGCCGCATCCGTACCACGTACAACGCTAAGTGTACCAGGAGGCTTCCCGGCCAAGGTCGGCGGCGCGGCGGCCTGGCGGCCTGGCGGCCGCTCAGAGGTTGCCGAAGCCGATCGGCCGGGCCTCCGCGCCGATGAACTCGATGTACGCGATCTTGTCGGCCGGCACGAACACCTTGCCCCCCTTTTCCACGGCCAGCGTGAAAACGCCGCCGCCGGACAGGGCACTCGCCAGGTCCTGCTCAATCTGGCCGGCCGGCGTGCTGGTCTCCACGGCCAGCTCACGCGGGGCGGACTGGACTCCAATGCGAACTTCCACCAAACTCCTTCGATGGGGATTAGCCGCCAGTCAGCTACTCGGTGTTAGCTACTGAGGGGCCAGCCGCTGATACCACGCCAGGCCAGCCGGGCCATCAGCTGCTCGGCCTCGTCCTTGGGAATCCGGCCGTCGCTGCCGAGCCAGTATCGCGCGCTGACCTGAGCGGTTCCCACCAGGCCCACGCTGAGCAGGTGCGCGGCGCCGTCCGGAATCTGCGTATCTTCCGTGATGACCTCACTGATCATCCGCGCGCACTCCTGCACCGACCGGTCGAGCCGGGCGCGCACGGCGGGCTCGTTGCCCAGATCGGACTCGAAGACCAGCCGGTACGCTCCCCCCTGGTTGGCCACGAAGCCGAAGTAGGCACCGAACGTCGCGGCGACCCGCAGCTTGTTGTCGTTTGTTGAGCTGAGGGCGGAGCGCACGGTGTCGATGAGCGCGTCCACGCTTTCGTCCAGCAGCGCGAGGTAAAGCTCGAGCTTGCTGGGGAAGTGCTGGTAGAGCACGGGCTTGCTGATCCCGGCCCGCTCTGCGATCTCGTCCATCGCGGCGGCGTGGTAGCCCTGGGAGACGAACACCTCCTGCGCCGCGCCGAGCAGTTGGCGGCGGCGGGCCTGCCGTGGCAGCCGCGCCCCCCGTGGCCGTGCGTCGGACGTTGCCGTCACCGCAGTCTCCGAGATCCGTGAGCGGGGCGGAGGATGATTCTCCGCCTTCCCGGCCATGTTAAGGCCAAGCCGGCCGACCAGCTACTTTCCCGGCCCGGGTACGTGTCCGCGTACCTGCCGGGCCCGGCTGCTCAGCGGTAGTCGTCGTCATCGTCGTCGCTGACCGTTCGCTCCTGCTCTATCGCGTCGGCCTCGTTCGCGTCGAGCGGTATGTCCAGGTGCGCCGGCAGTTCCTCGTCATCATCGGTCCCGACCAGCTCACGCTCCTGCTCGAAGGCGTCATCCGGTGGCTTCTCTATGTCCATCTCGCTCAAAACGAGCCACTCCCTGTACGTTCGTTCGGTATCGGCGGGGTTACCGGAGCTGGCTGGCCAGGTCCCGGATGGCCGGTTCGAGCGCCTCACTCCACGTGGGGGAGGCGTGCACCGTGTCGGCCAGGGTAGCCAGCGGGACTCCGGCCCTGATGGCCACCGTCACCTCGCCCATCCAGTCCGGCGCCTGCGGCCCGACCGCCGCGGCCCCCACGAGCAGCCCCGATTCGGGATGAGCGTACAGCTCGACGCGCCCGGCGTCCTCACCCGTGACGGTAGCTCTTGCCGTGTCCTGCAGGTCGGCGCCCGCGGTCAGGACGGTGATCCCCGCCTCGGCGGCACCCTGGGGGGAGACACCCACCACGAACACCGACGGCATGGTGTACACCGGGCGCGGGATGGCCCGGTAGTCGGCCTCCCGCCGGTGGCCCAGAATGTTCGCGGCCACCACGGCGCCCTGGTACCGCGCCGTGTGCCGATGCGTCCCGAGCCCGGTGACGTCTCCGGCCGCCCACAGGCCGCCCCGCTGGTCGTCCGCCGGGCCGGGCGTGACCACCCGGCAGGTGGCGTCGACCGGGATCGCCGCGCCGGGCTTGATGTCGATCCCGAGCCGGTCCAGGCCCAGGCCGCTGAGCCGCGGACGCCGCCCGGTCGCCAGCAGCACCCGGTCCGCCTCGATCCGCGTCCCGTCCTCCAGCGTCAGCGCCAGGCCCTCGTCCGTCCGCTCGGCTTTCGCCGCGGCGGACCCGAGGCGCACGTCGACACCGGTCCGGCGCAGCGCCTCGGCCAGAATCTCCCCGGTAAAGGCGGCCTCGGCCGGCAACAGCGCGTTCTCCGTCTCCACCAGCGTCACCTGTGAGCCGAACGCCGCGTAGATCTGCGCCAGCTCGCACCCGGCGGAGCCGCCGCCGAGCACCACCAGCCGCCGCGGCAGATCCGGGCAGCTCAAAGCCTCGGCGCTGGTCCAGGCCGGGATGTCAGCCAGGCCCTCGATCGGGGGGGCGACCGGCTCGCTGCCGGTGCTGACGACGAGGTCGGTGTAGCCCACCGGTTCGTGTTCGGTGACCTCCAGCGTGCCGGGCTGGGTCACCTTCGCGGTGCCGCGGAGCAGCGTGACCCCGGCGTCGTCCAGGCGTGCGGCTGCCGCGGCGTCGTCCAGGTGGCTCGCGGCCTCGTCCCGCCGGGCGACCGCGTTCTCCCAGGCCTCACCGCGGCTCGCCGCCTCCAGCAGGGCCTTGGAGGGCAGGCACGCCAGGTAGGGCGACTCCCCGCCGACCAGCCCCGCCTCGGTCAGCGCCACGGAACGGCCTGCGCGGGCCACCTCGGAAGCGACGTGCACGCCCGCGGTCCCGCCGCCTAGCACGACGACATCGAACTCGGGCATAAGATCACCTTCCATCCCCCCGGCCCCGGGATGACACCCGGGTGCGCGGTTAACCATCATCTCAGCCAGGGCCGTGGTTCGCCCGGTCTTTACTGCCCGCTGCGGCGGGGGATTACTCACGCCATTTACGGGCCGATCAGGCGGGGTATGACCGGTGCCATGCGCAGTATGTGGGCGGGTGCGATCTCGTTCGGCCTGGTAAATATCCCCGTCCGGCTCTACCCGGCGACGCAGCCGCAGGACGTGGCCTTCCGCCAGGTCCACCGCGAGGACGGCGGCAAGATATCGTTCCGCCGGGTCTGCACCGCCTGCGGCCGGGACGTCTCCTACGCCGACGTGGCCAAGGGATACCAGCGGCCGGACGGCGACGTGGTGATGCTGACCGACGAGGAACTGGCCAGCCTGCCCCGGGAGCGCGCGCACCGCATCGAGGTGCTCTCCTTCACCCGGGCGGACGAGATCGATCCCCTCCTGGCTGCGCGGAGCTACTACCTCGAGCCGGGCGAATCCGCGGCCCGCGGCTACGTTGTGTTCCGCGAGGCCCTGCAGCGAACCGGCAAGGTGGCGGTCGTCACGCTGACCCTGCGGCAGCGGGAGACCCTGGCCACGCTGCGCGCCCGCGACGGCGTGCTGGTCCTGCAGACCCTGCTGTCCCCCGCCGAGGTCACCGGCGCCGATTTCCCCTTCCGGCACGCCGCCCCCGGCCCCCTCGCGCCGGAACTGGCGATGGCGACGGCACTGATCGACGCGATGACGGCCGGCTTCGACCCCGCCGCTCACCACGACGGTTACCAGGCAGAACTAGCAGCCCTCGTCAGCGCCAAGCTCTCCGGGACCTCCGGGCCGCCCGCCGGCGATATGCCGGCCGAGGTGAACGCCGGCCCGGACGCCGACCTGGCCGGGGCGCTGCGGGCCAGCCTGGCCGCGGCCAGAGCTCGCCAGCCAACCTGACGCCTGCTCCCGCAAACAACCTGACGGCCTGCTCCCGCAAACAACCTGACGGCCTGCTCCCGCAAAATGGGTGTTTTGGGTAAACGGTTGTTTTATTACTCTTAAGTCGCAGTGAACGCCGTGTTCACCGAGCGGGAGGCGGTCCATGGCACAGCCCATTCCGGTGTGGCCGGGGGAGTACGTCCGCCTGGACGACGGCGAGATCTTCGTGCGCAGTGCGCCGGCGGCCGGTGACACGGGGTACCACCACGGCGGGACCGAGGCGGCCATGTTCGTGCACGGCTTCGGCGGCTCGTCCACCAACTGGACCGATCTCATGCACCTGCTGAGTACGCCCGGCGCCGGTGGCGGCCTCGTCTGCGATGCGCTCGACCTGCCCGGCTTCGGGTACTCCCCGCCCGCCGAGGCGGGCTGCTCGGTGAGCGGCCAGGCGGCCACGGTGGCCGCCCTGATCGAACGGCGTGGCCGTGGCCCGGTGCACCTGTTCGGTAATTCCCTGGGCGGGGCCGTCTGCACCCGGCTCGCCGCGACCCGCCCCGACCTGGTCAAGACGCTGACCCTGGTCGCCCCGGCCATGCCGGATCTGTGGCCCCGCCCGGCCACGGCCCGCTTTCCCGCCCTGTGCGTCCCCAAGTTCGGCAGCTGGGTGCTGAGCCGGGTACAGCAGATGTCGCCGCAGGCGCGCGTGGAGGCGTCGATCGCCACGATCTACTTCGACGGCGCGTGCGTGCACCCGGACCGGATCGCCTCGGACATCACCGAGACCGAGCGCCGGGACCAGCTGGGTTACGGCGGGGCGGTGCTGGTCCGCTGCGCGCGGTCGATCGTGGCGGAGTACCTGCGCCGGGGCAGCACCTCGCTGTGGCGTGACGCCGCGCGGGTCAGCGCTCCCTCGCTCATCATCTACGGCAGCCACGACCGGATCGTCGACCCCCGGATGGCGGGCCGGGCCGCGCGCACGTTCCCCCGGGCCCGCGTGGTCGTGCTGCCGCGGACCGGGCACGTGGCGCAGATGGAGCGGCCGGCCGCGGTCGCGGCCGAATTCCGCCGGCTGCTCACCGGGAGTGCGGCCGGGAATGAGGCCGGGAATGAGGCCGGGAATGAGGCACTGTCCGTCCCGGTTGTGTAGGACGGTGTCCCCCGAGGCACCAACCGCCCCCTACGAGCCCGCGTTATTAGCGCACTGATCTGGAGCGCACTGTGTCGTTGCCACCACTGGTCTCACCGGCTGACGAGCTCTCCGTGGACGAGGTGAAGCGTTACTCCCGCCACCTCATCATCCCCGACGTGGGGATGACCGGGCAGAAGCGGCTGAAGAACGCCAAGGTGCTGGTCGTCGGCGCCGGCGGTCTCGGCTCGCCCGCTCTGCTCTACCTGGCCGCCGCAGGCGTCGGGACCCTCGGCATCGTTGATTTCGACGTCGTGGACGAGTCCAACCTGCAGCGCCAGATCATCCACGGAGTGTCGGACGTCGGCCACCCCAAGGCGGAGTCCGCCCGTGACAGCATCCGTGAGATCAACCCTTACGTCGAGGTTGTCCTGCACCAGGAGCACCTGGACTCGGACAACGCCCTGCAGATTTTCGAGCCGTACGACCTGATCGTGGACGGGACGGACAACTTCGCCACCCGTTACCTAGTCAACGACGCCGCGGTGCTGCTCGGCAAGCCGTATGTGTGGGGGTCGATCTACCGATTCGACGGGCAGGCGAGCGTGTTCTGGGCCGAGTACGGCCCCTGCTACCGCTGCCTGTACCCCGAGCCGCCGCCGCCCGGAATGGTCCCGTCCTGCGCCGAGGGCGGCGTTCTCGGCGTGCTGTGCGCCTCCATCGGCTCGATCCAGGTGAACGAGGCCATCAAGGTCATCACCGGCATCGGCGACCCGCTCGTCGGCCGCCTGATGATCTACGACGCCCTGGAGATGACCTACCGGCCGGTCCGGGTGCGCAAGGACCCCGAGTGCCCGGTGTGCGGGAAGAACCCGACGATCACCGAGCTCATCGACTACGAGGCGTTCTGCGGCGCGGTGTCGGAGGAAGCGCAGGAGGCGGTGCAGGGCTCGACGATCACCGCGCGCGACCTGAAGAACATGATGGACGCGGGCGAGAACATCTTCGTCGTGGACGTCCGCGAGCCGAACGAGTACGAGATCGTGTCGATCCCGGGCGCCACTCTCATTCCCAAGGGCGAGTTCGTCTCCGGCGCCGCGCTGGAGCGGCTGCCGCAGGACAAGCGGATTGTGCTGCACTGCAAGAGCGGTGCGCGCAGCGCCGAGGCCCTCGCGATCGTGAAGGACGCCGGTTTCTCCGACGCCGTGCACGTCGGCGGCGGGGTCCTGGCCTGGGTCAGCCAAATTGACCCCAGCCTCCCCACGTACTGACACGGCACGATCAGCCTGAAACAGGCGTCAGTCTGCCCAGACCAGGCCGTACCATTCCCTTGTGCTGAACGAGCCGGATGCGTGGGGTGACGGGCCGCGCTCGTCACGGCACGCCGCGGCCGTCCGCCCAGCCGGGCGGCGCCGGCCTGCCCGCAAGCCCCGGGGCGTCGGCACCACCGCCGCGCTGGCCGCCGCCATCTTCGGCGGCATCGGCCTGGTCGTCTCGCTGACCGGGCTGACCATCCAGCTGCTGCCGCGGCACTTCAGCGCGGCCCAGCAGCGGCAGATCATGGCGTGGGAGGTCAGCAAGCGGTGGCGGTCCCTCCCGGCGGGCGACATCTTTCCCGCCTCCGTCCGTTACGACCTGTCCGCCGCGGCCCTGTCCGACCTGACGGGGGTGAGTCTGCAGGCGGCCCGGGTCGGCATCGCGCCGCAGGCCGCCTGCGCCGACGGGACCGACCTGGCCGCGGCGCGGGTACTGGCCGCCGGGGGCTGCCAGGCGCTGCTGCGTGCCACCTACACCGACGAGTCCGCCACCTACGTCGTGACCGTCGGGGTCGCGGTGCTGCCCAGCGACGCGCGGGCGGCCGCCGCCCACGCGGCGATCACGCGCGCAGCGGGCGGCAGCCCGCTGGGCCCCGGGGTGCACGCGGTGGCCTTCGCCGGCACCCTGGCCGGCTCGTTTGGCGACGGGCAGCGCCAGATCTCGCAGAGCTTCACGGCCGGCCCCTACCTCATCCTGTACACCGCCGGGTACGCGGACGGCCGGCCCTGGGTCCCCATCGGCAATGATCCGTACGCCGAGAGCGAGATGACCAGCGCCGCCCGCGGGGTGGCTCAGGCGGTGGCCGGCACCCTGGCCACCCCGCCCGCCGCGCCGGCCTGCCCCGGGGCCCCCGGATGCTGAGGCTCCGGGTGGCCGCGCTCGGGCTGACCGCCACCTGCGCCGCGGCGCTGGGGGCCAGCCTGGCCGCGCCGCCCGCGGCGGCGGACAGCGTCCGCGACGGTGAGCAGGCCGTGCTGAACATGCTCAACGTCCCGGCCGCCTGGACGGCGAGCCAGGGACAGGGCGTCACCGTGGCCGTGCTGGACAGCGGCGTACAGCCCACGGTCTCCGATCTGGCCGGCTCGGTGGTGACCGGGCCCGACCTGACCGGGATCAGCACCTCGCCGGCGAACGCCAACTGGGGCCAGCACGGCACCTGGATGGCGTCGATTATCGCCGGGCACGGTCATGGTCCCGGCGCGCAGGACGGCATCATCGGAGTCGCCCCCGGGGCGCGGATCCTTTCCGTCCGGGTCATCCCGGACCGGGACGATCCCGGCTACAGCGGATACGAGCGCGAGCCGGAGGACCGGGTCCAGGACTCGCTCGCCCAGGGCATCCGGTACGCCGTCGACCACGGTGCCGGCGTCATCAGCATGTCCATCGGCTACAGCTCGCCCAGCGCCGACGTCCGCTCAGCCCTGCAGTACGCCTACGGGCACGGCGTCGCCGTGGTGGCCTCCTCCGGGAACTCCGGCGACACCCCGACCGCCAGCCGGGACGGGTACGCACCGCTCAAGTTCCCCGCCGACTACCCGGGCGTGATCGGCGTGGCCGCGGTCGGCAGCAGCGGCAGCGTGGCCGGATTCTCCAGCGACAACCTCTCCGTCGAGGTCGCCGCGCCGGGCGTCGACATTTCGGCTCAGGGCCGGGACGGCCAGTACTGGCTGGTGACCGGGACCAGCCCGGCGTGCGCGCTGGTCGCCGGGGTCGCGGCCCTGATCAAGTCGAGATACCCGGGCCTCGCGCCGGACCTGCTGGCCCGCGCGCTCAGCTCCACCACCCAGGTCCGGCCTGCGGGCGGCTACGACCAGAAGGTCGGATTCGGCACGGTGAACGCGGGCGCCGCGCTGGCCGAGGCCGGCCAGCTATCCATCCAGCGGGCCCCCGGCACGGGCGCGGCGTCGGCCGTAAACTTCGGCGGCGGCCCGTCCGCGGTCCCCGCCGAGCCGGTCCGGCCGCGGGGCAGCGGGCAGCTGGTGCTGTTCGCGGTCCTGGCCCTGACCGCGCTGGTGCTGGTCGCCGCGGCGGTCACCCGGCTCGCGGCGCTGAGCCGGGTGCGGCGCCGGCCGCCGGGACCGCCCCCGTCCGCCACCATGCCGTTCACCGCGGCCGGCCCGCCGGGCTACCCCGTTCCGCGTGACTGACCCCGCCCGGCTAACGGGATGACCGGCCCAGCGCCGCCTGCCCCGCTCGGCGACTTCGCCAGCGACGTCCTCGACACGGTGGAGGCGATCCCGCCCGGTCACGTGATGTCCTACGGCGACATCGCCGAATACCTGGGCCGCGGCGGCCCCCGCCAGGTTGGCCGGGTGCTGGCCACCAGCGGCGGCGCGGTCCCCTGGTGGCGGGTCGTGCACGCCGACGGCTCGCTGCTGGCCGGGCACGAGCGCGCCGCTCTCGGCCACTACCGCGACGAGGGCACCGCGCTCCGCCCCGCCGCCGGCGGCGGCCTGCCCGGCATCGACATGCGCCGCGCCCGCTGGCACGGCCCGCTGCCCCCGGCGGGCCACTAGGCGGAAATCCCGCGGAATGTCAGTGGGCTCTGCTGGAATGCCGTTGAGATGGAAAGCACCTCGCCCCCCGCGCACGCCGCTCACCCGTACCGGCTGGTCCGCCAGCCGGCTGCGGCCGCCGCCCGGCTCAGCCTCGATGCCGCGCAGCAGCAGGTGGTCCGCCATTCCGGCGGCCCGCTGCTCGTCCTGGCCGGCCCGGGCACCGGTAAGACGGCCACCATCGTGGAGACGGTGGCGCACCGGATCGAGGACCGCGGCCTGGACCCGGCCCGGGTGCTCGTGCTGACCTTCAGCCGCAAGGCCGCCGGAGAGTTGCGCGAGCGCATCGCGGGACGGCTGCACCGCACGATCAGGGAGCCCCTCGCGCTCACCTTCCACAGCTACGCCTACGCGCTGGTCCGCCGGGAGTTCGCGTTGCTGGGGGAGGAGCCGCCCCGGCTGCTGTCCGGGCCCGAGCAGCTGCTTGAGGTCCGCCGGCTGCTGCGCGGCGAGCTCGCCGACGGGGCCGCGCACTGGCCCGAGGCGCTCCGCCCGGCCCTGGCCACCCGCGGGTTCGCCGAGGAACTTCGCGACTTCCTGCTCCGGGCCGCCGAGCGCGGGATGGACGGCCGCCGCGTGGCCGCCCTCGGCCGTCAGCGCCGGCGCGAGGACTGGATCGCCGCCGGGCGCTTCCTCGACCGCTACGCGGCGCGCTTCGATCTCGCGCCGGTCGCCGCGTACGACTACGCGGAGATCGTCCGGATCGCGGCCGCCCTGCTGAGCCGGACCGCGACCCGCCAGCGTGAGCGGCAGGCCTACGACGTCGTCCTGGTGGATGAGTACCAGGACAGCGACCCGGCCCAGGAATCGCTGCTGCGGGCGCTGGCTGGGGACGGGCGCGAGCTGATCGCCGTGGGGGATCCCGACCAGTCGATCTACGCCTTCCGCGGCGCTGATGTCCGCGCCATCACCGAGTTCCCCGACCGGTTCCGCGCGGCCGACGGCAGCGCCGCCCCGGTCGTCGCGCTCGGCACCAACCGCCGCAGCGGGCCAGCCCTCATCGCGGCCTCCCGGCGGATCGCCCGGCACCTGCCGGGCGGCCACACCGCCCACCGCGACCTGGGCGCCCGGCCCGGCGCCGAGCCCGGCAAGATCCGGATCGCGGTCGCGGAGAGCGCCAGCCAGGAGGCCGCGCTGATCGCGGACACGCTCCGCCGCGCGCATCTGTCCGACGGCGTGCCGTGGTCGTCGATGGCGATCCTGGTGCGCTCGGCCACCCGGCAGGTGCCGCTGCTGCGGCGGGCGCTGAGCGCATCGGGGGTGCCCGTGTCCGTGGCCGGCGACGAGCTGCCGCTGCCGGAGGAGCCGGGGACCAGGCCGCTGCTGACCCTGCTGCGCTGCGCGCTGCAGCCCGGGACGCTGGACGAGCAGACCGCCACCGAGCTGCTCACCGGGCCGCTCGGCGGCACCGATGCCCTGGGCCTGCGCCGCCTGCGCCGCTGGCTCCGCGTGGTGGCCGAAACGGCTCCTGCCTCCCCGGCGGGGCAGGCCGTCCCGGCCGGGGGCGACCTGCTGGCCGCCGCG
>Ga0208586_1000716_pt1 | contig 11526 bp, 14 predicted proteins | sample NGESurshal072012_6_FD_184471 | JGI IMG/M metagenome (GOLD analysis project Ga0208586, IMG submission 184471) | Arctic peat soil microbial communities from Barrow, Alaska - NGEE Surface sample 53-3 shallow-072012 (SPAdes) | ecosystem: Environmental > Terrestrial > Soil > Wetlands > Peat ... | reverse complement strand
ATCCCATAGTCAATCCTTCCTACTGCGCTAATGAAACGATGTTCTCAGGGTTTGCGATTGGGCGGTACGTCGAGCTTGCCGATCCCGGCTGCGAGTACGACGGAGTTCGGCACCTTCAGGAGTCCGTCCTCCGTTTGGAGCGTCACGTAGGTGAGTCCAATGCCGAGGACCCACGCATCGACGACGCCGATCGTGCCGGAACGAATCCTGATGTGTTCGCCCACGTTGAACGGTCGAGCGAACAAGAGGACGAGGGAGGCGAAGATGTTGCCGAGGCTCTGCTGGGCGGCGATGCCGAGGACCACGCCGGCCAGTCCGAAGCCAATGATGAGGTGGGCAATCGAGACACCGAGAATCTCGAAGACCGCGATGAGTACGACCAGGTAGCCGAGGCCGGTGACGACGAGACGAACCACTGCCGCGGCCGCTTCGTGGTAGCGCAGGGCCAGATAACGGCCCAAACCATCGGCAATCCGTCCAACGCCGTACACGCCAAAGACGAGCAGGGCCAGCACGCACACCCACCGCACGACCTGGGAGTGGGGCGTGAGGCCGTGGCGCTTGTCCAGTTCGGAGTTGGCGATGACGGCGCCAATGGCCACGATGGAGGCGGCAAGGCCCTTCAGCCACACCTCTTGGAGAGTGGGGGGACCTCGACGGGTCCGGTTGCGTGCCATTGGTATCAACCTTAATGAAGTGTGCGTTGAGTACGAAGTGGCGATTGTCTCCGCCGGTCGGAGATTGCTGGCGCCTAGACCGAGCACCAACAATCTCCTCCGGTGAACGTTCCCCGTTGATGAACGCGGTCAATCGGGGACTGTTCGAGACGGTCAACTCGTGAGTCTCAGTTTGGCAAACGGGCCGTGTCGCTGAGTCCTCTACGTCGCTGTACCGCTCGAGAACGGTGAAACCCCCTTTCAGTCTGTATTGACGCTGACTTTTCGTGCATTGTTTGAAACGAATCGGACGAACTTGCGCACTTGTGCCGAGGTCGGCGCCGGGAGGCGGTGGTTTCGTCCGCCGGCCCACGGACGGTTCTGGGTGTCGCGTCGTTCGGGTAGGCGCGGCGGCGGTCGATATGACGAAGCGGCCTCCGTCGCCGTGGCGATGCAGCGAAGAAGGCTTCGTAACTGTCCACCACGATTCTCGTGGACCGTGCCGGGAATGTGAAGCCGTTCGGCGTCGCGCGCGCAACCTTCGTCGAGCTCGCGATCGGCGTGCATCGAAAGCTTTGCTGCGAGCCAGACGGGAGAATCGAACTCTCCGTGATTCACACAGGGTACGAAGTCGTCGTTAATCCACGACGGATTGAACCAATACTTGGAGACGGTCCGCACCACTGAGGGGGACATCACTTTGAGGTGGGGAACGTCGTCGAACGAACCGTCTCCAAACTCTGTCGCCGCTCCATCACGCACCAAGACAAATGCGGGAGTGGGTAGGTAACGTTGCGCGCGAACAGTGCGAGGCGATGCCGATTCGGACTCTTCGACCGGAAAGGAATCGTGGTCGTTAATCTTGAAGTTGGGACGCGCACTCATTAGCTGACGTGCTTCCGGAACTGTCCGGGAGGTCGAACGAAAAGGTTTACGAGATATGGCGCAAGGAGCGCCGTATTAGTGGTCACAGCTCAGACTCGGTTCACAAATTGGGTGCTCAGCGCCCGTAAACCCTTGCTGTTAAAGGTAAGCGCACAGTACCATGGAAATGAATCACGCGCAATGGGAGATTGTCGACGAATGAAGTGTTGTTCAATTGAGAGAAGTATGGATGGATAGTAACGACCCCTCCTACGGGGATTTGGCCTCATCTTTCGCGGAGATTGCTCGCACACTCTTCGTGGAACCGACCGTGGCCGGTACGCTCCAACGCGTCGTGGACTTCGCCCAGGCAACCGTCACGGGTTGTGACGCCGCAAGCATCTCACTGTTGACCGGTGGTGAAGTTTCGACACCCGTGTGCTCCGATCCCATTGCGCTCGACATCGATCGGTACCAGTACGAGTTCGGCGAGGGACCGTGTCTCGACGCCATCACCGAAGAGCCAATGCTCTATTCCGAGGATCTCACGTCGGACGTGCGTTGGCCCCGCTTCGGTCCGCTGGCCGTCTCACTCGGCATGCGCAGTCTCCTGTCGTGTCGTTTGTCGTCGGACATCACGCTCGGGTCTCTCAACCTCTACGCGAAAGTGCCCAAGGCGTACGGCGATATTGACCGCACGAAAGCAATCATCTTCGCGACGCACGCCGGCATCGCACTTGGTGCCGCGGGCACGCTCGCCGACGCCTCCGGACTGCTCCACACCGAGACGCGTCGAGCGGAGAATCTCGAAGTGGCACTCTCGACGCGCGAGGTGATCGGTCAAGCGGAGGGCATTCTCATTGAACGTGAACGGCTCACGCCCGAGCAGGCGTTCGACGTACTTCGTCGCGCCTCCCAGAACTTGAATCTGCGTCTTCGAGACCTCGCGCAGTACGTAGTGGACACTGGCGAAGTACCGGGAAAGTAACCGCTTGACGTTTGGGATTGCCCCCTAGATTGTCAGTGAGAGTGCAGTGATTTGCATCTCACAGAAATCTCTCAAGGTTCTATCAGCAGCCTTTAAGAATGCCTTCGTAGTCTTGTTAGGCAATGGGCTGAACGTGAAATTCGTTCACGGAAGAGAGGTAAACATCATGGTTGTTTTTGGATTAATCCTTCTCATCATTGGTGCTGTGTTGAAAATCGGCATTCTGTGGTCGATCGGCGTCATCATCTTGATCATCGGATTGGTGTTGTGGGTGTTGGGCGCCATGGGTCACGCCGTTGGCGGTCGAAAGCACTACTACTAAATCGCGGTTGTGCGACATTCACTGGCACGAAGTTTACGAAACATAAGTAAATCAAAGCATTGAACTGTGGTGCTCACGAAGCCAGACTCAATCAAATGACGTACTTGGATTGATGTTCGGCTCCAGTGGTGCAACCGCAACTACAAGGAAGGAATCATCATGGCAGGACTAACAGGAATGGGCGCGAGCGCTGTCGCCATCATCGTCGGCGCAATAATGCGCTTCGCAGTCTCGGTCAATACGACGGGGTTCAACATCCACGAGATTGGCGTCATCTTGATGATCGCCGGAGCGGTTGGATTTGTGATTGCCGCTATTTTGGCGGTTTCAACGAGACGGGCGAATCCCGGTGCGACGCATAGCGTGCACAGCGAAACGAGGGATTCAACCGGCAATGCGGTTGTCCAGGATCGCGTCGAACACTAACCAGTTTCAATCCGACGATCGTCGGCTCCAGCTTCGAAGTCGTGAACTGGGGTCGGCGATCGTTGTGATTGGTGGAGAGCGTCTACCCGTAAGGTCGGCGGGGACGGACCCGTGCACACCAGCGACCGGAAGCATCGTCGGAGATATCCAATCGGTGGTGTGCGCAGTCTCAAAGAATTCTCGTTCTCAGAGATGTGCGAGTTCGATTGACTTAGTGGCTTGATCTATGTCGCAGGCATGGATGATGGGCCACAGGGCAATGGGACTTCATTGCAATGGCGAGCGTGAGATTTGATGGGACGACGTTGGGCAATACGTTGTACCGATGTGATGCGGTTAGGTGGAGGGATGTGTCAGCGTCTGACAATGTGCGCTGACTCATCCGCCTTCGTCGCTCCCGCACCCCAGTTCACTCTCGATGATTCGATCGCAACGGCATTCAAGTCGCGTCGAGACGTTTCTTCCAGTACGGTCTCTAGTTGTCGTATACGAGTACATTCATTTTCCGAAGCGCACGAAAGGTAGGCCACCACCATGTCAGAGTTTTTGAGCGACGTGCAGACGTTGAGAGAGAACGCGAAGAAGAACATCAAGAAGGGTCCCGTCACCGACGCCTACGGCGCCGATCTCGCGAAAGTGCTGGACGTGCTCAATCAGTCGCTCGCGACGGAACTCATCTGCGTGCTGCGTTACACCCAGCACCACTTCGCCGCCAAGGGGCTCAACTCGGAGTCGGTCGCCGCGGAGTTCCTGGAGCACGCGAAAGAGGAGCAGGGTCACGCCGAACTGATCGCCGCACGCATCACTCAGTTGGGCGGCGACGCGGACTTCAATCCCGATTCGCTGAGTAATCGCGCCCACTCGGAATACGAGACCGCCGAGAGTTTGACCGAGATGATCAAGGAGAACCTCATCGCCGAACGTATTGCGATCAGTTCCTACACGGAGATCATCGTGTGGCTCGGCGAGGGCGATCCCACGACGCGCCGGATGCTCGAAGGCATTCTGGCCGTCGAAGAGGAGCACGCCGACGATATGGCCAATCTGCTCGCGTCAGGGAAGTAATCCCGTCGAGGGCTGTTTCGCCGCGCCAAATTTGACGGGGCCGTAGCGGCGGCGAAAGGCTATGTAGACGCCGCCGCCCGCAAGGATCGGCAGCCAGTAGGTGACGAGGCGATACGCGAGCGTCGCAATGATGGCTCGGCCACTTGACACGCCAGCGAGTACGAGCAGACCACTGAGACTGGCCTCGACGATGCCGAGTCCGCCCGGGGTTAGGGGCACGAGAGCGATCACTGCAGTCGCCGCGTAGGCGAGCAGCACCAGCGAAGGGTTCGGTGTCGCCCCGGTTGCGCGCAAGGCACAGAGCAAGGCGAAATAGTCGAAGCCGATGCGACCGCCGATTAAGAGAACGGCTTCGCGCCACCTCTTGCCAAGGTTGGATCGCACGAGGTTTCGCTCGTTAAGCAGCCGGTTCGCTAGGTCAATGGTTTGCTTCTTGCGACGGGGCAGGGCGTTCAAGAGTCGTTGGAGACCGCTGGCCATTTTCAGCAGCGGTCGGTCCGTCGACAGTAACAGCGCACTGAACGCAACGATCAAAATGAAACCGGCGATACCGAGATACGCGGTGTGGGCAAGTCCCGCGCTGACCGGTACGCCGCCGAGAATGGCCGGCAGCACAGCGAACGGCAGAAAGAACAGACCCGCGAGGCCAATAATGGACGACGCAGCGAGACCACCGGCGGCCTGATCGGCGTTGATACCGCCAATGGCAAGCATCTGATATTGCACGCCGGCGCCCACCACATCACCGGCCGGAAGTACGTTCGTGACGGCGTTGCCCACGAGCAGTGCGGCGACAACGGAGAACCACTGTTTGGTCCGCAGCATTAATCGAAGGAGCGTGACCGCGCACACAAAACTGAGCACTTCGGTCACGAGCATGACGCCGAGCCACAAGAACGAGAGGTGGAAGAGTTTGGGCCATGCCGAGAGGACTTTCGTGAAGGCCGGCAGGGCCACGTAGAAGGCCAGTCCCGTGACGACGACACCGACAATTCTTTTGACGGGACTCGACTTTTTGGCTTTCGCTTGGTCAACTATCGGACCAATCTAACTGCGCGCCGTTGATTTCGACCAACTTTGATTTTTCTTAGAACCTCTGGCGGTAAAAGAAAAACCCTTGAATAGGGTAATTTCGACGTGGATACAATTCTCGTCGTTTCCGGCGGTGCCGTTTGGGAATGGGAGGGGCACGAGAAGAGAGGGGGAGGGTTCGCATTACGCGGGAAACCAACAGTTCGTCGCCCTCAAAATCTGATGTTCGACGTGCGGTGAGGACCGAGTTCGTTGCGGTGAACATAAGGTCCACAGTGCGAGCCAGCGAGACCGAAACCTAAAGGAGGGATTCCATCATGTTGAAGAGCAATCGTGTCGAACCGCTGGTTGTCGTGAGCGCACCCAAAGGGACTGAGTCGGTCCACCCTCCTCAACGAGGGGACGGGCCCGTTGACCGGGTGGCGACGCAATTTGCCGAACTGGTGAATGCCGGGGCCCTGGATCTTCCACTTCCCGGAGAGGGTCGGACCAACGAACGCTGGATGGCACTCGCGGCGGTCGCCGCGGAGGACCTTTGCGTTGCCCGACTGGCCGAGGCCCACGTGGACGCGATCGCCATCTTGAACGACCTGCGCGGCTTTGAACCACCGCCCAAGTCGAGGTGGGGCGTGTGGGCGGCCCACCCGAAGACGCCGGCGCTCACGGCGAAGTGCCGTGACGATGAGTGGTCACTTGTCGGTACGAAGTCGTTTTGTTCCGGCGCGACGAGCTGCACGCACGCCCTCGTCACTGCGGACGCCGACGACGGCTATCGACTGTTCGCCGTTGACCTACTTAACGCGCGACCGATTCCCGGTTCGTGGCCGGCGGTGGGCATGGCGGGGTCGGAGAGTTTGACCGTCGATTTCGACGAAGTCGCTGCGGTGGCGATCGGCGAACCGGGCGCGTACCTCGATCGACCGGGTTTCTGGTTCGGGGCGAGCGCCGTGGCGGCCTGTTGGTACGGCGGTGCCGTCGGACTCGCGCGTGCACTATTGAGCGCCCATGAGGAGCGCGAACTTGGGCCCCACGCATTGGCCCATCTCGGCGCCGTTGACGCAGCGCTCCACTCACTCGCGAACACGTTCAGCGCTCACGCCGACGAGATCGACCACGATCCATTCGATGTTTCCGGGTTGGCTGAACTGCGCGCAATGCAACTGAGAGCGACGACGGAGGAGGTGGCTCGGAACGTTCTCGATCGTGTTGGGCGAGCACTCGGAGCACGACCGCTCTGCGGTGATGGCCGCCACGCCGCGTTAGCGGCCGATCTACCGGTTTACGTTCGCCAGAGTCACGCGGAGTCCGATTTGGAGCGTTTGGGAACACTGGTGTTGGAGAAGGGAAGGTCATGGTAACTGTCGCGGCGCAGCCGTACGAGCCACCCCTCATCAATGGCGAAGGGACGTCGGAGTTCGAATGGCGTCAATCGACGGCGCTGCGCGATGTGGCGGAGTTCACGTTGCCGCCGTGCGACCTCGCGGTCGTCGTGGCGCCCCATCCCGACGACGAGACGCTCGCGCTCGGGGGAACCATTTCACTCCTGCTCGATGCCGGCGCGACGGTTCTCGTAGTGACCGCTAGTGACGGCGCGGCGTCGCACCCGAACAGCCCGACAATGCCGGCGGAGAGCCTTCGTCGGATACGGGCGAACGAATCGCGTACGGCAATCCGAGTGCTGGGAGAGGGACGCCGGGGTAACGCCTTCAACGTGCAACTCCACCTTCCCGATGGGACGCTTCGCGCACTCGAGAATGAACTGTGTGAACACCTCCTCCGGTTCCTCACTCCCGACGTGATCTGTTTTGCGACGTGGGCGCACGACGGTCACCCCGATCACGAGGCCGTTGGACGAGCCGCGCGAGCGGCGTGCGAGCGCGTCGGAGCCACACTCGTGGAGTTCCCCGTCTGGACGTGGCACTGGGCCAGGACCGACGAACCTTCAATCCCTTGGGACCGGGCCCGTCGGGTGACACTCAATGCTCAAGCCCGCACCGTCAAGCAACGAGCGGTGCAGTGCTACCAAAGTCAGATTCATCCCCTCAGTGGCGAAGCGGGCGACGAAGCGGTCGTGGCGCTCAATGACCTTCTCCATTTCGAGCGCGACTTCGAGGTGGTGTTCTCGTGACGCTTTCGGCTGACTACTTCGAGCGGATGTACCGCGAGGACAACGATCCGTGGGGCTTCACCGATCGTTGGTACGAGGAGCGCAAGCGCGCGGTGACGCTCGCAGCCCTACCCGAGCCCCGTTACGGTTGCGCCTACGAACCGGGATGCTCGATCGGTGTCCTCACCCTCGGCCTCGCGGACCGTTGCGAATCGTTACTGGCGTCGGACATCTCCCCAATCGCGCTCCGCGAGGCCGATCGACGACTCGAGGGCAGGTGCAACGTGCTTCTCGAACGGCGGCAATTGCCCGAGGAGTGGCCTCACGGACAGTTTGACTTGGTCGTCCTCTCCGAGCTTCTCTACTACTTTGACGAGCGCGACCTCCCCAATGTGCTCGCGAAGGCCTCTCGGGCCGTCGCGCCGGGGGGCACGCTCCTCTCCGTCCACTGGCGTTGGGCAGTTGCGGATTACCCTCAGCGCGGTGACGCTGTCCAGGGCGCCCTGGCCGCTGAAGTGGCCGGGACGCTGGTACGAACGGTGCACCACTCGGAGGCGGACTTCGATCTCGCGGTCTACGTGAAGCGCTACGACGTCGACGACGTGGGTGGTTGCTCCGTCGCGCAAAGGACCGGTCTCAAATGATCGGGGCATTCGGCATTGTCGTTCCGGCGCATAACGAGGAGAAGTTGCTGGCGAGTTGCTTAGGGGCATTGAAGAACGCCGCGAAGCAGGGTGGCGTGCCGCCCGTGCGGGTGTTAGTCGTCGCCGACAGTTGCGCTGACGCGACCGCGGACGTGGCACGTCAGCATGGTGTCGACGTCGTGGAAGTCAATGTACGAAGTGCCGGCGGTGCGCGTGCTGAGGGATTCAAATCCCTCCTCGAGAGCGGCGAGGTCGACGTAGAGGACCTTTGGCTCGCCACGACTGACGCTGACAGCGTCGTGCCGGACCACTGGCTTCTTCACCAGATGCGCATGGAGGCCGAAGGCTACGACGCGTTCGTCGGCACAGTTGTGGTCGACGACTGGTCCGAACACAGCGCCGAGACCAAACGACGCTACGCCAGGCGCTACATTGCTCGTGACGGCCATCCCCACGTTCACGGTGCGAATCTCGGTCTCTCGGCGCGCGCCCTTCTCACGGTTGGCGGATTTCCGCCACTCTCCTTGGCTGAGGACCACGCGCTTGTAGCCGCACTTATAGAGCACAACTTCCAGATCTGTCGCAGCGCCACGGCTCCCGTGACGACGTCGGCCAGGAGGGACTGGCGCGCGCCCGACGGCTTTGGTGCGCTACTCAATTCGATGGACGAGCCAGCGTGGGGGCGAGTGCTTCGACTCCATTCGTGATTGTGCTCGGCGTTGTTGCCCTTGTACGTCGAGCACGACACGAAAGACGCATGGAGGTCGGGGCGATCGTGCTGCGTGATGGCACCGCCATCTCGACGTAAGGGATACCGGCCCCTTCGGACTCGATTGCTACCCGCGAAGAGTTCAGCTTCGTTCGTGGTGAGCACTTTCTCCGACTGAGCCCAGCACCGACCGTGTCGTTTGCTCGCCACCGGACCGAGGGCGAAGAGTTGGGCGGTACTGTCGTGAGGTGAGCGCTTTTCGACCGCCGGTGATCAGGGAAGGGAACGCGTTGTCGACCAACCCGTCCCACCAACACCAACGCTTTCGACCTGATATTCAAGGTCTTCGCGCAGTTGCCGTCATCTTGGTCATTCTCGATCACGCGAGCGTCCCCGGTCTGGAGGGCGGCTACATCGGAGTCGACGTCTTCTTCGTCATCAGTGGTTTCGTCATCACGAATCTGTTGCGACGACAACCGGCCGACAATGTCCGAGGCAACCTCGCGTACTTCTACGGTCGCCGGATCCGTCGTATCGTGCCCGCGGCGACGCTCGTGTTGGTCACGACCATCTTCACTTCCTATTTTCTCTTGGGCGTCAACTTCAATCGTCAGCTGTTCGGCGACGTGCGATGGGCGTCGCTCTTCTCGATGAACTTTCGCCTCATCAACACCGGGAGTAACTATTTCATTCCCGGTATCTTCCCGTCACTCGTGACGCACTACTGGTCACTGGCGGTCGAGGAACAGTTCTATCTCGTCTTTCCACTCGTCGTCTTTTCGCTTACGTTGATGACGCCGCTGCGTCGACGGGCCGGCGTCCTTGGAACCTTCCTCGTCATGGCCATCGTCGCGTCGGCGTGGTGGTCCTGGCACCTCACCCCGATCAGTCCGACTGCCGCCTACTACTCGCCCTTCACCAGGTTCTGGGAGATTGCACTCGGAGGACTCATGACGTTGCTCCCGGGCGCGTGGGCGAAACGGGCGCCCGTGTTCAACGCCCTGTTGGGCACGACCGCCTTCGTGGGCCTGGGACTGGCGGTCTGGAAACTCAATGCCCAAAGCGTCTATCCGGGCGTGCTGGCGTGGTGGCCGTGCGCCACGGCCGCCGTCCTGCTCTGGAGCGGGCAAGAAAGCGCCACGGGGGGACCGGCTTCGTGGCTCGCGTGGCGACCGCTTCGTTACATCGGCGACATCTCCTACGGGCTGTATCTGTGGCACTTCGTTTGGCTCTTACTGCCCCTGCAAATGGTCCACCCACCGACGTCGCAGTGGGCGCGACCGATTGAAATCGCCGGTGCGCTGGTCTGCGCGATGGTCTCCTATCACCTCCTCGAGAATCCGATTCGACGCTCGAAGCGTTTGGACGGCGACGGCGTGGCCGTCGTGCTCCTCTTACTGCTCTGCGCTGGGCTTTCGTGGGATTCGACGCTGATCGTCGGTCACCTCGCGCACGTACGTTTCAAGTTCTGAGACTCGTCAGTTGTCGATATTCATCGGCGCTTCGGGAGCAACGATGACGTGGTACACCGAGCCGATGCTCTTGGTGACGTAGGTCGCGATCACGTTCTCACCGACGTAGCTGAAGTGGATGCCGTCGGTGGAACGAAGGACCGAAGGAATGTTGTTGACCCGTTCGTTGTTTTGATACTGATGCTGCTTGTTGGCGAAAAGGTCCCACGTCGGTAGGAACGTCATGCCCGGAGTCGTCGCCTCCACGGTCGCGAAGACCGAGTTGATGGTGACCATGTTCTGGCGGTAACTGTTGGGTCCCATAATCGGCATGCCGACCCAGAGCACGTAGGCGCCGGTCTTCGTCGCGGTCGTGGCGATCTGCTTCACGATCTTCGTGTACGCGACGATCCACGGCGCTGACGCGAAGGCGACCACGTGACCGTTCACGCGGAGGTTCTGCTCGTCATTCCCCCCGAACATGATGACGACGAGCTGAGGGTGGTACTGGGCGATGAGTGTCGCTTCCTTCGCCGGCCAGTTGTAGAACCACGGCGTCGTAAGACCACTCGACGACTTGTCGGCCTGTACCAATGTCACGTGGCTGTCGTGGCCAAGTTCGCGAGTGATTCCCCAACCGAGGTCATTGCCCAACGAGTCACCGACTTCGAGCACGGTGCAGTGCCCCGGTGAGACGGGAGTGAGCGACGGCGTCGTCGTCGTCGGTCCGCTCGTCGAGGTGCTCGACGAAGAAGTCGGTGCGCCCGTACTGAATCGGCAACCCGATCCCGGTGGTTTGAACGTGGCGAGATTGACGATCGGCGTTGGTTCGTTGATCTGTGAAGGCGTCGCCGGCGTGGTCGTCGTGGGCGCTGGGTTGGTCGTCGTGGGCTGCGAGCTCGGCACGGTCGTGGGGACGGTCGACGGGATGGTTGTTGACGAAAGAGTGGTGGTTGGTGACGCGACCGACGGATGGTGCGAGTCGCTCAGTTCGAATCCGACGACGATGAGCGCCGACACGCAGATTCCGAGCACAATGCGAAGCGGCCACGTGGGTCCATCACTCTTCATTTTCGTGGTTTTTGCCATCTCGTTCGGACTGTAACAGCGCGCTACGCGGAAGTGGCAATCGCGCGGTGTGACAAATTGTGAAGTTGTTGGCTACGAGCCAACGGTGACGAGCGTGCCGATCGGCGTGAACGGGAAGATGGTCTGGGCGCTCGCAAAGGGCATCTCGACGCAACCAAGACTCTGTGGGGAGC
>Ga0208586_1000711_pt1 | contig 11583 bp, 11 predicted proteins | sample NGESurshal072012_6_FD_184471 | JGI IMG/M metagenome (GOLD analysis project Ga0208586, IMG submission 184471) | Arctic peat soil microbial communities from Barrow, Alaska - NGEE Surface sample 53-3 shallow-072012 (SPAdes) | ecosystem: Environmental > Terrestrial > Soil > Wetlands > Peat ... | reverse complement strand
CAGACGCCTAGGGAAATACTGGGGAAATCCCCCACGACTGTCCCATCCACCGCTCATCCGTCGGATCGAGTCTGTGGAGGTAGATGTCGTGGACAGCAAGACAAAGCTCACGGGCCATGCCCAGGTCAAGCCGGACAAGAACGGCCGGACGCGCTCCTACTATGCGTTCTGGCGCGACGCGAGCGGCAAGAAGCACGGCGCCAGAATCGGAGCAGCGCACGTCAGAGACACCGGCCGCAGGACGCCGCGCGGCGCCGTCATCTGGCGCGCGGGTGACGGACCGAAGCCCACAGCCGAGCACCTCACGCCGCGAGAGGCGGAGGCCAAGGTCGAGGAGCTCCTCCGCGAGGCCGAAGCAAACGCTGACACCGCCAGACCAACCCAAGATGCGCCGGTCCTCCGTGACGCGACCGAGGGCTGGCTCTCGGCACGACACGCCGAGCGAGGCCTCAAGCGTTCGACCATCGCCGACTACGAGGACCTCTTTGAGCGTCTCTACCGCGACCTTGGCGCAGAGACCCCAATTCGCGACCTCGCGGACGGCCGTCTAACGAGCTACTTCGCTGAGTTCAAGGCCGAACGCCTGCTTGGAGAGCAAGCAGCCGCAAAGGCTCTAAGTGAAGGCAGGGATGTCGCAGAGGTCCCCGTGGAGCGCTGGACCGCACAGCCGCCAGGGAGCCAAGCAGTTGAAGTGGCCACCCGACGAGAGGCGGTGCGCCTAGCAGCACAGATCGGCGGCACATGGAAGCACCGTCGTCGAGGTTGCTACAGGGTCGTCTCCCACGGAGCCCAGCGCCCGCAACGCGTCTCCCGGGCGACTGCCAGACGCTCGGAGGGCGAAGGCTGGATAGTCTCTCAGCGCACCCACACACGATGGATGCTCCGCACCCCAGCAGCAGCACAAACACGCAACAAGTACCGCGACATCCTCGCCGCATCCCTCGACCACGCCGTCGCGCAGGAGTGGATCGAGAGCAATCCCCTGGCTGCGGTAAAGCGCACCAGCAAAAGGAAGGCTCGCCAGCGCATCCTGCGTCGCGACGACTTCTATGCGCCCGCCGAAGTCGATCGACTGTTGCGATGCGCTCCAAGCGTTGTCGCCGAAGCATTCTGGCTCTGCGGCGCCCACGCAGGTTTCCGACTTCCCGGTGAGGCTCTGGGCCTGCGGTGGGGTGCTGTGGACTTTCAGAGCGGCGTGATTCGTCCCTATGACAACTGGGTGCGAAACGCTCCCGAGGACACCAAGACGGGGGAGTCGGCCGCCATCCCGATGACCCCGAGGCTCATGCGGGCGCTCGCGCGCCTCAAGGAGCGCAGCTATGCAACGGCAAACGACGACTTTGTATTCATCAGCACGCGAGGCGATAAGCCGATCGCAGAAAAACCTATGCGCGATGCGTTCAAGCTCGCAGTCAAGGGAGCTGGGTTGAAGCCAATCCCGATGTATAACCTCCGTCATTCTTTCGGAACCGCTCTTGCACGAGGTGGCGTGGACATACGGACAATCCAAGCCCTCATGCGCCACGAGCGCATCACAACGACCGAACAATATTTGGCGTATGCGCCACAGCCCGATCTTGCTAGGCGTCTGGCCCGGGCACTGGATACGGAGGCTACGTCTGCTTAAGAAGGTATTTGGTACCGGGTTCAAGCGGTAGTGGGCGACTCAGCGCGACGGACTTCTGCCACAGGCGGACGACATCTCGGGGGAACTCCAGCACGCGGCGCTGATCCAGGTGTCATGAGGAGCACCCTCCGGTGCTGTTAGTTGCTTGAACGTTCATAGAGGCCTACCAACACGGCGGGGTCAAACCGCCCAATACAAAGCGAAGCACGTCAGGCGGATGGAAAACCGCCGAGCGAGGATGACTAGGAGGGTGCGTCATAGCGAGCGGGTGCGGCTCACGCCGACCTCACGATCCCCTCACAACTATCGTCTGCGCTCGTGTTACTCGAGAGCCTCCCCATTGGCAGCGCGAGCCAAGCACTTGAAGGGATCGAAGCCAAGCTCGACAGGGCAGATGAAAGCTTGCGCACCCTCGACGACGAACTTACTCGAATCTCGAACAGCAAACCCCTCAAAATCGGGATCGATGTCGATTTCCAGTCCGGCTGGAACGTGGCTTACATCGAAGACACTAAGCCGCTTCCCGCGATCTGTAGCGTCTTGATCGGAGAGAGCCTGTACCACGGACGATCCGCCCTTGAGCACCTCGTCTGGGCACTCGTCAAGGCGAACCATAAGAAGCCGGGAAAACACAACACCTTCCCAATCGTGACCAAATGCACTCCCGAGAGGTTCATGGAGATCGCCAACAGAGCCCGCAAAGGGAAACAGAAGGCCGGTCCGCTGCGTGGCGTCTCGAAGCCCGCGCGAACACTCATCGAGAGCCTTCAACCGTACAAACGACAGAACCCGGCGTACCATCTTCTGACCTTCCTGAACGGCATGGCACGAGACGACCGGCACCACGCACTCCATGCCTCCTGGGTCGCCAGTCGAGCAACCGATATTGAACCCATGTTCGAGCCGTATCGCGGCTACCGAACTCATGCGGGATGGCAAGGGCCTGGTAAGAGGCACAAAGCTCGCAAGGTTCAAGGTCCTTCCCCTCACGCGAAACCCGAAGGTGAGCATGAAAGGCGACATCCCCGTTTTCATAGCGTTCGGGGACCCCGATACCGCCGTGGTCTTGAGCGCCTTCAAGCAAATCAATCGGCGTCTTCGTGACATCATCGAGCCGTTTGCGGAGTTCCTCTAGACGCTCCGGCGATACGCGACCCTCCACCGCGTGGGGTAGCTGACAACCGCTCGCGGGGTATCGTCATCCCCGTGTATTCGTAGTTGACAAGCCGGACGCATCGGCGTGGCTAGACCGGATGTTGAGCTGGGGCGTCATCAGACGTTGGTGGATCAAATTCGAGGGCTTCGTCGTATGACCGCGTGTCCCCGGCGAGCGATCCGAGCGCAATCGTACGCCTGAACCAAAGTCAGTAAGAACTTTGTCCAGCCTGGGTATCGCATCGTCCTCCAGGCGTCCGCGCGACCACCGAGAGCCTTGCTCCTGGACATCGGCAAGCAGTTGGAGACGCGAGCAGGCGGCGGACACCACGGCCCATGCCGCATCATCGAGCGCAGCGGCGAGAAGGTCCCGGTGTTCCCGCCAAGTGGGGATGTTGATGTCGAGGAAGCCTGGTAGCTCTCGCGTCGCGATGCCACTTCTGACGACTCGACCAACGAGCAAGATGTCCGCTCTGAGCAGGCGCGCGGCTGCCCGTGCTCGCGCGGCGTCTCGGCGCGACTCCCTCATCCACTCAACGATCCCAGTCAGCCCAGCGCCAACGGCTACCCCCACGAGTCCGAAGATCGCGGGCACCAACGAACCGAAAGCGAGAGGAAGCAATTAGCGACCGGAACCGTAATGCCAGAAGCGGCCAGGCATCTGAGCGCGCCACCTGCCGCTAGCCGAAAACGCTTGGAACCCATCTACGACTCGCCCGTTTCTCGCCTTCCGCCTGCTCAATCCTTGCTTCTCAGGGCAGAGTCGGCTTCTGGATGTTTCCCACTCCTTGGGATGTCATTTGTCGGCAGCTTCCGGTAAGGTTCGGTTCCTCAAGATTCGTTTCATGTGACCTGATGGCTGAACGAGGGACAAGCAAAGGGAGCACGCTCGACGGCAAGTCGCCGATCCGAGCGGCCGTGCTTGCGGCTCTTATCGAAACGCCGGCGCACGGCTGGGACGTGGCGCGGCGAGCGAATGTGCGGATGGGCTCCGCCTGGCGTGTCGATCCCAAGCACATCTATCCCTATCTCAAGCAGCTGGAAGCCGACGGCCTGGTGCGCTCTGAGAAGGAGGTCTTGGACAGTCGGCCGTATGTGCGCAATGTCTATTACCCGACCGACAAGGGCAAGCAGGCCCGGCGCGATTGGCTCGCGGCTAGTCCCAAGACCAGCGCCGTTCGCAACGAGCTGTACGTCCGGCTGGGGTTCTCGACCGAGGAAGACATCCCCGACTTGTTGCGCGCCCTCGCCGAACGTCGCCTCGACGTGCTGGAAGAACTTGAGCAGAACGCAATGTGCGACACGCCACGAGTCTCGTACGCCGGAGCGGTCATCAGCCTGCAGTGCACCGCCGTGGATAGGCGACTGACCGCCGAGAAGGAATGGCTCGATGAAGCTCGCGCCGTACTTGAAGAACGGCAGCAGGCACGGCTCCAACGATGAGCTTGCTCGCGTTCCGGCAGGTGAGTAAGCGCTTTCCTGACGGTGACGGTGAGATCGCAGTTTTGGATCGTGTGTCCTTTGAGGTCGAGGTTGGCGAGTCGGTTGGCCTGCTGTGCTCGCGCCGAGGCGGCAAGACGACGCTGCTTGAGATCGCCGCTGGCCTGATACCTCCCGACGAAGGCAGCGTTTTATGGGATGACCGCGAGCTGGTCGAAATGAGCGACGGCGAGGCGGCGCACGCCCGCCGACATGGCGGCATAGCGCTTGTGCGGGGCGAGTGGCGCACCAGCCGCTCGATATCTGTCCTCCAGCACATCTCGATCCCGCTCTATAGCGGCACGCCCAACATGGACGAGGCCGAAGAACGCGTCCTGCGGACACTGGAGTTGGTCGGCGCAGTGCATCTTGCCCGCCGCCGCACGTCGGAGCTCGGTTTGAGCGAACGTCCACTGATCGAGTTGGCCCGCGCCATCATCCGCGAGCCGCGTCTGCTGTTGGTCGATGAGCCAGCTGTCTTCCGTAAGCCAGAAGATGCCCGCTCCTTCTACGAGCTGTTGCGCTCGCTGCCGGAAAAGATTGGCTGCGCACTTTTGATCGCCTCCGAAGAAGCTACGCCGCTGCGTGGCTGCAAGCCGATGATGAGCCTGGCATACGGGCAACTGAGTTCCACAATGTCGCGGCGGAAGGTCATCGACTTCCCGTCGCCAGGCGGCGCTCAGAGTGCGTCGTGAGCACCCTTGAGCTTCGTGAGGTCGTCAAGCGCTATGAGGGCGGAGGCGAAACCGTCAATGCTGTCGATGGCGTCTCGCTAAGCGTCGCTCCCGGCGAGTTCGTGGCGCTGTACGGGCCGAGCGGTTCCGGCAAGACCACGCTGCTGATGATGGCTGCCACCATCAAGCAGCCAGACTCCGGTTCCATCATGTTCGGGGAGCGGGAGGTGGCGGGTCTGAGCGAGCGGGAGAGCGCTCGCTTTCGCCGCGAGACGGTCGGCATTGTCTTCCAGTCGTTCCATCTGATGCGCGGAGCCAGCGCCTTGGACAACGCCTGCTTGAAGCTGTTTGCGCTTAACGTCGGGCTCTGCGAGGCCCACGATATGGCCCGCCCGTGGCTGGAACGTTTGGGCCTTGGCCACCGCCTAAACCACAAGCCCGCGGAAATGTCGATGGGCGAGCGCCAGCGGGTGGCTATCGCCCGAGCGCTGGCCAACAAACCCCGCCTGTTGCTGGCCGACGAGCCGACCGGCAACCTTGATTCTCGGCGCAGCCGTGAAGTGCTAGGGCTGCTCAGCGAGATTTGTGCCGAGGAGCAGATCCCGGCCATCTTGGTGACGCATGATCCGCAGGCCACGGCGTTTGTGACGCGCGTGCATACCCTGCGCGACGGAATGTTGAGCGAGGGGTTGGACCTCGATCTCCAAACGCCCATTCCTGGATGAAGCGAGCACGGCGCTTATCTTTCAATCCCACCATCCTGGGGGTGGGCGTCCAGGGGCTGTACGCCATCTACCGTGAGCGGTGGCGCTATTCCCGAGCCCCTGAGCTTATGGCTGGTGCAGGTATCGCTATCGGCGTTTCGCTGGTCTTTGGCGTGCTGGTGGCCAACAGCAGCATCCTCGGCTCAACCCGCGAAACGATCAACGCCGTCAACGGCAATGCTTCACTGCAACTGGTGGCGCGTTCACCACAGGGGTTCAACGAAGCCCTCACCCACCGGGTGGGCAACTTGCCGGGCGTCCAAACCTCGTCGCCGATCTTGCGACAGAGCGCTGTGATTGAAGGGCCACGCGGCCGGATTCTTGGACAACTCGTTGGTGTCAGCCCCAGCATTATTGGTCTGCGCAGTGCGGCAACTAAAGACCTGGGGGCCGGTGCGCAGTTGCTCCAAGGCGGCGTCGGCTTGCCGTCCGGCGTCGCCAATGCCATTGGCGCACATTCTGAAGGTCAGGTGAGGCTGCTCGTGAACGGCCGAGAGCACCGCGTCGAGGTCAGGGCAGCGCTTGACGCGGGCGCTATTGGCCCGCTCGCGGCCAGCCGTGTCGTGGTGGCGCTGCTAGGTACGGCGCAGCGCCTGGCGGGCGAGCCGGGGCGCGTTACACAAATACTCGTCAAAACCTATCCTGGCAAGACCAAGCAGGTCGAAGTCGCATTGCGGCAACTGGCGGCCGGACAACTAGATGTCGAGCTCGCCAACCACGAACTGGAGCTGGCACGGACCGCGCTCCAACCGACCAATCAGTCAACGAGCTTGTTTGCCGCTATCTCCCTGATGGTCGGATTCTTGCTGGCCCTCAACGCCATCCTGTTGACGGTGCCCGACCGTCGCTTGGAAGTGGCAGAACTGCGCGAACAAGGCTATGACTCACGGCAAATTATCGCGGTGCTCGGCTCCCAAGCACTAGTCTTGGGCGTCACCGCGTCACTGGTCGGCGTGCTCGTTGGCTATGTATTGGCCCGCACGATTTTTGATGAAGTTCCCAACTACCTAGCGACGGCCTTCCCGATCACCGGCCATCAACGGGTCAGCGCCCTGGCCGTCGTGGCGGCGATGTCTTGCGGCGTGCTGGCCACGCTCGTGGCCTCGATGTGGCCGATGCTCGATTTGCGTAAGGGGCGGCCGATTGATGCCGTGCTACAGGAGGCCGGAGAGCCGGGGCAGAGCATCGGTGATGACATCGCCCGCAACGCCGCACTGCTCGGCTTGGCGATATTGGGCCTAGCCACCGTCCTTGTGGTCGTCAACTCGGGACTGACGATTCTCGGCGGAGTGGCTTTGGCGTTCGCTGCACCGTGTTTCGTACCGATCTTGTTTCGGGCGGCAACCGGCGTGCTGGAGCACATCGCCCGCCGCTACCACGGCAAAATGGTTGCCATCGCGACCATTGAACTCCAGGCCACCGCGACCCGTTCGGTGGCCCTGGCCTGTATCACTGCGCTTGCCATCTATGGGTCAGTCGCCGTCGGCGGGGCACGGAGCGATCTCATCGGCGGCATCGACAAGGGCATCTCGCAGGAGTGGAACACCGCCGCTGTCTGGGTCACGCCCGACCAAAACATCTTCGACACGGACAGTTTCCATGTACCGGGCCTCGTGGCGACTATTGCCCATGCGCCTGGCGTTAAGTCCATCGTCGCCCACCAAGGCGCGTTTCTCGATGTCGGCAACCAACGCCTGTGGATACGCGCCGCACCACCCGGTAGCGCCTCCATGATTCTCTCAAGCGAGCTGCGCCAAGGCAGTCTCACCCACGGTCGAGCGCTCATGACGCATAACGGGTGGGCCACGGTGTCGAGCGGATTCGCTAGCCAATACGGCCTGCGTGTCGGTAGCCCCTTCACGCTGCCAACACCCGCTGGCCCGACCCACTTCAACGTCGCGGCGATCACCACCAACATTGGTTGGCCGCCGGGAACAATCACCCTCAACACCAACGACTACGGCCGCTATTGGCAAACCACCGACCCCACGACTCTCGGCATTGGCCTACAGTCCGGAACCACCCCAGCGGCAGGCGTGCGCGCCATTCGCCGGGCGCTCGGCAACACGAGCGGCCTGAGAGTCCAAACCTCAGCCGAACGTATCGCCGAGGTCAAAACCATCGGTCGCCAAGGCCTGAGTGTGCTCGGCGACATTTCCAACCTACTGCTGTTGATCTCGGCCCTCGCGCTGGCGGCGGCACTCTCAACCACGATCTATCAGCGACGAGGAAGGCTGGCCTCACTCAAGGCCCAGGGTTTTGACCGTCGTCAACTGTGGCGCGGAGTCCTCATTGAGAGCGCCATCGTGCTGGGGATCGGCTGTCTCGACGGCGCAACCCTCGGCCTATATGGACACGCGCTTGCCGACCGCTACTTGCGTGTCAGCACCAGCTTTCCGGCTCCATTCAGTCTGGAGCCGCTACAAGTCGTGCTGACCCTGGTGATCGTCTTGGGGATCTCGCTGGTCGTGGTCGCCATCCCCGGCTACTCGGCTGCCGGTGTGCCACCCGAGTTGAGCTTTCAGGAATGAGCCTCAGCGTCAACCACCGACCACGCTCAGCGCGTAAGGCTGTCCGGTGTGAGCCGACCAGTCATGCCCACCGCATTGGCCTTCGCGGCAGCAACTGGCCGCTACTGGTTCGACGTATTTCCGGCAGCCCATAGCGAGATCCGCCGCCTGCGCCGGCGAGCGCACAGCATCCCCGACCCGGTGTTGCGCCACCTGGCCCTCGACGCTCAACAACATAAGTGGGCTTGCCTTGAGGGTGCCGCTGCCTTTGCGACTTTCCTGACGCGCCCACACCGCGCCAGTTTCGCCCACCTGCTCGTCAGCCTACAAGCCCTCTTGGACTATGTAGACACGCTGATGGAGCAACCGAGCGATGACCCGGCCGCCAACGCTCGCCAGCTTCACCAAGCCTTTCTCGTGGCCCTTCAACCCGACCAGCCGCACGGCGACTATTACCGGCACCACTCCCACCACCAGGACGGCGGCTACCTGGCGCACCTGGCCGACGCCTGCCGCGCCTTAGCCCAAGCCTTGCCCTCCTACGCCGTCGTCGCTGACACTGTCATACGTCACGCCGAGCGGATGGTCTTTTACCAAAGCACCATCAACCTAGCCACAACCGCCGATCACCCGCGCCTCGCACAGTGGGCTAGCAGGCAGACATCTGGCCCGGCATTGCACTGGTGGGAGGCCGGAGCGGCGTGCGGCTCCTCATTGGCGATCTTTGCGCACCTCGCGGCGGCGACCAATCCAACCCTCACGCCCGCCGAGGTTGACGCGATCGACGCGCTGTACTGGCCGTGGGCCGAGACACTGCACATCTTGCTTGACAGCCTGATAGATCGGGCTGAGGACCGCGAAACCGGCCAGCCCAATCTGCTCGACCACTACGCCTCACTAGCCGAGACAACCGAGCGCCTGGGACTGCTTGCTAGCCGGACGGCCAAGCACGCCCGCGAAGTTGCCCCGCACCACCGGCTCATCCTGGCAGGCATGGTGGCCCTCTATCTCTCCGACGAGCAAGCCTGGATTGCCTCGGCCCGCCCCGTGTCCGAAAGTATCTTGGCGGCGACCGGGACGCTGGCCAAGCCCGCCCTGTTGCTGCTCCGTGCTCGACGCCTCCCGCTGAGACGGCGACCGCCCCGCCGCCACTCTCGATTTGTCGCGCGCGAATAGCCGCAGTCGGACTAGCCGCATCAGGAGTGATCCGCGTGCAGTCTTTCGGTCGGCTTTGGTGCCGGAGATGATGCCTTCCGAATGACGAGCCAACCTGACTGGTATGCGCCCGAGAGCGCTCCGGGACCTCCGCGCCTGCTCCCACCGGCACTCACAATCCTGGCGCAATTCACCAGCGAGGAGGCACTCCTAGACCAGGACGACATTGCGAGCCTGACGGGCTGCTCGCGCTCCATATCCAAGCGCTGCCTTGTGACGCTCTCAGACCTTGGCTATCTGATCGAAACGACCGACGGGGCCTATCGGGCTCCCAGCGCCGAGCCTGACGCGATGGAGACCGGTCACGACGGGGATGGCACGATGGACACGGCGGCATGAGTCCGCCACCGACCGATAACGGCCCGGACGAGCAGAGTCCACGGCCGCCTCGGCCCGCGTTACCACAGGCCACGTTGTCGTTGTCACTGCAACGTGGTGTCGGACTTCTCGTGGTGTTCTCCCAGGAGCGCCCCTGGCTCGGCATCGCCGAGCTGGCCGACCTCGCCGGACTCAGCCGCTCCACCACATTCCGCTATGTCGATACGCTCGTCCAGCTTGGCTACCTAGAACAAGGCCGCGCCAGCAAGTACGGGCTTGCGCCCCGCGCGGCCGACCCCGGTAGGCGGATTGTCCACGAGCTGCGCTTTGCCCACCGCAACGCCGGAAAGGTGCTCGCAGATTTGCGCGACGCACTCGGCTACACCGTCAGCATGGGCGCACTCGATGGCACAGCCGTTCTCTACATCCACCGCTTCTTTGGGCACCGACGCGGCCAACACTTGATCGACGGGGAACTGCGAGTCGGCGCGTATATTCCCGCCTACTGCACGGCGCTGGGGAAGGTACTGCTCGCAAGTCTGTCGGAGCCTGAGCGCCGCGAACGCATCGCAGACATTCATCTCGTGCCAGAAGGCCCGCGCTCGATCACTACGCATGGCAAACTCATTGCCGAGCTACATGGCATCGACCCCAACGTACCGACGCTGAGCGATGAAGAGTCCTCGCCTGACGCCAGGTCAATCGCGGTGCTTGTCTCAGCGTCCGACAGCACCCCGCCAATGGCCATCGACGTGACCGTGCCCTCGACGGCCTTCACCGCCGTGGGACTGCTCGACGAGATCGGGCCAGCGCTCACGCGGGCGCGGGACCTGATCGCCCACGCCTGACCAACAGGGCCACAGGCGGAATAGCCGCATGAGGACTAGACCCACTGTGGTCTTTCGGACAGATCCATCGTCGGGCAACCTGGCCTAGAGCAATGTCAGACAAAGTCCCAAACAACATACGGATACGCGGCAAACAAGCGGTGCCCACCGTCGTCGAGCCGATGAATGCCGATGAGCTGGCCGCGCGGCGTCCCGTCATCCTCGCCAAGCGCCGCGCCCGACGCCTGGCCAAACCGGCCTACATCAACAGCGACGCCTCCTGGCGGGACGGTGTAGCTGGCTTGGCTTATGTCAGCGGCTCGCTTGGCAACCGCAGCGCACTGGTGGCCTGCGCCGGGTCCACGGAGGCCGAGTACCTGGCGCTGCTGATGGCAATGGAAGACGCCGACCGCGCGAATCTGCCTGGGCCTATCGACTTCCGCGTGGACTCAACCGCAGTCGCCCATCTAGCCGCCGGCACGTCGGGCGAGCTGAAAAAGCTACGCGGACGGGTCAAGGGTCTACTCGCCCACCATCGAGAATGGCGGCTGGCCTTTGTCGAGCGCAAACGAAACTGGGTCGCAGACGGTCTGGCTCGCCGGATGCTACGAGGATGGCGAGAAGGGGCAACGGCACTCCGGTCCTCAGACGCCCAGCCCAAGACTATGACTACGGCCCACCTGCGGTCGCAGATTCATCCACGACCACCCTCCTGAGATCTTGCGCGTGATCTGCTCTGATCGCCACACGATGTAGAAGCCCTATAAATCGATTGAGGGGCCGCGACGTGTCAACGTCCGGCCCTCCGCTCCGAGAGTTGCTGCTCTCGGAGCGTGAGGCAGCCCAGTCGAGTTTGGTTGTGCTTTGGCGTGCTTGAGCTTTCGGGGCGGAGACGATGTGGGTGCGTAGGCGAATCGGCGATGCGTGCGAGGCGACGAGTGGCGTGCCTACACCCCAGATCAGCGATGTTCTCGGTGTTTGATTGCCCGCGACGGGTATCTGGCGTTGCGCACG
>Ga0208586_1000710_pt1 | contig 11602 bp, 12 predicted proteins | sample NGESurshal072012_6_FD_184471 | JGI IMG/M metagenome (GOLD analysis project Ga0208586, IMG submission 184471) | Arctic peat soil microbial communities from Barrow, Alaska - NGEE Surface sample 53-3 shallow-072012 (SPAdes) | ecosystem: Environmental > Terrestrial > Soil > Wetlands > Peat ... | reverse complement strand
GCCTCGGCGGGGATGTGCCGCCCGCCGTATCCGCGGCCGTGCCTGTGCTCCTCCTCGCCGCGCCGCTGAGCCGCGAGGGCATAGGCGACTGAGTCCTCAGTGCTGATATCGGCGAGCATGGCCGTTACGGCATAATCGGCGAACCGCAGTGCGTAGGCCCAGGATTCAGCGGACGGCCGTGATGCCAGCGAGACGTCCAGGATGACATTCCAGCCATCGTTGACCGCGGCCAGCGCGATCCGCTTGGCCACATACTGCGCCTCGGCGTGGACCAGGTCAGCGGCCGCCAGCGGCGACCGCCCTTCCACCTCTGGGATGAGCCGGCCCGCCGCCATCGCGGCCAGGACACGATCAATGCTGATGGTCAGGTACCGCGACCGGTCAACGCCATGCCCCTCCAGCACGGCATCCTTGGGGGCTCCCGGCAGGCCGCCGACGATGATGGCGCTGCGCTCCCGCGGTACCGACTCAGCGGCCCGGAGAGTCTCCGCGACCAGCTCGCCCTGCGCCCGGTTACGGTCCGCGATCCAGATCATGGTCAATCCTCAGCTGGGAAGAGACCTTCAGCACGTCTCACTTCCAGTCACCGGAGACCGGCCCCGGGGTTTGCGTGCCCCGGGCAACGGCAGGTGGGCGGCGCCGACCTTGTCACGTACTCCCCGGTCGGTGCGATTTCGCGATACGCCTCCGCAGGCGTCACGGGCGTGCCCCTTCACAATCCAGGTGATCGTTATGCCCGGTCTGTGATCCGCAGGTAGTAACCCGCCGGATCGAGGATGCGGAAGTCCTTCAGGCCCCAGGAACGGTCCTGGAGATCCTCGGTGAGCGGCCACCCTGCCGCGACGACCCAGTCGCGTTCCCCGATGACGTCGTCCACTTCAAGCACCAGTTCCACTCCGGCAGGCGGCCGCCGAGCCGCACGGGCGTCACCCGTGGGTTCTGTCCTGAGCGCCCCGACATGGACACTGCCGCGCGTGAGCGAGACATACGGGCTCGGATCGCCGCGCTCATCCTTCGTGACCGTGAAGCGGAGCACTCTCGTGTAGAAGTCCACGGTGGCGTCCAGGTCATCGGGAAAGATCTCAAACCGCAGCGTCAGCTCCATCACCGCATGGTGGCACAGCCTTCCCGCCGAACCGATGCCCGTAGAGCGGGTCGTCCTTCCGGCCCCGACGCGCTAGCGTCGCCTGCTGGGCGCGGCGACGAACCGCGCCGGCGGCGCTGGTGCCGAGCTTGACGGCGTGGAAGGCACCGGGGACGGCGATTAATATGGCCGGGCTCACTTCGCCCGCTACGGCCGTCCGGCGGACCTGCGTCGGCTACGCCCCAAAGCGCCGGCCATCTGGGCCGACATCTTGCTCAGCGTCGCGGACTCTTCGTCCTCGACCGCGGTCAGCGCGCGGATCTCTTCGTCGGTCAGCTGGGCCGCGACCTCAGTCGCGCCGATGTTGTCACCCAGGTGCTCCAGCGACTTGGTACCCGGGATCGGGACCATCACCGGCGAGCGCCGAAGCAGCCAGGCCAGGGCCACCGCCGACGTGGCGACGCCGAGCCGCTGAGCTGGCCGCGTGAGCGCCGCGGGTTCGCCGAGGAAACCGGTCGCAAGGGGAAAGAACGGCACGAAGGCGATCCCGTGCCGCTCGCAGGCCGCCAGCACCTCTATCCCGCTGCGGTCGATCAGATTGAAGCGATTCTGGACGGCGGCGATCGGCGTGACCTGCTGTGCACGCTCCAGCATTTCGGGAGAGGCGCCGGACAACCCGATGTGGCGGATCTTGCCTTCGTCGTGCAGTTCGACGAGGGCACCTAGTGCGTCCTCGAGCGGCACCTCCTCAGGCGGCACGTTCCCCGGCGCCTGGCTGTCGCCCCGCAGACGCAGGTAGGTGAGCGGACTGGAATTGGCGCGCATGTCGAGCAACGCATCCTCGACCTGGGTCCGCACCGTCTCCGGCCGGCTGTCGGTCACCCAGCCACCGGCTGGGTCGCGCCATGCCCCAACCTTGTTCCCGATCACGATGTCGTCGGCGAAGGGGCTGAGTGCCCGCCCGATGATCTGGTTGACGGTGCGCGGACCGTAGGCGTTGGCTGTATCGAAGAACCGGACCCCCTGGTCTACGGCTCGGCGCAGGACCTCGATCGCGCCGGTCACGTCTTCGGGCAGCCCGATCACTCCGGGGCCTGCCAACTGCATGGCACCGTATCCGAGTCGGGGCACTCGGTCCTGCCCTCCCACCAGGTGGGTGGCGACGAACTCCTCACCGGTGGAACTGGTCAATCTTCTCGTTCCTTCTTTCGTGCGCCTGGTCGGAGTACCGGCCTCGCGACGCCTCGGTCGACGTCTCCAGGCATTGGCCCGAAGTGTTTGGTGAGGGTGTGCAACCACTGACGCAGCAGTGCTTCCTCGGCGGGGGTGAACAGGCCCGGCACCGAGCCGAGCCGAGCGAGCAGCAACCGGGCAGCCTGGTCGGTGTCGTTGCGCTCCGGCGAGTCCCCGGTGAGCTCAGACATCAGCGCGGCACGCATCGACCGTGCCACCGTTCCGGTGGCAGATCCCCCATCGTGAATGAGCTGGGTGACGCAGCCAGTCGCCATGGCCGTCGTTACGGCCATCGCCTCATCGACGCCTATCCGGAGGAGTCCGGCGTTGGCAAGCTGCTCCAGGCCGCGACGCAACTCCGCCTCAGCCGTCTGCGCAGCCCGGGAGCGGCGTCCATCCTCGCGGCGGTACATGAGAGCGTAGAGAACCGGGTTCTCCACGCCGAAGCCGATGTGCATGTCCCACCCCGCCGCGAAGTCGATGAGCAGGTCGCCCGTGCGGGGAACTCCACGCTTGCGCTCCAGATAAGCGGAGAAGGCTTCTTCAACCACGGCCTCGAGCAAACCGCCCTTGGTACCAAAGTGGTGATACAGCGTGGGCGGGGCCACACCCGCCGCCTCGTAAAGCTCTCGGGTGCTGGGTTCACGTTCGGGGTGCTCGGCTAGCAGCGAACGCGCGGCCTCCATCAGACGCGTCCGCCCCGATCTCATGTATACCGACGATACACCGGAAATCGGCACGAGTTTATCGTCGGTATAGCGGCTCCGTCGTCATGAAGCGTGGGGTTGTGAGCGGTAGCCGCTGGCTGTGGGCAGGATTCGCACTGCGGCGCGGCCGCCGGCTGGCGGTGCCGGGCAGATGGTTCGGAGTTGCTGGTAGCACTGCCCGGCGGCGGGCACTCCGGCGCGCGGCAGCCGCCGAGCCGGGGAGCGGCGGTCAGGCCGGCCGCAGCCGCGCCGTCAGCTCGATTTCCACCGCGATGTCGAAGGGCAGCTCGGCGAGGCCGACGGCGCTGCGGGTGTGGCGTCCCGCCTCGCCGAAGACCTCCACCAGCAGGTCGGAGCAGCCATCGATGACCGCTGGGGTCTGGTTGAAGCCGGGGGCCACGTTGACCATCCCGAACACCTTCACGATCCGGGCAATGCGATCGAGGTCACCAAGCTCAGCCCGCAACGTGGCGAGGATCGACAGGGCCGTCGCCCGGGCCGCCTGCCGTCCCTCCTCCAGCGAGAGATCGCCGCCCACCTTCCCGCGGATGACGTTCTCGCCATTGATGGGCCCGTGCCCCCCGACGTGGACAAGGCCGCCATCCACCACGCATCCGAGGTAGTTGCCCGCGGGCGGGAACACCGGGGGCAGATCGATGCCCAGTTCCTGAAGCCGTTGATCGATCACGGCCGGAAGCCTACGGCCTCGTCGCGTCCGGGAGACCCCGAACCGATCTGAGGCGTCCAGATCCGGCGTTAGCCCTCACTAACGCGATCAACCCGCTGGATCGTTACCTGGTCACCCTCGATGACGTACATGATCCGGTACATCCCGGCGCGAAGCCGGAGCACGTCCCCCCTCCGGAAGGGCCCCCGCAGGGTAGGAATCCGCGGCGAGGGCGTCTGACGCGGCCGCAACCGCCCTCATGCCAGCGGCGTCCGCTAAGCCTGCGAGCCTGCTCGTGGGCTGCTCCATCACCGCGAGGCGTGGGCGCCGGTCATCATGGCCGCGAGGTCCTCGGGGTGCAGGAAGGAGGCCGGCGGCGGCGGCCCCCAGGCGAACAGGCCCCGGGCGCCTTCGAGATCTTCCGGCGTCCACAGCTGGTCGTCCACGATGCAGTCCATGTCCGAGTAGTACTCGGAGAAGTTGCCCGCCGGATCCTTGAGGTACCAGAAGAAATTAGACCCGGCGTAGTGCCGTCCGAGGCCCCAGACGTGCCGCTCCGGCCGTCCCTCGAGCATGGCGAACGCGCCGCGGCCCACCTCGTCGACGTCGTCCACCTGCCAGGACGTGTGGTGCAGGAAGTTCACTGGTGCGGCCAGCACGAGCACGTTGTGGTGGTCAGTCGAGCAGCGCATGAACGCGCCGACTCCGGCTATCCGGTCGCTGATCTTGAAACCGAGGCCGTCGGTGAAGAACGACATCGAGCGTTCATGGTCGGTGCTGCCCAGCACGACGTGGCCGAGCTTGCGCGGCCGCACCGGTCCCGGCCGGAAGAAGCCCGGAGCCCGGCTGTCCGGCCGTTCGGCCCGGCCCGGCCCGTTGTACCGCCCGGCGGCGGCCGGTTTCTGCTGGATCCGCGGGGCGACGTCCAGGAAGACCCGGGTACCGGTCACCGGCTCCACCGCCTGCAGGCTCCTCCCGCTGAGGCTGACGGGCACGCCGAGGCGCTCCAGGCTGGCCGCGGCGCGCGCGAGGTCGTCCGGGTCATCCACGCCGACCCGCATCTCGACCAGCCGCCGGGTGGGCGCGGAAACAATCCGCAGCTGGCGCCCGGCGTCCGCCGTGCTATACCAGCCGTCACTCTCGGGGGTAAGGCCGAAGTCGGCGTAGTAGGCGCCGGTCTCGCCGGCATTCGGCACGCCAATGGTGACTGACAGCAGTCCGTGCAGGCTCATCGGACCTCCTCATCCTTGAGACAGTGGAACATGCCCGGCCCCGCCGCACCAGACGCGGCGGATCGACCGGGTCGCCCGGATGTCCTGGAGCGGATCATCGTCGAGGAGCACCAGGTCAGCCCGGCGTCCACCAGCAGCTCCAGCTCATGGTGCAGCTGTCGCCGTGGCTGACCGCGGCCGGGCTGCCGGCGTCGGCGTCGGCGTCGGCGTCGGTGCCGGCCAGGATCGGCACCCCGGCGTGGTACGCCGCGGCCACGCTGTCCCGCGCCGCGGCGTACCCGTCGCCCGGGCGGCCGAGCAGCGCGACGAGGGTCTCCATCATGGTCAGGGTGGGGATGAGGATCCGGCCGTCCACGGCCATCTGCGCCGCTGCGGCCTCGTCCAGGGCCTGGTCCAGCGGCACATGGGTGAGCACGTCCACCCCGGCGTGCTGGGCCTTCGCCACCGCGGCCGAGGAAGACGCGTGCGCCACGGCCTGCTTTCCGTGCCCGTGCGCGGCGGCCACGAGGGCGTCCACCGTGGCCTGGTCGTGGTCAGCGCCCGGGCTGCCCACGATGATCTTGATGTAGTCCGATCCCTCGGCAACCCGGTCGGCCACGAATTGCTCAGCCTGGTCGGGGCCCTTGATCAGCCCGCGCTCGCCGATGACCGGGAAGCGGGCGTGCAGACTGCCCGGCGCGATGGCCGGCGTGCCCGCGCTGAGCAGGCCGGTCAGCCCGGGGACTGCGCGCAGCGAGTCCACCAGGGCGGGCGATCCGCTGGCCATGTCGAGCACGGAGGTCACCCCGAAACGGCACAGCCGCCGCAGGGTGTCCTGGTCGCGGACGTGGACGTGCGCGTCGATGAGCCCCGGCAGCAGCACGCCGCCGGCCCCGTCGATGACCTCGGCGCCCGAAGGATCGGTGCCGATCCGGTCCCCCTCGATGACCACCGTCCCAGCCGGGCGCAACCCGTGGCCGTCGAACACGCGCACGTTCGTCACGGCCGTCTTCCCGGCCGCTGCCGATTCCATGCTGCTCACACCGTCTCCTCCGTTCGCTTCCGTGCCGGGCGGCTCAGCTGGCCGGTGACGAGGTCCAGGTCGATCTCCGCGGGGTTGCGCGCCCGCCAGGCGACGTGCTGATCCGGCCGGACGAGCAGGAACTCCTGGCCCCACGGGTAGCCCGGCGGCGGCCGGAGCACCTCCAGCGGGATCCCCCGGCGGGCCGCCCGGTCCCGCAGCGCCGTCACCCCGGGGTCCGCTTCCCCGGCCGGCCCGAGCAGGGTGAATCCGGTTCCCAGCCGGTCATACAGCGATACCCCGCCGGGCAGCCACGCGTGCGGCAGCCGCGCGCCCGGACGGGCGTCCGGCGTGTAGCTGCTCACGTCGCCGGCCTGGACGCGAGCGCTCGCGGGCCCGGGATCCGGCTGGATGACTGGCGAGCCCGCGTAGGAGTACCCCAGCACCAGCCCGAGGCTGTGGAACTCGGATCGTTTGGCGGCCTGGATGGCCTTCCCGTCGGGCGGCAGGTCGCGGGCCAGGCTGCGCATGTTGGCCGCGGCGCTGGCCACGGTCTGCTCGATGACGCCGCGGCGCTCGGGCTCGTAGCTGGCCAGCAGCCCCGCGGGCGCCCAGCCCTGCTCGACGGCCGCGATCTTCCACGCCACGTTGACCGCGTCTGCGACCGAGGTATTGAACCCGTGACCGCCCCACGGCGGGTTCACGTGCGCGCTCTCCCCAGCCAGGAACACCCTGCGGTCCGCGAACTGGTCCGCGACCAGCATCCGGGCCGTCCACGGGGTCGGACGCCAGCAACTGGTGCTCGACCGGGTGGCCGACCAGGCCAGTGATCAGTTCCGGCACGTGCGCGGCGCCGTACGCTCGCTCGATTCCGGGCAGGATGGCCCACCACGTCCCGTGCAGGTCCAGCCGGCCGAGCACCCCGGGGACGGCCGCGCCGAGCACCCAGTACTGCACGGCCGGGCCGAGGTGCGTGTCCAGTGCGGGCGCGCGGAACACCACGTTGAAGTTGGGCCGCGGATCGGAGTGCCCCGCGTAACGGGCCCCGATCTGCGGGCGGACCACCCCGGCGGCACCGTCACAGCCGATCACATAGCCGGCCCTGATCTGGTAGCCGGACCCGCTGGCGTCCCGCACCGCGACCGTAACCCCGTCGTCCCGCTGGGCCAGGCCCGTCACGGCGTGCCCGAGGCGCAGGTCCACACCGGGCTGCGCGCGGACGTGGGCGCGCAGCACCTCTTCCACGACCGGCTGGGGAACCTGCTGGCCTGCCTCGGCGAACCGCTCGTCCCGGCCCGTCACCAGCCCGAACGCACCGTCGAAGTCGGTGATGCGGGGCCCGGACAGGGATTCGCAGAAGGTGACCCGCTGCGACCAGGCCACCGGCAGCGGCGCGGCGGCGCGCAGCGCGTCCGCGACCCCCCAGCGCCGCAGGTGTTCCATGGTCCGCACGCTTGTCGTCTTGGCCCGCGGCCGGCGGTGCGACACCTCGGCCCGCGGCTCGATCACCACGCAGGGCACCCCCCGGCTGGCCAGTTCCGCGGCGGCGGCCAGCCCCGCCGGTCCGCCCCCGGCCACCAGCACCGGGATCTCCCGGCCGCGCGCGCCGCCTGTCGTCCCCACGAGATGCATGGTCGGTCACCACCGGCCCGGATGTACATCGGTGGTTTCATTGATTGGAACAACGCGAGGAGGGGCCGTGGCCGGCAGCACCCGGGGCGCGGGGGCGCCCCGCGCAGGGCGAGCCGGTCCTGGACCGGGCCTTCCGGATACTCGGGTCGTTCGGCCCCGCGCACCGCTCGCTGTCCCTGACGTCGCTGAGTGCCCGGGCCGGCCTGCCCAAGCCCGGCGCCCTGCGCCTGGCCCGCAAACTCGTCGAGTGGGGGGCCCTGGAGCGCACCGGGGATGGCCGTTACGTGATCGGACTGCGGCTGCTGGAGGTCGCGTCGCTCGCGCCACGCGGGCACGGGCTGCGCGCCACCGCGCTGCCCTACCTGGAGGACCTGCACCAGGCCACCGGCCAGCACGTGCTGCTCGCCGTCCGCGACGGGCATGAGGCCATCCTCTGGTCGAGCGGCTGTCGGCGCACGGCGCGGGGCGGGTGCTGTACCGGGTGGGGGGCCGGATGCCGCTGCACTCCACCGGGGTGGGGCTCGTCCTGCTGGCCCACGCGCCCGCCCCCGTCCAGGACGAGATCCTGGCCGGGGACCTGACCCTGGAACCCGAGCACACCAGGCTGTCCCGCCGCGACCTGCGGGCCCAGCTGGCCGCGGTCCGGCGGGACGGGGTAGCCGTGGCGTCGCGGCGGCATCCTGAGCCGATGACGTCGGTGGCCTGCCCGATCACCGACCAGCGGCACGGGACCGTGGCGGCGCTGTCCGTGGTCACCCGGTCGGAGCGGCTGGAGCCGGCTGCTGTCCGGCCCGCGGTCGTGGCGGTCGCGCGCGCGATCTCACGCGCCATCTCCGCCGCTCCGGGAGCCCAGGATCTGCCCTGACGACGCGGCATGATGGTTGACCACGGACCGCGGTACGGGCGCTAGGTTGCATCACACGGCCGGGGCCGGCGCCGTGCCGGGCCCATCGACGTCAGGCGAGGATGCTGTGCAGTTCGGGATCATCTACAACACGGGCCAGCTGGGTGTGGACCCCAGCCGGATCATCGCCGTGGCCAGGCACGCGGAGGACTGCGGTTTCGAGTCCTTCTTCCTGCCCGAGCACATCGCGCTGTACCCAGGCGCCACCCTGGGTGCTTACCCTGTGCCGCCCGACCTGCCGCTGGCCGACCCGCTCGCCGCGCTCAGCTTCGTCGCGGCCGCGACGCGGCGGATCCTCCTGGGCACCAGCGTCCTGCTGCTGCCGTTTCATCACCCGGTGATCCTGGCCAAGGAACTGGCCACCATCGACGTGCTCTCCGGGGGCCGGATGCGCCTGCTGACCGTGGGGCTGGGCGTGCTGCCCGGAGAGGCCGAGGCCGTCGGCGTGGACTTCAGGACGCGCGGCCGCCGAGCGGACGAGGCCATCGACGTGCTGCGGCTGCTGTGGGCGGGCGGCGCGGAAGGCGTCAGCTTCGAGGGAGAGTTCTTCTCCTTCACCAGCCTGACCAGCTTTCCGAAGCCCCTCGGCGCGGCCACACTCCCTGTGCACGTGGGCGGGTCGAGCCGCGCCGCCGCCCGCCGCGCCGGCCGGCGGGGCGACGGCTATTTCCCGGGCGGGGGGCTCAGTGCCGCCGAGCGCGCCAGCCAGGTGGAACTCATGCGGGAAACCGCCCGTGAGGCGGGCCGGGACCCCGCCGCCCTGGAGTACACCCGCTGGGAGTCGATCGGCATGTCCGCGGCTGACGTCGAAGAACTGGCCCGGCAAGGGGTCACCCGGGTGGTCGTGCCCGCGGCGTCGCCGGACCTCGGCGAGCAGCTCGCGGAGATGTCCGCGTTCGCCGCGCGGCTAGGGCTGGCGTGAGCCACGATGCCCGCACAGGGTTCCATGACTGAGTACCGGGCATCGTTCGATGCCACCGTGACATTCGCCAACGGCGGCGGCCTGACCGCCCAGGGATTCCGGGTAGACGTGCCGTCCCCCGGTACCGGCGAGGCGGAGATCGCCGCACTGTTCGTGGCCTCGCTGGGCCTGCTGATGACCGAGTCCGTCGAGCTCAGCCACGTCGAGATCATCGCCGAGGCGCACAAAGGCACGCGCGGCGGGCCGTCGGATCGCGCCGCCGCCGCGCCGTCCCGGGACGGGACGCTGGTCGAGCTCAGCCACGTGATCCGGGCCGGAATGATCACTTACCCGGGGCTGCCCGGGCCGGAGATCACCCCGCACCTGACCCGGGAGGCGTCGCGCAGCCACTACTCCCCCGGCACCGAGTTCGCGATCGGCCGGATCAGCCTGGTGGGCAACACCGGGACGTACCTCGACTCGCCCTACCACCGCTACGCCGGCGGTGCCGACCTGGCCGCGATGCCGCTGGAGCGGACCGCCGACCTGCCCGCCGTGGTGGTCCGGGCGACCGGGGCGCAGCGGCGCGGCATCGACGTCGGCGCCCTGGCCGCGCTCGAGGTCCGCGGCGCCGCCGTGCTGCTGCACACCGGCGACGACGCCCGGTTCGGCTCGCCCTCCTACGCCGAGGACGCGCACTTCCTCACCGAAGCCGGGGCCGCCTGGCTCGCCGGGCATGAGCCGGCTCTGGTCGGCATCGACGCGGTCAACATCGACGACACCGCCGACGGGCGGCGGCCCGCGCACTCGCTGCTGCTCGCGGCCGGGATTCCCGTGGTCGAGCACCTGACCGGCCTCGGGCAGCTGCCGCCGGCCGGCGCCAGGTTCACCGCCGCGCCGCTACGCATCGAGGGATTCGGCACCATCCCGGTCCGCGCGTTCGCACGGCTGCCGGAGTAGGCCACCCGACCAGGGCCGGTCAATTTGAAGACTGGTAATGGGTTACGGCGTCCTCATCCCATTCCAGCCCGTTTCCCGGCACATCAGGCACCAGCAAGGTCCCGTCGCGGACCTCGAAGGGGCGGGCCAGCACCGGGTCGGCCCAGTCCTGCCACTCCAGCCAGTGCCGGGTCGGGGTGACCCGCATCAGGTGCCCGCTGACCTCGGGGTACAGGTGGGAGGACATGGGCAGGCCGGCCACGTCGGCGACGGCGGCGGCCTGCAGCCAGCCAGTGACCCCGCCGATCCGCATCAGGTCCGGCATGACCAGGTCACACGCCTGCGCCCGGATGGCGTCGTGCATGGCCCGCGGGCCGTAGAAATTCTCGCCCAGCATGACCGGGGTGGTGATGTCGCGGGCGATCCGGGCGTGGCCGTCCAGGTCGTCATAGCGCAGCGGTTCCTCGATCCAGGTCAGGCCCTCCGCGTCGAGCGCGCGGCAGCGCTCCAGCGCATCGCCCAGGGCCAGCCCCTGGTTGTAGTCGGCGACCAGGGCGACCCCGTCGCCGACCGCGGCCCGGACCCGGCGGACCGCCTCCAGGTCGTCGGCGGGGCGGTCCCGCCCGACCCGGACCTTCAGCGCGGTGAACCCGCCCTCGGCCAGCAGTTCCAGCGCCTCGTCGGCGACCGCGGCGGGCGGGATGAGGCCCAGCCCGTTGCTGTTGTAGGCGGGAACCGGCTCCAGGGTCCCGCCCAGGAGCCGGGCCAGCGGCAGTCCGGCCGCCTGGGCCAGCGCGTCCCACAGCGCCATGTCCAGGCCGGCCACCGCAGCCAGGGCCAGGCCCTGGTAGCCGGCCAGCGCGAACCAGCCCCGGGCCTGGGTGAACGCCTGCCCGGGCGCGGCCGGCCGGCCCCGCAGTCCCTCACCCAGCTCGGTCAGGATGGTGCGCAGACCGGCCGCCGCGCTGGCCAGGTACGGCGCCAGGTAGGAGCGGCCGGTGATGCCCTGCTCGGTGGTGACGTCGATGAGCAGCAATGGCCACCGGGCGAAATGCCCCACCTTGGTGGCCAGGGGCCTGCGGAACGGGACCACGACGGCCCGGACGACCACTGCGCGCACGACCAGCCCCGCGTCCTCACCCATCTGGCCCCCTCGCCAGCCACGGCCCGCGCCCGGGCCTCGTCGTTTCATCCTGCCAACGAATGACCGGCCTGCCCAGCATCGGCTAGCCCAGCACCCAGCCAGCCAGCCAGCCAGCCAGCCAGCAGAGCCTCGCCAGCACGGCACCTCTGCTGTCAGCAG
>Ga0208586_1000709_pt1 | contig 11637 bp, 10 predicted proteins | sample NGESurshal072012_6_FD_184471 | JGI IMG/M metagenome (GOLD analysis project Ga0208586, IMG submission 184471) | Arctic peat soil microbial communities from Barrow, Alaska - NGEE Surface sample 53-3 shallow-072012 (SPAdes) | ecosystem: Environmental > Terrestrial > Soil > Wetlands > Peat ... | reverse complement strand
ACGGCCAGGCCCCCGAGTCGACCGACGATCGCGGCGGTCTGGGCAGAGACGACGCCATCCATCGCGGAGGCCATCATCGGCAGCTCGAATTGGTAGGGACCGAGCTTCCAGGAGATGTCGATGTCGTCAGGATCGCGCGTGCGCCTAGAGGGCACGATCGCGATGTCATCGAAGCCGTATGCGCGGCGGCCGCTCTTGCCGCGACCAATCTCTACTTCCATCTAAGAATCCTTGCAGTCGTGGCGGACGAGCATAGCAACGGCTCGGGCGCTCCCCGACAGCCCGTGCCGGACCCGGGCCTTGGGTATTCTCGACCTGATGCACAACGGCGATCGGCCCAGCTACGACCCCCATGCGATAGAGGCCGCCCGCCAAGAGGCGTGGCTGGCAAAGGACGCTTTTCGCACGCCCGAGGCGACCGGCGAGCGGACGCGTAAGTACATCAAGCCGTCGGCTCCGTTCACCTCCGGAAACATCCATATCGGGCACGTGCGCAGCTATTCGATCGGCGATGCCTACGCCCGCTTCTGCCGGGCTCGTGGCGAGGACGTGCTGTTCGCCTTTGGCTTCGACTCGTTCGGCTTGCCGGCGGAGTTGGGGGCAATCGCCGGCAAAGAGCCGCCGAGCGCATGGGTTGCACGCTGCGCGGCGCACATGATCGGCCAGCTACGAAGACTGGGCTTCTCCTTCGATTGGGAGCGCACGTTCATGAGCTCGGACGCCGTCATGTACCGCTGGTCGCAATGGCTGTTCCTGACTCTTTTGGAGGCTGGTCTGGTGTACAGGGGCTCGGGCAGCGTGGACTGGTGTGACACCTGCCAGACGACGCTTGCCACGATCCAGGTCGAGAACGGGACCTGTTGGCGCTGTCACAACCCGGTGCGCCTTATCCAACAACCACAGTGGTACTTGCGCATCAGCGCATATCTGGAGGAGAACGATCGCCGGATCGAGGACTTGGCCGCTAGCGGGATCTGGGATGAGAACGCGCTTGGGTCCCAGCGCTTCGTGCTGGGTCGAGTCGACGGGATCGAGCTTGACCTGGAGTCCCCAGAGGGAGACAGATTGACTGTTTTCACCCCCCACGCCGACGCCGTCGGCCAGGCTCGCTTTGTGGCGATCTCGCCGAAGCACCCCGAGGTCGAGCGATGGACGGGCGGCGCGGAGGTGGCCGAGCAGCTCGAGGAGCTGCGCTCCGGTGGCCTGGATCGCAGTGCTCGTGAGGCGGAGTCGATGCCTTTGGTCGATACGGGACGCACGTTGCTCTCCCCCACCGCCGGCGATCCTCTGCCGGTGATCGTCTCGCCGATGGTCGACGGTCGCTTCGGCGCGACCGCGGTGCTGGGTATCCCAGAGGAGGACCGCACCGATGCGGTCATCGCCGAGCGCTTGTTCGGAGCCGCGGAGGTGTTTCTCTCGGAGGGTGACTCGCGCGCGGACTCAACAGCAACTGACTCAACAGCAACTGACTCAACGGCAAGACTCGCGCGCACGCGCGAGTCACCCCAAAAAGACATAACAACAACCCCCGCCGAGCCCTCCGACCGAAGCCGCCCGGCGGTGCGCTATCGGGCGAACGACTTCACGATCTCCAGGCAGCGCTCGTGGGGCACGCCGATTCCGATCGTCTACTGCGAGACCTGCGGGGCCGTGCCCGTCCCCAAGGCCGACCTGCCGGTGATCCTGCCGCTGGACCTGACCCCTACCGGCACCGGCAATCCCTTGGCAGAGCGCGAGGACTTCGTGCACGCGAGCTGCCCGACCTGCGGCGGCGACGCCACCCGCGAGACGGACACGCTCGATTGCCACTTCGACGCGCTGTGGCTGTGGGTCCCGGTTTGCGTGCCGCCGAACCAGCGAGAGCAAACTTTGGAGCAGATCCTCGCGCTTGAGGATCTGCGCGCGTGGCTGCCTTGCGAGCGGGTGGTGGCGGGCTCGGACAGCGGCAACTTCGTGTTCGACCAGCGCACCGTCACAAAGGCCTTGCGGGACATCGGACCGCTCGAGTTCCTGGGCGACGGCGAGCCGTTTGCGGGCTGTCTGTTTCACGAGATGGTGATCCGCGACGGGCGCAAGATGAGCAAGCATCTGGGCAACGTGGTCGACCCAGACTCGCTCGTGGAGCAGTATGGCGCCGACACGATCCGCATGGCGGTCCTCTTTGCGGCACGACCGCAGCGCTCGCTCAACTGGAGCGATAGCGATGTCAAGCGCTGCCATCGTTTTTTGCGCCAGCTTTGGGATTACTCTCATGCTCGCTTCACCCTCGATCCCAGCGAGCTGGACCACGCAGACAACGGTGTATCGGCCGATGGCGAGCAACCGACGGCAATGGGACCCGACAAGACCGAGCACCTGCGCAAGCGATTGGGTCAGTGGTGTGAGACGGCCTTGGAGAAGATCACCGAGGATACGCGCGAGCTTGAGATGCACAGCGCCGTTCGCAACGTGATGCGCTTGTTCGACCGCATCAGGGACTACGAGAAGCGTGTGATCGCCAAGCGCGGCCGGCTGTGCGTCGAGGACCACGAGGCGTTGGTCGAGGCGCTGCGGATGCTTGCGCGGGTGCTGATGCCTTTCGCGCCGCACATCGCCGAGCAGCTGCTGGTCGACTCGACGCAAGGCGACGCCGAGATCGACGCGTCGTGGCCTCAGGGGGAGCTTGTGCCACGATGACATGGACAAACCGAAGTCAACCAACCCAACGAAGAAGGGGTGAGACCCGATGAGCACCGCTATGGGGCACGCAGATCTGAACGAGACAACGCGCTCGTGCGTGACCGAACTGGTGTGCCAGAGGTGCGATGTCAAACGCCCGATAACCGACACCGAGGCGTTTTGCGAGACGTGCGGGAAGTGCTTCGACATCGCGTACGACTATGAGCTGGCCAAGAGCCGGCTGCGCGAGATGCCGATGAGCGAGCGCCCGCACAACATCTGGCGGCTGTCTGAGCTGTTGCCGATTCGTTCGGCCCACGCTCAAGCCGAAGTGGGACAGATATCGGGCATGACGCCGCTGATCCCGGCGAACAGGCTCGGCGAGCGGCTGGGCCTGGGAAAACTGTATTTGAAGGACGACAGCACGCAGAGACCGAGCCTCTCCTACAAGGACAGAGTGGTCTCGAGCGCGATCGCTCGCGCTCTGGAGCTCGGCAAGACGGAGATCGGCTGTGTCTCCACCGGCAATGTGGGCACCGCTGTGGCTTCGCTTGGGGCCAAGGCTGGGTTGACTCCGTATGTCTTCTATCCCAACCGCTTGGAGGAGACCAAGGCGCGCGTTTGCCGGGCGCTGGGTGCCCGGGTTTGCCAGGTGGCGGGCAACTACGACGAAGCCAACCGCGAGTGCCGCAGGGTTGCGGCCGCCAGCGGGCTGGAGTTCGCGAACATCACTTTGCGACCGTTCTACGCTGAGGGCGCCAAGACGTCGGTCTTTGAGATCGTGGAGCAACTTGGCTGGCGGGCGCCGGATCACATCGTGTCAGCTACGGCCGGTGGAACGCTTTCATCGCGCTTGCACAAGGGGCTGGTCGAGTTGGAGACAGTTGGTCTGGCTGAGACGAGTGCGACGAAGATGCATATCGCCCAGCCGGAGGGGTGCTCGCCGATCGCCGATGCGATCATCGCGGGCGAGCCCGAGATCAAGCCTCGCAAGCCGACGACGATCGCGCATTCGCTGGCGATCGGATCTCCCGGTGACGGTTATCTGGTGATCGACGCCGTTATGTCGCGCAAAGGCAGCGCGCGGACGGCCAGCGACGAGGAGATTTTCGCGGGGATCGATTTGCTGGCCGAAACCGAGGGGATCTTGACCGAGCCGGCGGGCGGCACGACGATCGCCGCGCTGAGGAAGCTGGCCGAGTCGGGAGACGTGGATCCGGACTCGACCGTGGTGGCGATCATTACGGGCAACGGGCTGAAGACGCTCGACGATCATCCGGCAAAGCCTTGGCCTTCGATGGTGGAGTGCGAGCTGGATTCGATGCTTGCTGTGCTCAGCGAGCTTCAGCACGAAGCGGTGGGCCAGCCCCTACCCGCGTAACCGGCGCGGAAGGCACCCCCGCGCGCGCACGCGTAGGACATCCCCACTGGGACAACACAACCTCGGTCCCGCGCACGCGTAGGGCACCCCCAGGGGACAACACAGCCCTCCCCGATCACACCCCGGCGGCGGCTATATCGGCGAGCACCAAGGCGTGTGCGGCCGGCACACTCCCGGCCGGGATCGACAGGTCGTGCGCACGCAAGCGTCGTAGAGCGTCGGCCTTCTCGGCGCCGGTGACCAGCCACAGCAAGGCACGGGCACGTTCCAAGACGGGATAGGTGACGGTCATGCGCTGCAATCCCACGTAGGGACCGGTGATCGCTACGTCGCGATCGCGGACGGCGAGCACGGGATCGCCGGGCACCAGGGAGGCCGTGTGGCCGTCGGGGCCTAGACCTAGATGAATCAGATCGAAGCGGGCGGGCAGCGAGCGGGCATAGGCCTCGGCGGCGGCACCCAAGTCGCTGTCGTTGACTGGCATCGGGCGCAGGTCGGCGGAGGCGACCGCCCCGAGACTCTCCTGCAGCAGTGTGAGGTTGCGCTCGGCATCCCCGGCTGGTGCGATGCGCTCGTCTACCTGGTAGATCGAGGTCTGGGCCCAGGGGAAGTCCTCGCCGGCCAGATCGCCGAACATCGCCCAGGGCGAGCGCCCGCCGGAGACGGCGAACGTGAACTCTCCGCGTTCGGCCACTGCCAGGACCGCGTGCTGGTACACCAGCTCGGCGGCGCGATGAGCGACGGTCGCCGGATCGGGAAAGATCTCGAGCGGCAATTCGCCGGCTGGTTCACGCTCGCCGGATACGCCAGACTTGCTCACGGACACTCACGCATGGCTCGGTAGCGGCGAATCAAAGCGTTGGTCGAGCTGTCGTGCTCCAGCTCCGGCTCGGAGTCGCTGGTGAGCTCGGGGACGATGCGCTTGGCCAAAGCCTTGCCGAGCTCGACTCCCCACTGGTCGAAGGAGTCGATGCCCCAGACGACGCCTTGGGTGAACACGGAGTGCTCGTACAGCGCTACGAGCGAGCCCAGAACGTGCGGCGTGAGTCGATCCGCGAACAGCACGCTAGACGGGCGATTTCCCTCCATGATGCGGTGAGGTATGGCGGCCTCGGGCGCGCCCTCGGCACGAACCTCCCCCTCCCCCTTTCCGAACGCCAAGGCCTCGGCTTGGGCGAAGACGTTGGAGGTGAGCAGGTCGTGGTGGTCGCGCAAAGGGTTGAGCGAGCGAGCGAAGCCGATCAGGTCGAGGGGAATCAGGCGGGTGCCCTGGTGGATCAGCTGATAGAAGGAGTGCTGGCCGCCCGTGCCGGGCTCGCCCCAGTAGATCGCGCCGGTGTCATAGTCGACCGGGAGGCCGGCCAAGGTCACGTGCTTGCCGTTTGACTCCATCGCCAACTGTTGTAGATATGCGGGGAAGCGCTTGAGGTACTGGGCATAGGGCATGACTCCCAGCGTTTGTGCTCCGAAGAAATTGGCATACCAGACGGCCAGCAGACCCATGAGCACCGGCAAGTTGCGCTCATGGGGAGTCGTGCGGAAGTGCTCGTCCATCGCGTGGAAGCCGGCCAGCATCTCGCCGAAACGCTCAGGTCCGATCGCGAGCATCGTGGAGAGGCCGATCGCGGAGTCCATCGAGTAGCGCCCACCCACCCAGTCCCAGAAGCCGAACATGTTGGCGGTGTCGATGCCGAACTGGGAGACGAGCTCGCCGTTGGTGGAGACGGCCACGAAATGCTTGGCCACCGCCGCCTCGTCTCCTAGCGCGGCCAGGGACCATTCGCGCGCCGAACGGGCGTTTGTCATCGTCTCCAATGTGGTGAACGTCTTGGAGGCCACGATGAAGAGGGTCTCGGCGGGATCGAGGTCGCGGGTGGCCTCGACGAAATCGGTGGAGTCCACGTTCGAGACGAAGCGGAAAGTGAGCTCGCGGGCGCTGTAGTGGCGCAGCGCCTCATAAGCCATGACCGGGCCGAGGTCCGAGCCGCCGATGCCAATGTTGAGGATGTTGCGGATCGGCCGGCCGGTGTGACCCGTCCACGCACCGCTGCGGACCTGCTCGCAGAAGTGGGCCATGCGGTCCAGCACGGTATGAACCTCTCCCACCACGTCGACGCCGTCAACCAGGAGCGAGGACGTGCGGGGCATGCGCAGGGCGACATGCAAAACGGAGCGGTCCTCGGAGACGTTGATGCGCTCTCCCGCGAACATGGCGGCGGTGCGCTCGGCCAGGCCGGACTGCTCGGCCAAGGCTATGAGCAGGCGCAGCGTCTCGTCGGTGAGACGATGCTTTGAGTAGTCGAGATACAGGCCGGCGCCTTCGGCGGTGAGACGCTCGCCTCGGGTGGGGTCGGCGGCGAACAGGTCGCGCAGGTGTGTGTCTGCGATCTCGCGGTGGTGGGCAGAGAGGGCGGCCCAGGCAGGGCGTTGGGTCAGGGGTGGGGGTTGGCTCGTGCTCATCTGGAGAGGGCGCTTACCGCTTGTTCCACACCTGGGACGGTACCGGGGTGGCTCGTGCTCATGTCGTGAGGGCGCCTGTCTGGCGATCTGGAGATTGGGCGATGTGGGCACAATGCTCGCTGCAGAAATAGAGCGTCTTGCCGTCGACATTTATCCGGATCGCCCGGGCCTTGTCGACCTTCATGCCGCACACGGGATCGGTGGCGCCGCGACGTATGGTCAGCGCGAACAGGGCGGCGAAGATGGCGAAGCCGAGGACATTGGTGAATAGCTTGTAGTTGACCTTTATTTCTCCGAAGATGTCGGCTCGCGTGGGATGGGCGCTGGGGATCAGACCGAAAAGGTTGAAGAGGCCATCCACACAGAGGGCGGCGATCACGATCGTGAGGAACATGAGCGCGACGATCCTGGTGGCAAAAGCGGGGCCGTAGTACTTGCGGTAGATGAGCATGATCGGCACGACGATCAGGTCGGCGAACAGGAAGGCGATGACGCCTGCGAAGCCGATACCGCCGGACCAGAGCACGGCGGCCAGGGGGACGTTGCCGACGGAACATACGAAGCTGAGCACCGCAATCAGAGGCCCGACCAAGGCATTCTCGATGAGCTTGAGTCCAGTGGGCGCTTCGGTGAGAAAGAGGGCGTGGAAGAAGCTGTCTGGCAGCTGTCCGATGAAACCGGCCAGGAGGAAGCCGAGCAGGATCTCCTTGTAGAGCATGGCCCAGTCGTTGCGGAAGTTGTGGGCCACATCCGACCACGCCTCGGCCGATGTGAGTCGCTGGGCGAGGGACATGCGCTGACCGACGGAGTGGTGTTGGTGACCCGAGTCGGCCTGGATGGCATTGACGCGAGCCTGCTCCTCCAGGCGCTTTGAGACAAACAAGCGCAGTAGCACGGTCATCACGAAGATCAGGATCAAGCCGCCCACGAACTCGGCCAGGGTGAACTGCCAGCCGAGCAGGACCCAGATGACGATGCCCAGCTCGACCACGAGGTTGGTGGAGGCGAATTGGAAGGCCAAGGCGGACGCCGCGGAGGAGCCCTTTTGGAAAAGGCTCTTGGCTATCGCTATCGCGGCGTATGAGCAGGAGGAGGAGGCCGCGCCGAGACCGGTGGCCCATCCGACCGAGCGCACGCCCGAGCCGCCCAGCGTTTGCTCGATCCGCTCCTTCGGGATCCAGGCTTGGACTATGGCCGAGACGGCGAAGCCGAGGACCAAGGCCCACCACACGGCCCAGGCCATGAGGAAGGCGTCCTTGAAGCCGTTGGCGATGGTGGTCAGCACGAGGCTCACAATATGAAGCCTCGTGCTCGCCTTACCGGTGACCACCGCCATCCTTACTACATGGCCACGCCGTTCTTAGCGCATGGCCACGCCGTTCTTAGCGCGGCCATGGCGGCCACGCCTACCCTGTTGGGGCCCTGCCACGAGCGCTCTTATGCCTTGACCAGCTCACGTTCGGCTGCGTCGATCACGCCTGTTCGGTTCTTGTGGGAGCGCTCATAGGCACGCACGCTCTTCGTGCGCTCGTCCTCGCCCTCATCCAGCGCGGCGCGGATCTCCTCGACGCTGAGCTCGTCATAGCCCGGCCAAGGCTCGTCCCCGCGCAAGGTCGTGACGCGACTGAGGATGGTGGTGCGGTTGTCGTTTTTGCGCTCATAGGAGTCGATCTTCGCAAGGTCCACCTGCGAGAGATGCGGGAGCTTCTCCGCTATTTCCGCGGCAGTCAACTTCCCGTAGCCGCCGATCGCGAGATCCTCTTCTGAGGCCAGCGCGCCCTTGATCTGACCCTCGGCTTGGGCTACGCCGGGCACCTTGCGTGCCTGGCGTGCGGTGCGTCGCGCCTTCGCCGATCCGTCGCGAGCGGCGTCGGTCAAACTTTCGGAGGCCGAGCGGGCCGCGCCGGTCACACTTTCCGAGGCCGAGCGGGCCGCGTCTGCGGCGCCTGTCTTGCTGGCTTCGTATGAGGAGTTCCCACGGATGTCGGCGCCGACTACGGCTCTGGTCAGCTTGGGGATCTCATTCAGGATCCGGTCGAGCATCTTTTGCTCGTCGACCAAGATTGAGTTGGCCAGCGTGCGGGTGGCCCCGTCACCGACAGTGTCGGCCAAGTGCCCAATGGCGGTGTAGGTGGCGATCTCCAGGGCCTCGGCCGCACATGCGTCCTTGGCGTTCTTGAGGACCTTCTCCTCTCCTCCGCTTCCGCGGAGGAGATCGAATGGCGTCTTTCCGAGGGCAAATATCTGCCCGACGACATCCTGGGCGATTCCCACACCGGCTTGTATCGGGTTGCTGCCCCGTCCGAGCTCGTCGAGGCGGCGCTGCACCCGCTTTTCGTGTTCGCGTGTCTCGCGAAGGTGCGATTCGAGTCCGTCGCGATAGCTTCCACGCGGGGTCATCGCAATTTGGGACTTCAGCATCGTGACGAGCGTCTTCTCCATGGCGTGCGCCTCACTGAGGTACTGCACGATCTTCTGTTCAGTCTTGCTGTGCATTGGTCTTCCGGCTTTCTTGTCAGGGGGATGAGGGTCACGACGGGCGTCGCCGCCCCACCACGGAACGCCTTTTCAATGGTTCGGCGCGACGATGGTCAAAGGTTCGGCGACGGCCCTGGGCACCTTGCTCGAGCTGAGAGTTGGTGCTTTGCGTCTGCGCTCAGCCGCTGTCGCGGCTGGCGCGTCGGTCGATCGCCAGGGCCTCGTCTTGGCCGCTGTCGCTCGCGTCGGGGTCCAGTTCACGCGCCTGGGAGTGCTGATCACGGGCGGATTCGGTGAGATGCTCGGCCTTGATGGCCTGTTGCTCCGCGTCGGCGTGTCCCTGGCGCGCTTGCGCTGCACGTTCCTCGGCTTCGGCCTGGGCACGCTTTGCTTCGGCGGCCTGCTCGTCGGCTGAGGCTCGGGCGCTTTCGGCTTGGATCGAGCGGCTTCTGGCCTCTTGGCGAAGCTCGCCCGCTTGTTCGCGATGACGCTCTTCACGTCTATGACTCGCAGCACGGGCGACGAGGGCGATCAGGATCAGCACCACCACGACACCCGCGACGATTGCGATGATCGCGCCGGTGCTCATGAGATGAGGGAGGTCGTTGATGCGGAGATCGTTGTGTCGATATGCATCGCTAAATCCTCCCGCCCCTGCGGTAGCCAAATCCGCCACCCGTGAAGAAGAGCACCAGCGCGACTAGCAGCAGCAGCCAAAGCAACGGGCTGACACCGATTCCGCCGGCGATGGCGGCAATTACGAGAATAATCAGAAGCAACTCCATGAGGCCCATGGCGGCCCTCCTTTTGTGTTGACTTACCTATATCGCTAAGGAGGGTCTACCCCACCGGATGCTCAGCGAACCCCGTAATGAGCCGCAGTACCCTGGCGGCATCAGGGACAGCGCCAGGGGCTGGCATTTGAGCGAATCGACCGGTCACGCATCATTTCGCCGATCGCGTCGCGTCTCCAGCTATTGACCACATAGAAGAGCCCCGCCGGAGCGGGGCTCTTCCTTAGCGGGTCGATAAGCCGGATTCTGTCGTTGAGCAGCCATCCATCTGTGCGGCCTACCTGGATCTTGGCGGGCAACCTGCAAGCGATCCACTTTGGCCTTGCATCGGGTGGGGTTTGCCCAGCCGCCGCGTCACCGCGGCGCTGGTGCGCTCTTACCGCACCATTTCACCCTTGCCGGCCCGCCGTTCACGTGGGACGGCGAACTTAGGCGGTTTGTTTCTGTGGCACTTTCCCGCGGGTTTCCCCGGGTCGATAACTCGACCACCTTGCCCTTTGATGTCCGGACTTTCCTCGAAGACCCGAAGGTCTCCGCGGCTGCTTGACCTGCCCTGCCACCGTAGCGCGCCGCAGGCGCAATGGGAAGGCTTGACTAGGAGAGTTGCGAGCCGCAGTCCAGGCAGGCGCCTGTGGGCGCGCCGCCGTCGTGCCCTGGGGCTTGGGCTGTCATCGGGCCGGCGCAGACAGGACAGGCGACGGTACCGCGCACGGCCAGGCCCTCCCATGCGCCGGTGATCAGCTCATCCAGCGTTAGCCTGCCGTGCGCGTCCGTGGTCCCCTCGAACAGCGCCCTCTCCAGCGGAAAGGGCGTGTCGCGCTCGAAACCCTCGTCAAGGGCCGGGGACCGTTCGAGCAAGAGGGTGCTCATCACATACTCCGGAGCAGTCCGACCACGCGTCCGAGCACCTTGACCTCCTTGGTGCGGATCGGCTCCATCGTCTCGTTCTCGGGTTGCAGGCGGATGTGGTCGGGTTCGCGGAAGTAGCGCTTGACGGTCGCCTCCTCGCCGAGCAGGGCCACGACGATGTCGCCTTGTTGAGCGGTGTCCTGCTGGTGTACGACGACGAGGTCGTCTTCGACGATGCCGGCGTTCTTCATCGATTCGCCACGTATGCGCAGCAGGTAGTCGCCGTCACCGCCGCCCGCGAGCGTGGGCACCGGCACGTACTCCTCGACGTTCTCTTCGGCGAGGATCGGCTGGCCGGCGGCCACCGACCCGAGCAAGGGCAGGCTGTCGGGGCGCACGATGTTGCGCACGCCCTCCACCGCGCTACCCACCGCCCGATCGAACAACTCGATCGCACGAGGCTTGGAAGGGTCGCGGCGCAACAGCCCGATCTTCTCGAGATTGGCGAGATGCGCATGAACGGTGGATGAGGAGGCCAAGCCGACCGCCTTGCCGATGTCGCGCACCGTCGGCGGGTAGCCGTACTTGGCCGAGTATTTGCGAATGAAGTCGAAAATCTCCTGCTGACGCTTGGTCAGATCCATGTGGGCGCGGCTCCCGTGTCGAGTGGATTGAGGCATGAAACGAACATGTGTTCGTACAGTAGCGCGGGGTCTGGACGGAATCAAGGGCGCGCCCTCCGCGCGAAGCCGGGCGGTCTATACTCGCCCGCTCTGCGCTCGTGGCGGAATTGGTAGACGCGCAAGGTTGAGGGCCTTGTGGACCGAATGGTCCGTGGTGGTTCGAGTCCACTCGAGCGCATAGAAAAAGCCTTGGATTCCGTGACTGTTCAGGTCGTGGGAGGGTGTAGTAGCGGCGTCTCGAATGTTGTTGTGTGTCGGGCGGGATGTCGCTGGATGGACTGGAGGCGCTGGTTGTCGAGCAGGCGGCGCTGATTATCGAGTTGCGCGCTGAGGT
>Ga0208586_1000708_pt1 | contig 11664 bp, 16 predicted proteins | sample NGESurshal072012_6_FD_184471 | JGI IMG/M metagenome (GOLD analysis project Ga0208586, IMG submission 184471) | Arctic peat soil microbial communities from Barrow, Alaska - NGEE Surface sample 53-3 shallow-072012 (SPAdes) | ecosystem: Environmental > Terrestrial > Soil > Wetlands > Peat ... | reverse complement strand
GACCGACGCGTGCGCTCAGCCGCCGAAGTCCTGGGCATCACGCCGTGGCTCGATCGCAAGCCCACGCGACTCTCGGGTGGTCAGCGTCAACGAGTGGCCATGGGTCGAGCGATTGTGCGCGAACCCAGTGTGTTCTTGATGGATGAACCACTTTCTAATCTCGACGCCAAACTTCGCGTGCAGCTTCGCGCGGAGATCTCGCGGGTTCAATCGAAGATCGGGGTAGCGACGATTTACGTGACCCACGACCAGACCGAAGCCATGACCCTTGGTCATCGGGTGGCCGTGCTTCGTGATGGCGCGATGCAGCAGTGCGATACGCCCCAAGTGCTTTATGACCGTCCGGCCAATGTCTTCGTCGCGGGATTCATCGGTTCCCCGTCAATGAATCTCTTCGAAGCGCAACTCTCGGCGGATGGTCGCTCGGTCGCGCTGGGGAGCCAAAGCATTCCCCTGTCGCAGGAGATTGCGAATCGACATCCAGGGCTACGGCGATGCACCGGTCAGACCATAGTGGTGGGAATTCGTCCAGAGGATCTACCGGCGGCCAGTGACGAGCGCTCCGGGGTCTCATTCAAGGGCGACGTCGAACTCGTCGAAGCTCTCGGTTCTGAGATTCTCGTGCATTTTCGAACGGATGCGCCCGTCGTGGTGCCCGAAGGCACAGCGGCACTCATCGATGGCGAAGAGGCGTTGGCCAAGGCCACGCCCGACGACGACTGCGTCGCGAGAATTGAACCCCGTCACGTGGTTCATGCCGGTGACCGATTTAGCTTCACCGTTAATCCGGAACGACTTGAATTCTTCGAATTAGATTCAGGCATCTCGATCTGGGAGTAGCGGATGCCTTGGTACCCCATTGACTTCAAACACATTGGCATCAATAGTGATCAGGGTCCGTCAGCATTTCGAGCTAAGTGATGCGATCCTCGCGAGTTGGGGTTCGAATCGGGCCTCCGACACCAACGTTCTCCGACTGTGCGTTTGCACAGTCATCAAGGATTCCGATGGGTCTGAACGTTGAGTTGCAGTTGGCAGCGGCGGTTTCAGGGAGTCAGCGCAACGGTCCTATGAAGTCAATTCGATTCGCGTAGCCAAACGCCAGTGGAGGGTTCACTTCTGTTCCATCCGGAGCCACGACGAGAACCACTTCTCGACCGTGAAGCGAAGATTTCATGCTGGGCGTGTCGTCGGTCAATCGGCCAGCGGTACCTTCGCGCTCCAGTGCTTTCCGCCATCTGATGTACTCCACAAAGTCAACGTTTCATTGTTACCGTCGTCATTGCCTAAGACGAGGCCATGAGAGGCATTGAAGAATTCAACGACACTCGTGTCTCCACCGCCGCCGGCAGCGATATTCCGCACCGCTTGCCAATGGGTCCCACCATCGTGCGTTACTAGCAGTGGACTTCGGTCCCCTACCAAAAACGCCTCCTGACTCGAAACTAAGTCAATGGTGCCGAGGTACCCGAAGTTGATATTTGAGTCGGTTTTCAAGACCCACGTCCGACCACCGTTGGTGGAGTCGAGCACTGACTTGATCTGTTCGCCGGCGCTTGGCTCCGAAGCGCATACGGCCATCAGTGTCCCGTTCGGTGATACCGAGAGAACCGCCGACATCGCGCCAATGTGACAGGGAACGCGGCGGTTCGACCACGACCTTCCTCCGTTGGACGTAAACCACAGAGGAACGACATCCGGGCCGCCGTGAGTATTGAATGATGGCGACAGCATCAGATACGCATTTGATCGACTCGTGCGTACCAAGTAACTCTGTCCGTCTGCGAGATTGTACGAGAAACCTCCGACGTCACCTGGAGGACTCACCGGCGACGACTCCCAACTTCGCCCCCCGTTGTTTGACTCCAGTACGTGCACTGGACAAGGCACGTCGGTGACCGTGCCAGCGTGAGTGCACGTGGAGACGACAAGCCAGACCGAGAGGCCAATCGCACTGACGTCCAACACGGTCCCCGACACGCGGACTCTGCTCCACGTCTTCGCGTTATCGTGGCTCACGAAGAACTGCGGTCCGTAGAGGAAGGCGTCACCATGTCCGTCAGTCGTAAGTAACGAGCCGTAGAGATTTGTGCAGTTCCAGGACATTGCGTCAACAAGCGACGTGAACACTTTCCCGCCGTCACTCGTTTTGCCGACATAGTCGCTGCACTTATAGCCACTGGTGGACTCGGTGAAGACGCCGAATCCCGTCAACGGAGCTGAGAAGTCAATCGCTTCTAGACGAAGCGCAGTTCCTGGCGGCGCTGTCGTGGTAGTCGACGCGGCTGACGACGCTGGCTGAGCCAACCACAGAGAGATCGACATACTGCAAAGCAGTCCGAAGGAGGCGGCGAAGGTGAATGGACGCATCCGCATACGACTAGTTACTCTCTTTTCGTCATTGGGAACTGTTGCTGACATTAGGAGTCCTCTTCTATCTACTTTTTCCGTAATTTGATTTCGTTGCGGAATTCATACCTCCATGCAATGTGACATTCCTGAATCACGTCGGCCCTCCGATATTTAGGATTGATTACTCATGTTGACTGTATACCGTCGTACGGAGTAGATTTCAGTCATGACCGACGAACTATCCGCTCTTGGTCGCTACACGGGTCCGGCCACCCTCGTGCTATCGAGTCTCGTCAACGGGCCCAAGCACGGCTACGCCTTGACCAAGGACATTGAGCACTTCGCTGGCGTTCATCTCGCGCCAGGGACTTTGTACGCAGCTCTCGATCGACTCGTTGACCATGGTCTCATTGAAGGACTCGAGGCCGTCGGTAGGAGACGCCCGTACCAGATCACGGCCGTGGGAGCGACCGCTCTCATGGCGCACCTGCAAGCACAGCGTCGCGTAATCGAAACGGGTCTTGGTCGTCTCTCCGGAGCGTGGGGGACGCCATGAATACGGTGGAGCGACGTGCCCGCCGCCTGCTCCGCTGGTATCCGCGTTCCTGGCGCGAGACCCACGAAGAGGAGTTTGTCGTTCTGCTCGAAGATTCGATAGTGGATCGACCATTCTGGCCGGGTCGATCACTCAACATCGTCATGAACGCACTGCGAGTCCGGTCCGAACAATCTCGAACTTCGTATCGGCGATTGCTCGTTTCAAGCGCTGCACCAATCGTCGTACTCATTGCGGTGATCGGTTTCGCCACGAATGGCTTCGGACTTTTGTCCGTATCGGGTCCGACGAAGGGTGGGATGCCGTACAGCCAGAAAACAATCGTTCCTTACAACAAGATTCCCGACTACCTTTCGGTCTACATCGGGCCGAATGAAGTCGGATACACGCCAAAGGCCTACCTCGATGCGCCCGATGGCTCCTCCAACGATTCTCTGCTCGGTCGGATTGCCCCCATCTTCGCCAGCAACTTGACGACGCTTCTCGGCCACGAATATCCAGGAATTGGCTTTGTGCGGCTTGGCACGTCACCTTGGGCACTTTCTTGCAAGCCCGAGAGCGTGTTTTCCGAGACCGCGGGTGGTGGGCAAACCATTACGACGACACCGTGCCCTTCAACGACGCTCGTTCTCCCGAATGTTGTGGGCATGGTGACCCCCACGGCGGTCGGCGAACTCTCCGGGCTCGGAGTCGGAATAGTCATACAGAATGTCCACAGCACTTCGGTTCCGCTAGGACACATCGTTTGGACTTCGCCACGAGGTGGCGCCACCGTTCACGCGCGCCAGCAGGTGGTTGTTGGCATCTCGGTGCCAAGCTGAGTTTTTCCTAACGATGGAAGACGTTCGATTTGCATGGACACCTGTGAGCCAAAATGGGAGCGGACTTGTTTTTTGGCAATCAGAATTGAGTCATTGCTGAGGGGAAACCGGGCGCTGTTGAAAAGATGTATCCCTTTCGCGTTGGGTCTCCGACACCAGTCAAGACTTCACGAACTCAGGGTGCCAGTGCAGGGTGGCGATCCCGCCACCTCGGGCGGGCTACGTGCACCGTAGTGTCGAAGACGTGAATGGCGCGATCAGAACCGTGATGTTCTTTTGCGAGAATCCAGACGAAGTGTCTCAGTGGTGGTCGCGGTTGCTCAATGCGCCGACCGAGACGGTCAACGAAGACGATGGGTTCTGTTGGTTTATCGCCAGCGGTACAGAATATGGATTTCATCCTTCTGACGACGGGCGCAACCCGCCCGGAGGAACTCCCGTTGTGTATCTCGCGTCATCGGATTTTCAGTCTTCGATGGATAGGGCCATGGTTCTCGGCGCGACCAGACATCGAGGACCATTGGTTCTGTCGCCCGAACGGGTTATCGCCCAGTTCGTGGATCCCTTCGGAAACGTGTTCGGCATCGACGGCCCTTAAACGCTTCACTACGTCGGACGCGCGAGACGGAGCCGCCCAGTGAATGGTTGCGGATCTTGATCCGCTAGGTATCAAGGTGCAATGGCACCTTTGTGATATCGCTGCCCGCGATGTTGATGTCGCCACCAGTGCACACGAACAAAGTTGGTGAGAGACGGAACGACCTCTTCGGCCACCCGATGTACAACGGAAGGATGACGAGTCGGTTCGCTGCTTTTGCATTGCAACCGTTGCCGAATAATCTAACGCGCATCGCCGACACTTGCGCTCGAGCTGCCCCACCGTATTGCAGCACGACGTTGCCCAAGACGTAGTTCGTCGGGGTGGCTGACGCCTCCAACAATTTGTCACCCGAGAGTGCCTCAAGGCCGATGTACGTGATGTGCAAACTGCAGCGACCGCCGGAGTTGGCGTAGAGGACCCAAGCTTTGAACGACTCTGGCGCGATTAGTGCGACCTTTATGGGCATGAACGTCTCATGGATCTGACTGGCCTTGCACGGTGCGGTCGTCGATGCCCCAACGGCGGGAGTTGACGCCGGCAACGAAAGGCTGACGAAGATGCCGGCCATGGCGAGAGCGGAGGCGGCAATGGCATGCACTGGGAGCTGCAACTTCACGACGAACTCCTCGACGGGGCCGATACCCCATAATGTCCGCCCGATGGCAATGATTTCGTTCGCTTAACAGAAACGTCACACCTGAAAAGGAAAGGCGCGCTGACGTTGAAGACCGGGCCGCAATCGACAAGTCGCCGGTAGGAGTCATTCAGGTGGTTGTTGGATCCTTAAGTCGACCCACCACATACCGACTCTATGGCTCAACAAACAGCGGCAGAACCTGGACCGAAGGTGCAAAGTTCGACAGATGAGCAAGCAGCAGTTTTTGCACTCATAGTTTCCAGCTGTTCGATCCCAATTTTGATAGGCGCTAATGCCAGTCCGCGTTTCTTCAGTCGCTGTAGGTCGGGCCGCCCTGGCCATCACGCAGAAGTACCATCTCATTGTGAAGCGGCGTCCGACGTTTCTGATCGCACTTGTGGTAGTGGTCGTAGCAGCGTTAGCGCTCCTTATTGACCACTATGCGTTCGCGCCCAAAGCCAGTAATCCGCCACCGAGCGCCGCGAATGTACGAAGTTGCGTCGGAACCAAAGTCCTAGGGAAAGGTGGGACCAGCTTCCGCTATCCCTCTTGCTGGACTTTGAGTAACTACACGGAAGAGACAACCATGACGACCGCTGTTGCCTTCCTATCGAATCAGCCGATGCACCAACCTTGCAAGACCACTCGTTCAGGCATTTCGACCACGGTCAGCTGTGGCTTTCCGGTCGAGACACTCGAGCGGGGCGGAGTGCTAGTCACGTTTATCGCAGGTGGTATGCCGGGATGGACGATTGCCGATGATACAGGACGACGCCTTGTTGTGGACCATCACGCGGCTCGAGAGACTGTGATCAGGAAGCCAAACCGATCACTAGACGCGAACGCTGAGTATTCGATCTTCATTGACAGAGGGGTGTCTGACAACTACTACCGGTTCGACGTGTACTTCCGCAACCCAGGGGTGTCGGAAGATCAACGGCTACTTCGGAAGATGCTGGACTCGATGAGGATTCAATAGAGACCATCCATTGACTTCTGCCGCTCTAACATTCAGCTCACTGTGACGCTTGAGTTGGATGGCGTGGGGCATTTTTCGACCACTGAGTGAGTCGCCAGTCAGAGTTTGTTGACGTCGGCCCCTCGACACTTCGAAAGCATCGATTTGCGACATTTGAAGGAGCTGTTTCAGTTCTCGAAGTCTCTAGTCATTCGAATGCCCAAGCGAAAACTCGTGGCGCAGTGTCCAACTGTTCGGACCCATTCCTCCAGTCATGAGCCAAGCAAACCTCGCGTTGACCCCAATCGGAAGATTCTGACTGATGTCTTCGGCCGCCTCTTCTAGAAGATTGATCGGAGCTCCATCACCAACTGTTAGATGGGGCGTGGGTTCATCGTACTTACCGCCGTAGGGGAGGTATTGGGGAAATTGATTCAGCAACTCTCGCGTCATGTTCCGAAATACGGTGTCCGGGTTCGGCTCGAGATAAACGACCCTGTCGTCGAACCAAGCTAGGGAAGTGAATCCAAAATCGAAGTTATTCATTCTTGAGAAGTATTCATCCAGCGATTGGATTAGCTCGTCGTCGAGGTCTGCGGGGTGCGCAAACGGAAACAGAACGGTAATGTGTGCGGGAATGCCCCGAGTACACGACGGATCGAGTCGTTCTCGCCACGTTCGCACGAGACTCTCGACTTCAGGAACTGGAATTATCAGGGCGCTCTTCTCGACCGGTTCATCCATTCGGAAACAGTAGCCAACTGGGCTTGACCGAGTTTCCCAGAATTTTCAACTGTTCCAGCCATCTAGACGCCACTCGGAGTATGTGTAGGTCGGCCCCCCATTGTCGCTTTCAATAATTAACCTCCAACGCTCTCCAATTGTGGAGAACTATTGGGGTCGCATCAAGTGGCAACCACAAGCCGGTGCGCCCGAACTCTCGGTTAGTGCTCTGGCGGGGTCGAACCCCTTACTATGGGCGTCAGTCCAAACTCGAAGCCAGCAAAACAGGAGTTGATAGGACCACCAAAGCCGTCAGTCCCCTTCGTGAAGGGGACTCTTATTTTGCGCACGGGAGCGGCATGAGGAATCTGAACTGTGACGGAACTCATCAGACAATCTCGACCTTGTCCATCTTGCTGGTCGAGTCCGTCCAGATATGAAATGCCAAAAGAAGCCGTTCCCTTGGGAGCCAAGACGATGATCTTCACGGGCGCAGCAACGTAGATCTGTGAGCGAGGTCTGTGGATGTAAGTAATGGGGTGGGGACTGGCCGCTTCGGTGTGGGCCACAACGATCGGGTACCCAGTTATTGAGCACGCCGCCGACCCATTGTTGGTTATCACTATCGGAGTGCCTTCGCTTCCCCCAGCTCCCTGAGAGAAGCCGAGACGCAGCGAAAGAACCCCTGACGCACAGGTTGGAATAGTCGACGCTTCGGCGTTCGAGGATCCCGCAAGCATGCCCAAGGACGTGAACGAAAGAGCAATGGCACTCGTGAGGGCCGCCAAAGTGAGAACGCCTCTAGCTTTATGTCTCAACTCGAACCTCCAACAAGTTCTACAGTAGGTCCACCTACCAGGGGACCAGTCGCCAGTCGGGGATTGTGCAAGTCGGCCCTTCGACAACTCTGCGAATCAATATTCCGAAGTTGAGTATTTTGTTTTCGTGACGCGACTTGAATCTCGGGCAGGAGTCAGACCAGAAACTTCCAAAGAAGGTCCACACCGACAGTTAAGCCAGAGATCTTCACCGGCCCTCTGGCGAGTTGGTGGCAAGGGCGACGCAGCTCAGTGGAGTTGCTGAAGGTCACAGTTCGGTTTCAGCAGCGCCGTCGAGGGCTTTTTTTGACGAACCAGAGAACAATTACCGCACGCGAAACATCGCTGTCGCCCGCAGCGCCACTCGAGTCGGTTCACATTCATGGCGTGACTGACACGAGTATTCACCTCTGCCTACCTGTAGAACGAGCGAATGAGGTCTGCGACTTGGGCTGGGGCGAAATCCATCCTTTTGGTGACTTTGGAACAGAGATCATGGTCTACGGACCCAGAGACCAGATTGAGCTCAAGGTCATTCTGTCCATCATCGAAGAGAGTTTGAAGTTCGCGCGAACCTTCAACTAAGTCGTCCTAGTTACGAGTTCGGTTTTGGGTAGGTCAAGTCTCGCTAATTTCAACGACTGCAGAGGGCCATACACCGAGATTCTGAGTCACGAGTCGCGCGACGGCCGAAGGGTGAACTGCTCCCACATCGATTTCGTCGATTCCCATCCAGACCGCTCGGTACTGGCCTCGGTGCGAGTTGTTTTTCTCGGGACCTGCGACTCGGATGTCGTCATCGCGCACCTCAGCGTCGAAGTACCACTGGCGTTGAATTGACCCGTCTTCCTTTCGATGGTCGATGCGAACACGGAGGTCTCCAACTTCGACCGATACCCCGAGTTCTTCCTCTGCTTCACGCTGGGCCGCGTCGGGGACGGTCTCGCCCGGCTTGACGCCACCGCCCGGAATGACCCAGTAGAGCCGACCCTGCGACCGTCGCTCGATGAGGACGAGGCTTCCGCTTCGAATTATCAACACACCGGCACGCTCAATGGTCATGGTGGAAAACTCGGTATTGCTCGGTTGAGCCTTTATTCATTTATTTTTTGTTTTTTTAAGCGGCGTTTCCCGGAGTGCGGCAGCCGCGGCCTTCTTTTCCGTAGCCGTCGCCTGAGAACTGGCGAGCGTTTTTCCAGCCGCCGATGCGGCTGCCGGCCGAGTGACCGCCGGTTTCCTTACCTTCTTCACCATTGTGAGTCCTTTCACCGAATTGAACTGAACTTCAATAAGACGATAATGGGCTCACCGAAAGGTTCTCCTTAACGGTCCTGATTCGCGCCTCGGACATCGATGAAAGCAATCGTGTAAGCGAGTTACTTGACTTAGATTTACGCTGTGCGTTTAAGTACCGTCATTCTTCCCTTGGAGCGATGGCCAGCTTCCATTGACAAGTGGCGAAGAGCTGAGGAGTTAGGCTTTCACGCCGCATATACCTATGACCATCTTTCGTGGTTTCGACTGAAGGATCGTCCATGGTTTGGCGCAGTCCCAACCCTTACCGCCGCGGCAATGGTGACTTCTCGAATACGACTCGGCACAATGGTGACTTCGCCGAATTTCCGCCATCCCGTGCCCCTTGCAAAGGATCTACTTTCGATTGACGACATATCGATTGGCCGACTGATCGTTGGTGTCGGTTCAGGAGGGTTGGGTGCTGACGCCACGGTATTGGGCGAGTCCGAATGGTCACCACGGGAACGGACCGATCGGTTCGTAGAGTTCGTGGGTTTACTTGACCAGCTGCTGCGAAATACTGAAACCTCGTCTAAAGGCTCCTTCTACAGTGCGCTCGAAGCTCGGATGTTGCCGGGCACTGTACAGCAACCTCGACCATCACTCTTGGTTGCTGCCAACGGCGAGCGCGGGATGCGACTTGCCGCCAAATTCGGCGACGGCTGGATAACGCTTGGTCGTACTGAGGATGAAAGTGAGTCGTGCTACGACGTCGTCGCAACTCAAAAAGACAAACTCGACGAAGTCCTTATGGGAATGGGTCGGGACACTAAACAATTCGAGAAAGTCCTATTGAATGGACTTTCTGACGAGCGACCCCTGGATTCCCTCAACGCATTCGTCGACTGGGCAGGTCGTTACAGGGATGTTGGGATAACCGAATTGGTCGTTCACTGGCCGGAACCGCACTCCCTTTTCGAGGCTGACATGAACGTCTTCGAAGTGATCGCGACTCAAGGATTGACTCAGCTCTAGGACGGAGACGGTGGCACGCAATTGTGGACAATGGAAGCCAAAAATTCGTAATTGCCTTTTTGGGTTAGAACCACTTGATGGATCTCAGCGGCCAAATGCGCATGAACACTTTGCCAATCAGGTCAGACCTCGGCACGGTACCCCACGTTCGACTATCGCAAGAATTTGAGTGCCAGTCACCCATCATGAAATAGTGTTCGGCTGGCACTGTGGTCGGCGGTATGGGAGTGCCAATGGTGGGTAAGACGGTCCACCTCTGATCGAGTGGCTTGCCGTTCACATAGATCGTATTGCCCTCAGAGTACAGACGATCGCCCGGCAAACCGATAACCCTCTTCACCAGATCAGCGGCGGTGTCCCCGCAGTCCTTAGCAACATCAGGAGGAGCCTTGAAGACCACAATGTCCCCAATGTTGATGGTGCCGAATTCGACGCTCAGCTTATTGACAATAATTCGATCACCTTTCCACAGGGTTGGGTTCATCGAACTTGACGGGATGAAGAAGGTTTGAAATACGAAGGTGCGGACTAAGAACGAGGCCAACACCGCTACAACAATGATCAGCGTCCACTCGATTGCGACACAACCTTTCTTTTTCGTTCGGTTCGGATTGGGTTCCTTGCCCGACGCGTTGGCATCGGTAGTGAGTGCGTCAACGGGCACTACGCATCTCCGTTCACAGTCGAGCCGGATGCGGTGACAGATACCACGCGCTCATTTTCCTGCTCGTCCGCGCTCTGTTGAGAGTTGCGTGACAAGGCACCGTGGCATACGGTCATTGATTGCGCGGCACTATTGCGAGGTAGAGGTGGTACACACCCTTCGACGTCGATGCCACTCCGACCGTCACTCGTGCGCTTCCCGAATAGTTCGGTGGCAGCACGAGTCCATCCATACAGCCAGACCCGCCACCGTTGCATCGACCAAGTAGCTCCTTGATCGCGCCAGCGTTGTCACTTGAAGTACGCACGGTGCTGACCGAAAGGATCGACCCGACGAGGTCCGTTGAAACTGGCCTTTCGGCGACTGCGATCTTGAAGTGGTGGGCAGCGAAAGCAGACTCAAGTTCACGAACCGCGTCACCGGGTCTCGAAATGACGATGGTGATGTTGGTGCTCGACGCGCTCGCCGGAGTTAGCGACGCGAACAGTGCCAGAGGAGCCGCAGCGATGCCAAGGGCAATTGAGGCCAACGCCGAACCGACCCGCAAACTCGGCTTTCGGAGTGCTCGTTCCTTTGCAGCACCACCGAGAAAGCTCGCAGCGATGGACCACCACGGGGTTCCATCTTCCAAAAGTGCCGAAGCGAGCTCAGTTGCTTCGTCGCCGTGTCGAGACCGCCATCGCGTTGGATAACAACCAAGCGCGCCAGCGATGATTCGACTCGCTTGGGAGCGTCGCATTAGACGGTCCCAAGTCCGAGACGAAGCCGACCGGTCACGCTCACGCGCTCCAGGGCATCGAGATGTGAGCGCAGTGCGGTGACACCAGCCGCGGTCACGCGGTAGGGGTGCCGTCGATCCTCGGTGGGCAATTCCGCAATCAGGCCGAGCCGCTCGAGACGGTCGAGCGCCCCGTAGAGCGTTCCGGGACCAAGCTGTACTCCCGAGAAGGATTTAATATCCTGGATCAGCGCGTAGCCGTGTTTCGGACCGTCAGCAAGACTGGTCAGGATCAGGACAGACGCGTCACCGGCGCGACGCAGCACATCTGGTAAGTCACCAAGACCTCTGGAAGTCACGGATTTCTCCCTATTACGATGACCAATACATCAGTGAACGTAATAGTAGGGGCTGTCGGGCTCGTTCGCAATTGCACCACCGTAAACGCTCGGGCGTCAGCACCGACCTCTCCTGCGAGTGTGTCTGGCCCGCTCATCATTTCAGCCTCCAGTGCAAGGTTGCAATTCTGTTGCGGCGGGCCTCCG
>Ga0208586_1000707_pt1 | contig 11672 bp, 7 predicted proteins | sample NGESurshal072012_6_FD_184471 | JGI IMG/M metagenome (GOLD analysis project Ga0208586, IMG submission 184471) | Arctic peat soil microbial communities from Barrow, Alaska - NGEE Surface sample 53-3 shallow-072012 (SPAdes) | ecosystem: Environmental > Terrestrial > Soil > Wetlands > Peat ... | reverse complement strand
GGGCACCGGGTCCGGCGCGTCCAGCACCTCACCCACCCGGGCCGCGCTGGTCCGGGCGTGGCCCAGCGCGATGGCGGCGGCGGGCAGCGCGGTCACCGCCTCGAACGCGGCCAGCGCGGTGAGCGTGATCACGGCCAGCGGGACCTGGCTCATCGTCCCCGCGCCGACCGCGGCCACGCCCAGCACGAGCACCCCCCAGAGGGTCAGCCCCGCCACGGCCTGGAACAGCCCGCTGCCCAGGGCGGCGCCGGCCGCCGACGTCCGGGCCAGCCGGGTCAGCTCCTCGTCGGCCGCGTCGGACCGGGCCAGCGCGGCGTCCTGGGCGCCGAACGCGTGCAGGTCCGCGGAGCCGGCCAGCAGGTCGGTCACCCGGGCGCTCAGCACGCCGCGGGCCGGCGCGGTGAGCCGCGCCGCCCGGCGGGCCCGGGCCGCGGCCAGCCAGGACACGGCCAGCCCGGCCACCAGCAGCCCGGCGGCCAGCACCGCGCCCGCCGGGGCCAGGATGATCAGGCAGGCGACGGCGGCGCCCGCGCCGACCAGGAACGCGGTCAGCGGCGGGGCGATGCCGCGGATGAACAGATCCTGGGTAGCGTCCACGTCGCTGACCAGCCGGGCCAGCAGGTCCCCGGACCGGAACTCGCGCAGCCCGGCCGGGGCCAGCCGTTCCAGCCGCTGGTAGACGCGGACCCGCACGTCGGCCAGCACCCGGAAGGCGGCGTCGTGCGAGGCGAGGCGTTCGATGTAGCGGAACACCCCCCGGCCCACGGAGAGCCCGCGCACCGCGACCACGGCCACCGAGATGGCCACGATGTTGGGGTGCTGGGCGGCCCGGGCCAGCAGGAAACCGGACGTCGCGAGCAGCGCCACGGCGCAGCCGGTGGACACCGCGCCCGCCAGCACCGCCACCACCAGCTGGCCGCGCAGCGGCCGGGCCATCCGGAGCAGCCGCAGCAGCGGGTGCGCGGCCCGGGACGGGGGGCGCGGGGCCGGGACCGCCGCAGGCGCGGCCGGGGCCGCCGGGGCCGCGGTCATGACGTAGCCGCCAGCGCACGGCCGCCGCCGACCATGCCGAAGCAGCCCGCCGCCAGCACCAGCCGGCCCTGGTCCAGCGTGAGGATCCGGTCGGCGCCGCCCGCCCAGCCCAGCCCGTGGGTGATCAGGAGCACGGTCCGGCCGGCCATCAGCCGCTCAATGGTGTCGGTGATCATCCGGGCGGTCAGCGGGTCCAGGTGCGCCGCCGGCTCGTCGAGCAGCAGCAGCGGCGCGTCCTGCAGGAACGCCCGGGCCAGCGCGATCCGCTGCCGCTGGCCCGCGGACAGCCGCGCTCCGCGCTCCCCCAGGGGCGTGCCGTACCCACCGGGCAGCGCGCCGACGAACTCCGCTGCCCCCGCCAGGGTGGCGGCGTGCGCGATGTCCGCCGGGGACGCATCCGGGCGGCCGAGGGCGATGTTGCTGGCCACCGTCCCGTCGAACAGGTACGGGTGCTGCGGGACCCAGGCGATCTGGCGGCGCCACGCGGCCAGATCGAAGGCGGTGATATCGGTGCCCGGCGCCCCGGGCGCCCCGGCCTCGATCCGCCCCCCGGTCGGCGAGGCGAACCGGAGCAGCAGGGCCAGCAGCGAGCTCTTTCCCGCGCCGCTCGGGCCGGTCACCGCGATCCGCTCACCCGGCCGGATCACCAACGACACCCGGTCCAGCGCCGGCGCGTCGCGGCTCGGGTACATCAGCGAGGTTCCGTTGAGGAAAATAAAGTCGCGGCGGAGGTCAGCCTCAGCGGGCGGCCCACAGCCCAGCCCGCGCCCGGCTGGTGCCCCCGTGGTTCCCGGGAGCGCCGTGGTTCCCGGGAACGCGGTGGTTCCCGGGAACGCGGTGGTTCCCGGGAGCGCGGTGGTCTCCGGGAGCGGGGTCTCCAGGATCTCGCAGGCGCGGCCCGCCGCGGTCACCCCCTCCATGCTCGCGTGGAACTGCATCCCGACCGCGCGCAGCGGCAGGTACGCCTCGGGCGTGAGCAGCAGGACCAGCAGCGCGGTCTGGTAGGGCAGGTGCCCGGCCAGCAGCCGCAGCCCCACCTCGACCGCCACCAGCGCGGTCGCGATCGCCGCGGACAGCTCAAGCACCAGGGCGGACAGGAACGCCACCCGCAGCGTGCGCATGGTCGCCTGCCGGTGCGCGTCGGTGACCTCCCGGATCACCGCGGCCTGGGCCTTGGCCCGGCCGAACAGCTTGAGCGTGGGCAGCCCCTCGACCACGTCGAGGAAGTGCCCGCCGAGGCGGGCCAGCAGCTGCCACTGCCGCTCGGTCTGGGCCCGGGTCTGCAGCCCGATCAGCACCGCGAACACCGGGATGATCGGCAGCGTGACCGCGATCACCAGCGCGGAGATCCAGTCGGCCAGCCCCACCCGGATCAGCACCGCCACCGGCACCAGGCAGGCCAGCACCAGCTGGGGCAGGAACCGGGCGAAGTAGGCGTCGAGCGCGTCCAGCCCCTTGGTGGACACGGTGATGATCTCCCCGGTCCGCTGGCCGCCGAGCCAGGCTGGTCCCAGCCGCAGCACGTGCGCGGTGAGTTTGCGGCGCAGCTGTGATTTGACCGCCGCGGCGGCGCGCAGCGCGGCCAGTTCCCCGCCGTAGGCGGTGACCGCCCGGGCGGCCAGCACGGCCAGCAGCACCCCCAGCGTGGTGGCCAGGGCGGCCACGCCGATCCCGGTGGCCGGCGCGGCCAGCGCGTGCGCCAGCAGGCCGGCCTGGGCCAGGATCAGCGCGGTCGTGGCCAGCCCGAGCAGGACCGTGAGGACCAGGTACCCACGGGCGGCGGCAGCGTGCCGGAGCAGCCGCGGATCGACCGGCCTCATAGGCCGCTGGGTGCGTGAGCCGCCGGCCCGGCGGGCGACGGCCCGGATGACGGCTTACCGGATGACGGCTTGGGGGGCAGGAGCGGCGGCAGCGGCGTCCCGCCGACCCGGTGCCGGAATACCCAGTAGGTCCAGCCCTGGTAAGCCAGGACCACCGGGGTGAAGAGCAGGGCGACCCAGGTCATGACAGTGAGAGTGTAGTGCGACGATGACGCGTTGTTGATAGTGAGGGAGTAGGCAGCGGACGTGGTGGACGGCAGCACGTCCGGCCACAGGTCGCCGAAGAGCGTCGCCACCACGAGCACCAGGGTGACCGCGGTGCCCGCGAAGGCCCAGCCCTCCTTGCCCCGGGCGATCGCCGCCACGGCGGCCAGCAGCGCCACCGCGGCCAGGGCGGCGGTGATGTCGGTCGCCAGGCGGCCGTGCGCCACCTGGCTCGCGATCAGGAACGCGGCGGCCACCGGCACGGTCGCGGCGGCGATGCGCACCGCCGCCTTCCGGGCCCGGGCACGCAGGTCCCCGGTGGTCCGCAGGGACAGGAAGATCGCGCCGTGCAGGGCGAACAGGGTCAGCGTGGCCAGGCCGCCGAGCAGCCCGTACGGGTTCAGCAGGGTCAGCAGGTTGCCGGTGACCACGTGCCCGGCGTTCATCGGGACGCCGCGGACGATGTTGGCGAAAGCCACTCCCCACAGCAGCGCGGGCAGCGCGGAGCCCCAGAAGATGGCCCGGTCCCAGCCGCGCCGCCACCGGTCCGTGGCCACCTTGCCGCGGAACTCGAAGGACACGCCCCGGACGATCAGCGCCACCAGGATGAGCAGCAGGGCAAGGTAGAAGCCGCTGAACAGGGATGCGTACCAGAGCGGGAACGCCGCGAACGCCGCGCCGCCCGCGGTGAGCAGCCAGACCTCGTTGCCGTCCCATACCGGCCCGATGGTGTTGATCATCGCCCGGCGGTCGGTGTCGTCGCGGCCGAGGAAAGGCAGCAGGATGCCGACCCCGAAGTCGAAGCCTTCCAGGACGAAGTACCCGGTCCACAGGACGGCGATCAGGATGAACCAGAGGGTGGTGAGAGCCATGTCAGTCTCCGCGGATCGCGATGTCTAGTCGGTGAGCCGGCCGTGGCCGGCGCATGGCTAGTAGGTGAAGACGGGGACGGGCTCGCCCGTCCCCGTCCCGGGCGTCTCGGGCTGCTCGGCCGGCGGCCCGGCTTTGATGGACCGGATCATGAGCCAGCCGGCCACCGCGCCCAGCCCGCCGTACAGCAGGGTGAACACCACCAGCGACGCCGCCACCGTCCAGGCCGACACTCCCGGCGACACGCTCTGCGAGGTCTGCAGCACGCCGAACACCGTCCACGGCTGCCGGCCCATCTCGGTGAAGATCCAGCCCATGGTGCTGGCCAGGTACGGGGTGGCGACCGCGGCGATGGCCGCCCGGTAGAACCAGCGGCTCTGCGGGATCCGGCGCCGCCGGGTCAGCCAGAGCCCGGCCAGGCTGAACAGCGCGGCGAGCGTGCCGAACCCGACCATCAGCCGGAACGACCAGTAGGTCACCGGGACGTACGGCTTGTAGTCGCCCGGGCCGTACTTCTTCTCGTAGGCGCGCTGGACATTGTTGATGCCCTGGACCGTGCCGTGCGGGTCCAGGGTGGCAATCAGCGACAGCAGGTCAGGCACCCGGACGCCCCACAGCTGGCTGTCGCCGTTCAGCGTGCCCACCGTGAACAGTGAGAACGAGGCCGACGAGGAGGTGTTGTAGAGGGCTTCCGCGGCGGCCATCTTCATCGGCTGCTGGGAGTCCATCAGCCGGGCCTGCAGGTCCCCGGTGACCGCGGTCGCGATCCCGCCGACCAGGGTGACGACCAGGCCGAGCCGCATGGCCCGGCGGAACAGCCCGGTGTCCCGGCCGGAGCGCCGGGCCAGGTGCCAGGCGCTGGCCGTGGGTCACCGGGTTGATCCGGTAGCCGACGGGATGCTGCATCCAGGAGTTCGCGGCCAGGATGAAGTAGGCGGACAGGTTGCTGCCCAGCGCGGCCAGCCAGATCATCGCCAGGTGCACCCGGGGCGGGAGGCGGCCCCAGCCGAAGATCCACAGCCCGAGGAAGGTGGATTCGGCGAAGAACGCCAGCAGACCCTCCATGGCCAGCGGCGCGCCGAACACGTCGCCGACGAAGCGGGAGTAGGCCGACCAGTTCATCCCGAACTGGAATTCCTGGACAATGCCGGTAACCACGCCGACCGCGAAGTTGATCAGGAACAGGGTCCCGAAGAACTTGGTCATCCGCAGGTAGTCGGGGTCCCCCTTCACTGTCACCCCCTCCCGGGGGCCTGACGGGCTGTGCGGGGTCCGCCGCGGCGCTGGGGTGCTGGCGCTGGGGCGCTGGTGTTCCGGGCGCTGGTCTGGACCCAACTGGATCTTCACTGCCGGAAACCACCCGCTGATAGGGACGCTGGCGCCCTGCCGCCAGGACGTTCGTCAGGGGCGCAGGCCCCGGGCGTACCCCCGCCGGTCCGGGGGCTCAGGGCCGAACGGCCTCCTCGCCCGGGACGTCGGCCCAGTGCCCCGGGTGATGGCCAGGACCCATGCTGAAGCAGGGAGCAGAACCGTCCCGCCCGGGAAGTGAGATCTATGCCGCTCGAGCCGCACGTGAGGAGGACGACGATGAAGGCTGAAATCGGTGACCGCCTGGTCACCGAGGGACCGGACGGGCAACGCGAATGCCTGATCATCGGCCTGCAAGGCGCCAACGGGTCGCCGCCCTACGTGGTCCGCTGGCTCGCCGACGGGCACATCGCGCTGGTCGTCCCCGGGCCGTACACGAAGCTGGTGCGCAGCGGGTAACGCTGGAGGCACACCCGAGAAGGAGCCATGATCTCCACTGACACACCGCAGGCCGCGCGGGGTCCCCTGCGGGCATCGCTCCCGCGGCACGGGACACGGCTGCGCCAGAAGCTGGCCGGCGACGCCGGCGTGCTCGGCCTGCCCGGGGGGCCCGCGCAGGCCGGGCCGGTCAGCGAGCGGCAGCTGACCGGGCTGCCCAGCGCGGCCCAGCGGTACCTGCGGTTCATGGGCGTGGTGGGACGGCCGCCCGACTGGTCCTACCTGGCCCACTGCACCGGCCGGTTCCGGCTGCGGCCCGGCTGGCCGTGGCTGCCCTGCGAGGCCTGGCAGTACAACTCCGGCGTGGAGGTCGCCCGGGTCTTCCGGCTGCGGATCGGCGGCCCGCTGCCGATGAGCGCCCGGGATGTCTACCTGCACGGCCAGGGCAGCGTGCGCGGCACGCTGGCGGGCCTCGTGCACCTGGTCAGCGGGGCCGGCCCGGAGTACGACGTCAGTGAGCTCGTGACCTACCTGAACGACGCGGTCTTCTGTGCCCCCGGCACACTGCTGAACCTGCCGCTTACCTGGACCACGGCGGGCGACCGCTGCTTCGACCTGACCCTCCGCGACGCCGGACACCGCGTCACCGCACGGGTGTTCCTCGACGACCACGGTGGGCCGGTCGACTTCAGCACCGAGGACCGCTGGTGCGACCTGCCGGGCGGTCTGGCCCGGGTGCGCTGGACCACCCCGGTGCGGGGCTGCCGCCAGGCCGGCGGCCGCTGGCTGCCGACCCGCGGCACGGCCATCTGGCATCTGCCGGGCGGGGACTTCAGCTACGCCGAGCTCCGTTTCCGGCCCGGCGACCTGAGCTACAACGTCGCCCCGCACGAGCTGACGCGAAAACCGGTCGCCGCGAGCGTGGATGGCGGCCCGCCAGCTGGGTAGAACTGGGGGCCATGCTGCCGATCACCGAGCTGAGCGGCCGTTATCAGCTGGAAGAACTGATTGCGGCTGGCGGGATGGGTGAAGTCTGGCGGGGCCTGGACCGGGTACTGGCCCGCCCCGTCGCGGTCAAACTGCTCCGGCCTGAATACACGCGCGATGAGGTCACGCTGCTCAGGTTCCGCGCTGAGGCACAGCACGGGGGCCTGCTGAGCCATCCCGGTATCGCGCAGGTGTATGACTACCGTGATGCGAGCCCGGAGTGTCCCGCCTACCTGGTGATGGAGCTGGTGACCGGTTCCTCCCTGGCCGCCGTGCTGGCGGCCGGCCGGCTGGAACCCCGGCGTACCGCGGATGTGGTCGGCCAGGCGGCCTTGGCCCTGCACGCCGCGCACGCCGCCGGGGTGCTGCACCGCGACATCAAGCCCGGCAACCTGCTGATCAGCCGCGACGGCCAGGTCAAGGTGACCGACTTCGGCATCGCCCAGTCGTCCCGGACTGAGAACCTCACCAGTACCGGGGCGCTCATCGGGACCATGGGCTATCTCGCCCCGGAGCGCGTCTCAGGCGGCTCAGCGACGGTGGCGAGCGACCTGTACGCGCTGGGCATCGTGGCCTATGAGTGCCTGACCGGGCAGCCGCCTTTCCGCGGCGAGCCGCTGCAGGTGGCGCTGGCCCACCGTGATCAGGCCCTGCCCGGGCTCCCCCCGTGGTGCCTGCACCAGCCCGGCGGAACGGAGCTGGCCGCGCTGATTGCCAGCCTGACCGCCAAGGATCCGGCCGCCAGGCCGGCCACAGCCGCTGAGGTGGCCGGGCGGGCCCGCCGTATCGCTGACGGCCTGGCGGCGTGGCCGGGAGGGCCCGCCGCACCCACCGGACCGGACCGGACGCTGGCGTTCCCGGCCGCCCGGCCCGGCAGCGCCCGGCCCGGCAGCGCCCCGCCCGGTACGCCATCTGGTGAGCCGCCAGGAGGGACGCCCGGTGGGCCACCGCGCCGCTGGAGGGTCGCGGTCGGCCTGCCCTGCGGCATCCTCGTGGCGGCCCTGCTCGGCTGGCTGGTGGCCACGGCCCAGTCGCACCCCGCGCAGCCCGGCGGCACGCCCGGCCCCCACCACCAGGCCGCACCGACCCCGTCCAGCGTCTCGGTGCGGACGGTCAACGTCAGTCCTGCGCTGCTGGGCCGGCCGGTCAATGTGGTCGGGCGGGAACTGCGCGGCCTCGGCCTGGTGGTCCAGGTGCGGCTACGGCCAGATCGCCAGGCCGCGCCGGGTTCCGTGCTGTGGATCTATCCCACCGGCCGGGTTCAGGAGGGCAGCGTCGTCCTGCTGACCGTCGCGACCCGAAGCACCCCGTCCGCCGCTCCATCTCAGGGGACCAGCGCTACCACGGCGGGCGGAGGGCACGGATCCCCTGGCCGCACCAAGCACCGGAAGGGACCGCCACCGGGGCACGGCTGAGCATCATCGCGACCCTGGCGGGGACGCCGCGAAAGCGCGAGCCGGTCGTGGCGCTGGCCCGGGCCACAGGCGATGATGGGGCTGCTGGCTGCCCACGAGCGAGGTGCGCGTTCGCGTTAGACCTTGAGCCACAGGACTTTTGACCCTTCTGCCAGTCCGGGGAACAGGCCAAGCTGGGCCGAGGGCCCCGCCGAGAAACAGGAGAAACAGAGTTGACTGCGCTCAGCGAAGCGGGGTGCTCGTATGCCCTGCTGGCGGACGGCACCACGATTACCATCCGGCCCGCTGGGCCAGGCGACTACGAGGCCGTCAAGCAACTGCACGAGGCCATGTCGCCGGACAACCTCTACCTGCGCTTCTTCAGCATGAGCCGGCTGGCCGCCGAGCAGGAGGCGCGCCGGGTGACCCGGCAGGACGGGCCGCCCCACGGCGCGCTGCTCGGCTTCCTGGGCGGCGAGCTGGTGGGAGTGGCCAGCTGGGAGCCGACCACCGAGCCGGAAGCCGCAGAGGTCGCGTTCGCGGTAGCCGACCAGATGCACGGCCGCGGCGTCGCCACCCTGCTGCTCGAGCACCTGGTCTCGCTGGCCCGGGAACACGGTGTGCGGGTCTTCACCGCCTCGACGCTGCCGGAGAACACCCGCATGCTCCGCGTGTTCGCCGACGCCGGGCTGACCGTGACGCGCCGGCTGGACGACGGGGTCGTCGAGCTGAGCATGCCGATCCCGCGCAGCGCCGGACTCAGCGAGGCCAGCCCGTACCTGGACGCGGTCGCGGGCCGGGAGCAGCGGGCCGAGGTGGCCAGCCTGGAGCCGCTGTTTGCCCCGCGCTCAGTCGCCGTGATCGGCGCGGGTCACCGGCCCGGCTCGATCGGCCGGTCCATCCTGCTCAACATCCGGGACGCGGGGTTCACCGGCAGCCTGTACGCGGTGAACCCACACGTGGAGGACATCGAGGGCATCCCCAGCGCGCCGACCCCGGCCGCGCTGCCCGAGCCGCCCGACCTGGCCGTGCTGACGGTGCCCGCCGACTCCGTGCCGGACGTGGCCGAGGAGTGCGGCAAGCGGGGAGCCAGGTCACTGGTGGTGATCACCTCCGGGCTGTCCGCGGCCCAGTCCGACAGCCTGCTGGACACCTGCCGTCACTGGGGCATGCGGCTGATCGGCCCGAACTGCTTCGGGGTAGCGGTGCCGGGCCTCGGCCTGGACGCCACCTTCGCCGCGCATCACCCCGGCGCGGGCTCGGCCGGCCTGGTCGTCCAGTCCGGCGGCGTGGGCGTAGCCCTGCTCGAGCATTTCTCCCGGCTGGGCATCGGCATCTCCTCGTTCGCGTCCGTGGGCGACAAGCTCGACGTGTCCGGCAACGACATGCTCCAGTGGTGGGCGGAAGACGGCACCACCAAGCTCGCCGTGCTGTACCTGGAGTCGTTCGGCAACCCGCGCAAGTTCGCCCGCACCGCGGCCCGGGTCAGCGCCACCATGCCGGTGCTCACCGTGCACGCCGGCCGGTCGGCGCCGGGCCAGCGCGCGGCGGCCTCGCACACCGCCGCGGCCGCCGCGCCGCTGATCACCCGGCAGGCCCTGTTCGAGCAGGCCGGCATCATCGCCACCACCAGCTTCGGCGAGCTGCTGGAGGCGGCGGTACTGCTCGCCTCCCAGCCGATCCCTGCGGGCACCCGGGTCGGCATCATCTCCAACGCGGGCGGCGCGGGCGTGCTGACCGCGGACGCGTGCGTCGAGGCCGGCCTCTCGGTTGCCACGCCCGGGCACGCGGCCCAGACTCAGCTGGCCGGGATCCTGCCGAGGGGCGCGGCGACCGGCGGCCCGGTGGACACCACTGCGGCGGTGAGCGCCGGCGCGTTCGGCGCGGCGCTGGGCACGCTGGCCGGCGACGCCGGGGTGGACGCGGTCATCGCCCTGGTCGTCCCGACCGCGGTCGCCCACCTGATCCCGGCGCTCTGCGCGGCCCGGCTGCCCGTGCCGCTGGCCGTGGTCATGCTGGACCAGCCGGAGTCGGTCCAGGTGCTGCGGGGCACGGGCGAGGAGCCGTCCGCGGGCCAGGAGCCATGCGCGGGCCAGGCGGGCCCCGCCGGGCAGGCCATCCCCTCCTACGCCTACCCGGAGAGCGCCGCGCGGGCCCTGGCCCGGGCGGCTCGGTACGGTTCGTGGCGCTCCCGGCCCGCGGACACGGTCCCGGGGCTCGACGGCATCCGGACCGCCGAGGCCCGCGCGCTGATCGCATCGTTCCTGGACCGGGTGCCCGGCGGCGGCTGGCTGCCCGCGGACGAGGCGGACCGGCTGCTGCGCTGCTACGGCCTGCCGATGGTGGCGTCCCGGCTGGTGGCCACCGCGGACGAGGCGGCGGCCGCCGCGGCGGACCTGGGCGGCCCGGTGGCCCTCAAGGCGGAGGTGCCCGGCCTGGTGCACAAGACCGACGCCGGGGCGGTGCTGCTCGGCCTGGATGGCCCCGATGCGGCCCGCGCCGGGTTCGCCAGCCTGGCGGAGAGGTTCGCGGGGAAGTTCTCCGGCGCGCTCGTCCAGCCCATGATCGCCGGAGGCACCGAGGTCATCATCGGGGTCGTCCAGGAGCCGGTCTTCGGCCCGCTGGTCGTGTTCGGCCTGGGCGGGGTGGCCACCGAGGTCCTCGGTGATCACGCCGCACGGCTGGCCCCGCTGACCGGCACCGACGCCGACGACCTGATCCACTCGATCCGGGCCGCGCCGCTGCTGCTCGGCCACCGTGGCCAGCCCCCGGCCGACGTGGCCGCGCTGCGCGACGCCCTGCTGCGGATCTCCCGGCTCGCTGATGACCTCCCGCAGGTCGCCGAGCTGGACCTCAACCCGGTGATCGCCCGGTCCGACGGGGTCACCGCGGTGGACGCCCGGATCCGGGTCACCAGCCATGGACCGGCCGACCCGTTCCTGCGGCAGCTGCCCCGCGGCAGGCGCCGCTGACCGCCCTCGAATCCGAAGCCCCCCCGGCCCCCCGAAGGAGCCTCACCGACATGACAGTGATCACGAGCCCGGAACTCACCAGCGAGCAGCTGCATGCGCTCGATGGGTACTGGCGCGCCGCGAACTACCTGTCCGTTGGACAGATCTACCTCATGAGCAACCCGATGCTGACCGAGCCGCTGCGGCCGGAGCACGTCAAGCCGCGGCTGCTGGGCCACTGGGGCACCACGCCGGGACTGAACTTCCTCTGGTCGCACCTGAACCGGGCGATTGTCACCCACGGCCTGAACATGATGTACGTGATCGGCCCGGGGCACGGCGGCCCGGCCGCGATCGCGAACACCTGGCTGGATGGCAGCTACAGCGACGTCTACCCCAGCATCCCGCGGGATATCACCGGGATGGGACGGCTGTTCCACCAGTTCTCGTTCCCGGGCGGGGTGCCCAGCCACGTGGCCCCGGAGACGCCCGGTTCGATCCACGAGGGCGGCGAGCTGGGTTACTCCCTCGCGCACGCGCACGGCGCCGCGTTCGACAACCCAGACCTCATCGTGGCCTGCGTGATCGGTGACGGGGAGGCCGAGACCGGGCCGCTGGCCACCAGCTGGCATTCCGGTAAGTTCCTGAACCCGGCCCGCGACGGGGCG
>Ga0208586_1000705_pt1 | contig 11701 bp, 11 predicted proteins | sample NGESurshal072012_6_FD_184471 | JGI IMG/M metagenome (GOLD analysis project Ga0208586, IMG submission 184471) | Arctic peat soil microbial communities from Barrow, Alaska - NGEE Surface sample 53-3 shallow-072012 (SPAdes) | ecosystem: Environmental > Terrestrial > Soil > Wetlands > Peat ... | reverse complement strand
TCCCAACCGTTGCTATACGCCGGTGTGCGGGTCCGCGTCAACGAGGCATTCCCAACGACTCACCGCGACGGCTGCTGCACGCGCTGTGATATGCGCAGGCCCGCTGAATTCGACGGTCCTCCGGGACATGGGCGAGGCGGCTACCGAGGCGGATAGCTCCGTCCGCCTGGGCGCGTACCGAAGCCTGAGGTTCCGCGCTACAGGCCCCGAGCCACCTTTCGGTGGGATAGCGCCCGGCCTACCCGGCCGAGTGGCGCGGTCGCGGTCATCTCATCAGTGGGCTCGATTGTGTCCCGCCACGCCTCGTGCGACAGTGTCTGCCACACCCTGCACACGGAGTGGAGATGACCGCTGCTCAGCTCGCGGGCCGGTTGCCAGACGTCGGCGTCGTGCGCCGCTGGTCCCAGTCCCTTGCGGTGCTCGATGCGATCATGTCTGCGGATTCGGAATACCGCTACTTCTCTTTCGACGGGGAGTTCGGTCCAGGCCAGGCCCTGGCGTCGATGCGCAACGGCTCGGGCGCCGAGTACTCGATCACCTTTACCGACGACGGCGCCTTCCTGCGCGGTTTCGACCATGAGTCGCCGGCCAGCCCTTTTGCCCAGGCCCCCCCAGCGCTGTGGCCTGGCCTTCTAACCGGTTTGCCCGTCGCGCTCGCCAACATCGCTGAAGGGCCAGCCTTCACTGTGGGGGGCGTGCCCAAGCTGACGATTGCGCTGTGGCGCCTGGCTGGGGACGAGCAGTGGTATCACGGACAGCTCGCCTTCCCGCGGGCCTGGGAGAATAAGTACGCAGACCCTGACGGGTCAGACTGGCTGTTCGAGCAACTCGACAGCCGTAGCGAAAGCTACCTCCAATACGCCAGTGAATACTTCGAACGCCAACTGCCTGCCGAAGCGGTAATGGCGGTCATAGAGCACCACCCGCTCACTGCTGCTCTCGTCCGCGCCCTCAACCCCGACCGGGCGCAGCACGACCTGACCGGCGACCTTCACCGGATCAGGTATCCAGCGGAATGACCTCTCAGAGCGGCATTTCCCGGAGGTCGCCCCGTCTGCTCATGCCGCTGGTCGGACGTTCCGGTACTTGAGCGCAGGCAGCGGGGGAGATCTATCCTGGCCTGGTGCTTGACCTCAGCAGCCTCGATCTTGAGGAGATCGCCAACGCACTGGCCGACCAGACCGATTACGAACACCACTGGCTGATCAACCCGGCCACGGGAGAGATCGCGTTCTGGACGGCTGACACCGGCATCGACGGGCAGACACCAGTCGACCTCGATGAACTGGACCTGATCGTCATCCAGCCGCTGCCGTCCTGGATCTGGTACCAGGACATGGCCGACTTCGCCGACGGGATCACCGATGAGCGCGCCAGGCGCAGGCTGGCCCGGGCTATCCAGGGCAAGGGAGCCTTCCGCCGGTTCAAAGACGAACTCCACGAAGAACATCCGGACCTGCTGCCCGCCTGGTACGCCTTCCGGGACACTCGGGCCAGCCGCCGTGCCGTGCAATGGCTGGCGGACAACTCCCTCATCGACGACGGCTCTGCAAACCGTTTCTTTTCCGGCCACCCGGATCCGACCCTGCCCTGACCCCTGTCGATCCCGCGGCCAGCGCACTGTCATGCCACGACGGGTGTGGGTCGCGCGTTCTCCCGGAAGGTCTCTTGCCCACAGAACATGCGGTTCTGAGAGTGTGCCGTACGTGACTGCCGGTCCCGCGGCTCCGGTTTAGACGGGGTGTACGACGGTGGCCATGGTGCTGATCAGTTGCCGGAATCGCTGTACTGGCGCGGTTTCGCCGGTGATGTCGATGCCGGTGTCTGACCCCCTGAAGATGAGGGCGGTCAGGGCTTGGGCGGTCGCGGTGATCGTGACGTCGGCTCGTGCGGGCGGGGCCCCCGCGGTGAGCGACCATAGGTGGCCGTCGCTTTCGACCAGGTAGTCCGCACCGTCGAGCCGGAAGTGCCAGCGGGCTGGTTCATGGTCGCCGCCGGCGAGGTCGATGGCCCGGGTCACGGAGCGGAGCAGATGCTCGGCGTGCAGCGGCTCGCCGTCCAGGGGCCGGCGCCAGGCATGCTGTAGCCCCCACTGGCCGAGCGCGTCGACGACGGGGCCGAGGTCGGCTCCGGCCGGGGTCAGTCGATACCAGACCTCCCGTCGGCCCGGTTCACGGTCGGCGGCCACGATCCCGGCGTCCTCAAGCTCGCGCAGGCGCTGGCTGAGCGTCTTGGGGGTGATCCCGCCGAGACGGTCCATCAGGTCGGTGAACCTTTTGGCGCCGGAGAGCAGGTCCCGGATCACCAGCAGGCTCCACCGGTCTCCGACCCGCTCCAAGGCACGCGCGGTCAGGCAGAAGTGGTCGTAGGTACGAACGTTCCTTGTCACGCCCTCATAATACTAGTTGACAGATACTATCTACAACCTACTATCTTGTAGATAGTCAACTCGGTCGGAGGATGATGTCATGTACGACCCGCCTGGCTTTCTGTGGGCGATCACCATCGCTGGAATCATCGCGATCCCGGCCGCGACCTGCGTCGTGCTCTACGGCGGCGCGGTGCGCGCCGGCCTGGGCCGGACGCGTGCGGCGCTGCTCGCCGGCGCCGCTGCCGTCGTGCTCGGCGGCTGGTTCACCGCCAGCGCGGTCATCGCGGGTCACGGCTGGTACCACGCGCGGCTCGGCCACGGGGTGCCGTGGATGCCGGTCGCAGTAGTCGGCTTCTTTGGCACCCTGCTGGCGCTGCGCCGGATCCCGGTGGTGGCGCGCGCCCTGGCGGCGCCGGGCATGGTGGCCCGCTTGGAGCTCCCGCATTCGTTCCGGGCGTTCGAGGGGACGGCCTTCCTGGCCATCATGGCCCTCGGCCATCTGCCTGCGCTGTTCGCCCTGCCCGCGGGCCTGGGCGACATCGCCGCCGGTATAGCTGCGCCGCTGGTCGCCCTCAGGCTCGCGCAGGGCGGGGGCCGCCGCGCCGCCCTGCGGTTCAACGTGTTCGGCATGACCGATCTGGTCGTGGCCCTGACCCTCGGCACCCTCACCGGATTCGAGCTGATCAACGTCACCCCATCCGGTGCGCCGATCAGCGAGCTCCCGCTCGCGCTGATCCCGACAGCCGCCGTGCCGCTGCTGTTCGCCCTGCACATCACGTCGGTGTCCGCGCTGGCCAGGACCCGGCGGACACCGCGGCCAGCCACCGCCCTGCTCACTGCCGCCGCGAGATAGAGGAGAAGAGCATCCAGCTCGAGATCGATGCGCTCAAGGAGCGGCGGCCTGGCCGGGCGTCGGCCGGCGCACCCTCTCATGCTCGCCAGCCACCTCATGGCCGCCGAGCTCCGCCAGGAGGGCCATCCGCCCGCAAGACAGTACGCCGGGCGTGGGCCCGGTCAACGGAAAGGAAACGCAATGAACACCCGGAGTGCATACCCAGACGTCGAGGTCCCGGAGATTTCCCTGCCCAGGTTGATTCTTGACCGAGCCGATGAGCGAGGTACAGCGGTGCCACTCATGGGTCCCGCCGACCACGGTAGCGCCAGCCCGCTGATGGGCCCGGCCGCCCCGGGCACCATTACCCCGCTGATGGGCCTGGCCGACCCAGCCACCGTTTCCCCGCTGATGGGTCCCGCCGATCGCGCCACGATGGTCTCGCTCATGGGTCCCGCCGACCCGGGCACGGCCCCGCCGCTGATGCTCCCAAGCTGGTAAAGCCTCATCCGGACCGCAGGCGGACGTCTCGCCGTGCCTCTGTTCTGCCCCTACCGGGTCCAGGTGGCCGCCGTTGTCGGGTTGATCGTGGTGGCCTCGACGATTGGCATCATCAACCCGCTGCTGATCCAGGTGGTATTCAACAAGGCCCTGTTCGTCCCCGGCGGCCCGAACCTCCAGCTGCTCGTCATCCTGGTCGCCATCATGGCCGTTGTCCCGATCGTCAATGGTGCCATCGCCATCCTTCAGACCTACGAGACCACCCGGGTCGGCCAGCTAGTCATGCGGGACCTGCGCGACCGGCTCTGCTCGCACCTGCAGACGCTGCCGCTCGCCTTCTTCGCCGGCACCAAGACCGGTGAGATTCAGTCCCGGCTGGCCAACGACGTGGGCGGGAATTCGGCAGCGGCGGAGGGCCCGATCTGGCGTTCAGCGTCCTTTGGCGGCGGCTTCATACTGCTGGACTACGCTGGCCGGGATGCGGCCGCGCTCGCTTAGCTTAATTCCCTGGGTTTGTGCCCAGGCCCGGATGTCTCCGCTGCGCTGCCGGGTTGCTGAGGTGCGTGCTGCGCGGCGGGACTGAGCCCGTCCCGCCTTGCGGGCGTGCTCGACGAACTGCGACAGTCCCTTCCGGAAGGCGCGAGCGTTCTTCTTGCTCAGGTCGATCTCGTACTCCGCGCTGCCGAGCCCGAATCGCACGGTTTCTGCCGCTGGGCCACCGTCAAGGTCGTCTTCCAGCGCGATGCTTACTTTCTGGGCCATCTCAACCTCCGTGACAGCGAGAGACTAGGCGCACCGTACACATTGAATTCGGAGCCGCCCTAACCGCAACGCCGCCGATCATCTGCGGTCTTTACCAAGCAAATTCACCTGATGGATGGTTTATTCCGCAACCCAGCCATCACCACATCCCCAACCAGGCTGAAAGCTGGAGTAACCCTGACTTGGCGGGGGTGGGGATTGACACCCTGCGGGGCGCGGCCGGAGCGCAAGCCGATCATGCGGACCAGGGCTGAATGGTCCCTGCGGCAGATGATTGCGGTCGCCGGCGAGCTGAGGGTTCCCGTGTATGACAACAGGCGCTGGCACCACCTGAGGACGGCCAGGGTCGGGCGGCTCGTGTACGACCCCGCTGCGCCTCATCCAGTCTCCTGACGAGAGCCAGGCGGTCTCCTGACGAGAGCCAGGGACGTTCCGCGCCGGAGGCGGCTGCCGGCCGTGCGGCCGACCCCAGGGACCCGTGCGGCAGGCCACGGGATCTCTCCGGGTACGGAACGGCTGCCAGGTGACAGTGGTCCCGCACGCGTGGGCGGCCCTAGCACGGCCCATCCGAGACCCAACCCGAAGGTCAGACGATCGGCGCCCTCACGATCCCGCCGCTCGAGCGCCCTCCAGTCGTATGCCACGCTCGCACTGTACGTACCGCATGCGTCTCCGCTGTCGATTGCGCAACGGCCCTCGATGCGCCTTGATACCTCTCCTCGTTCCCCTCGCAGCGACCCTCTGCCTCACCATCGGAGATCTCGTGTGCCGGCCGGCTGCCGGTGCACCACAAGCGGACTGCATCCGGCGCACAATCGAGAGCAGGCTTGCCGCGGTCGGCGTCTGCTGCGAGCGCGTCACGCCAGGCGACGCCCGCGATTACGTTCGCGCCTCGGGTGTCCTGGCCGGTCCGAGACCGGTGGCCGCGTCGGTGCAGGTCATCGACTATGGCCCCGAGCGGAATCGGGAGGGCGCCTTACGCCGCGTACCAAGCACAGACGCGGGTCACTGTCACACGAGCAGCGCCTCGAGCTCCGGAAGTCGGCCGAGCAGGTCGGGGAGGCCGCGCACGCCGTTGCGCACGGACTCGTGCGACAGCGCGAGGTCAGGGCCGGTGCTCGCCTCGACACCGGCGAGGCACCGGAGGATGTTCCACCTCGTGTGCCCCAGCCAGCCGCCGATCATGAATACAAACCAGCTTGGACCTGACGGCGGCAGCGCTCCGCCCCCCGCGACGTAGCCGTCGAGGACCGAGCGGAAGATGGCGGGCTTGATGTCGTCGAAGCCAGGTCCCTTCGCGAGGCTCAGCGCGGTCGAGCCGAGCTCACTGGACAGGTCGAGCATCCCCGAGAGCTCCCAGTCGAGCACCACCGGCCGACCCTCTCGAGCGAGCAGGTTCCACGGTTGGATGTCCTTATGGGTCAGCACGACGGGGCCTGGCCGTTCGCAGGTGTCGACGAAGTGGGCAATCGCGAGGAACGTCTCGACGTGAGAGGCGAGTTCGTCGGCCCACGGCTGTCCGGTCGCCGCCGCCCGTGCGGCGAGCTCGGGCCAGTCCTGTGACGTCGGGTCCTCGATCGACACATGGGTCCACGCGACGTCGAGCGCGTGGATGCGCGCGAGGATCTCACCGATCTCAAACGCGTACGCCGCCGACACCGGTGCTTCGGGCACCGTTTCTCCCTCGACCCATCGGTGAACGAGCGTGTAGTGGCTGGCCGAGATCGGCTCTGGCATCGGGATGCCGGCGGCGAAGGCCGCCCGCTCAAACCTGAACACGTCCTCGACGCGATAGGTCCAGCGGCGGTCGACGAGGTTCAACTCCTTCACCGCGAACGACCCTTGGTCGGTGTCGAGCCGGTACATCCGGTTGGCGAACCCGCCGTGGACGCGGATCATCGGCCCGATCGGCGCGCCGAGATGCGAAAGGTTCACCCACGCAGGCTAGGGGCTGGCAGTTCATCGATGCACCGGACTTTCCCGCGATGCATGCTCAGTTCAGGTGGTCACATACGGTCGTTCTCGGTGAGGCGGCCCGGGCCGAGCCCTCCACCGCATCTGGCCGATGACACAGACCAGGGGCTCCTCACGAAACATTTCGCCGGCCTTGACTCATCAAATTTTCGGATCCTAGGTTTTATACGTACTTCCTGGCCCACTTCCCTGGCGGTGTACCGGGTGGCCACCGGCGTAGTCCGCGGGGAGCCCGGGCCAGGCCCCGAGAAAGGGGGCCGAAGGCCAGGCCCCCGAGGAAGAGGCTCGATGAGATCTGTGAAGCGGTGCTGCCTGCCAGCGCTTACCCTCGGAGCCATCGCGGTCGTGGCGGCTTCGCTCGCCGCTGCCGCCCCGCCGGGCGCCTTAGCGGCTGACCTGGCCTCTCAGGCTGCCCAGGCCTCCCGCGCGGACGCCGGGACGGCCCCGATCTACCTGAACCGGGCCTACAGCCCGGCCGAACGGGCGGCCGACCTGGTCTCGCGGATGACCACGGCGGAGAAGGCCGCGCAGATGGACAGCAGCCGGGCGCCGTCGATCCCGCGCCTGGGGGTCGCCGCGTGGGGCTGGTGGAACGAGGCCAACCACGGCGTCAACGCCTCCACCCTCACCCCGACTGGCAATGCCACCAACCTGATCAACACCACTTCCTACCCGTCAGACCTGTCGATGGGCAGCACCTGGAACCCAGGCCTGGTCTACCAGGAGGCCCGCCAGATCGGCGCGGAAGCCCGCGAGGTTTCGCCTGGTAACACCGAGAACCTCGACTTCTACGCCCCCACCGTGAACCTGTCCCGGGATCCGCGGTGGGGCCGCAACGACGAGACCTGGAGCGAGGACCCTAACCTCACCGCGGACCTGGCCTCGCAGTACGTCGACGGTCTCCAGGGCGAGAACCAGCGGGGCCACCTGCCGAAGTCGGCGAACGGCTACTACCAGGCCATCGCCACGCTGAAGCACTTCGCCGCAAACAACACCGAGGACTCCCGGCTCACCGGCAGTTCCGACATGGACCAGCGGACGCTGCGGGAGTACTACACCGCGCAGTTCGCCAGCATCATCGCCCAGAGCCACCCGGGCTCGATCATGAGCTCGTACAACGAGGTCAACGGCACGCCGTCCCCGGCGAACGTCCAGCTCAGCCAGGAACTGGCGCGGGAGACGTTCGGCTTCAACGGGTACTTCACCTCCGACTGCGACGCGGTCTACATCATGCAGGCCGGCCACCACTGGGTCCCGCCGAACTCCACCACCCCGGTCGACCAGTACTCGCGGACGGCGTACGCGAACTCGGCCGGTGAGGACCTGGACTGCAACGCCGGCTACCACGACAGCTACGACTACGGGAACACCATCCCCACCGCGCTGACCCAGAACATCAAGACGCTGACCGACACCTACAACATCGGCGACGTCGACACCTCCCTGGTCCGGCTGTTCACCGCCCGGATCGAGACCGGCGAGTTCGATGCCGAGTCCCAGGTCCCCTGGGTGGCGGCGGCCCGCAAGGCGCTCGGCGGCACGACGTGGGTGAACAGCAACGCCAACAACGCCATCACGGAGACTCCGCAGCGCCTCCAGCAGGCCCAGCAGAGCGCAGACCAGAGCCTGGTGCTGCTGAAGAACCAGGCGCCTGCGGGCGGCAAGAGCCCCCTGCTACCACTGAAGATCCCATCCTCAGGGACTTACAAGCTCGCTGTCATCGGCTACTACGCCCACCCGTCGTCCCTGTACCTCGGCGGCTACTCCAGCATCCAGCAGTCCGCCGGCGCGGCGAACAACGTCGACAGCTACCAGGGCATCAAGACCGCCGTGCAGGCGATCAACCCGGCCGCGCAGGTGGACTATTACCCGGGGGTCACCGGGGGAGTCTCCGGCTCGCAGCTCAACACGGTGGACCAGGCCTCGGTGGCCGCGGCAAAGAACTACAACGCGGTCGTGGTCGTGGTCGGGACCGACTCCACCACCGGCTCAGAGGGCAACGACCGTTCCTCACTGGCCCTGCCGGGCGCGCAGGCCTCGATGATCCAGCAGATCGAGACGGCCAACCCCAACACCATCGTCTACATGGAGACCATGGGAGAGGTCGACACCAGCGCGTTCCTGGGCACCACGCCGGCCCTGCTGTGGAGCTCCTACAACGGGCAGCGGCAGGGGGCAGCCCTGGCCGACGTCCTGCTCGGCAAGGTGGCCCCCAGCGGCCACCTGCCGTTCACCTGGTACGCCGACGCCAGCCAGATCCCGCCGATCACCGATTACAACATCCGCCCGACGGCGACCACCGATGGCCGCACCTACCAGTACTTCACCGGCAGCGTGAGCTGGCCGTTCGGGTACGGGCTGAGCTACGCGGACTTCCGGTACTCGGATCTGTCCGTCGACCGCAGCCACGTCGACGCCAACGATGCCGTGACCGTGAGCGCCAACGTGACCAACACCAGCGAGGCACCCGGCGCCACGGTGGCGCAGCTCTACGCCACCACCCCGGACGCCCCCGCGGCGCTCCAGCGGCCGATCAAGCGGCTGGAGGGCTTCCAGAAGGTGTTCCTGAACCCGAGGCAGACCCGGCGGATCACCTTCACCGTGAAGATCCCTAACCTGGCCTTCTTCGACGAGACGGCCAACCGCTACCAGGTCGACGACGGCGTGTACGGGCTGCAGCTGGGCACATCCAGCTCCGACGTCGCGCAGCAGGCGCTGATCCACGTCACCGGGACGCTGCGCTCGGTGCCGGCGGTTGTGACCGTGCAGCCCGTGCTGCCCGGTGACCCGGCCAGCGGCGTGGCGCAGCGGGTCTTCTTCCCGGCTGGCAGCACGATCGTGCCGCAGGTCACCGTCTCGCTCAGCGACCAGAGCCTGTACGGCTACATCACCAAGGGGCAGAGCACCCCGCTGCCGCAAGGGATGACCGTCCGGTACACGAGCGACCGGCCGGACGTGGTCAGCGTAAGCCACGGCGGCTCGGTGCTCAGCGCCGTGGGCGCCGGCCCGGCCACGATCACGGCCACCGTGCGGTACCACGGCCGGACTTCCACCGGCACCTTCGTGGTGGACGTGCAGTGAAGACGCACTCATTTGCCGTTGCGCGAGTGGGATGCGTGACTATGGCGCATGCCGTGCGGGCCTTGGCTCCGTAGGCTGCTGAGGTGGCGGGAGGCGAGGTTTACCGGGAGCTGGGCGAGGCAGCGTGGGCATGGGTTTTGCGTCAGGTCCGGGAGGATGGTGGCCCGTGGCTGCCCGAGGTGGTGGCGGAGGATGCGCGGCCGGCCGGGCCGGGTGTGGATCGCGATTCGTTGTATGCGGGGATCGGCGGCCTGGCTCCGGTGCTGGCCGAGATCAGCCAGTGCCGTGCGCTGAGCAGGGCTGAGCAGGCCCTGGCGGCCGGGATCGCTGCCCGGCTCTGCGCGACAGCGGGTGCGAGGGCTGACGCTTCGCTGTATCTCGGGCTGGGCGGGGACGTGACCGCGCTGAAGTTGCTCGCCCCGGGCAGCGAGCGGGTCGCGCTGGGCCGGCTTGCCGACCTGATGACCCCTGCAGGATGGAACACGCCCCCGGAGACCGGGACGGGGTCGGCCGCGCCGGTGACCGACCTGGTCCTGGGTACGGCCGGGGTGGTCCTGGCTGCGGTCTGGGCGGGCGGTGAGCACGCCCGGGACATCGCGGCCACCGGTGGTGAGGCCCTGCTGCAGGCGGCCGACCAGACCAGGGACGGGCTGGACTGGGCGATGCTGCCGGGCAGGCTGGTCAGGATGCCGAACTACTCCCACGGGACGGCCGGGATAGCCACCGCACTGGCGATCGCCGGAGCGGCGCTGAACCGTGATGACTTCATCGTGGCCGCCCGCCACGGCGCGCAGCATCTGCTCACCGTGGGCTCGCTCGCTGACGGCGGGTTCATCATCCCGCACACCCTGCCGCATGCCCGCCGTGACGTGGAACCGGTCACTTACACCTGGTGCCACGGACCAGCGGGAACGTCACAGTTGTTCGCGGCACTGGCGCACGCCGGCGTGGACACTGTCGCCGGGCTCGACGTCACCGGGCTGCGGCAACGGTGCCTGCACTCGATCCTGGCCTCCGGTGTCCCGCAGCGCCTGCGCCCGGGTTTCTGGGACAACGACGGCCGCTGCTGCGGCACCGCCGGGGTCGGGGACATCCTGCTCGACGCCGCGCAGGACGGCGCCGGCCAGGCGGCCAACGGCACCCTGCTGCACGGGGCGCGCACCATGGCAGACGCCCTCGTCGAGCGCGCCATCCGCGACGAAGCCGGGGCACGGTGGCGGTTCCTCGAGCATCGCCAGGACCCGCCGTTGCTTCCACCCGGTACCTCGTGGATGCAGGGCGCCGCCGGCATCGCCGCCTTCCTGCTCCGCCTGGCCCGGGTCATCGACAACGGGCTGGGCGCCCCCGTCGTCGACCGGCCCGACCAGTGGTGGGCCGTCCCCGGCCGGCTCCGCACCGTCCACACCCACCGAGATGTTCTCCGGGACCTGCCTTAGCTGCCGACCGGAAGCGCAGTGACGTGCCGCGAGCCGGGCGTTCCGGTACTTGAGCGCGGGTAGCGGGGGAGATCTATCCTGGCCTGGTGCTTGACCTGAGCAGCCTCGATCTGGAGGAGATCGCCAGCGCGCTGGCCGACCAGACCGATTACGAACACCACTGGCTGATCAACCCGGACACGGGGGAGATCGCGTTCTGGACGGCGGACACCGGCATCGACGGGCAGACGCCAGTCGACCTCGATGAACTCGACCTGCTCGTCGTCGAGCCGCTGCCCTCCTGGATCTGGTACCAGGACATGGCCGACTTCGCCGACGGAATCTCCGATGAGCGCGCCAGGCGCAGGCTGGCCCGGGCTATCCAGGGCAAGGGGGCCTTCCGCCGGTTCAAAGACGAACTCCACGAGGAACATCCGGACCTGCTGCCGGCCTGGTACGCCTTCCGGGACACCCGGGCCAGCCGCCGTGCCGTGCAATGGCTGGCGGACAACTCGCTCATCGACGACGGCTCCGCGAACAGTTTCTTTTCCGACCACCCGGATCCTGCCCTGCCCTGACCCTGCGGATGCTGAGACCGCGCACTGTCATGCCGCCGGGCGTGCAGGTTAACCACCAGATGAGTTTGGTACCCGTGTGGCCAATTTTCCTGCGGGTGGTGTTCCGTAGGGTGGGGTGTGGGATGGCACTTAAGCCAGCGTGGATCGCGGGATGGACAGGCCAGCATGCGCGGCATGCCGCTGCGAT
>Ga0208586_1000704_pt1 | contig 11703 bp, 12 predicted proteins | sample NGESurshal072012_6_FD_184471 | JGI IMG/M metagenome (GOLD analysis project Ga0208586, IMG submission 184471) | Arctic peat soil microbial communities from Barrow, Alaska - NGEE Surface sample 53-3 shallow-072012 (SPAdes) | ecosystem: Environmental > Terrestrial > Soil > Wetlands > Peat ... | reverse complement strand
CACGCCCAATGAATTCCACCATCTACAATCAAAAGAAACCCAGACCGAACTCGCATAAGCGTGGACCGGCGTTCGGGGTTCAGGTCACAAAAGCAGTCCCAACGGGATTCGAACCCGTGCCTCCACCTTGAGAGGGTGATGTCCTAGGCCACTAGACGATGGGACCATGAACGAGTACGCAGTCAAACTCCGACTCATTCGCTCGGGGGCAAGGACTCGAACCCTGAATAACTGGACCAGAACCAGTTGTGTTGCCAATTACACCACCCCCGAAGGGCTTGGAAAGCCTACCCGAGATGCGCGAGATATCGCCAGCGCGCGCGTCGTCGATCAGCCGAACCACGAGTGAAATCGTTGGTAGCCGATGACGCGACCGATGCCAACGCCGAAGGTCTCTTTCAGGTAGTACTTCCACAGCGAATGCTTCACCGTCGGGGAGTTGCGCACCGGTGATGGATACGGCGTCAGTCCCTGCGAGGACGCGATCGCCATGGCGCGGTCTTCGTGAAAGGGATCGGTCACCGTGAGCACGGTCTTGAGGTGACGCGACTTCAACTTGGAACGGACCGACGAGACGTTCTGCCACGTGTCGGTTCCGGATCCCTTCAGGATCTTGGACGCCGGCACGCCGTGCGACTCGAGATACGACGCCGACACGCCGGCCTCGGTGAAATGATCGCCCGGTCGCTTGCCGCCGGTGACGGCGATCCACGGCGCGCGGTCGTGGTGCCACAACACCAGGGCTTGGTCGAGTCGAGCGCGGAGTTCGGGCGAGGGTGTCCCGTTGTCTTCGGTCGTACCAAAGACCAGGATGGCCTGCGCGCGTTTCGTCGAGTGTTCGTGACCGGTCATCCAGATCTGAACAAAGGTGATGGCGAAGTAGAGGATCACGACGCTCATCAGCGTCGTGACGATGCGCAGCACCAGTTTGATCGGTCCGAAGATCACGCGTCCGCACGAACCAGCGCGCCTCGCAGACGCTTCAACACCGCCTCACGCCCTAACAGTTCCATCGACTCGAAGAGGGGCGGTCCGACCGAGGTTCCGGTCACGGCGCAGCGAATCGGCGCCTGACTCTTTCGCAGCGCCAGTCCGAGCGTCTCGCCCAACTGCAGCGTCGACTCGTGCAACGCCGCGGCGTTCCATTCGACCGTTGCGAAGTCGTCGAGAGCCAGCGCGAGAACCCTCTTACCGGTCTCGTCGTTCGCGATGGTTTTCGCAAAGGCCGCGTCGTCGAAAGGGACCTCGTCGAGAAAGAAGAAGCTCACCATCGCCGGGACCTCGCCCAACGTCGCGACGCGCTCTTTCACGAAGTGGGCCACGTGATGGAAGAGCGCGGGGTCGAACTGTTCGCGCGTCCACGGCGTCTCGCGGTCGCTCGGTCGCCAATCGCTGGACCACGGCGCCACCCACGGCGTCGCCGCCTCGATGAACGCCTCCAAGGAGAGCGCCCGAAGGTACTCACCGTTCATGTGCGACAACTTCTTCACGTCGAAGAAGGCCGGCGAATGCGAGACGTCTTCTAAACGGAACTGTTCGACCAGGGTCGCGCGGGGCACCATCTCTTCGTCACCCCGAGGACTCCATCCCAAGAGCGCGAGGTAGTTGACGAACGCTTCGGCCAGATAGCCCTGATCGCGGTAGGACTCGAGGGCGACGTCGTCCTTGCGCTTGGACAACTTCTTGCGCTGTTCGTTCACCAGCATCGGCAGATGTGCGTATAGCGGGAGCGCCACGGTCTCGACGCCCACGCAGTTGTTGAGGGCTTCCCACATCAGCACTTGCTTGGGTGTCGTCGGCAACAGGTCCTCGCCACGAATGATGTGCGTGATCGCCATGGCGCGGTCGTCGACGGCGTTGGCCAGTGGATAGAGCACGATGCCGTTGGACTTGACCACGATGAAATCCTCGTAGCTGTCGTGCGCGAAGGTGACCTCTCCGCGAATCACGTCGTGCACGACGGTGGTTCCCTCGTCCGGTACCCGAAAGCGAAGGGCGGTCAGTTCGGATCGAGCAATCTTTCGATCGCGGCAGAAGCCGTCATACCCGGGTTTGGCGTGGCCCTTTATGCGCTCGTCGATCTGCTCGCGCGTGCAGTCGCACGCGTAGAGATAGCCGTTGGCGAAGAGCGCCTCGGCCGCCGCGACGTGGTCGGGCAGCAACTCGCTTTGGTAGAAGGGTCCTTCGTCGTAGGTCAGCCCGAGCCAGTTCAGGGCCGAGATGATGCCGTCGCTCCACTCGTCGCGATTGCGCTCGACGTCGGTGTCTTCGATGCGCAAGATGAAGGTGCCCTCGCTCTGGCGCGCGAAGAGCCAGTTGAAGAGCGCGGTGCGCGCGGTGCCGACGTGGATGTAACCGGTCGGGGACGGCGCAATGCGGACGCGGGGGCCGCTCACGAATTACTCCTCAAGGGAAAGGGCGCCGTTGGGACAACTGGCCACGGCCTCGCGAAGTCGCTCGTCGAACTCGGGCCCGGGACTCTCGTTGAGCACGTACATGAAGCCGTCGTCGCGAACCTCGAAGATCTCGGGCGCGATGCCCATGCACACGGCGTTACTGGAGCAGGCATCGTAATCAACAACGACCTTCATCAAGACTCCTTCGAGCACGAACTTCCCTCCATCGTAGTTGTCACGGGTTGAGCACGACTAGGAGTACGTACACTACGAAGCGACTCGAAGGGGAAGATATGGAAACGCGCGCCCTGGGATCATTGCGGGTGTCGGTCGTCGGCGTGGGGTGCAACAACTTCGGTTCACGCCTCGACCAGGCCGGTACGACCAACGTGGTGCGGGGCGCCCTTGAGGCCGGCGTCACCTTCTTCGACACCGCCGACATCTACGGCGCCACCAAGTCCGAGGTCATGCTCGGCGTGGCCCTCGGAGCCCGGCGCGACGAGGTCGTCATCGCGACCAAGTTCGGTATGCCGATCGACGACGCGCACTTCGGCGCGAGTCCGACCTACGTGCGCGCGGCCTGCGAGGACTCCCTGCGTCGTCTGGGGACCGACCACATCGACCTCTATCAACTGCACTATCCCGACGACACCGTCCCGATCGCCGACACCCTGGGCGCGCTGCGTGAACTAGTCGAGGCCGGCAAGGTACGAGAGATCGGCTGTTCGAACCTCACCGTCGCGCAACTGAACGAAGCGAAGGCGGCGGCCGGTGACGGCCCGACCTTCGTGTCGGTGCAGAATCAGTACTCCTTGCTCGAACGTGAACCGGAACGCGACGGCGTGCTCGGGGCCTGCGCGAACCTCGGCCTCGGTTTCTTGCCGTTTTACCCGTTGGCCAACGGGCTGCTCACCGGCAAGGTCCGCCCGGGCCAGCCCCTCCCCGAGGAGTCGCGACTGGCCAAGATGGCGCCGGAGCGGAGCGTGCACTGGTTGGGCGACGAACTGCAGTCGAAGGTCGCGTCCCTGCTGGACTACGCCGAGTCGATCGACGTGCCGATCCTGTCGCTCGCCTTTTCGTGGCTGCTGAGCCACGACGTGGTCTCGAGCGTCATCGCCGGAGCGTCCAACGCCGATCAGGTGCGCGCCAACGCGAACGCGGTGAGAACGCTCGACGCCGGCGTAATCGCGCGGCTGGACGAACTGACGAGCTAGTTGGCCTTGACGGCCGCCACCATCTTGGTGAGCGTGTCCTTGGCGTCACCGAAGACCAGCGTGGTCTTGGGATTGTAGAGAAGGTCGTTCTCGATGCCGGCGAAGCCCGGTCGCATGGAGCGCTTCAAGAAGACGACGTTCTCGGCCAGGTCGGCGTGGATGATCGGCATGCCGTAGATCGGCGAACCGGGGTCGTCGACCGCGGCTGGGTTGACGGTGTCGTTGGCTCCCACCACCAACGCCACGTCGGCGGTCGCGAGTTCGGAGTTCGCTTCGTCCATCTCGAGCAACGACTCGTAGGGGACGTTGGCCTCGGCCAGCAGGACGTTCATGTGGCCCGGCATGCGACCGGCGACCGGGTGAATGGCGTAGAAGACTTCGATCCCCTTGGACTCCAGCAGTTCGGCCAGCTCGCGCAGCACGTGCTGGCCCTGGGCGACGGCCAGTCCGTAGCCGGGGACGATCACCACGCGCGACGAGAAGCCGAGCAGGATGGCGATGTCCTCGGGCGTGCCCGATCGAACGGTGCGTCCGTCGTCACGCGTCGTCGCGCCACTCGCGGTGACGACCGAACCGAAGGCCGAGAAGAGCACGTTGGAGAGGCTTCGTCCCATTGCTTTGCTCATCAAACGCGTGAGCAAGATACCGGAAGCGCCGACAAGGGTTCCCGCCACGATCAACAGGTTCGAGCCGAGCGTGAAACCCGACGCCGCGACGGCCAAACCGGTGAAGGCGTTCAGCAAAGAGATCAACACGGGCACGTCGGCGCCGCCGATCGGCAATACGAAGATGACGCCGAGGACGAAGGAGAGCGCCAGGAGGACCCACAGCAGGCTGGTCGACGCGGTAACCAGGATCGTCACGATGAGCGTCACCGCGGCGACGCCCACCACGCCGTTGATCAGTTGCTGGCCGGGATAGGTGATCGGTCGCCCGGTCATGAGTTCTTGGAGCTTGGCGAAGGCGATCGCCGAACCGGCGAAGGAGACCGTACCGATCAAGACGCCGAGCAGGACCTCGAGGATGACGTAGGTCGCCGGGTGACTCGACTTGATGTGGATGAACTCGGTCATCGACACCAGCGACGCGGCGCCACCGCCCACGCCGTTGAAGATCGCCACCAACTGGGGCATGGCCGTCATCTTCACGAAGCGAGCCGTCGGCACGGCGATGACGACGCCGATGAACATGGCGAGGAGGATGAGCCACACGTGACGCAACGAGTGACCGTCGACGTACTTGAAGAAGGTCGCCACGACCGCCACCAGCATGCCGAAGGCGGCGACCATGTTGCCGCGACGCGCGTGCTTGGGACTCCCGAGGCCCTTCAGGGCGACGATGAACGTGGTGGCCGAGAACAGGTACAGGAGGTCAATCAGAGTTTCACGACTCACGGCGTTACCTCGTCGGTGGGCGTCTCTTTGACCCGGGGCGCGCGGGGCTTGAACATCTCGAGCATGCGGTCCGTCACGACGAAGCCGCCCACCACGTTGAGCGTCGCGAGGATCACCGCGAGAAATCCCAGGACCTCTTGTAAGTTCGTGGTCGATCCCCCGAGGATCAGCATCGAACCCACCAGGATCACCCCGTGAATCGCGTTCGATCCGCTCATCAACGGGGTGTGCAAGATGCTCGGCACCTTGGCGATGATCTCGGTTCCGACGAAGGCCGTCAGAATCAGGACCGTCGCGTACTGCAACAGGACGTTCATTCGGCGATCTCCTTCGCTGCGGGGACGATCGCGACGTGCGCGAGACCGAGAGCCTCGGCCGTGGGTGCGTGGTTGATGGCGCCGTCGCGCGCGACGGTGACGCCGATGACGACCTCGTCGTTCCAATCCGGCGCGAGTTGTCCCTTCGATCCGAAGAGAGCGAGCAGTTTCAAAACGTTGTTCGCGTACATGAAGCTCGCGCTGGCGCCCATCTCGGCCGGGGGGTTCGCCATGCCCACGACGCGCACTCCGTGGTGTTCCACGACCTCGCCCACCTTGGTCAACTCGCAGTTGCCCCCGCCGTCGGCGGCCATATCGATCACCAGCGAACCCTCGCCCATCGCCTCGACCATGGCCGTCGTCACGAGGATCGGGGATTTGCGCCCGGGCACCGCGGCGGTCGTGATCACGACGTCGGAGTTGGCCACTTCGCTCAGTAACGCGGCCTGCTGCTGGAGACGCTCGTCGTCGGTGAGCTCACGGGCGTATCCCCCGGCGGCGTCGGCCGTGACGGCGAGTTTCACGAAGACCGCGCCGGCGGATTCGGCCTCTTCTTTCGCGGCCGAACGCACGTCGTACGCGCGCACTTTGGCGCCGAGTCGCTTGGCCGTAGAGATCGCCTGCAGCCCGGCGACGCCGACGCCCATCACCAGCACCTTGGCCGGTCGAATCGTGCCGGCGGCCGTCGTGAGTAGAGGAAAGAAGCGGTCGAAGACCGTCGCGCCCTTCAGGGCGGCGCGGTAGCCCGAGACCGTGGCCTGGGAGGACAGCGCGTCCATGTACTGGGCGCGCGAGATCCGCGGCAAGAGGTCAAAGGAAAGGATGGTCACGCGGCGGTCGTTCAGCGCCTTCACGATGTCTTGGGCCAGGAGCGGAGAGAGAAACGAGAGGTGCGTGGAACCTTCGGTGAGCAACGCGACCTCGGGCAACGTCGGAGGATTGACGCGCAGGTTGACGTCACCGATTGGAGCGTCAGCGATCGTGGCGCCCACCGCTTCGTAGGACGCGTCGTTGAAGTGCGAGAACTCACCGGCCCCGCGCTGGACCAGGACTTCCCAGCCCTCGGCGACGAGGGATTTCACGGCGTCGGGCGTCAAAGCGACCCGCGTTTCGCCCGCGCGCGACTCCTTGAAAAGCGCAATTTTCATTCCTCATTTCTAGCAGTCGGACGAAAACGCTCCGGAGGACGAATGGGGCCGAAGGGCCCTATCGACCCGAACGGAGCAACGAATTGCGCGACCATTTGTGACGGATGGGCAAACTCGGTGTCGCTGTGACATGACTGGACTAGAAGGTGACTATGAAAACTTTCGTGGCGAACGTGAAGTCCCCCGTCGGCGTGTGGAGTGTGGTCGGCTCCGAGGAGTGCGTCACGCACATACATCTGCCTCAGGACGAGATGACGGCGTCGAAAGGAACGCCACCCCAGCCGGTGGCCGAGACCGTGCGGCAGCTGAAGGAGTACTTCGCGGGTACGCGACGCACGTTCCAGGTCAAGCTCGCGGCCTCGCGGGCGACGGGGTTCCAGCACGACGTGTGGGCAGCCCTGCGAAAGATCCCGTACGGTCAGGTTCGGACCTACGGCGAAGTGGCCGACGCGGTCGATCGACCTCGCGCCCACCGCGCGGTCGGCAACGCGAATCACGCCAACCCCTGGCCGATCGTCGTGCCCTGTCACCGCGTCGTATCCACGGGCGGACTCGGTGGTTACGGCGGCGGCGATACGGTGAAGCGCTACCTGCTCGATCTTGAGGGTGTGCACTACGACTGAATCGAACGCGACGAATCAGGTTGCGAACTACGAGACGGCGACCGGTTCCTTAAGTGCGCCAAACATGGCGAGCGCGCCGTCGGCCAGGTGTTGACGTTCTTCGTCACTCAGCACACTGAAGCGCTCGCCCATCATCGCTGAGGTCCTCTCCTCGGCTCGCACCTTCTTGGCCGCGATCTCGGGCGTCATGGTCGGAGTCTCTTCTTCGACGTACCCGTGGAGGGTGAAGATCATCGGGTCCTGGAGGTAGCAGGCCTCGGCGGCACTTAGTCCGACCTCGTTAACGGCGTCGATGTGCACGCAACCGCGAAGTTCGCGCATCAAGATGCAGCCCAGGTACGCGGCGTGCACCGGGTTGGTGGGTACGTCGTACTGCTTGTAGCCGTCGACCAGTCGGTGACGTCCACTTTCCACGCCCGCCGCGACCTTGTGGGCCGCCGCGGCGAAGTCGCGAAGCACTTGAACGTCGACGGCGCCGAAGGTGCGATCGGCGAAATCGTAGGCCGCTTGCACGTAGTCGGCCGCCACCGTGGCGGGATCGGCCTTCTCCTTGGCGAGCGTCCACAGACGTTCGAAGAAGCGCGGGTGGAAGAACGTGAAGGCCTCGACGATGGCGTCGGTGTCGACGTTGCCGATCGTGCCGCCTCGACCGAGCCCGTAGTACTCGTAGATGTTGAGTCCGTTCGTCTTGGCTCGCACTCCGGTGAGGGGATCGAAGTAGAACGACATGCCCAGTACCTGGACTGGGGTGGCAGTGACGTCGGCGAGATCTGAAGCGTTCATATCGGGCACCTTACGCCGAACGGTCCATTCTCAAAGTCGCCCTACGGCGTCGTCGCTCGTCCGTAGCGGCGAACCCGAAGTTCGATCTTCGTGCCGCCGGCGGTCTCGACGAAGCGCACCGAGCCCCCGTGGCGCTGGACGATCTCGGCCACGATCGCCAGTCCCAACCCCGTGCCCCCGGATTGACGAGCGCGTGCCGGATCCGATCGGACGAAGCGCTCGAAGAAGCGACCGCTCTGGCTGACGTTGATGCCCTCGCCGTCGTCGGCGACCGTGACCACCGCTTCGGGTCCGTCGTAGTGAGAATCGAACTGCAGTTCTTCGCTGGCGTAGCGCGTGGCGTTGTCGACGACGTTGCGGATCATGCGCTTCATCATCGCCGGGTCCCCGGTGACGCGCGTGGGTCGCACCATCGTGGTGTCCACGGAGAGCTCACTGAGGAGTCGCACGCGTTGTCCCTCTTCGAACAGCAGATCGTCGAGATCGACGTCGAAACTCTGGATCTCCGCGCGCAGCTCGTCGTGGCGCGCCAGCCAGGCAAGGTCGTCGATCAAGGTTTCCAGACGACGGCCCTCGCGCATGACGATCTCGCCGACTTCAGCCCAATTGGCCCGTTCGGGATCCTTCGCGGCGCGCTCGGTCGTCGCGAGGAGCGTGGTCAGCGGACTACGCAGTTCGTGGCTGGCGTTGGAGACGAACTCCTGCTCGAACTGCGACGACGCTTCGAGACGGTCCAACATGGCGTTCACGGTTCGCGCCATCCGCGCGATCTCGTCGTCGCCCCCCGTTGGGGGCACTCGTTGCGAGAGGTCCGAGGCCGCGATCGCGTCGACGCGGCGTCGAATCGACTCGACCGGTGCGAGCGCCAACCCCATCCCGATCCAAATGAGGCCCCCGGTCAACAACAGCAATATCGGAAACGAAACGCCCAGGCTGGTGATCAAGACGCCCACACTGTGATTGATCCCCTCGCCGTAGACGTAGCCGAATATCAAGCCCAGTCCGCGCTTCGTGAAGATCGTCCCGATGTGACCGGAACTGATCTGGGACAGCGTGCGTGCCGTGGCGGAATTCCTTACAAGTTTGAGGGCCAGTCCGTTGGGGGCCGAGGCGTCGGCCGTCTGGTGGGCCAGGATCGGCGCCTTCGAGATCGCTGAACTGGCGGCCCATATTTTCGTCCCGGCGAGGTTCGTCACCTGAATCACGACGTTGCCCTGCATCGGCAAGATGACTCGGTAGTTATCGGCCGACTTCGCGTTCGCGAAACTCTCTTGCGTGCGGATCATCTCGCTCTGAATCTGGTCATTGGCGTCATCGGCGAGTGAAACGCGCACCAGGTGCACGAGCGCGAAACCGGTGAAGCTAAGGATGGCCGCGATTGCCAGCACGAAAATCAGCGTCAGACGCACTCGAATGGAGTACTTGTGGTGGGACATCAGTCGGTGCGGACGCAGTAACCGAAACCGCGCACGGTGTGGATCACTGATTCGAAGGGTGCCTGGTCGATCTTGCGACGCAGGTAGCCGATGTAGACCTCGATGATGTTGGCGTCGCCGTCAAAGCCGCTGCCCCACACTTCGCGCAAGATCTCACTCTTGGCGATCGGTTCATTCACCTTCCCCATCAGGAAGGCCAGGAGAGCGAACTCGCGAGGCGTGAGAGTCACGTCGCGCCCATAAGCGACGACCGAACGGCGCAGTGGATCGAGCGAAATCGGTCCTGCGACCAGGCGTTGAGGGCGACCGCGGTCGTGGAGCCGCAACAAGGCGTGGAGGTGAGCCACCAGGATCGAGTTCTCAAAGGGTTTGTGCATGAAGGCGTCGGCCCCGACCTCGAGGCCCTCGACTTCATCCAGCGCGCCCTCTTTGGCCGTCAGCATCAGCAGCGGCGTGTCGACACCGGCCGCGCGCAGGTCCGCGCAGACGGTGAACCCGTTTCGCTTCGGCAACATGAGGTCCAGCACGATGACGTCGTAGTCGCCCTCGACGCCCTCGGCCAATCCGGACTCGCCGTCGTGGCGCTGGGAGACGGCGAATCCGTCGTCTTCGAGCAGGTTCGTCACGGCCCGGGCGAGGTCGTGATCATCCTCAATGACCAGCACTCGTCGGCGGTCCCCACTCATTGCCTACAGAGGATACAAAAGACCGGTCAGCGCGCCAACAACTGAACAATCCCGGGCAGCGTTGCCACCGCCCCTTCCACGACCTATGCCAAGCGTTATAACTTTTGTCCTGGCCGCGTGGTTCTGCTCTGGTAACGGTCCCAGCCCTCGCACCTGAGTGCTCCGGTCTCACGGTCCCTCGAGACAGCGTTTAACGTCTCGGGTTGTTGCCCCGCGACGTTTGATGTTTCGCTAGTGAGAAGACGAATGCCTTCTTCACGGATGTTGCGTGCGGCGTTCACGTCCCGGTCGAGACTGATTCCGCACTTCCTGCACTCAAAGACACGATCACTAATGGCAAGCTTGGCTTTCGTCTCGCCACAGTGAGAGCACATCTTCGAAGAGGGGTAGAACCGGTTCACCACGACGACGCGGTGTCCCCGTTCTTCGGTCTTGTAATTGAGTTGGCGTCGCAACTCATAGAATCCGGCGTCACGTATCGAGCGCCTTAACGAACTCGTCGTATTCTTCTTCGACTTCGTCACCATGCCCGCAACATTGAGATCTTCGAGCACGACTGTCTCAAAACATCCGGCCAATGTCGAAGTGAGTTGGTGCTGGCAATGGTTTCTCGTCCGGGCGATCCGCCCGTGGAGTCGTTGAAGCCGATTATTGATCCTCGCGCGGTTCTTCGAGCCCTTTTTGCAGCGTGACAGTTGGCGATTAAGCCTGGCGAGGCGTTCTAACTGTGCTTCCAAGTGTCCGAAGTTCATGACGTGACCATGTTCGTCACTGAGCTCCGTCACTGGTGTAGAGAGGGTGGCGAGATGCTTCACTCCGAGATCAATTGCTACCAATGGACCGCGTAGCCGAATGGGGCTCGGGACGGGGGCCACATATTGACGCACCGAAAAGGAGGCCTGCCAACGACCTCCTTTGAAAGAGATTGTGACTGCTTGGATTGTCCACTCGCCGGACGTAACCTGCTTCTTGAGTCGACGAAGAGATTCCGTCGTATGGATCCAACGGAGTTGATCACGATGTCTCACAATCCACGGATCCGTGGCGAATCGGGGCAATATCAATCGGACGTGCCGCGAGTCGACCGCGAACCAACTGTCCTGCATGTTGGTGTCAGTGAAGGTTACCGACAGCTTTGAGTAGCGGTTCTTGAAAGTTGGGAACTCAACTGGTCGGCCCCGGCGCACGCCTCTTTTCGATTCGTCATAGTTCTTCAACGCGATCGAAGCGTTGTTCACACCGCTTCGAAGGGAGTGCTTGGTAACGTCGCGGTGCCACGGAGCGACATCGTCCTTTACTGAGTTCAACAACGGAGACATCGAGTAGGAAGACCAGGAAACCCGTCTTGTTAGGTCAGTTACGGCGATCCCCACCTGGCGTTCCTTCATCCGAGTATCCAGGTTCTCCTTAGCGATGGCCACCGTCCAGTTGTAGGCGAAGCGCGACGCGCCGCAGTAGCTCCGCAGCAACCGCTGTTGAGCCGGCGATGGGTCAAGGGGCACGATCACTCCACGGGTTCGATAGGGCTGGCCCACTTGTTGGACGGTACTTGCGTGGTGTGACGAGTCTTTAGTTCGAACTCAGACGCCATCACCAATCTGTACTCGATGGAACCGATCGGGTCGATCAGCAGTGGACGGCGCACTCGAGCGAGGCCGCGAATTGCTGGACCACACACGATATTGGGAATTGCCGCGCGAAGCAGG
>Ga0208586_1000703_pt1 | contig 11721 bp, 7 predicted proteins | sample NGESurshal072012_6_FD_184471 | JGI IMG/M metagenome (GOLD analysis project Ga0208586, IMG submission 184471) | Arctic peat soil microbial communities from Barrow, Alaska - NGEE Surface sample 53-3 shallow-072012 (SPAdes) | ecosystem: Environmental > Terrestrial > Soil > Wetlands > Peat ... | reverse complement strand
GCAGGTCGCGCCGCTCGCGGTGCCGCCCCCGGACGCCCCCCGGGACGCCGCGGAACTGGCCGGCTTCGAGGCCGCCGAGCTGTTCGCGGACCGGGCGGCCTCAGCCCGCCCCGGCTTCGCGATCACCGAGCGGAACGCGATGGCGGTGGCAGCCATCTGCCGGGCCGTGGACGGCGTGCCACTGGCCATCGAGCTGGCCGCCGCACGGGTGAGCGTGCTGTCCGCCGAGCAGATCGCCGCCCGGCTCGGTGACCTCTTCACGCTGCTCGGGTCGGGCGACCGGACCGCCCCGCCCCGGCAGCGGACCCTGCGCGCCACCATCGACTGGAGCCACGACCTGCTCTCTGCCGCGGAGCAGACCCTGCTGCGCCGCCTGTCGGTGTTCTCCGGCTGGTCCCTGGAGATGGCCGAGCAGGTCTGCAGCGACGGCCACCTGCCCACCGAGGACGTGGTCGGGCTGCTCGCGGGCCTCGTGGACAAGTCACTGGTGGTGGTGGAGCCGGAAGTCCTGGGCCAGGCCCGCTACCGGATGCTGGACAGCATCCGCGCCTACACCGCGCAGCGCCTCGCCGAGGCCGGCGAGTCCGCCGCGACCCAGCTGCGGCTGCGCGACTACACGCTGGCCGTCTGCGAGCGCAACGAGGCGGTCGGGATGGCCACGATCCCGTCCGGCTGGCCGGTGGTGGTGGCCGTGTTCCGCCGCTACGACGTGGACGTGGCCAACCTGCGCCAGGTCCTCAGCAGCTGCCTGGCCACCGGCGACGCGGAGACCGGGCTGCGCATCTGCGCCGCGGTCCGCCCGTCGTGGATCGTCCGGGGCTTGTTCGCCGAGGGCGAGAGCTGGTTCGCCCGCTTCCTCGGCCTCAGCCGCCACGGGGTGTCCGACCCGGTGCTCGGCACCGCGCTCATCGGGCGCGCCCAGCTGATCCTGCCCAACGATCCGGCCCGGGCCGAAGAGTGGGCGCGGGCCGGGCTGGAGCTGTGCCAGGCCGCGAGCCTGCTCATCTGGGCCGCCACCGCGCAGAATGTGCTGGCCGAGACCGCCCTGCAGACCGGCCAGCTGGCTGAGTCCGCGCAGTGGGCGGCCAAGGCCCTGGCCACCGCCCGGGAGGCCGGGAACGCCTGGAACGAAGGGTATGCGCTCGGCACCCAGGCCACGCTGGCCGCGGCTGAGGGCCGGCTGCGCCAGGCCCAGCAGCTCGGCGAGGCCGCACTCGAGGTGATGCGCGGCATCGACCAGCGCTGGGGGGTGGCCCGCACGCTGCTCGGGCTGGGCGCACTGGCCCGGCTGCGGCGCGATCCGGCCGGGGCCGTGGACTGCTACCAGGCGGCCCTGCCGATCCTGCGCGAGATCGATTCCCGGCCGGATATCGCCCGCTGCCTGGCGGGCATCGGCCGGGTCGGGCTGGACCAGGGGCAGCTCGCGCTGGCCCGGCCGCACCTGGCGGAGAGCCTGCGGCTGAGCCAGCTGACCGGGTCCCGGATCGGCGTGGCCCGCGGCCTGGAGTCGTTCGCGGCCCTCTGTTTCCAGGAAGGTCAGCGTTTCCAGGAAGGTCAGGACGCCCAGGGCGCCGGGGGCAGTGCGGGCGCGCGGGACGGCCAGGCTCGCCTGGCGGTCCTGCTGAGCGCGGCCGCCACCGCCTTGCGCGAGGCGGCCGGGCTCCCTGCGCCGCCCGCCGGGCGGACCCAGCAGTACCTCGACGCGGCCCGCGGCCTGGGCCAGGAGGCACTAAGCGAATTGTGGGAAGAGGGCCGCCGGCTGACTCTGGACGCCGCCGTGACGCTGGCGCTGACCTCCGGGCCGCAGGCCCTCCCGAACGGGGACGACGAGTCCGGGGCGGCCGGGAACGGGGCTCCCGGGCACGGAGCGGCGGCCGGGCGGGGCAGGCCGCTCCCGTGGGCCACGACAGGCGCCGGGGTTCCCGGGCCGCTCCCGATGGCCCTCCAGTCCCAGCTGACCCCGCGCGAGCGCGAGATCACCGCCCTAATCGCCCAGGGGTACAGCAATAAGGGGATCGCGGACGAGCTGGTTATCAGTCCGGCTACCTCGGCACGCCACGTTGCGAATATCCTGTCCAAGCTGGGCTTCACCTCGCGGGCCCAGATCGCTGCCTGGGCTGCGGGGAACGGGTTAATCCAGTCGTCCGCGGCCCACGAAGGGGGCAGCCTCATCCCCTGATGCCGCCTACGATGGACCCTGGCCGGGCGACCATTGGCACCATTTCTAGGACGGGTAATGGGCAAGGCAACCAGAGTCAAGCGGGAGAACGCCCGCGAGAGGGTAGCGGCGCAGCGAGCCGCGGAACGCCGCCGGGAGCGGCGCAATCGCATGTTCATCGCTGGAGGCAGCATCCTCGGCGTCGTGGTGATCGTGGTTGCCTTCCTCTTCTTCAAGACCCTCAACCACGGCACGCCAGCTTCGGCCAGCTCCAGCTCGGCCGCCGGCACCGCGCTGCCGGCCAGCGTGGTCAAGGACATCACCAGCGTGCCGGCCTCCACACTGACGTCGGTCGGCGCCGGCACCGCCAACGCCAAGAGCGTGGCCCTAGTGTCGTCGGCCAAGACGCTGACTTCTGGCGGCAAGCCCGAGGTGCTCTACATCGGCGCCCAGTACTGCCCGTACTGCGCGACCGAGCGGTGGGCCATGGCTGTGGCCCTGAGCCGGTTCGGGACGTTCAGCGGCCTCAGCGGCATCCACTCGGCCGGCGGCCAGGAGGTGTACCCGAACACCGCCACGCTGAACTTCTACAAGGCCCGCTACACCAGCAAGTACCTGACCTTCACCCCGGTCGAGCAGGAGACCGTGAGCGAGAAGCCGCTGGAGAAGACCACCGCAGCGGAGACCGCGCTGCTCACCAAGTACGACAGCCCGCCGTACGTCTCCTCCAGTGAACAAGGCGCTATCCCGTTCGTCGACTTCGGTGGCAAGTACTTCGTGCACGGCGCCCAGTACGATCCGCAGGTGCTCTCCGGCCAGACCTGGGCTCAGGTGGCCGCCGCGCTCCAGGATCCGTCGAGCGCGATCGCCAAGGGCGCGGACGGCGCGGCTAACATGATCACCGCGACGATCTGCAAGGTCACGAACAATCAGCCGTCGAACGTCTGCACGTCACCGGTGATCAAGACCATCCAGGGCCAGCTCTGATGCCCGCCTCCAGGCCGACCGCGGGGGCGGGGGCCAAGAAGGACAAGGGGACCCGCGGCGGGCGGCCGGAGCCCCAGCTGGCCGCGGCGCAGGCCCGTCGGCCCGGAGGCCAAGGGCCGCGGACCGCCCAGGCGCAGCGCTCCCCTCAGGCCCAGCGCGAGCGCAAGGCAGCCGCTGCCGCTCCCCCGGCCGAGCCTGCGATCAAGATCCCGCCACTCTGGTATCAGGTGACTACCTGGGCGCTGGCCCTCGCCGGCCTCGGCGTCTCGACCTATCTGACCATCACCCACTACGACTCCTCGGTCCCGCTGGCCTGCTCGGACAAGGGCGTGATCAACTGCGCGCTGGTCACCAGCAGCGCGGAGTCCATGGTGTTCGGCATCTTCCCGGTGGCCGTGCTCGGGCTGGCCTTCTTCGTGTTCATGACCGCGGCCGTCTCGCCCTGGGCCTGGCGCCTGAAGTTCCCGCTGCTGACCTGGGTCCGGGTGGCGTCCGTGATCGTCGGCATCGGGTTCGTGCTGTACCTGGTCTATACCGAGCTGTTCACGCTGGACGCCATCTGCCTGTGGTGCACCAGCGTGCACGGGCTGACGTTCCTGCTGTTCGTCCTGGTCGTGGGCGGTGTCGCCGCCGGATACGGCCTCCGGGAAAGGGACTACTCCTACTAGGGGCCTGGTTAGCGGGTCTCGGCCTGGGGACGACGCGATCTCGTCCTGGCGCTGAGGACACCTGCCCGGGCCAGGCCTTATTGTCGGGGCATGCGGCTTCCCACGGGTACCCGGTGGTGGCGGGGCCAGGGCGTGCCGTGGTGGCGGAAGTACGCCGAGCCCGGCCGCGTCGACCTGCTGATCGCGGGCGGCTTACTCCTCTGGGGACTGCCCGACGTGCCCTGGTGGTGGGAGCATCCCGGGCACCGCGACACCGTGCCCGCCATCCTGGGCGCGCTGATCCTCACCCTGGCCATGTCGGTGCCGTTCTGCTGGCGGCGCCGCTTCCCGTTCCTGGTGCTGGCCGCGGCCGCTGCCGTGCTGGTGGCCCGCGCCGCGCTGCATCATGACCTCGTGTCCGCGTTCGCGGCGGTGCTGGTTGCCGCCTACGGGGTGGGCAGCTACGGCCAGGCCTCCCGGCGCTGCGCCCGCGGGCTCGGCTGGGCTGCGCTGGGCGGAGCCGTGGTGGTGGTCCTCACCAGCCACGGCCAGCGCCTGGACGGAGCCCCGCTGGCGCTGCTCGCCGCCGCCTTCGTGCTGGGCGATGCAGCCAGCGCCCGGCGGGCCGAGTCCGCGGCCGCGGTCGAGGCAGCGCACCAGGCAGAACGCACCCGGATCGCCCGTGAACTGCACGACGTGGTCGCGCACCAGCTGTCCGCTATCGCGGTGCAGGCCGGTGCGGCCCGGCTGGCCGCAGACCGCCCGGCTGACCCGGTGATCCGGACCGTCGAGCAGCTGGCCCGGGCGGCTCTCGGTGAGCTCAACCACCTGCTCGGCGCGCTGCGCCGGGAACCGGAGGCCAGCCCGGCCCGCCCCCCGGCTCCCACGCTGGCCGAACTCGGCGACCTGGTCACCGCCAGCCGCGCCGCCGGGATGGTGCTGGACCTGACGGTCGAGGGCCAGGCCCGGCCCCTGCCCGCGGGCGTGGAGGTGTCCGTCTACCGCATCATCCAGGAGGCGCTGGCCAACGTGGCCAGGCACGCGCCGCGGTCACCGGCCCAGGTGGTCCTCTGCTACGGCGCCGGGCAGCTGCGGGTGGACATCGTCAACGCGGCTCCCGTTCCCGCAGACGGCCACTGGGCGGTGGGCGCGCCCCACGGAAGCCGCGGCGGCCGCGGCGTCCGCGGGATGCGGGAGCGGGCGGAGCTGTACGGCGGCCAGCTTCAGGCGGGGGCCCGGCCCGGCGGCGGGTTCGCGGTCACCGCCACCATCCCCTACGACAGCCTCACCGCGCCGGTGCCGGGATGAGCGCTGCCGGGATGAGCGGGACCGGGATAAGCACTGCCGGGGACATCCGGGTGGTCATCGCGGATGACCAGGCGCTGGTCCGGGCCGGGCTTGCCACCCTGCTGGACACCCAGCCGGGCTTGTCGGTGGTCGGGCAGGCCGGCGACGGCCAGGAAGCGGTGCGGCTGGCTCGCGAGGCGCAGCCCGACGTCGTGCTGATGGATGTCCGGATGCCGCTGCTGGACGGGCTGGCCGCCACCCGCCGCATCGCGGCGGGGCAGCCGCACGGCCAGGCCGCCCATCAGGTCCGTGTCGTCATCCTGACCACCTACGACCTGGATGAGTACATATACGAGGCCCTCCGGGCCGGGGCCTGCGGATTCCTGCTCAAGCACGCTCCTCCCGAGGAGCTGCTGCTGGGGGTGCGGGCCGCGGCCGACGGCGGGGCGCTGCTCTCCCCCGCCGTGACCAAGCGGCTGCTGGCCGAGTTCGCCGCGCGCCGCCCGGCGGCGGTCCCGGCACCGGGCATGCTCTCCGGGCTGACCAGCCGGGAGCGGGAGGTCCTCGACCTGGTGGTGCGCGGCCGGTCCAACGCCGAGATAGCCGCGCAGCTCGTGGTAACGCAGAGCACGGTCAAGACGCACGTCGGCCACATCCTGGACAAGCTGGGCCTGCGCGACCGGGTCCATGCGGTGGTCTTCGGCTATGAGCACGGGCTGGTCGAGCCCGGCCGGCCGGGAGACGGCTAGCTCGCCAGAGCGGCCCGCAGCGACGCGATCCGGGTCACCGCGGCCTCGCCGGAACCCCGGCTCAGCAGGCCGTCCCGGTAGGCGCGGGCCAGGCCCGAGGTGGCACGCCGCCCCTCGCCGATGCTGTGCCCGGCGCAGAGCAGCAGGTCCATCCCGGCCACCGCGGCCAGCTGGGCCCGGTTCGCGATCGTGCCGTAGGGCCGCAGCGCGCCCGCCTCCAGCGCGTCAGTGACCGTCACCCCGTGGAAGCCCAGCCGCTGGCGCAGCTCACCCTGGACCACCAGGGGCGACAGGCCCGCGGGACGGTACGGGTCCAGCGCCGGGTAGATCGCCCACGACACCATGACCAGCCGGACCCCGGCGGCGATCGCGGCCCGGTAGGGCCGCTCATCCACCTGGCGCAGGGTGGCCGCGGGGACGGTCAGCGTCACCGGTCGCACGTCGGTGTCCTGGCCCCGGGCCGCCGCCCCCAGGCCGGGAAAGTGCTTGGCGGCCGCCGCCACGCCCCAGACCTGCTGGGCCCGGATGAAGTCGGCGCCCAGCCTGGCCACCTGCCCCGGATCCTGGCTGTACGACCGGCCGTACTGGTCGATGAAGTCGCCGGCTGCCCGGTAGACGTCGAGCACGGGAGCCAGGTTGACGTTCAGCCCGGCCGAGAGCAAGGTGGCCGCGGCGCCCGCGCCGGCCAGGCGGGCCTGCACCGCCGCGTCGGCCGCCTGGCCGATCTGCTTCTCGGAGAGGTCCGGCGGTCCGGGGAGCCGCCGCACGATCCCCCCTTCCTGGTCGATCATGAGCAGCAGCGGCGCGCGCACCGGGTTGCGCCGGCTCGCGTCCGCCCGCTGGAGCTCCCCGGCGACCGTGGCCAGCTGAGCGGGGCTGGAGATGTTCCCGGCGAAGAAGATGACCCCGGCCGCGTCGCCCCGGCGGATGGCGCGGAGCAGGGACCGCGGCGGGGTCAGGCCCGGATAGCTGTAGATCACCCGCTGGCCGGCCAGCTGCGTGTTGGTCAGCCGCTGGATGGACCGCGAGGCCAGCGGGAGATCCGTTAAATGGCGCGCCGCGGCCGTCGGGGCCGGCCCGGCCACGCCCATCACGGCGGCCATGGCCACCGCCACCACCTTCGCCAGGTGCTTCACCGGATGCCCGCCTCTCGGAGGTTGGGAGGCTGCTCGCCATCAGTGTTCCTGTGATCACGCTGAGTATCACACGATCGCGGCGGCCCTCCACGGGAATCGCCGCTTCCCGCTCATGGTTAGTCCAGCTAACGGAAATTCGTTAGACTGCCTAACTGTGAGCGAGGCGCACAACATGCCGGGCGGGGTCGACATGTCCCAGGCCATCATGGTCATCCTCCGGCTGTTCCGCGGCCTGGAGTGCGTGGACACGGGGCTGACCCCGTCCCAGTACCGCATCATGAAGCTGGCCGGCGCCGGCGGCGAGCGCTCCACCCGGCTAGCCCAGCGGCTGGCGGTCGCCAAGCCGACCCTCACCGCGACCGCAGACGGCCTTGTCGCCGCCGGGTATGCCGTCCGGGCCGCCGAGCCGGGCGACCGAAGGGTCGTACGGCTCTCGCTGACCCCGGCCGGCCACGCGGCGCTGGACCGGGCGGACGCAGCCTACTCGGCCTGGCTCGGCCCGCTGCTGGACGCCACCGGCGACCGGCGGGCGGTGCTGGACGCGCTCGAGCTGGTCGGCTCGGCGATGAGCGAGGCGAGGCGGGCGAGGCAGGGTCTCGCTGCCCGCGACGACGGGGACGCAGACGGGGACGGAAAGGAACGGGCCCACGGACACCGAACGGCACACCACCACGCACACGCTGCCCAGCAGGAAGGCGGCGAATAAGGCGCGCGGAGCCGGCCGGAACACTACCGGTACTGACGACGGCACAGGCCAGGGCTGGCTGCGGCGGCTTGCGAGATACTGCTGGCGTTACCCGCAGCATGTGGTGCTCGCGCTGGGCGGCACGCTGGTCGTGACCGCGGTCGCAGCGGTCATCCCGCTGATCCAGCGGCAGATCGTGGACGACCTGGTCGGCCCCGGGCACCCCGCGGTCTGGCCCCTCTCGGTCCTGCTGCTGGGCGCGGCGCTGGCCAGCTTCGGCGGCCTCTACCTGCGCCGCTACCGTGGCGGCCAGGTTTCCCTGGATGTCCAGCATGACCTGCGGACCCAGATGCTCGGCGCGCTGTCCCGGCTCGATGGCAGCCGCCAGGACCAGCTGCATACCGGCCAGATCGTGAGCCGGTCCATTTCTGACCTGTCCATGGTCCAGGCCCTGCTCAGCATGATCCCGATGCTGCTCGGCAACGCGGTGCTGTTCGTCGCCTCCCTGGTCATCATGCTGTTCCTGTCCCCGTTGCTGACGCTGATCGCCCTGGCCGTCGGCCCCGCGCTGTGGCTCATCTCGGTCGCCTCGCGCCGCACACTGTTCCCGGCCAGCTGGGACGCGCAGCAGCAGGCGGCCGCCGTGGCCGGGGTGGTGGACGGCGCCGTGACCGGCGTGCGGGTGGTCAAGGGCTTCGGCCAGGAAGACCAGGAGACCGGGCGGCTGGAGCAGGCGAGCCGCCTGCTCTACGCGTCCCGGGTGCGCGCGGTCCGGCTGATGGCCCGCTACAACCCGGCCCTGCAGGCGGTACCGGCCCTCGGCCAGGTCGGTGTGCTCGCGCTGGGCGGCTGGCTGGCCATCGAGGGGTCCATCACCCTGGGCACGTTCGTGGCGTTCTCCTCCTACCTGATCCAGCTGGTCGCCCCGGTCCGGGCGCTGGCCGCGCTGGTGACCACCGGCCAGGAAGCACGGGCCAGCGTGATCCGGGTGTTCGAGGTGATCGACACCGAGCCCGGTGTCACCGACCGGCCTGGCGCGGTACTGCTCGGAGCGCGCCCGGCCGCCGTGGACCTCGACGACGTGAGCTTCGGCTACCTGCCGGGCCAGCCCGTACTGCGAGGGCTGTCGCTGCACGTGGCGGTGGGCGAGACGGTCGCGCTGGTCGGCACCTCCGGGTCGGGGAAATCGACCATCGCGCAGCTGCTCCCCCGCTTCTACGACGTGACCGGCGGAGCGCTGCGGGTCGGCGGGCATGACGTCCGCGACCTCACCCTGAACTCCCTGCGGGCCGCGATCGGGCTGGTCAGCGAGGACTCCTTCCTGTTCTCCGACACGGTCCGGGCGAACATCGCCTACGGGCGCCCCGACGCCAGCCTGGAGGAGGTCCTGGCAGCGGCCCAGGCCGCCAAGGCGGACGAGTTCATCGCCGACCTGCCGAAGGGCTACGACACCGTGGTCGGGGAGCAAGGGCTCACCCTGTCCGGTGGCCAGCGCCAGCGGGTGGCCCTGGCCCGGGCACTGCTGACCGATCCCCGCATCCTGATCCTCGACGACGCGACGTCGGCGGTCGACGCGCGGATCGAAGCCGAGATCCATGGGCGGCTCAAGCAGATCATGGCCGGCCGGACCACGCTGCTCATCGCGCACCGGCGCTCCACGCTCCAGCTGGCCGACCGGATCGCCGTCCTCGACCAGGGCCGCCTGGTCGACATCGGCACCCACGCCGATCTGGAGGCTCGCTGCCCGCTGTACCACGAGCTGATCACCGGGCCCGATGACAGCGTCCCGCGGCCTGACCGCGACAGCGAAGACCTGCAGGACGACGACGTGGCCGCCAGCCGGGTAACACCCGCGCTGTGGCCCCGTGAGGAGGCCGCTAACGCCGCCGGGAACGGGCAGGCCAGCCGGCCAGACGAGCTGGCCGCGGCGGTTCCTGCCCAGCTGGCGGGTCTCGGCGCGCTGCCTGGTGCGGCCACCCCGGCCACCCGGGTCGGGGTCCGCGGCGGCCGGGCCGGTGGTCGTGGCGCAGGCGGCGGGATGAGCAGCATGATGGCGGGCATCCCCGCGTCACCGGAGCTGCTGGCCAGGGTGGACGCCCTGCCGCCGGCCCGGGATGTGCCTGGCGTGGACGTCGGCTGGGCCCGTGCCCCTTCCCCCCGGTTCAGGCTCCGCCAGGTGCTGCGCCCGTTCGCGGTGGGCCTGATCATCGGCCTGGTGCTGGACGCTCTCGACGCGCTAGCCAGCCTGGCCATGCCCGCGTTGATCCGGGGCGGTATCGATCACGGCGTGGAAACGAAAGTGACCGGCGCCGTGCTGCTGATCGCGGGTCTCGCGCTGGCCGTGGTCCTCGCGGACTGGGTCATCAACGCGGTCCAGACCGTGGTCGTCGGGCGCAACGGCGAACGGGTCCTGTACTCGCTGCGGATAAAGATCTTCGCCCAGCTGCAGCGGCTGGGCCTTGACTTCTACGAGCACGAGATGTCCGGGCGCATCATGACCCGGATGACGACCGATGTGGACGCACTGTCGTCGTTCCTGCAGACCGGCTTGATCACCATGGTCAATTCGGTCCTGTCCTTCGTCGGCGTGATGGTCGCCTTGCTGATCATCAACCTGCCGCTGGGGCTGGCCGTGCTCACCCTGATCCCGCTGGTCGTGGTGGCCACGCTGGTGTTCCGGGCCAAGTCCTCGCGGGCCTACGGCGAGGCCCGGGAGAAGGTCGCCGCCGTGAACGCGGATCTCCAGGAGAACGTGGCCGGCCTGCGGGTCTCCCAGGCCTACCGGAGGGAGCAGGTCAACCTGGCCCGGTTCACCGGGCTCAGCGCCACCTACCGGCGGTCCCGGCTCCGGGCCCAGCGCTACATCGCGCTGTACTTCCCGTTCGTGCAGTCGCTGTCCACCGCGGCGGCCGCGCTCGTGCTGCTGGTCGCGGCGGGCCAGATGCGCGCCGGGCTGCTCAGTGCCGGAGCGCTGGTCGCCTACCTGCTCTACATCGACATGCTGTTCTCGCCCGTGCAGCAGCTGTCCCAGGTGTTCGACGGCTACCAGCAGGCTGCGGTGGGGCTGCGCCGGATCAGCGGCCTGCTGCGCACCCAGACCAGTACGCCAGAGGCCGCGGAACCGCAGCCGGTGACCCGGGGCCGCGCCCGGATCGAGTTCCGTGACGTGCGCTTCAACTACGGGGGCGGTGACCAGGAGGCGCTCTGCGGGGTGAACCTGACGGTGACCCCGGGCGAGACGGTGGCCCTGGTGGGACAGACCGGGGCAGGCAAGTCCACGCTGGTCAAGCTGGTGGCCCGGTTCTACGACGTGAGCGGTGGCGCGCTCTTGGTGGACGGCGTGGACGTGCGCGACTACGACCTCGGCAGTTACCGGCGGCGGCTGGGCGTGGTTCCGCAGGAATCCCACCTGTTCGCGGGGACGGTACGCGACGCGATCGCGTACGGGAACCAGGAAGCCACCGACGCGCAGGTGGAGGCGGCGGCCCGGGCGGTCGGCGCGCTGGACATGATCGCCGAGCTGCCCGGCAGCTTCTACCACGAGGTGGCCGAGCGGGGCCGGAACCTGTCCGCGGGGCAGCGCCAGCTGATCGCGCTGGCCCGGGCCTATCTCGTTGATCCGGACATCCTGCTGCTAGATGAGGCGACCGCGGCACTCGACCTGTCCGCGGAGGCGGCCGTGGTGTCGGCCACCGAGCGGCTGACCGCGCGGCGCACCACGCTCGTGGTGGCGCACCGGCTGACCACCGCCGCCCGGGCCGACCGGATCGCGGTGGTGGACCACGGCCACATCGTGGAGCAGGGCACCCATGACGAGCTGCTCGCCGCAGGCGGCGCCTACGCCACGCTCTGGGCCGCGTTTACCGGAGTTGCCCTGGTGGCTTAGCAGAGTCGACTAGCTGGCTACGCTGGCGCCGCGCGCTGCGGCAGAGCGCGGCCAGGTCCTCGACCAGTTGACCCGCCTCCTCGCCGGGCCGGTCCCGGAACTCGGCCCGGACCCGCCGGCCCGCCGCGTCCACGTGCACGGTGGCCAGGGACAGGATGCGCTGGGCTGGCCCGGTGACCAGCCGGA
>Ga0208586_1000702_pt1 | contig 11734 bp, 10 predicted proteins | sample NGESurshal072012_6_FD_184471 | JGI IMG/M metagenome (GOLD analysis project Ga0208586, IMG submission 184471) | Arctic peat soil microbial communities from Barrow, Alaska - NGEE Surface sample 53-3 shallow-072012 (SPAdes) | ecosystem: Environmental > Terrestrial > Soil > Wetlands > Peat ... | reverse complement strand
ACATGACTTTTAAGGTCGGCGACACGGTCGTCTACCCCCACCATGGGGCTGCTCGCATCGAAGAGATCGAGACCCGTTCGATTAAGGGTGAGGACAAGACGTACCTCGTTCTCAAGGTCGACAAGGGTGACTTGACTGTACGCGTCCCTTCGGACAATGCCGAGCTGGTGGGTGTGCGGGACGTTGTCGGGCAGGAAGGGCTGGAGAGGGTGTTCGAGGTGCTTCGCGCCCCGCACACCGAGGAACCGACCAACTGGTCACGACGGTACAAGGCCAACCTTGAGAAGCTCGCCTCTGGCGACGTGAACAAGGTCGCCGAGGTCGTCCGCGATCTGTGGCGCAGGGACCGGGAGCGCGGCCTGTCCGCCGGTGAGAAGCGGATGCTGGCCAAGGCGCGGCAGATCCTGGTCAGCGAGCTCGCGCTGGCTGAGAAGACCAACGAGGACAAGGCAGAGGCGCTGCTCGACGAGATCCTCGCCTCCTGACCTCGCTGCGGCACGCACGATGAGCGGGCTGCCCAGGGTCGGAGTGGGTACAGATGTGCACCCCTTCGGGCCTGGGCGTCCGCTTTTCCTGGCGGGCCTGCTCTGGCCGGGCGAAGACGGCCTGACTGGTCATTCGGATGGCGACGTGGCGGCGCATGCCGCCTGTGACGCTCTGCTGTCGGCCGCCGGGCTCGGTGATCTCGGCGCGAACTTCGGCACGGCCGAGGCCCAGTGGGCCGGAGCGCCAGGCGTTGCGTTGCTGCGGGCGACCGCAGCCTTGGTCGCGGAGGCCGGATACGCCATCGGGAACGTCGCGATCCAGGTCATCGGCGAGCGCCCGCGGCTGTCGCCCCGGCGTCACGAAGCCGAGAAAGTGCTGTCCGAAGCCCTCGGCGGCATCCCGGTCAGCCTGTCCGGGACCACGACCGACGGGCTGGGCCTGACCGGCCGGCGTGAGGGCATCGCGGCTATCGCCACTGCCCTCGTGGTCAAGCAGGACTAGCCCTAGCCCCGGGGATTAGCCGGCCGGGTAGAGCAGCTCCCGGTAGCTCGGGCCGTAGTGCTGCTCCAGGTCCTCGAGTGTCTCTTCAGTATCGGGCTGGACGTCTTTTGTGATGCAGGCCACTGAGGGCAGGATCCCGGGGTTCCACGTCTGCGGGTCCCAGAGCTGGGCGCGCAGGAACGCCTTGGCGCAGTGCGAGAAGACCTCCTCCACCTCGACGAGGAGGGCCAGCCGTGGCCTGCTCTCGCGGACGATCATGTCGTCGAAGAACGCGGCGTCGCGGATCAGCCGGGCCCGGCCGTTGATGCGCAGCGTGTCGTCCCGGCCCGGAACCAGGAAGAGCAGGCCGACCTGGGGGTTGCTGAGGACGTTGCAGAACCCGTCGAACCGTTTGTTGCCCGCGCGGTCCGGGATCGCGATCGTGGTGTCGTCGAGCACCCGGGCGAACCCAGGCGGGTCACCCTTAGGGGACACGTCGCACCGACCGTCCGCGGCGGAGGTCGCGATCAGGCAGAACGGAGACGCGGCGAGCCATTCTCGGTCCCGCTCGTGCAGTCTGGGCCGCACCTTCGTGGCCGGGCGCCGGGCCGGCGTGCCGAGCAGCTGACGCAGTGCCGCTTCGGAGCTCAGCTCGGTCATGTCGGCTATGTGCCCCACGGCGCTGCTCCTCCGGTCTGGTCCGGTGACAACGAAACCAGCGTAACCGGCGCTTCGTCGGCAGTCACGGCCCGCAGCAGCCGCCGGGGCGCTCACCACTGGGTGCCCGCCCGCGCTGGGGATCGTGCTGCGCTGGATCGTGCTGCGCTGCGCATCGCGCCCGCCGCAGATGGGTCAGGTGTCGGAGTCGGGCTCATCCTCGGGCGGCGTCGGGGTGCTCCTCAGCCGGTCGAAGTGCGGAGACGGGGCGGGCACCGGCGCGGGCATGGCCTGGTGCGGCACGTGAATGGTCCCGCTCCCGGCTCCGGGCGACTGGTCAGCGGCGGGTCCGCCCGCGGGCGGCTGCGCTTCAGGCTCGGTGGCGGACTCAGCGTGGCCTGCGGCCGCGTCCTCCGCGGCGGCTTCCCCGGCGGCGGCTTCTGCCGCGCCGGGCTCTTCGAGTGCGACCTGCTCCTGGACGGCCTGCTCCTGCCCAGCGGGTTCCTGGTGGTTGGCCGCTTCATGATCGGGCGCCGCGTTTTCGGGGGTCACGTGCTCTGACTGTTCCCGGCTGGCCGTGACCGGGGTGGCCGTCCCCGGAGCCGGCGTCTCCCGCGGTGTTTCGGGCCGGGCCGCCTCCGCCGCGGCGGTCGCGTCCACGGCCGGTTCACCTGGTTCGGCCTCACCGGGAGCTTCGCCGCCCGGCCCGGCGGGGGTGGCGGCGGCCGGGGAGGAGCTCGGAGCGGGGGAGGTCCCGTCAGCGGAAGACGAGGTGTCGGGGGAAGCGGCGCCGTCCGCAGGGGAGACGCCATTAGCGCGGGACGTGTCAGCGGAAGGGGCGGCCGGCGGGAGCGGCCCCTCGGGCGGAGCCGCGGCCGGGGGCACCGGCGAGGCCGGCGTCCCGGACGGTACCGCGGTCTGCTCCGCGCCTCCCGGGGGCTGGGTGGGCGGGAGAGGTGTTCGTTGCGGCTGCTGCTGCGCGGCAGTGGGGCGTATGCCGTTGGCGTGGGTGGTGGCACTGGGCCCATTGGCCGGACCGGGTTCCGGGCTGGGTGAGTCCGCGGGCCCAGCCAGGGCCGGCGGAATCGGGGTTACGGCCGGCCCTGGCGCCGGCACGGGAGGAAGAGGCGTGCGTGCCGCGGGGACGGCCTCGGCCGGGAAGGCCGGCGGCGGGGTGCTCTCCCCAGCCGGGGTGGTGCTGGCCGGGGCGGACTCGGCCGGGGTGGTGCTGGCCGGGAGAGTCTCGACGACCGTACGCGCCGGGCGGACGTCGCTGGGCTGGGTCGCGGCGGGCTGCGGGTCCGGGCCGCGCCGTTCCAGGATCTCCAGCCCGGGAGTCGCGGGGGCGAGGGTTGCGGGGATGGGGGTTGCGGGCGGAGCGGCTTCCGGCAGGGCGGCTTCTGGTGCGGCGACCCCGGTCACGTCGGCGCTGGCCACCGCCACCCGGCTGCGGCGGAACTGCCGCAGCATCGACAGCAGCAGGCTGAACGCCACCAGCAGGAGGACCCAGGGGAGGACGGCTATGGTGGCGGCGGCCGGTTTGCGGGGGATCTGCGTGCCGGTCGCGTGGACCGCGTTCGCGGCGGCCACCACGGCCAGCAAGACCAGGGTGGTCAGCCAGGAGTAGGCGCGCTGCCACCAGCTCGCACCCCGCAGCGACAGTACTGCGGCGCAGGACACCACCAGCATCGCGTCGAAGATCACCGGGAAGATCCGGGCCATACTGGCCGACACCCCGGCCGAGAGTGCGATCTTGTGAATCCCGCCGTAGGAGAGCACGAACGCGGCCGCAGCCAGCACGAGTACCCCGGCGATCGCGGCAATGAGCGCGATCAGGCGGAGCGCGGCGTAGGGGTCATGCCCCCGGGAGCCGTTCGCTCGGGGATTGTCGTTCATCGGGGCTACTTCGTCCTTCCTGCGGTGATGCGGTGTGCATCCCAGTCATGACCAAGGACTGGGAATCGGCGCGCGCCCCGCGCGGCAACCGCCGGATGACGGCCGGCGCCAGGAGCGTGTGGGGGCCAGAATGCGATCGCTCCCTGGCCCCGTGCCCGCCCGCGGCCCCGTGCCCGCCCGCGCGATCTTATGAGTGTGCTGTCTAACGTCAAGGGAGACGATATTGCGTATGGCCCGTGGACTGGGGATATTCGAGGCAAGCCCAGGTACCCGGCGTGTTGCAAGCCGGGCTGGATCCTGACAAAAACCTGGGCCGCACGTGCCGAGGTGGCAGCGGTTCCCGCCGCGCCCGGCGTGCCGCCACGCTCTGCGTAGAGTGCGCCGCACGCTGGGCCGTCCGGGCAGGCCCCCTGATCCCGTAGCCTTGCTGCGTGACGCTCCGCCTATACGACACTGCCGCGCGCGCGGTGCGCGACTTCACGCCGGTGACGCCCGGCAAGGCGTCGCTGTACCTGTGTGGGGCCACGGTGCAGGCGCCGCCGCACATCGGGCACATCAGGTCAGGCGTGGTCTTCGACATCCTCACCCGCTGGCTGCGGGCGAGCGGATATCAAGTGACGTTCTGCCGCAACATCACCGACATCGACGACAAGATCCTCCGGGTGGCCGAGGCCGAGGGGGTCCCCTGGTGGCTGGTGGCCCAGCGCAACGAGCGGGCGTTTAGCCGCGCGTACGCGGTGCTGGGCTGCGTTCCGCCGGACGCCGAGCCCCGGGCGACCGGGCATGTGCCCGAGATGATCACCCTGATGCGCCGGCTCATCGACAGTGATCACGCCTACGCCTCCGACGGCGGCGTGTACTTCGACGTGCGCTCCTACCCGGCGTACGGCGCGCTGTCCGGGCAGCGGGTGGATCACATGCGCCCCGCTGACGACACCGAGGTCAACGACGACAAGCGCGACCCGCATGACTTCGCGCTGTGGAAGGGCGCCAAGCCCGGCGAGCCCGCCTGGGACACCCCCTGGGGACCGGGCCGGCCCGGCTGGCACCTGGAGTGCTCCGCCATGGCCACCAAATACCTGGGGCCCGCGTTCGACATCCACGGTGGCGGCCTGGACCTGATCTTCCCGCACCACGAGAACGAGATCGCCCAGTCCCGCGCGGCCGGCGATGGGTTCGCCCAGTACTGGCTGCACAACGGGCTGGTCGGAGTGGCCGGGGAGAAGATGAGCAAGTCTCTCGGCAACTCCCTGCTGGTGGACGCGATGGTGACCCAGGTCCGGCCGGTGGAGCTGCGGTATTACCTGGGGCAGGCGCATTACCGGTCCGGGATCGAGTACTCACCGGAAGCGCTGGATGAGGCCGTCGCCGCCTACCGGAGGATCGAGAACTTCGTCACCCGGGCGGCCGAGGTCAGCCCGGCGGCCGGTACGGGTGCCGACCTGCCCGGCGCGTTCCGGGCCGCCATGGATGACGATCTGGCCCTGCCGCAGGCCCTGGCCGTCGTGCACGACACGGTCCGGGCCGGCAACAACGCGCTGGCCGCGGGGGACACCGCCGCGGCCGCCGCCGCGCTCGGTGAGGTACGGGCCATGCTCAGCGTGCTCGGCCTCGACCCGCTGGCCGACCCGTGGGCCTCGGCCGGTCCCGGTGACGACCTGCACGCGGTGGTCAGCGCCCTGGTGACGGTGGCGCTGACCCAGCGGCAGGCCGCCCGCGAGCGCCGGGACTACGCGGCGGCCGACGCGATCCGGGACGACCTGCACGCGGCGGGCATCCTCATCGAGGACACCCCGCAGGGACCGCGCTGGGAGCTGAAGCGATGAGCGGGGCAACAGGCGGATCCGCGCGGTCCGGCCGCGGCGGCAAGACCAAGTCCGGTAAGCCGCGGCCCGGTACCGGGGGTTACGGCAAGCACAAACTCGAGGGCAAGGGGCCGACCCCGCCCGCGAAAATGCGGCCGGGTCACCCCGCGCAGCGCCGGGCAGCCGCCAAGGCCGCCGGGCGGCCGGGCGGCGGTACGTCGTCGCCGGATGGCGCCCGGGCCGGGGACCGGGATGGCCGGGCCGCGGATCGCGGCGGCCGGCCGGACCGGCAGCTGCGGGGCGGCGCGGATCGTTCCCGCGGTGCCGGCGACGCTCCCGAGGTGGTGGCCGGCCGCAACGCGGTGCTGGAATCGCTGCGTGCCCGCGTCCCCGCGACCGCGCTCTACGCCGGCCCGCGGGACGGCTCCGACCCGCGGTTCAATGAGGTGATCCGGCTCGCCGCCGACGCGGGGATCCCGCTCATCGAGGCGGGCCGCCCGGAACTGGACCGGCTGACCGGCGGCGCGGTGCACCAGAGCCTGGCCCTGAAGGTCCGCCCCTACGACTACGCCCACCCGGACGACCTGCTGCAGCGGGCCCGCGCCCGGGGTGAGGAACCGCTGATCGTGGCGCTGGACTCGGTCACCGACCCGCGCAACCTCGGCGCGATCGTCCGTTCTGCCGCGGCGTTCGGCGCGCACGGCGTGCTGGTGCCCGCCCGGCGTTCCGCGCACGTGAGCGCCGGAGCCTGGAAGGCGTCCGCCGGGGCGCTGGCCCGGGTGCCCGTCGCCTGGGCCCCCAACCTGACCCGTGCGCTCACCTCCTACCAGGAAGCCGGCCTGTTCGTGGCCGGTCTCGACGCCCAGGGTGACACCGACCTCGCCGACCTGGACGTGGCCGGCGGTCCCGTCGTGCTGGTGGTCGGCTCCGAGGGAAAGGGACTGTCCCGGCTGGTCGCGCAGCGCTGCGACGTGCTGGTGCGGATCCCTGTCGCGGCGCAGACTGAGTCGCTCAACGCCGGCGTGGCGGCCGGCATCGCCCTGCACGAGGTAGCCACCCGCCGCACGCGTTAAGCCGCATGAGGAGAGGGTGACCGTGGACCAGTTGCGGATCGGGACGCTGGGTGCCGCGCGGGTCACCCCCAGCGCGCTGCTCAAGCCTGCCCGCCAGATCCCCGGGGTGACGGTGGCCGCCGTAGCCGCCCGTGACCCTGAGCGGGCCCGCCGGTTCGCGGCGAAGCACCGCATCCGCCGGGTACACGATTCTTATCAGGGCCTGATCGATGACCCGGCCATCGACGCCGTCTACAACCCGCTGCCCAACTCCCTGCACGCGGAGTGGACTTTGCGGGCCATCGCGGCGGGCAAGCACGTCCTGTGCGAGAAGCCGTTCGCCGCGAACGCCGACGAGGCGGACAAGGTCGCGGCGGCGGCCGCCGCGTCCGGACTGGTCGTCATGGAGGCCTTTCACTACCGCTACCATCCGCTGGCCCGCCGGATGCTGGACGTGGTGCAGGGCGGGGAGATCGGCCCGCTCCGGTACCTGGAAGCGTCGCTGTGCTTCCCGCTGCCGCGCTTCTCCGACATCCGCTACTCCTACGACCTGGGCGGCGGGGCCACTATGGACGCCGGCTGCTACGCGATCAATTGGCTCCGCATGATCGGCCCCGGCGAGCCCGAGGTGCTGTCCGCGCGGGCCAAGCTGCACAGCCCGGACGTGGACCGGGCGATGGCCGCGTCGTTCCGGTTCGCCGGCGGGGTGCTGGGCCGGATGACCGCGTCGTTGTGGTCCGGCCAGGTCCTCCGGCTGGACGCCAAGGCGGTCGGGGACCAGGGCGTGATGCGGGTCTTCAACTACGTGACGCCGCAGCACTACAACCGGCTGACCGTGGCCGCCGACGGCTACACCCGGCGGGAGCGGGTCAGCGGCGAGCCAAGCTACACCTACCAGTTGCGGGCGTTCGCCGCGGCGGTGCGGCACGGGGATCCGGTCCTCACCACGCCCGAGGACGCGGTAGCCAACATGACCGTGATCGATGCGGTGTACCAGGCTGCGGGCCTCTCCCGGCGCGGAGCCTGAGCCGCGCTCGCCGGCCTTGTTTTGGCGCGGTGCCGGTCAGCGCGCTATCGTGCGCAATGTGAACACATCAGGCCGTGGGGCCGGCCACCACGGCGGGGACCCTGCCGACGTGGATGCCGCCGACACCGCTGGGGTGGACACCGCGGAAGCGGAAAGCCCGAAGGTGGATCGCGTGGATGGCGCGGGCGGCTCCGGGGCGAGCGGGCGGCCCAGCCCCGCGCGCCGGACCGACTTCGTCCAGTCCCTGGACCGGGGGCTGGCCGTGATCCGCTGCTTCTCCTCCGAGCGGCCGTCGCTGACCTTGTCGGAGGTGGCCGAGCGGACCGGGCTGACCCGGGCGGCGGCCCGCCGCTTCCTGCTCACCCTGCAGGAGCTCGGCTACGTCGGCAGTACCGGGCGGCAGTTCTCGCTGCGGCCGCGGGTGCTCGCGCTCGGCTATGCGTACCTGTCGTCGTTCAGCGTGGCCCAGATCGCCCAGCCGCACCTGGAGGATCTGGCCGAGGAACTGCACGAGTCCTGCTCGGTCAGCGTGCTCGACGGCGACGACATCGTGTACGTGGCCCGCGCCTCCGCCAACCGGATCATGACCATCGCGCTGACCGTGGGCACCCGGCTGCCGCCCTACCCGACCTCGATGGGCCGGGTCCTGCTCGCCAGCCTGCCCGCGGCCGAGCTCGATGCGCACCTGCAGCGCACCAGCCTGCGCAAACTGACCGAGCGCACCGTGGTGGACCAGACGGAACTGCGGCAGATCCTGGCCAGGGTGGACGCGCAGGGCTGGGCCGCGGTGGATCAGGAGCTGGAGGCCGGCGTCCGGTCGATCGCGGTGCCCATCCGGGACAGCTCAGGCCGCGTGGTCGCGGCCATCAACGCCAGCGCGCACGCCGCCCGGGTGCCGATGCGCACGCTGGAAAAGCAGTTCCTGCCCCGGCTGCTCGACGCCGCACAGCAAATCGACACGGAGCTCGCTACCCGGATGGCCGTCGGCGCCCGAGTGGTGCGTTAGGACCGTTAGGGCTGTGCGTCCGTCCGCCGCCTGCGGGGCGGCGGACTGCAGTCAGGCGTTGGCGCGGATGTAGCTGGCCAGCGCGGCGTCGGTGACCGGAGCCGGGCCGGCCGTCCCTGGCGCCGGCGACACCCCGGCCGGGAACTGCCGGGACACCAGCTCGGCCTGGACCTCCTGCAGGTGCGAGGGATGCCCCGCCGCAGGGCCAGGCTCGGTGGCCACCGGGACGGTCACCCCGGCCAGCACGTCGTCGGTGCGTGGCGTGGTCAGCGTGAGCACGTCACCGAAGCCGGGCGCGGCGGCGTCCCGGGCGGTGAGCGCCGGCAGCCCCCAGCGCTGCTCCACGGTTTTCAGGATGGACGTGTGGTCCAGCGGGGCGCTCCCCGCCGGGACGCGGAACACGGTGCCCGGCGGGATCAGCGGCGACACCAGCACCGCTGGGACCCGCAGCCCGAACCGGGTGAAGTCGAAACCGAACTCGCCCGCGTCCTGGTCCGGCGGGATCGCGCCGGCCGGCGGTGGCACGTGGTCGTAGCAGCCGCCGTGCTCGTCATAGGTGACGACCAGCAGCGTCTGCGCCCACCCTGGACCGGCCCGGAGCGCCTCGTACACGTCGTGAATGAGCTGCTCGCCCAGGGCCACGTTGTAGTTCGGGTGCTGGCTGTTGCCGGTCGAACTCCAGCTGGGCTCGAGGAAGGTGAAGGCGCCCAGCGTCCCGGCCGCGGCCGCCGCGGTGAAGTCGGTGAATACCCCGAAATGGCTCGCCACGGCCACGCTGATGTCGGTGAACGTGGCCTTGGTGAGCGGCTGCGCGTCGTAACCGTAGATGGCCCACGGCAGCCCGTGCGCATCGAGCAGCCCGAAGATGGACGGGGAGGTGAACGTGTGCGTCTTGTCGTCCATGTGCCCCTGGCTGGTTCCCGCGCAGGTGAACGCCCGGTTGGGCAGCGTCTCGGTCGGCACGGAGGAAAACCAGTGGTCGCAGACGGCGTAGCCCTTGGCCAGGCCGGACAGCACGGGGAGGGTCTCCGGGGCGAAGCAGCCCATGATGTCCTGCGCCGTCGTGCCGGGCAGGATAGACCACCCTTCGCGGCCCTGCCAGCCCAGCGTGTACGCGAAGTCCTTGACGAAGCCGTCGTTCGACGGCGCCTGCGCAGAGCTCGCCGGGGCGGTCTCGGTCCCGAACAGCTGATCGTTGGTGGCCATATAGCCTTCGCCCGGATCCGCCCCCGGCATGAAGTAGGCGTTGGGCGTGCTCGGCTCGATCTTGAACACGGTGAACGGGGGCCCGGAGGACGCGGGGTTGGACTCGCTGCCCGTGAGCCCCTCGTAGGGCTGCCCGGCGGGGGACACGTTGCCGCTGCCGGTGTACAGGAAGCCGAGCATGTGGTCGAACGACCGGTTCTCCAGCATCAGCACCACGACGTGCTCGACTGAGGACAGGCTGGTCTCACCGGGCATCGCTGCCTCCGTTGCTGCCGTGGAGCCGGGGGGTAACGTGGCGGCCGTTAAGGCGTCACGTGCGCGCACCATGGTGGCACGGTGGTGCCCGGACGCGCAGCGACGCGGCCCGGTAAGGTCGTGAACATCCGCCTAAATCAGGGAGAGCGCACATGCGGCTGACCAAGCTTGAGCACGCCTGCGTCAGGCTGGAGAAGGACGGGGCCACGCTGGTCATCGACCCTGCGGCGTGGAGCATGCCGCGGGCGCTGGAAGGGGCCAGCGCAGTCCTGATCACCCACGAGCACTTCGATCACTTCGACTCCGACGGCCTGCGCGCCGCGCTCACGGCCGACCCCGGCCTGCAGTTGTGGACCAACGAGTCGGTGGCCAGCGAGTTCGCCGGGTTCAGCAAGCAGCAGGTGCATGTGGTGGACGAGGGTGACACGTTCACGGCGGCCGGGTTCGACGTGCACACCTACGGGCACCTGCACGCGGTCCTGCACCGGGACATCCCGGTGATCGAGAACACCGGGTTCATGATCGACGGGTCGATCTTCCACCCAGGTGACTCGTTCACCGTGCCGCAGGACCCGGTCCAGACGCTGCTGCTGCCGGCCAGCGGCCCCTGGCTCAAGACCGGCGAGATGATCGACTACGCGCGCGAGGTGGCCCCGCAGCGCGGGTACGTCATCCACGACGCGCTGTTCGGCGACATCGGACTCATGGTGCTGAACAACTTCCTGCCGATGTGCGGCAAGGAAGACAGCTTCACCCGGGTCGATCCGGGGACCACGGTCGAGCTCTGACCCGGGGGATCATCCCGGGCCCGGCCGCCTCGCCGCCGGGCCAGCCTGCCTGATCCCGCCGTACGCCTGGCCCCTCAGTTTGAGGCGTTTCTCCCGGGGCAGTCTGCCTCGGTGAAGATCCAGACGCGAGGCCGGCTCGAGCGGTGGCCGGCCGCCAGCGACGGGCCGATGGTAAGGATAACTGGCGGGCCAGTGACGAACGAACCGGGCGGATGGGCTACCGGACTGGTAGCCAGCGACGATCTGCTCCGGCTGGCTACCGCATGGACGATCGGCCTGGACACCATGGCGGGCGCGGCGGTGGCCGCCGTCACCGCGGTCGCCGAGACGCAACTGCGCTCGACGATGGCCGAGGCGCTGAGCGGCAAGTTCGCGGACTGGGTGTTCGTCGACTTCCTCAACAGCCCGCCGCGCCGGGCGGTGTCCAGCCGGGATGCCGATCCGGGCCTGATCGCGGCGCTGGGTGAGGTCGCCGCGCAGTCCTGCCCGGTGATCAGCTCAGCGATGAGCCGGTGTACCCCGGAGGTCCGGGCGTCGATCGACGACGAGTGGATGCTCGGCGGCCTGCCCGACGGGCGCCCGGTGGCCAGCGTGATCGGTGCCCGCTCGGTCGCGGTCGGGCCGATCCTGGCCGGGGATGGGGCCTGCGGGGCGATCACCGTGGTGCGCGGCCGGGTCGGCCCGCGGCTCGGCTTCCGTGAGCTCGGCATCCTCTCCCAGATCGGCCGGCTGGCCGGAGCGGCCGCCGAGCGGCTCCGCGCGGTTCCCGGCGGCGCGTGACGCCTGTTCCCGGTGGTGCATAACGCCCGAATAAGCGGGCCGGGCGTGGGGAGCGGGCACGTGGCCCGCGGCACGGTGGCTGGGCACGGTCTGGATCCTGGACGGCCTGGAAGTCACGATCGTCGGGAACATCTCCGCCCAGATGAGCAAGCCCGGCAGCGGAATTCACATTACCCAGGGGCAGATCACCGGGCTTGGCGCGGCCATGCCCGTGGCGGGCGCCTGCGTCGGCGCCCTGTTCTTCGGCTGGCTCACCGACCGGTTCGGCCGCAAGAAGCTCTTCATGATCACCCTCG
>Ga0208586_1000700_pt1 | contig 11736 bp, 10 predicted proteins | sample NGESurshal072012_6_FD_184471 | JGI IMG/M metagenome (GOLD analysis project Ga0208586, IMG submission 184471) | Arctic peat soil microbial communities from Barrow, Alaska - NGEE Surface sample 53-3 shallow-072012 (SPAdes) | ecosystem: Environmental > Terrestrial > Soil > Wetlands > Peat ... | reverse complement strand
CACACGCCCGCTCCGTAGGCCATGTCATCCAGGCGTCGGATCACTAGGTAAGTCAGGGCGTTCAGGCGCGATCCCTTCCGACGGTAGTCGATCAGCCCTTCAATTGCGGCGCCGGCGATGAGCATGTGTCGTGCCCGTCGGCTCATCAAGGCAGCGAGTGCGGCCACTGGCCAGTAGTGCCGGGTAGCGCACCCCACCAGTTGTTCGGCGGCGCCTCGCACCCCGGCCAGGGTCAGCAGCACGCCAGCCCGCACAGGGGTATCCGCGTCGGGTATTCGGCGGATCAGGCGTATCGCCACCACCGCGGTCAGTGCCACGCCGGCACCGAGCGGGACCGGCCGTGCGCGGAGCGCTAGCGCGCAGGCGACGACCGACCAGGCTGGAGCGTTCAGCGGAGGCACCTGGCCGGGGTGTCGCCTGGCCAGTTCGGCCGCTCCGGACCCGTAGCTGACTCGCTGAGCGAGCCAGCTACGCAGATTGGAACGGTGCTGATGGCCCACCCGAGAGCGCGGCACGTAGCGCAGCCGCCAGCCTGCGTGATGCAGTCGCAGGCACAAGTCGACATCTTCGCCAGTTCTGAGTTCCGGGGCGAATCCGCAGCCGACGGCGGCCCTCCGGACCACTAGTGTCGCGCCGGGGACGTACGACACTGGGGACAGCGGCACGATCGGGGCCTCGCGCGCGCCAATGTCCAGCGGCGGCCTGACGTCGTCGTATTTGTCGATCCAGCCTGGGTAATCGTTGGGTATACCCACTACCCGGGGCGCGGCTAGCGCCACGGCGGGATCGGCGAACTGGGCCAGCAGCGGGCTCAGCCAGCCGGGTTCTGGCAGCACGTCGGAGTCGCAGAACACGACGTATGCGGTCCTGGCGTGGCGGAGCCCGGTGTTGCGCGCCGCCGCAGGTCCCTGATTGCGACGATGAACGAGAAGGGTAGCGCCGTGCCGGCTGGTCACCGAGGCCACCGCAGCGCCGTTTACGGATCCGTCGTCCACGACCAGCACCGGCATGCTCGATGTCTCCGGGTCGGTGCGCAGGCCGTTAAGCAGCTGGTGCAACAGGTTTGCCCGGTCTCGCACCGGGATCACGATCGTGACCTCGCGGACAGGATGAGCAGAGGGGCGCGGATGCACGACACCGATATCCAGGAGCCGCCGGGCCAGCCCCGCCGTCGCCGCGCCTGCCACAACGAACCGGCCGGGTTCGAGCAGCTGAGCCGCCGAGGCGCTGAGCCGCAATAGCCTAGGGGGTGAACCGCCAAGCATCAGCCGGCCGTCGCGGGAGCTGTGCACGTCGTCGGCGAGTTCGACGGCAAAGCCGTTCGGCAGCGTAGTGTCAGGCGGCCCTGACAGCTGGGCGGGCGCACCCGTACCGAGCAAGCGCGGCCTGGTCATCCCGCGAAGCCGCCGTCGGCGTGCAGTACGGACCCGGTGACGGCGTCGGCCTCGGGAGTGCAGGCCCACGCCACCTCCTCTGGCTCAAGGAGCCGGCGCGTCAGCTGACGGTCGGCGAGCTGCCCCGCGCGGGCCAGCGGATACGGTATGTCCGGATCGTCGGCGCAGCGATCCACCGTGACCACCGTCGAGCCGTCGTTGGCCAGCCGCCGTACGACAGCGGCGCCGCTGCCCCGCGCCGCGTCGGTGACCACCGCGACCTGCTTCCCGGTCATGTCCGTCGCCAGGCTGCGCCGGTTCGGGCGCGGGGTGACCGGCTGCCGAGCCGGCCGTTCTTGCTGACCCGCCACGCCTCGATGTCCTCGGCGAGCTGTACTGCCATCCCAGCAAGGAGTTGCTCCCCATGCTGTGCGCTCGCTCCGGCCGGGTCGCCGAGGACGCCGGATTCGCTGACCCCCGCGGACGGACTCGGCAATGAGCCGGTCCAGCAGCTGCTCCATCGGCTCGCATGGACCCGCGACGGCCCGCTCAGCGTGCACCGCCGCGCTGCGCAGCCGCAGCATCATCGAGGTCTCGGCGTAACCGGCGTGCAGGTCGCTGCCAAGCGGGAGGCACGGCCACCACGCTGCATCTGCGCCTTCGCGCCGAAGCGTGGCGATCGCGGTGGGCACGCTGGGAAGGTTGCCGCCGTGCCCGTTGACCACGAGCAGGCGGTCGGCCCAGCGCAGCATCGAGCGGCCCAGCTCCACAATCAGCAGGTGCAGCGCGCTGTGCCCGATGGACACGGTGCCGGGGAATCCCTCGTGCTCGCCGCTGGCGCCATAGGGCTGGCCTGGCGCGAGGAGAAGGCCCGTGTCATCGGAGAGCAGGGCGGCTGCTCGCTCGGCAACGGCCTGCGCGGCCGCCTGGTCGGTGTCCAGCGGCAGATGGGGGCCATACTGCTCGCAAGACCCTAGGGGCAGCACAACGAGTGGCCTGCGGCCGGTCAGGTCGGGCCACGACTTGTCGGCGAGCCTCATCATCACCCCCCGTCGTCGCCGGCGAGATAGCCGTGGCGACGCAGGTAACGGAGCAGTTCGTCGGCGGCCCGCGCCGGGGCCAGTGGGCCGAGCACGGTAGGCGGGGTGCGCTCTGTGAGCGCTCCGGTCAGCTCCAGCGTCCGGCGCAGGGCCGGACCGGACGGGCCCGGAAGCTCACGTGGCCGGGGCCGGTAGGGGTGGGCACCCAGTACGCGGATCCACCGCGCCGCGATGGTCCCGGGCGCGCGCGCCACCGGAATGGCGGCCAGCCCGCTGTCGATGGTGGCGGGCAGCCCCGCCCGCCGCAGGCGCACCCCGGCCGCCTCAACGGACACCACGGCGGGGCGCGGCACCCGCAGCACCTCGCGGCGCCCTCCGTCCAGGCGGCGATGCACCCGCACCATGCCATCACCGTCGGATTCCAACCGCACGACCCCCAGGACCTGAGCGGCGTTCAGCGCTGCGGCCAGGAAAGCGGGAAACGAGCCGGTGCCCCGGTCGGCCGAGCGGTCACCGCACAGCACCAGGTCCGGCACGCCGTAGCGCTGGCGCAATGCGGCGGCGAGCGCGGTGGCGGATTCCTGCTCGCCGCCGACCAGGTCGGCGGGCAGCGGGCCGGCGGATCCGGCCTGCACCTCGACGCGGAGCGCCTCATCCGCCCCGGCGGCCAGGGCATCCCGCAGCAGCGCGTCGGCTTCGCCAGGGCCGGCGGTGGCCGCGACCACCCGGGCGTCCCACCGCTGGGCCAGCCGAAGCGCCTGCTCCAGGGCGGCGAGGTCCGACCGGCCCGGCCCGCGGTCGCGCGGATCCGCGCTCACCATCCCCGTCAGCGGGTCGACCTCCGTCTCCTGCCAGGACCAGCCCAGCGCCGCCACGATCACCGACATGCTCCCTCACCCCTTCCGGAACACGACGCCGTCGCCGCCAGCGGGGTAGGTCCAGGTGATGGCCCCCTCGGCGTTGCACACCTGGTAGCAGGTCCCGCACTCGAAGCACTGTTCGTAGTTGAACAGAATGCCGCCGTCGGTGGTGGGCACGAACAGGCTAGCCGGGCAGGCGCGCACGCAGTCCTTGGTCGTGCAGGATCGGCACACCTCCGAGTCGACGGTGATGTGCGCGCGTTCCCCGACCCGGAACTCCACGCTCGCCATCCGCCCCTCGAACGACACGTCGGGGTAGCTCATCGATGTCGCTCCCTCATCGGAAAGCCCGTAGCGCTTTCCAGCCGTCCTGCGCCAGATGCCGCAACCGGACATCATTAAGACGGACCGCGCGGAAGAACTCCCTCGCCATGCCCAGCTTGGGAACCGGGTTGGTGACGGTGAAGACCTGTTCCACGAAATCGCAGGCCAGACCGGGGTATTCCTGCTGCATCCGGTCGGCGAGCACGATGTCCGCAGCGTTGCGCAGCCGCTTGTGGTCAGCGAGGACGAAACACGCCTTCAGCCGGCGCCGGTAACCGGCCAGCCCGCGCGCGGAGGTGTCACCAGCCGCGATCGCCTCGGCCGCGGTCTGGCCGGCCGCAAGCCCTGCGCCCATCGCGAAGTTGACTCCCTCCAGCCACAGCCCGGCGGCCAGGCACATGGACGCCGCGTCCCCGGCCACCAGCATGCCATCGATGGCCAGCCGCGGCATGGCGCGGTAACCCCCCTCAGGGATCATGTGCGCCGAGTACTCTTTCAGCTCCGCGCCCCGCAGATACGGGGCGATCGCCGGATGCGCCTTCAGGCTCGCGATCAGCTCCTCGGGCCGCACCTTAGCCGCGACCAGCCCGTCGAGTCCGACAACGACGCCCACGCTGACCGTGTCGAGGTTGGTGTAAAGAAAACCGCCGCCAGGGATCCCGCTCGTGCAGCCGAGCATCTCGATGTCCAGCCCCTGGTCGCCTGCCAGCCCGAACCGCTCGTCTATCACCTCGCGCGGCAGTGCGAGGGTTTCCTTGGCGCCGAGGGTGGTGTGCGCCGAGTCGCTGCGCGGGAGCAGCCCGGCCTCCTTGGCCAGGAATGAGTTGACTCCGTCGCATGCGATGACGACCTTGGCGCGGATGTCGCCGTCGGGCCGGTCGGTGCGCACGCCGGCGATCCGGCCGGAGGCGTCCCGCAACAGGCTCGAGGCCACCGTCGAGGTGACCAGCCGGGCGCCGGCCGCGACCGCCTTGTTGGCCAGCCAGGAGTCGAAGTCGGCGCGATAGGTGGTCATCCCGTTGTAGGGCGGCCGGTCCCAGGCGCTGGTGCGGAAATCGATCGTCAGCGCCTGGGTGGGCGTCATCAGCATGGTCGAGCGGCGGGTCACCCACCGCTGCACTGGCACCTCGTTCCACCACTGCGGCACAAGGTCGTCAAGGATCCGCCCGTACACCACGCCGCCGTACACATTCTTCGCGCCCGGAAAGGCGCCGCGCTCCAGCAGGACCACATCGCGGCCCGCCCGGGCCAGTTCCAGTGCCGCGGCCGACCCCGCGGGCCCGGCGCCGACGACCACCGCGTCGACGGTCATCGCGTCATCCGGCATGACTCACCTCTTCAGGCAGGGCCGCCGGCGTCGCCGCCACGCCCAGCCGCTCGGCCAGTTCGGCGAGCACCGCCGGGGCGTCGGCGACGATCCCCAGGTCGGCCATCCGGGTCATGGGGCAGGACGGGTCGGTGTTCACGCTCACCACATGCTCAGGCGCGCCGAGCCCGCTGACGTGCTGTGCGGCGCCGGAAATACCGAACGCCACATACAGCTGGGGGTTGACAGCCACGCCCGTGGTACCGATCTGCCGCTCATAGGTCATCCAGCCCGCGTCGGTCACCACCCGGGTGGCGCCCGCACTCGCCCCCAGCGCGCCTGCCACGTCGGCCAGGAGCCGCATCACGGCCACGCCGTCCGCCCCGGCAGGCACCAGTCCCGCGCCGCCGCCCACGATGCGGCGGGCCTCGGCCAGGTCTGCGGTGCTGGGCTCGGGCTGCAGCACCCTGACGCTCTCGGCGTCGTGTCCGGCATCCAGCTCGGGCAGCGTCAGCACCGTTACTTCGGCCGGTGCTGCCCGCCCGGGACCGCCGCCGCGTCCTGGCCACAGGGTCACAACCACCGGCCCGTCCACCGCCACCCGCACCGACAGGCGGTCATCGAGCCTGGTCAGCTCGACCTCATCTGACCCGCACCGAACGGCGCCGGCGAGCAGGACGCGGCCCAGGATCACCGCCAGTCTCGGCGCGAGATCGCGGCCGTCTGGCGAGGCGGGAAGCAGCACCATGTCCACGCCCGACAGGACCGGCGCGAGCGCGCCGGCCAGAGCGGCCGGGCCGACCGAGGACCGTTCCAGCACCCATAGCCGGTTCGCCGAGTCCAGCCCTCCCGCAGCCTCGCGCGTCCCCGACCCCACCACCAGCGCGGCCCCGCCCGCCTCGGCCACTGTCTCGCCCGCGCCCGCGGGCAGCTGGCCGTCCCTGACCACCACGACCGCGAGGGCACGGATACCGGCTGGCAGGGGGCCACCTGGCCCGTTGGGCGCTGGCATGCTCTCGGCCGGCACAGTCATAGCGCCACCGCCGCCCGGTGCCCCTCGATCACGGCGGCATGTGCCCGACGCGGGGACACGCAATCGCCGACGCGGTGCACTTCGAACGGCGCGTCCTGCAACTCCCCCCACAGGGCATCCTCCGGGGCCTGATGAACCGCGCACACCACCCAGTCACAGTGCCGCTGCGCGGATTCGCCGGTGGGATGGTGCAGGAGGGTGAGTACCACGCCACCGGAACTGCTGCCGGAGCCTGCGTCATCGGCAGCCACGCCCATCACCACCAGGTCGGTAGCCTGGCGGATCCCCTTAGCATGCGCGCGCACGTTGAAGGTCTCCATGTCCAGGGTGATGCCGAGGTCCTGGCCCACGACCATGCCGGCGGTGATGATCTCCACCGAGCAGCCCCGGTCGGCCAGCACCTCGGCGACACTGGTCGCCTGATGAAAGCCGAGGTCATCGACCACCACCACCTGCCCGGCCGGCTCGACGCGGCCTTCGAGGACGTCGCGGACATCCACCACGCGAGGATGACCGGCAGCCCAGTACGGCGCTTGCGGCCGCGCCCCGGTCGCCAGCACCACGACGTCGGGCGAATCAGCGCGCACCGACTCGGCCGTGGCCTCCACCCCGGTGCTGACCTCCACGCCGTAGCGCTGGCATTCGGCGGCCAGGTTGCGCACCACGTCGAGGAACTCGGCGCGGGAGGGCACCGACGCGGCCGCGGTGACCTGGCCACCGGTGCGCGGCTGGCGTTCGTACAGCGTGACCTGGTGGCCGCGCTGCGCGGCCGTGGACGCTGCCTGCAGTCCGCCCGGTCCGCCACCGACCACGATCACCCGCCTGCCCCGGCGGCGCGGCGGCGGGAGGCTGACAGCTTCGCGGCCGGTGCGGGGGTTCTCGATGCAACCCAGCCACCGGTTCAGGCCCATCCTGCCCACGCATTCCTGGTTGCATGACAGGCAGGTCCGGATCTGGGTGGCATACCCCGCGCGGGCCTTGGCGGCGAAGTCCGGGTCGGCGATCTGGCCACGCACCACACCCACCAGGTCGCAGTGCCCCTCGGCCAGCGCACGTTCCGCCTGGACCGGGTCCTTGATCCGGCCCACCCCGATCACGGGCAGCTTGACCGCCCGCCGCATGGCGTTGGCGATGTAGAGGGCGTAGCCGGGCGGGATGCTCATGGACGCCTCGATCATGAACAGCGTCGCGGTGGCCACGCCGATCGAGGTGTTGATGTAGTCGACCTTGCCGGTCGCCTCCATCATCCTGGCCACGTCAACCGCCTCGTCGAGGGTGCTCCCGCCCTCGATCAGCTCGTCGCCGCAGATCCGCACGCCCAGCGCGCGATCGGGGCCGATCGCCTCACGCACCGCATCGACGATCTCCAGCAGGATCTTGGCCCGGCCGGCCAGCGTGCCGCCGTAGGCGTCGGTGCGCTTGTTGGTCGCCGGCGACAGGAACCCGCGCACGATGGAGGAGTGCGAGCACTGCAGTTCTACGCCGTCGAACCCGCCCTCGGCGCAATGCCCGGCGACAGTGCCATAGCCCGCGACGATCTCGGCGATCTCGTGCCTCTCCACGGCCTTGGGCACCTCGCGGAACATCGGGTCGGGCACGGGGCTGGGCGCCCACACGGGCAGCCGGGAGAACATTGACGATGCCTGACCGCCGTTGTGGTTGAGCTGGGCGAAGATCGGCACGTCGTGCGCGTGCGCCGCCGCAGTCATCTGCCGGTAGCCGGGGATGACCGCCCGGTGGAAGCCGTGGATCAGCTTCTCGTAGGGCCAGTCGGTGGGATGAGTCGAGTGCTCCTCGGTGATGATGAGGCCGGTGCCGCCGGCTGCGCGGGCGGCGTAGTAGTCGGCGTGCTGCTGGGTGGGCAGGCCGTCCTGCGCGAAGTTGGTCAGGTGCGCGGAGAACACGATCCGGTTGCGGACGACCACGGGGCCGATCCGCAGCGGCGAGAACAGGTACCGGTAGCTGCTGGTGGCGCTCATCGGCCGCCTCCGGTCACGGTCAGCGCTTGACGGCCGCCGGGAGGACCAGCCCACTCACCCGCCCGCCCGATGCCCAGCGCCGCCCGGCGCGCCTCCAGCACTGCCTCGAGTACGGTCCTGGGCGCCACGCAGTCGCCAGCCCGGGGGGTGCCGGGCCGTTGCCGGTAGAGGGTTTCCTCGGGCAGCCGGTGCCCGCAGTGCACTAGGAACGCGCAGCCCACTGTGCGCTGTTCGCCGGTCCACCGGTCCTCAAGCAGCACATGGTCGCCGGTGACGCCGCGGAGCAGGCTGCGCAGTTCGCGGACCACGCCTGCCCGCTGCAGCCGCGAGTTGGCCTCGGCGAGGTCGCCGGTGATGGCCAATTGCGTGCCGGCGATCTGGTCCTGGGTGACGATCGACGTCGGCCTGTCGTTCGCGGCGAGCAACTCCGCGACACCGACCCCGACCGGCCCGCCGACCGGGTCGAACACCACCGCCCGGCCGGCCGGCAATCGGTCCAGCGCACCGGAGCTCACCAGGCTGATCAGGTCGGCGGCCTCGACCACGTGCGCACCGGGGGCGACGCTGTACTCACGCGGGCCGGGCACTGATCCCGTGGCCAGCACGACTTGAACTCCCCTGGCCAACGCGTCGTCCATGTCGGAGGCGGTGACTTCCTTCCCCAGCGATACGTCCACACCCAGCCGCCGCAGTTCCCGCCGCCACCAGTCCACCACCACGCCGAGCCTTTGCCGTCCGTGGACCAGGGCCGCGGCCACCAGCATGCCGCCCAGCGCCGGTTCGCGCTCCGCCAGGGTCACCTGGTGCCCGCGCAGAGCCAGCACGCGGGCCGCTTCCATTCCCGCCGGGCCGCCGCCAACCACCAGCACCGGGCTCCGGGTCCCGTCCGCGCGGGCGGAGGCATAGCCGATGTCGATGTCGTCGAGTTCGTGGCCGCTGCCCGGCTCGACGACGCAGGTGATGACCGGGTTCCTGTTGTCCCGGACCATGCAGGCCTGGTTGCACAGCAGGCAGGGACGGATGCGGTCCGCTTCTCCACTGCGCAGCCGCGCGACGAGATCCGGATCGGTGATCTGCGCCCGCGTCATCTCGACCAGGTCGGCTGCCCCGTCCCCCAGTGCATCCTGCGCCTGCCCTGGGTCGACCACGCTGCCCTGACACACCACCGGGATGGTGCCGTCCACCGCGGCACGGACCTGCCGGCACAGCTCGACGGCGAAACCCGGCTCCGTGTGCAGGTCGGGCCGGGTGGCCGATACCGAGAAGATTGACCCGCGCACCACCACCAGGTAGTCCACCAGCACGGCCAGCCGCGCTGCCTGCTCGCAGGCCAGTTCCGGCGTCACGCCAGCCCACGGGGCGAGCTCGTCGCAGCACAGCCGTAGCCCCAGGACCCGCCCGGTCCCGAGCGCGCCGCGCACCCCGCGCAGTACGCGCTCGGTGAGCAGCAGCCGGTCCGCGCCGTAATCATCGCCGCGCTGGTTGGTCAGCCCGGAATGGAACTGGCGCAGCAGTGAGTGCTGGCCGGCGTTGATCTCGACACCGTCCAGGTCAGATCCGGCGGCCAGCGCCGCGGCGGCGGCGAAGCCGTCGACCAGCGCGTCGATCTCAACGCCGGCCATCTCCATAGGAAGTTCGCGCGATCCCGCATCCGGCACCCGTGACGGTGCCCACAGCACGGACTGGGAGAAGGCTGAGGAGCCCTGCATCCCAGCATGGCCGAGCCCGGCCAGCACCAGAGCGCCGTGCGTCCGGCAGGCCACGACGGCCTCGGCCCAGCCTGGGCCGCACTCCGAAGCCAACGGCGCGCGCTCGTAAGGCCAGTCCGACGGGTGCGCGCTCGCCGTCTCGGTCACGATGACACCAGTACCACCAGACGCCCGCCTGGTGTAATAAGCGACGTGCCGATCCGAGATCGCCCGGCCTCGCCCGAGGTTGGTCTCGTGCGGCCCGAACATCACCCGGCACGGCGCACGGCGTGGCCCGATGTCGATGGGTTCGGTCAGGGCCATGCTCACGTCGTGACCGCCAGGGGGCTGGAATCGCACGGCTTGGCCGGGACGCCGATGGAGGGCATGCCGACATCCACCGCCCGGCGGTGGTGGGAGTGGTCTTTCTCCGCTCGCGGTAGCCCGCCACCAGCGGCTGCCGTGAGCCCGCTGACGCCGTGGCCCTTGACGCATTCAGGATCGGGCCCGTCAAGCGGGAGGCCGGTGAAGAACTTCGCCGCCATGCAGCCGCCCTGGCAGGAGCTGAAAGCCGAGCATGACCGGCATGCGCCGCCTGAGGTCTCGGTACGCAGCTGGGCGAACAGCGGCGCGCTGCGCCACACCTCGGCGAAACCGCCGGGTGAGCGCAGGCTGCCCGCCTTGAACGTGTCGTGGATGGCGAACGGGCAGGCATAGACATCGCCGACCGGGTCGATCAGGCAGACCACCCGGCCGGCCCCGCAGAGGTTCAGCCCTGGGATCGTTGTGGCACCCAGCGCGTTGAGGTGGAAGAAGGAATCGCCGGTCAGCACCCGGTCCCCGTGGTCGATCAGCCAGGAGTAGATCTCTCGCTGCTGCTCCGCCGTCGGGTGCAGCTCGTGCCACACGTCCGCTCCGCGGCCCGAGGGACGCAGGCGGGTGATCCGCAGCTGAGCGCCGAACCGGTCGGCGATCCTCGCGAAGTCGTCCAGCTGGCACACGTTGTGCCGGGTCATCACCACGGAGATCTTGAAGTCCGCCATCCCCGCTTCGGCCAGGTTCTCCATCGCGCGCAGCGCCATGTCGTAAGAACCGCGCCCGCGAACCGCGTCATTGACGTCTCTGCTCGCGCCGTCCAGCGAGATCTGCACGTCCACATAGTCCGTGCCGGCCAGGCGCCGGGCGCGCCCAGCGTCCAGCCGCAGTCCGTTGGTGGAGAACTTCACGCCGACCTGGCTGGCCACCGCGTATTCCAGGAGCTCCCAGAAGTCCGGCCGTACCGTCGGCTCGCCGCCACCGACGTTGACGTAGAACACCTGCATGGCCCGGAGTTCGTCGATCACGGACATCATCTCGCCGGTGGTCAGCTCGTCGGGGTCACGCCGGCCCGAGGACGACAGGCAGTGCGCGCACGCCAAGTTGCAGGCGTACGTCCACTCCCAGGTCAGGCAGATCGGCGCGGCGAGGCCGCCCTTGAACTGCTCGACGAGCGCCGGCACGCGTTCGCTCTGCTGCGGCTCGCCTCCGGTCATCCGCACGGTACCTCGCTAGTGCTTGGCTGCGGAACGATCATGTCGGACGCGGCCAGCGCGGCCAGCGCCCGCAGGTAGACTTCGCGCCGGCCGTCGGGCACGGTGGCCAGGGCATCGGAAACGCAGCGGTGGTTGCCCAGCCCGCGCACGAGGTCGACGAGATCCGGCGCCTTCAGGAACGACAGCCGCCGGGTGCCGAAGTGGTAGACGAGCGCCCCGAACGGCTCGGGGCGCAGCGCGACAGCCGGGTTGAGCCGGTAGCCGCGGGCGGGCTCGAATGGCGCGGTCATCGCGACAGCACCTGCCCTAGTAGACGCCGCACATGCCATCGATCGAGACTTCCTCGACCAGCAACTCCTCGGTGACCCCTGAGTCATCGTCGATGCCGCGGTCATCGGCGATATCTGCGCTGCCATCGGCGATATCTGCGCTGCGCGATGCCGTGTCAGCCTGGGATCTGCCGGCTCGGGTGTCCTGCTGCATGGAAATCCTCCTGCGGTGGGGTTGCGACGGAACCTGGGCGCGGCTCGACCGGTGGAGCCTGATGTTGGTGACGGTATGGGGCGGCGCGGAGCCTGTCACCATGCTTCCGGCCGTCATC
>Ga0208586_1000698_pt1 | contig 11740 bp, 8 predicted proteins | sample NGESurshal072012_6_FD_184471 | JGI IMG/M metagenome (GOLD analysis project Ga0208586, IMG submission 184471) | Arctic peat soil microbial communities from Barrow, Alaska - NGEE Surface sample 53-3 shallow-072012 (SPAdes) | ecosystem: Environmental > Terrestrial > Soil > Wetlands > Peat ... | reverse complement strand
CGGTGGCGGTGCCGACGTCCAGCGGCAGGCTCTGCGCGGCCGGGAACTCGCTGGCGAGCAGCCCGGCGCGCAGGAACGACGCGAGCCCGGCCGGGCCCGACAGCACGTCGGCGGCGTGGGCGAGGATCAGGTTGTGGAGGCGGGCCAGGGTCCGAGGCGGCAGGGCGGCGGGGTCGGGGCTGCGGGGGGCGCGGCGGTCCCGGATCCCGGGCTGGCCGGCGGGGGGTGCTCCCGGGGCCGGCGGCAGGCCCGGCGGGACGCCGCTGCCGGGCGGGAGGCTCGTGCCGGCCAGGGTGCCGGGGAGGCCAGCGCGGAGGGTGGCCAGGAACTCGGCGGTCAGCCTCGCCAGGGCGGCCCTGTTGACGTGCCCGGTGACCATCGGGGTGATCTGGGCGTCGCAGGCGTAGGCCGCTGCGGCGGCGGCGCTGGCGGCCCAGCCGGGGGTGCCTTCCCCGCCGGCCTGCCCGGCCCCCCAGGCCTGCTCGGCGGCGGCGGCGCCGGGCAGGGCCCGGAGCTGGGACAAGGTCATGGTCAGCTGGACCTGGGTGGGCTGCCCCGCCCGGTCGGGCAGCCCCCCGGCGCCGATCAGGCGCCGGCAGGCCTCTTCCAGCGCGTCATGATCACGCTGCGGGCGGGTCCGCCGGTCCTCGGGGCCGGCTTTCCTGCCCAGCGCCTCCAGCACCGCGGCCAGCGCGGCGGCGCACTCGGGGGTCAGGTCCCCGGTCAGCCGCCCCGACCCCCGGAAATGCAGGTCCAGCTGCAGCAGCCGGTCAGCGAACCCGTCCTCACCGTCACCGGGGCCGCCGCCGCCGTCCGCGCCGTCGCTGCCGTGGGCCGCGCCAGGGCCGTCCTTCGCGTGACCGCCGCCGCCGGGGCCGGGGTCAGCGTCACCGGGCTGGCCGTCGCCTCCCGCGCCGCCGCCGCTGCTGTCTGTGCCGTCGCTGCCGGGGCCGGGATCGCCGGGGTCGGCGTCGGGCTGGGCGCAGCGCCGGTACATTTCCTCGGCCAGCCCGGACAGGTCCGCGAGCTGCGCGCCGCCGGCCGCGGCGGCCAGCAGGATCTGGTCCGCCCCGTCCCTCCGCCCGGCCGGCAGCAAATCCGACCAGTCGCAGATGTGCCGGGCCCAGGACGCCGAGACCTGCCCGCCGGCTAACGCGGCGGCGACCAGCGGGTGCGCCGGCAGCCGCCTAGCCCAGCCGACCGCCCCGCCCGCGGCGCCCCGGGTGACCTGGGTCTGCCACATCAGCCACGACCGGGCCCCCCGGTGCCCGTCATCCTCAAACCCCAGCTGCCCGGAGAACACCCCCAGCACGTTCGCCCTGGCGGCGGTGTGCGCCGACTCGGCCCGCTCCAGGTCCCGCAGCAGCCCAGCCTGCACCGCCGTCGGCAGCGACGCCACATCAGCCTCGGCCAGCCACGCGAGCCCGGCCCGGGCCATCGCGATGGCCTCGCCCGCGGTGGCGGGCGCGCCGGGCGGCTGACCGGGAACGCACATCTCCGGGCTCCTCTCTGCGACGGAACTGGGCTGCGACGGAACTGGGCTGCTACGGAACTGGGCTGCTGCACAACTTCGATGATACGTTCGATTCTATCGGACCCCACCGACAATCCGCCCGCCGCCCAGCCGCACGCGCAGAAATCTCCTCCGCGAGTTCAGCGGATTCGGGAACTCAAGGACCTCGGCAGGCTGGCAAGCCATGACAGTCACCCATAGCCACTGCTGCTACGGCGGCGCTCCCGGCTCAGGCGCCGGACCCGTCAGCATCTAGCTGGCGGCTAACGCGTCAGTGACACCACCTCGGAGGCCGTTCCTCTTGTTCCGCCGGCCAGCCGCAGCTGGTGCAGAGTCCAGCCGCGGCCTGTGGCGTCGAGCGGGCGCGTCCAGTCCGTGAAGATCTCCTCGGCTCGCCGGTAGGACATCCGGGCCCGGCCGGTCACCTGGCACACGTCACCGGGCTGTATCCGCGCGGACGCGCGCCGGTCAGTCAGGAACAGCGGGCCGCATGGCCGGCCCGCTAGCAGCCAGCTGAGGATCTCGGAAGTCTCCGGGCGCCACCGGACCGCCCCTGGGTCCCCGCGAGCGCGGCCGCTGCCGACACCGCCCACACCGGGGCCAGAGTCAGCCCTCCACCTCTCACCGTCCGCAACGCTCCAGCCGCGTACCCCGGCTGCCTTAGCGCGCCGCGCGACGAGGTCCACGGCGTTGGCGTCCAGGGCCAGGAGCTGCTCAACGGGCGAGCCGGAGTCATAGAGCAACCGCCAGAGCGCCTGGTCGCGTAGCGCGGCCGGCAGCGCGAACACCGTCGCGACTTGAGGAGACGACAGCCCGGGCAGCGTCGGCGGGCCGCTGACGAGGTGGCGCAGGCCCGCGGTCGGGTCCTGGCGGATCCAGTGCAGGTCGAGCCACCAGCCGACGGCGCTGCGCAGCGCCGAGAGCTCGCGGTTCACGGTGCGAGGGTCTGCGCGGTCGCGGCGCTGCGCCACTGCCGCCGCTAGCCGCGCCGGGGCGTCCTCGGCGTCCAGCAGCGTCAATGGCACGATGGGCGGCCGCGCGCCGCGCCGCTGGCTGCCTGGCGGCGGGATCTTGCCCACCAGCGGCCACGCCCAGCTGGTCAGCGAGATCCGGTACACGCGGCGCGAGGCGGGACTGAGCGAGGCCTGCTCCAGGTAACGGTCGACCGCGACCGCGAACTCCACGGGCCGGTGGCCCGCTTCGGGCCGTCGGTCGGCCACCGCCGATGTCCCCGCTCGCACCGCGAGCCTCCCTCCGCCGAACCGGCCGCGCTCCAAATCCGCGCTTCGTCCGCTCGCTCCCGCAACACTGGTTATCCGCATCCATCTTAACGCGTTTGCCCGACGCATTTACTGCGACAAGAATCGGTCACTAACTACGGCAGTAAATCTCCTGCCTGCGACAACATGACGAAAGTCGCTTGGCCGAGCCGGCCAAATATGCAAATCTCAATTCCGTGCCAGGAATGAAATGCCCCGCACTAACTAAACGCAGTAAATACCGTCGCTCGCGGCACGCCGGTATCCCGGCCGGGCTGCCCGCGCGCCGCCTGGCGCTCCTGACCGATCACAGCTCCCGCAACTTCCGGATCTTCTACGTGGGCTACCTCACGTCCTTGCTCGGCTCGGCGATGTCCCGGATAGCCCTGACCTTCGCCGTGCTCGGCGCCGGGGGGAGCACCACCGACCTTGGCTTCGTCTTCGCCGCCTCGGTCGTGCCCACTGTCGTCTTCCTGCTCGTCGGCGGCGTGCTCGCCGATCGCCTGGGCCGGCGGCCGGTCATGCTCGGCACCGACGCCGGCCGCCTCGCGGTGCAGGCCAGCCTGGCGGTGGCGCTGTTCACCGGCAGGCCTGCAACGTGGCTGTTCGCGGTGGCAGCCGCCCTGCTCGGCGCCGGTGACGCCTTCTTCACCCCGGCCCTCGGCGGCCTGACGCCGCAGATTGCGCCGGCGGGCCGCCTGGCCGGCGCCAACGCTCTGCTCAGCGTCGCCCAGTCCGCGGCCAATGTCGCGGGTCCCGCGCTGGCCGGACTGCTCATCGCCGTCACCAGCCCGGCCGTGGTGGTAGCCGTGGACGCGGGCACGTTCGGCGTGAGCGTCATCGCGCTTTCCCTCCTGCGAGTGCCGCCGACGGCTCCCCGCGCACCTCAGGCCCTCCGCGCAGGCCAGGCCCTCCGCGCAGGCCAGACACCCCGCGCACCCCAGGCCCTCCGTGCAGCCCGGCGCGATCTGGCCGACGGCTGGACCCAATTCCGGGCCCAGACCTGGCTCTGGGTGACCACCCTCCAGTTCGCCCTGTTCAATTTGCTGAGCTGGGCGCCCTATCTACTGCTCGGGCCGATTATCGTCCGCGCCTATCTCGGCGGCGCCCCGGCCTGGGGCAGCATAACGGCGGCCTTTGCCGGCGGAGCGATCCTCACGGGCGCGATCGTCGTCGGGCGCAAGCCACGCCGGCCACTGGTGGCAGCCAACATCGGCAGCTTCGGCTACGCGGCGCCGTGCCTGGCCCTGGCGCTGCACGCACCGCTGGGGCTGGTGGCCGCGGCGGCCGCGCTGGCCGGCGCGGGCTCGACCACGTTCGGCACCTACTTCTCGACGGTGATGCAGCAGCGCGTGCCCCCCGACATGCTCGCGCGCACCACGGCCTACGACCTGACCGGCGCCTACGCCCTGGGCGCCGTCGGCTACGCGGTCATCGGCCCGATCGCCGGCGTGCTCGGGGCGAGAACACTGCTCGGCGTAGCCGCCGGATACGCCGTGCTCAGCAGCGTGACGGTGCTGGCGATGCCCGCTATCCGTTACCTCACCTGGCGGGAGCCACCAGACTGGGGAGCGCGACAAGGAAAGGCGCGGGAAGGCGGAGGCGGATGAGCACGCACGCGGAGCTGGTCTGCACCGGCGGGCCGGTGTACACGGCGGATGCGGCGGGGCGCCGGGTGGTCCGGGCCACCGGTCCCGGCGGGCGTCCGGCCACCGCCGTGGCGGTTGTCGGCGGACGGCTCGCGGCGATCGGGGACGCGCAGGACGATCACGTCCGTGAGCTCACGAGGCCGCGGACCGAGGTCGTCGACCTGCGCGGGCGCGCCCTGCTGCCGGGGTTCCAGGACGCCCACGTGCACCCGGCCTTCGCCGGCGTGACGATGATCGGGTGCAACCTGATCGGCGCGCGCTCCCTGGATGAGGCCCTGCGCCGGATCAGCGCCTATGCCCGGGCGCACCCGGAGAGGGAGTGGATCGCCGGCGGTGGCTGGCGGATGGAGTGGTTCGAGGGCGGGACCCCCGACCGGCACGCGCTCGACGCGCTGGTCGGCGACCGGCCCGCCTACCTGCTGAACCGGGACTGCCACGGGGCCTGGGTCAGTTCCCGGGCGCTCGCGCTGGCCGGGATCGACGCCCGCACTCCGGACCCGGCCGACGGGCGGATCGAGCGCGAGCGCGGCGGCGGCTCGCAGGGCAGCCTGCATGAGGGTGCTGCCACCCTGGTCGGCGACCTGGTCCCCGACCTGGCCCTGGAAGAGCGCGTGGCCGGGCTGCTGCTGGCCCAGCAGCACCTGCACGAGCGCGGCATCACGGCCTGGCAGGACGCGATCGTCGGCGAGTACCTCGGCTCGCTGGACCCGCTGCCCGCCTACCTGGCCGCGGCGGCCAGCGGCCGGCTCACCGCGCGGGTGCAGGGCGCGCTGTGGTGGGATCGCCGGCGGGGCGACGAGCAGTTGCCCGACCTGCTGGCCCGGCGCGAGCGCGGCCAGGCAGGCCGGTTCCGCGCCACCACGGTCAAGATCATGCAAGACGGCGTCGCGGAAAACTTCACGGCCGCCATGCTCGACCCCTACACCGATCCGGCCGGCGGCCACGCTCACGACGCCGGCCTGTCCTACGTCGAGCCCGAGGCCCTGCGCGAGTACGTGACGCGGCTCGATGCCGAGCACTTCCAGGTCCACCTGCACGCCATCGGCGACCGGGCCGTCCGGGAGTCGCTGGACGCCATCGCGGCGGCGCGGGCGGCCAATGGGGTCAGCGGCAACCGGCACCACATCGCGCACCTGCAGGTCGTGCACCCCGATGACGTGCCCCGGTTCGCCGCCCTCGGCGTGACCGCCAACATGCAGGCCCTGTGGGCCGCGCACGAGCCGCAGATGGACGAGCTGACGATCCCCTTTATCGGGCCGGAACGCGCCGCGCGGCAGTACGTGTTCGGGGACCTGCTGGCCGCCGGGGCGCGGCTGGCCGCCGGCAGCGACTGGTCGGTCAGCAGCGCGAGCCCGCTGCGGGCCGTTCACGTCGCGGTGAACCGGACCCTGTACGGCGCGACGGGCGCCGGCGCGGAGCCGCTGCTACCTGGCCAGAGCCTGGAACTGGGCGCGGCCCTGGCCGCCTACACCCTCGGCTCGGCCTACGTGAACCACCTTGACGATGTAACGGGATCTATCGAGGCGGGAAAGCTTGCCGACCTGGTCGTGCTTGACCGGGATCCGTTCGAGCACCCGGCGGCCGAGATCGCGAGCACGCGGGTACTCCAGACTGTCGTGGAGGGCGAAACGGTGTTCCGGGCCTGAGAGCCTTGGACCGATAGCCTGTAATCAAGTAAGCGAGCCTGGCAGCCTGGATCGGGCGCCAATCGGGCAGAGGAGCGTGGAGTCGATGGCGGTAGGAACAGTCGCGCTGGGCGCCGGCGGACCGCAGGTGTCGCGGGTCGGCCTCGGGCTGATGAGCATGTCCGGGGTCTACGGGCCGGCCGACGAGGCCGAGAGCATCGCCACCATCCGGGCCGCGCTCGAGGCCGGCGTCACGCTGCTGGACACCGGTGACTTCTACGGCATGGGACACAACGAGCTGCTCCTGCGCGACGCCTTGCGCGGCGTCGATCGCGAGAGCGTGTTCATCCAGGTCAAGTTTGGCGGCCAGCGGGACCCGGGCGGCGCGTTCATCGGGTACGACGCCAGCCCGGCCGCGGTGAAGAACTCGCTCGCCTACAGCCTGACCCGGCTCGGCACCGACTACGTCGACCTCTACCAGCCCGCCCGGCTGGACCCGCGGGTGCCGATCGAGGACACCGTCGGCGCGATCGCCGAGCTGATCCAGGTCGGCTACGTCCGGTACCTCGGCCTGTCCGAGATGGGCGCGGAGACCATCCGCCGCGCCCAGGCCGTGCACCCGGTCAGCGCCCTGCAGATCGAGTACTCGCTGATGAGCCGGGGGATCGAGGCTCAGATCCTGCCGGCCGTGCGGGAGCTGGGCATCAGCGTCACCGCCTACGGCATCCTGTCGCGCGGCCTGCTCAGCTCGGCCAGCGCCCGGGCTATCGGCGCGGGCGACCCGCGGTCCCGGTTCCCCCGGTTCCAGGGCGAGAACCTCCAGCGCAACCTGAGCCTGCTGGCCGCGCTGGAGCAGATCGCCGGCGACCAGGGCGTGTCCACGGCGCAGCTCGCGGTTGCCTGGGCGCTCTCGCGGGGCGACGACATCATCCCGCTGATTGGGACCAAGCGCCGCGACCGGCTGGCCGAGGCGCTCGGCTCGCTCGACCTGCGCCTGAGCCCGGCCGAGCTGGCCAGCCTGGAGGCGGCGGTGCCCGCCGAGCAGGTGGCCGGCACCCGGTATGAGCAGGCCCAGATGGGCGCTCTGGACAGCGAGCGGAGGTAACCAGAATGCCGGCGGCGGCGTCGGGACGGTCGGCCGCGGGGCAGCTGATCACGGAGCGGTTCAGCGCGCAGCTGCTCTCCGGCCCGCCCGCCCGCAGCGCTGTGGCCGTCACCGAGCGGCTGCTGGCCGTCCAGGGACAGGACCCCAGGGGCGCCCGGCTGGCCATCCGGTCCCGGTCGGCCGGGCTGACCGCCGCCGACGTCGACCGGGCCCTGACCGTCGACCGCTCGCTGCTCATCACCTGGCTCAATCGCGGCACGCTGCACCTGGTCCGCAGCGAAGACTACTGGTGGCTGCAGCCGCTCCTGGCGCCGCAGCTGCTCACCGGCAACGCCCGGCGGCTGGCACAGGAGGGCGTCTCGCCCGCCGGGGCGGAGAAGGCGGTCGCGGTCATCGAGGACTCGCTCGCGGCCGAGGGCCCGTTGACCCGGCTGCAGCTGCGCGACCGCATCGCCGCGGCCGGCGTGCGCACCGAGGGCCAGGCGCTGGTGCACCTGCTGATGCTGGCCTCCCTGCGCGGGATCGCGGTGCGCGGGCCGATGGCGGGCGCCCAGCATGCTTACGCGCTGGTCCGCGACTGGCTCGGCCCGGGGCCGGCGCAGGCGCCCGGCGCCCAGGACCCGGACGGCCGGGACAAGGCGCTGTCCGAGCTGGCCCGCCGGTTCCTGGCCGGGCACGGCCCGGCCAGCGACCGCGACCTGGCCAAGTGGGCCGGGCTGCCGCTGCGCGATGCCCGACGCGGCCTGACGGCGATCGCCAGCCAGCTGGCCGAGCGCGACGACGGCCTGGCCGACCTGGCCGGGCTGCGCCGCGACCGGCAGCTGCCGCCGACCAGGCTGCTGGGCTCGTTTGACCCGCTGCTGCACGGCTGGGTCTCCCGCGAGCCGGTGCTCGGCCAGCACGTCGGCCTCGTGACGGACAACGGCCTGTTCCGCCCGTTCATCCTGGTGGCCGGCCGGGCGGCGGGCACCTGGGGCCTGCGCGGCCAGGCGGTCTGGCTGGACCGGTTCGGCGAGCTGCGCGACGATGTCGAGGCGGACCTGGCCGCCGAGGCCGCGGACGTCGGCCGCTTCCTGGGCTTAGCCTGACTCCGCGTCCAGCTCGTCCAGCTCATCCAGGTGCACCAGGCCGACCTCCACCACCCGCTGCGGGGTCGTCCGGTACAGATAGATCAGGTAGATCACGCCGAGGATCATCCACACCGCCACGGCCGGGCCCATGTAGGAGACCGGCGGGGCCAGCGGGGCCACGAACGAGAAGACCTTGATGCCGGCCGCGGTCAGCCATGCGGGGATGAACGTCACGATGCCCAGCACTGGGATGAGCACGTGCGACACCGGGTTGAGCCGCCCGGCCCTGGCGAAATAGCCGATGCAGGCGGCGTTCATCAGGATGTAGATCGCCGCCAGGACGATGACCAGGCCGGTGCCGACCATGAAGAACGCGCTGGTCGGCCCGTAGCCCAGGCCCAGGCCCAGCGTCACCGCGACGGTGACGGCGAAGGCGATGAGGATGGCCGGCACCGGTGACCGGTGCCGGGGGTGCACCTGGGCCAGCAGGCGGGGGAACGCGCCGATCCGGCCCATGGCGTAGGCGGTCCGGCTGGACACGTTCATCCCGGCATTGGCATTGGCGATGGTCGAGTTCACGATGGCCAGGAAGACGAAGAACCAGAAGAAGCCATACAGCTCGCGGGCCAGCCCGACCCACGACGCGTGCCCGCTCTCGGCGGCGAAGGCGGCGAACTGATTCGGGCCGAAGGCGACGTCGACGGCGTAGGTAGTGAAGACGTACAGCGCGCCGATGAGCAGCGTGGCCAATAGCACCGCCCGCTGGATCGTCCGGCGCGGGTTACGCGCCTCCTCGGCGAGCGGGGCCGCGCCCTCGAACCCGCCGAAGGCCAGGATCGTGTACACCGAGCCGCCGATCACGCCCGCTATCCCGCGGAACCCCTTCGGGGTGTAGGACGTGCCGAACACGCTCAGAGTGTTGTGGCTGCCCGCGTGCACGACGAAGAAGACGGCGAGCACCAGGAACACGCCGATCTCGAACGCGCCCAGTACCGTCCCCAGGCGCGTGGAGCCCCTGACCCCGTAGAACCCCGCCGCGAGCACGATGACGGCGCCGGCCAGCGACCAGGGCCACCACAAGGTAGCCGGGTAGCCCGAAAACTCGGTATTCAGCGTGCTGGCCGTCGTGAAGCCGAGCTGGAGCAGGACCAGCGGCGGGATCAGCAGGCCGACGAATGCGTAGCCCCAGGCGACGAGGAAGCCGACCGAGGGGTGCAGGCCCCGGGCGGCATAGGTCGCCAGCGAGCCGGCCGAGGGCATCTCCCGGGCCAGCAGGCCGATCGACCAGGCGCAGAACAGGCAGGCCACCAGCGCGAGCAGCACCGACAGCGGCAGCGAGCCGCCCGCAAAGGCCGCCCCGGCCGGGATGGAGGCCGCGATAGCCGCGCCCGGCGCCATGTCGGTAATGCTCTGGAAGGTGACCTCACGCAGGCCGATCGCGTTCCGCCGGAGCCCGGGAGCTTCCGCTGCGCGCGCTGGGATCGCCATTGTTACCTCGGATAACAGAGGGATCATTGTTGCCCGAAGCATCCCATGTCGGGTGGGCCGGCGACAGACCCGATTCCCGCGCCGGAGCAGGGGTCGCCGCCGGGGCGCGGGCTAGGGCCCGGCGGCCCGCGGCCTGGACCAGCAGGACCAGCCCGAGCAGGCCGGCGGCGACGATCCCGTCCAGCCAGAAATGGTTGGCCGTCACCACCACGGCCAGTGTGGTCAGGGCCGGGTAGAGCAAGGCCAGCCAGCGCCAGCGGCTGCGCAGCGTGCCGATCACGGCCACGGCCACCAGGACCGCCCAGCCGACGTGCACCGAGGGCATGGCCGACAGCTCGTCCGGCTCAAAGCCCGCGGTGGCCGCGTAGACGGACTGGTGATACTGCACTGCCGTGTCCACCAGGCCGGTGCCGGGCAGCATCCGCGGCGGCGCCACGGGCACTAGCTGGATGAGCAGGCAGGCGCCGGTCAGGGCGACCAGGGTGGTGCGCAGCCGCCGGTAGGAGTCCCGGTGCCGGACGAACAGCCAGATCATGCAGGCGATCAGGACCGGGAAGTGAAGGCTGTCGTAGTAGAGGTTAAAGAGCTCGACCAGGAGCGGATGGGGCAGGAACAGGCGCTGCACCCATTCCTCGCTGGGCAGGTGCGAGAGCCGCTCAGCGTGCCAGATCCACCGGGACCGGGCCAGGGCGCCCCCTGGGCCCATGATCGCGAACGAGCCCGCGTACTGCCAGAGCGCGAACAGGGCCAGGACCAGGGCCGTTTCCTGGGTGAAGATGCTGGCCGACTGCGGCCGCGGCCGCCGGACCCGGCGCAGCGCGACCGTGGCGACCGCCAGGCCGCCGGCCGCCGCGGCCGCCTGCGGCCAGGAAAGCTCGAGGTTGATCATGGCAGCGCCGCCCGGACCTGCTGGTAACTACGCCGCGGCTGGCCCACGCGATCAGATTACGGCGCGGCGAACGGCCGGGATTCTGCCGGGAGTCAGGGAAGCTCGGGACGGCTGAGGGACGACGGGTCGGGTTCCTGGCGCGGCAGCAGCACCTCGGCGCTCACGTCGGCGCCCAGCCGGACCACATCGCCATCGGCCAGCCGCACCGCGGTCCCCGGCAGCACCCGGTCGCCGTTGACGTACGTGCCGTTGGTGGAGTGCTCGTCGCGGATGGTCGCATGCCCGGCGTCGTCCACCGTGACCGTCGCGTGCCGCCGGGACACGTTCTCGTAGCGAGAGAACGCAGCGGCTACCAGCGACTCGCCGGGGTCCCGGCCCAGCAGCAGTGACGTCCCGGCCGGCACCTCGACGTTGCCCGTCGGGAAGGTCAGGCGCAGCACCGAGGCCGAGATCGACCCGGACTTGTCCTCGCGCTTGAGGTACTCCTGCATGATCGTGGCCGACGCGGGCCGGTCGTCGTCCCAGTTATCCGGGCGCGGCAGGTTCGCTCCGCAGGTGAAGCAGATAAGGTCGGCTGGCTTCACCGTGGCCGCGCAGGTGGGGCAGGTCAGAATGGCCATGGCGTCCTCCAGGACAGTTCTACGGGCTGCGTGCAGGCCGCCGCGGTCGGCCTTTCCGACACGGCACCCGCACGAGAGAGTAACGCGCGATGCCCCGCGGGTGGTGCCCAGATTCCCGACCATAACGATCACGGCTCCGCTAAGCCGGGGCTAACTGGCCGGTAGCATCGCTGGCATGGTCGGCTTCACGCTCAATGACGAGCAGGAGACGCTCCGCTCCACGGTCGCGGATTTCGCCCGCGAGCAGGTCGCGCCGGTGATCGGCGACTACTACGAGCGCGGCGAATTCCCGTACCCGGTGATCGCCAGGATGGGGAAGCTGGGCCTGTTCGGGCTGCCCTTCCCCGAGGAGTACTCCGGGATGGGCGGCGATTACTTCGTGTTCTGCCTGGCCCTGCACGAGCTGGCCCGGGTGGATTCCTCGGTGGCCATCACCCTGGAGGCGGCGGTCGGCCTGGGCGCGATGCCGATCTACCGCTTCGGCTCGGCCGCGCAGCGTGAGCGGTGGCTGCCCGCGCTGTG
>Ga0208586_1000695_pt1 | contig 11756 bp, 8 predicted proteins | sample NGESurshal072012_6_FD_184471 | JGI IMG/M metagenome (GOLD analysis project Ga0208586, IMG submission 184471) | Arctic peat soil microbial communities from Barrow, Alaska - NGEE Surface sample 53-3 shallow-072012 (SPAdes) | ecosystem: Environmental > Terrestrial > Soil > Wetlands > Peat ... | reverse complement strand
CGCCGGATCGCGCAAATGGTGAACGCCTCAGACCGATGAAGCCGTTACCCGATACGGCGCGTGTGGCTACTCCTCCGGGTGGCACACGGACTGGCGCAGCAAGGCGATGCAATCCCATGGAAACGGACGAGCGTCCGACGTTGCATGGCGAGTAAGTATTTTACGTTTCAACGCCATGTGCATCCTAAGGGGAAGCCAAACGGCCAATCATCTGGATACGAATGTGTTCGACGAGGCTTACCGCACGCTTACCGCTTCGTTAGCGCACTCGCCTCCCGTGGCGGCATTTGACGGTAGCTCATGGCCGGCGCTAACTTCCGTGCTGGCGTGAGCCGCCGCAGGGATGCCGCGATCGTGGCGGCAGCCGCGCCGGGATCGGCGGCGCCGGTGATCGGGCGCCCGATCACCAGCAGGTCAGACCCGGCCTTGATGGCCTCCTCGGGGGTAGCCACGCGGGCCTGGTCGTAGGCCGCCGAGCCCGCCGGCCGCACGCCGGGCGTGATGAGCGTGACGTCCGGCCCCACCTCGGCCCGGACCGCGCTGACCTCGCGCGGCGAGCAGACAATGCCCTGGGCGCCGGCTTCGACCGCAAGCGCTGACAGCCGGAGCACCGCGTCGTGCACGCTCCCCGTCACGCCGATCCGGCCCAGCTGATCCTCGTCCAGCGACGTGAGCAGGGTGACTGCGGCAATTTTCGTGCCCGGGGCGCCCTCCGCAGCGGCGCGGACGACGTCGGCGCCGCCACTGGCGTGCACCGTCAGCAGGTCGGGATGCAGGCGCGCCACGATCCGCGCCGCGCGGGCCACCGTGGCCGGGATGTCGTGCAGCTTGAGGTCCAGGAAGACGCGGACGCCACTGGCGCCCCTGATCGAGGCGACGACATCCGGGCCGTACCGCAGATACAGCTCAAGACCGATCTTGACCGTGCTGACATGCGGCGTCACCGCGGCGGCCCAGCGCGCGGCGGTTTCGAGGTCGGGTGCGTCCAGCGCGACGGCGACTGGCGCGGGATTGCTCAAGGCCACTCCTTCAGCTCGTGCCCAGCGGGATTCCGCTCCAGGTGCATGGCCCGAGGCTTGTTTGTTAACGCTCACACTGCGCACGTCACCCGTGCTCAGCGAGGCGCTATTGGCGGTGGTGCCCACTCGGGGCGGCACCGTTCACTTGTGATCGCGGGCGCATCGCGACGAGCCGCGGGAAGATGCACCTGTCACCCGGCGTGCGCGGAGAGCCGCAGCCGTCCCCGAGAGTAATGCACCGTGGCCCCGATTGCGTCGTGCATCAAAGTTCTCGGCCCCATCAGCCCCGTGCGTCTCTAAGTACAGCCGTCGGCCCGGCCGTCCCGGACGTCCCGGCCGGCGAAAGGCGGGCGAAGGCGGGCGCGGGTGACAGCGGAGCGGGCGGGGGTCAGGCGAGGCGGCGGCGGAGGGGCGAGGAGTAGCCGCCGGTCTGATGGGCCAGGCCGGTCACGTCGGCGAGGCGCTCGGCCCCCAGCCAGGTCAGCTCCTCCTCCAGCTCGCGCTGGATCCGGCTGCAGGCCGACGGGTCGTTGAAGATGGCCGTGCCCACGCCCACCAGGGATGCGCCGGCCATGATCAGCTCGAGCGCGTCGCGGCCCGTGCGCACACCGCCGATGCCGATGATGGGCACGTCGGGCAGGGCCTCGCGCGCGAGCCAGATGCACCGCACGGCCACTGGGCGGATTGCCGGGCCGGACAGGCCGCCCATCACTCCCGAGACCGCCGGGCGCATGGTCTCCGGTTCAATGACCATCCCGGGCAGCGTGTTGATCATGGACAGGCCGTCGGCGCCCGCCGCCACGCAGGACCGCGCGATCGTCACGATATCGGTGACGTCCGCGGAGAGCTTGGCGAAGACGGGGATGTCATACCGGGCCGAACTGCGCGCCGCCTCGACCACACGGGCCGCCGCGTCCGGCTGGGAGGCGAAGTCCTGGCCCCGGGCGCCGGCGTTCGGCCAGGAAAGGTTCAGCTCGATCGCCGTCACCCCGGCGGCGTCGGACAGCCGCGCGGCCAGCTCGGCGTATTCGCTGGGGCTGCCGCCGGCGATCGAGACCACCGTACGCGCGCCGCGGGAAAGCAGCCAGGGCAGGTCGCGCTGGAGGAACGCGTCGATCCCCGGCCCCTGCAGGCCATTCGAGCTGAGCATGCCGCTGGGCGTCTCGGCGGTGCGCGGCGTGGGCCGGCCGGCCTGCGGCTCGATCATGATCGATTTGGTGACCACGGCGCCGATCCTGGCTACGTCGATGAACTGGGCGAGCTCACGGCCGGTGCCGGCGCACCCGGCAGCCGTGACGATGGGGTTGGGCAGCTCGACGTGGCCGAGCCGGGCCCGTAGGTCAGCCGGCATGCCCTGACTCTCTCGGCGGCCGCGGCCGACGTGCCTGCGGTGACTGAGGTGGCCTTTGAGAGGGGTGGAACGTTATCGGCGCTTGCTGTTGCTCACGTGGCTGCTGGGGCCGCTGAGTCTGCTGAGTCTGCTGGGGCCGCTGAGGTTGCCGGGGGTTTATGGGCTGGGCGGACGGCGTGGCTCTGGGCGCCTGGGAGGGGCGGGCGGACTGCGAGGGCTGGGCCGACTGCGAAGGCGGGGCGGACCGGGCGGGGGCGGACGGCGCGGGCGCGGGGCGGCCGTTGGGCAGGTCAGCGGCGGTCCGGGGTGGCTTCCAGCCGGGGGCGCCGAGGGCGTCGAAGGGGATGGTGCCCACGTCGTCCCAGCGCACCATGTCGCCGCGGAACACCGGCCCGTCGACGCAGGACCGCACGATCCGGGTGATCCCGTCCGAACCCACCACCGGGAGCACGCAGCTCATGCAGACCCCGGTGCCGCAGCCCATGGCCTCGGGCACGCAGGCCTGCACGGGGATGTCGTACCGGCCGGCCAGCGCGGTCACGTCCCGGAGCACGGGCAGCGGCGCCGACGCGTAGATGACGTCGGTGCGGGCCTCGTGCACGACCTGGCTGAGCAGGTCGGTGACCACTCCGCGCGTGCCCAGCGACCCGTCCTCGGTGGTGATCGTCGCGCTGCGGGCGTTGCGGCGCGCGCGCAGAGCGCCGAACACGTGGTCCGCGCGGCTGCCGCCGAGCAGGAAGTCGATTTGGCAGCCGCGCTCGCGCAGCCGGTCCGCGAGCGGGAACAGCGCCGTGCTGCCCTCCCCCGAGCCGACCAGCAGGCAGCTGGCGGATTCGCGCGGGACCGGGAACGGGCGGCCGAGCGGTCCCACCGCGTCCAGCATGTCCCGGCTGCGGCGGTTGGCGAGCCACCGGGTGCCCGGCTCCCCGGCGGCGAAGACGAACTCGAGCGTGCCGCCGTGGTCCGGGCGGACGTCGTGGATGGCGAAGGCGCGGCGCAGCAGCATCGAGCTTTCCGGGCCGCCGACCGCGACCGTGACGAACTGGCCCGGTCGGAAGCGGGACGCGATGGCCGGGGCGACCATGGTCAGCGCGTGGTAGGCGTCGATCCGGCGCACGGTGAGCACCGGCCCGCGTACCTGAACCGGCGCCACGCCCTGCTCACCATCCCTTGACGTTCTGGACGTCGTCCTGCCCTCTCATTCGGCGCTGCGCAGGCGCTCCGCGTGCTCCTGCAGCGACCGTACGCCGACCTCACCACGGATGATGGCCTCGATGCCCTGCACCGCGGCGCCGAGGCCCGGCACGGTCGTCACGCACGGGACCCCGCGGCGGACGGCGGCCGAGCGGATCTCGTACCCGTCGAGCCGCGGACCCGTGTGCCCGGGACTGCCGAACGGGGTGTTGACGATGAGATCGACCTCACCGTCGAGGATCCGCGTGACCACGGTTGGCTCGCCGCCGGGCCCAGGGCCGTCGCCGTGCTTACGGACGATCTTGGCACGGACGCCGTTGCGGCGCAGCACCTCCGCGGTGCCCCGCGTCGCCCAGACCTCGAAGCCCAGATCCGCGAGCCGCTTGACCGGGAAGACCATGGACCGCTTGTCCCGGTTGGCCACCGACACGAACACCCGCCCCTTGACGGGCAGTGACCCGTACACGGCGGCCTGCGACTTGGCGTACGCGGTGCCGAACATCTCGTCGATGCCCATCACCTCGCCGGTGGAGCGCATCTCCGGGCCAAGCACCGTGTCCACGCCCTCGCCCTGGGTGTTGCGGAACCGCCCGAACGGCAGCACCGCCTCCTTGACCGCCACCGGCGCGTCCAGCGGGAGCGTGCCGCCGTCCCCGGCAGGCGGCAGCAGCCCCTCGGCGCGCAGGTCCGCGATGGTCGCGCCGAGCATCACCCGGGCGGCCGCCTTGGCCAGCGGGACCGCGGTGGCCTTGGACACGAACGGGACCGTGCGCGAGGCCCGCGGGTTCGCCTCCAGCACGTACAGCACCCCGGCGGCCAGCGCGTACTGGACGTTGAGCAGGCCGCGCACGCCGACCCCGGCCGCGATCCGGGTGGTGGCGTCGCGGATGGCCTCGATGTCGGAGTGGCCCAGCGTGATCGGCGGCAGCGCGCACGCCGAGTCGCCGGAGTGAATGCCGGCCTCCTCGATGTGCTCCATCACGCCGCCGAGGTACAGGTCCTCGCCGTCGTACAGCGCGTCCACGTCGATCTCGATCGCGTCGTCGAGAAAACGGTCGATGAGCACGGGATGCTCGGGGCTGGCCTGCGTCGCGCGGCGCACGTACGCGGCCAGGGTGTCATCGTCGTAGACGATCTCCATGCCGCGGCCGCCCAGCACGTACGAGGGCCGGACCAGGACCGGGTAGCCGATCTCCCCCGCCACCTGCTGGGCCTGCTCCGCCGAGGTGGCCATGCCGTACCGCGGCGCCGCCAGGCCCGCCTCGGCCAGCACCCCGGCGAACGCGCCGCGGTCCTCGGCCAGGTGGATGGCCCCGGGGCTGGTCCCGACGATGGGCACGCCGGCTTCCTCCAGGGCGCGCGCCAGGCCCAGCGGGGTCTGCCCGCCGAGCTGGACGATCACGCCCGCGAGGGGGCCGCTGGCCTGTTCGGCGTGCACCACCTCGAGCACGTCCTCGAGCGTCAGCGGCTCGAAGTACAGCCGCCCGGACGTGTCGTAGTCGGTGGAGACGGTCTCGGGGTTGCAGTTGACCATGACCGTCTCGTAGCCGGCGTCGGCCAGCGCGAACGACGCGTGCACGCAGGCGTAGTCGAACTCGATGCCCTGGCCGATCCGGTTCGGCCCGCTGCCCAGGATGATCACCTTGGGCTTGTCGCCGGGCGGGACCTCGGTCTCGTCGTCGTAGGTGGAGTACAGGTAGGGGGTGCGGGCGGCGAATTCGGCCGCGCAGGTGTCCACCGCGTGGAACACCGGCCGCACGCCGAGGCCCCAGCGGATCTCACGGACGCCACCCTCGCTCATCCCGCGGAGCTGCCCGATCTGCGCATCAGAGAACCCGAACCCCTTGGCCACCCGCAGCGTCTCGGCGTCCAGCGGAACCTGCTGGGCGGACGTGCCCGCACCCGGGGCGGCCCTGCCGGACGTCCGTTCAGCTATTTCCTGGATCTGGGCGATCTGGTCGACGAACCAGGGATCGATGGAGCTGGCGGCCACCACGTCGGCGACGGTGGCCTCGGCGCGCAGCGCCTGGTGGATGGTGTGCAGGCGGCCGTCGTGCGGGACGGCGCAGCGGCGCAGCAGGTCGGCCGGGTCGCCCGGTGGTTCATTCCAGCTGAACGGAGCTCCGCGGGCCTCCATCGAACGGAGCGCCTTCTGCAGCGCCTCGGGGAAGGACCGCCCGATGGCCATGGCCTCGCCCACCGACTTCATGTGCGTGGTGAGCTCGGTGTCGGCGCTGGGGAACTTCTCGAACGCGAATCGGGGGGTCTTGACCACCACGTAGTCGAGCGCGGGCTCGAAGCAGGCGGGGGTCCGGCCGGTGATGTCGTTCGGGATCTCGTCGAGGGAGTAGCCGATGGCGAGCTTGGCCGCGATCTTGGCGATCGGGAAGCCGGTGGCCTTGGAGGCCAGCGCCGAGGAGCGGGACACCCGGGGGTTCATCTCGATGACGACCATGCGCCCGGTCCGCGGGTGCACGGCGAACTGGATGTTGCAGCCGCCGGTGTCCACCCCGACCGCGCGGACGATCGCGATCGCGGTGTCGCGCATGCGCTGGTACTCGCGGTCGGTGAGGGTCATCGCGGGGGCCACGGTCACCGAGTCGCCGGTGTGCACGCCCATCGGGTCGATGTTCTCGATCGAGCAGACCACGACCACGTTGTCGTTGCGGTCACGCATGAGCTCGAGCTCGAATTCCTTCCAGCCGAGGATCGACTCTTCCAGCAGGACCTCGGTGGTGGGACTGGCATCCAGCCCGGCCCCGGCGATCCGGCGCAGCTCGTCGGGCGTGCGGGCGATGCCGGAACCAGAACCGCCAAGAGTGTAGGAGGGGCGGACGACGACGGGGTAGCCGAGCTGTTCGGCCGCGGCGAAGGCGCCTTCCAGGGAGTGGCAGATGCGGCTATCCGGCACCTCGGGCACCTCGCCCGGGCCGTCGCCCCCGCCGAGGGGCGGCAGGCTGGTCACGATCTCCTTGAACCGCTCGCGGTCCTCGCCGGCCTTGATCGCATCGATCCGGGCGCCGATCAGCTCGGTGCCGTACCGCGCCAGGATGCCGGATTCGTGCAGCTCCACGGCAGCGTTCAGCGCGGTCTGGCCGCCCAGCGTGGGCAGCACCGCGTCCGGGCGCTCGATCGCGATGACCTTCTCCAGCACGTCGATCGTGATCGGCTCGACGTAGGTGGCGTCGGCGAACTCCGGGTCCGTCATGATCGTCGCCGGGTTGGAGTTGACCAGGCTGACCCGGATGCCTTCAGCCTTGAGGACGCGGCACGCCTGGGTCCCGGAATAGTCGAACTCGCAGCCCTGCCCGATCACGATCGGCCCGGACCCGATGACGAGCACCGACTTCAGGTCATTGCGGCGCGGCATCACGCGCTCCCGTTCTGTTCGCGCACTGTGCGCTGTCGACTCTGCTCCCGCGGTTCACTCTCGTCACTCTGGTCCCGCGGTTCGCTCTGGTCCCGCGGTTCACTCTGGTCCCGAACCACATGTGTCACACGAGCCGCGAGAGTCCCAGACGCCCCAAAGCAGGGCACTGGGGGCGTCATAGACGTCGGTTTTCCGCACATACTGCGGAAAACCGACGCCGATCATGGAAAGGGGCGCCGAGGCGGGGGCGCCAGAGGCTGGCGGGACGGAAGGGATCACTGGGGGCGCTCCATGTTGGCGCAGAACTCCTCGAAGAGGGGGGCGGCGTCGTGCGGGCCAGGGGCCGCCTCGGGGTGGTACTGGACGCTGAATACGGGGCGCTCCAGCATCCGCAGCCCCTCGACCACACCGTCGTTGAGGTTGACGTGGCTGACGACCGCGGGCCCGTAGGGGGTGCCGAACGGCCGGCGGGCGGCCGCGGGGATGTGCGCCCAGGTGGTGCCGCTGTCGCCGCGGCTCTCCTCCGGGGAGTCCGCCTGGCCGCCGCCGTCCTCGCCGGGGAGCGCGGCGGCGAAGCCGTGGTTATGGCTGGTCACCTGGACGCGGCCGGTGGCCAGGTCCATGACGGGCTGGTTCACGCCGCGGTGACCGTAGCGGAGCTTGTAGGTGTCCAGGCCGAGCGCCCGGCCGAGAATCTGGCTGCCCAGGCAGATGCCGAACACCGGCAGGCTGGCGGCCAGTACGCCCCGCATGGCCTCGACCGCGTAACCCGCCGCGGCCGGGTCGCCGGGGCCGTTGCTGAAGAAGACACCGTCCGGCGCCGACTCCAGGATGGTGGCGGCGGTGGCGTCCGCGGGCAGGATCAGCACCTCGCAGCCGAGCCGGGCCAGATAGCGCGGGGTCGATGCCTTGATCCCGAGGTCGACCGCGGCGACGCGGTACCGGGTGGGCGTCCCGTCCGGCGGGCGGACGGTGTACGGCTCGCTGGTCGTGACGGTCCGGGCCAGGTCGGCGCCTACCATCCCGGGACTGGCCAGCACGCGCTCCAGCAGGCGGGCGGGGTCGGGCTCGGTGGTGCTGATGGCCGCGCGCATCGCGCCGTGGTCGCGCAGCCGCCGGGTGAGGGCGCGGGTGCCGCGGACCGCAATGCCGGTAATGCCCTGATTGCGCAGCTCGGTGTCCAGGTCCCGGGCCGCCCGCCAGCTGGACGTCAGCCGGGCGGGCTCGCGGACCACGTAACCGCCCACCCAGATGCGGCGCGATTCCGGGTCCTCGTCGTTGACGCCGGTGTTGCCGATATGGGGGGCCGTCATGGCCACGATCTGCTGGGCGTACGAGGGATCGGTGAGGGTTTCCTGGTAACCGGTCATGCCGGTGTTGAAGACCATCTCCCCGAACGTCTCGCCCTCGGCGCCAAACGCGGTCCCGCGCAGGACCGTTCCGTCTTCGAGAACCAGCAGGGCGGGCGGTGCATCCCGGCCGTCCCCGGCGGGACCGGCCGGGGCGGCGGGCGGAGCGCCGGCGTTCATGACGTCGCCTTTCCGTCGAGGACGGTCGCGGTGCCGCGCAGGAACGTGGCCACCACCTGGCCCGGCAGCGGGACACCGCGGAACGGCGAGTTGCGGCTCTTCGACGCGTGCGCGGCCGGATCCACCGGCTCGGGCGCGGCCGCCGGGTCATACAGCGTGAGGTTCGCCGGCGACCCGGCCGCGGGCAGGATGCCGTGCCCGCTCAGGCGGCCGATGACGGCCGGGCGCACCGACATCCGGTCCGCCACCCCGGCCCAGTCCAGCAGCCCGGTCTCGACCATGGCCTGCTGCACTGCGCGCAGCGCGATCTCCAGGCCGGTCATGCCGAAGGCGGCGTCGGCCCACTCGGTGTCCTTGGCTTCGGCCGGGTGCGGCGCGTGATCGGTGGCCACACAGTCGATCGTCCCGTCGGCCAGGCCGGCCCGGAGACCCTCGACGTCGGCGGCGGTCCGCAGCGGCGGGTTGACCTTGTAGACCGGGTCGTAGTCCTCGGCCAGCTCGTCGGTGAGCAGCAGATGGTGCGGGGTGACCTCGGCCGTGACCCGCCATCCCTTGGACTTGGCCCAGCGGATGATCTCCACCGACCCGGCCGTCGATACGTGGCACACGTGCAGGGCCGAGCCGACGTGCGCGGCCAGCAGGCAGTCCCGGGCAATGATCGCCTCCTCGGCCACGGCCGGCCAGCCCGACAGCCCCAGCCGTCCGGACACCGCACCCTCGTTCATCTGGGCGTCCTCGGTGAGCCGGGGCTCCTGGGCGTGCTGGGCGATCACGCCGTCGAACGCCTTGACGTACTCCAGCGCCCGGCGCATCAGCAGCGGGTCGGACACGCAGCGGCCGTCGTCGGAGAACACCCGCACCCGCGCGGCCGAGTCGGCCATCGCGCCCAGCTCGGCGAGCCGGGTCCCGCCGAGCCCGAGCGTCACGGCACCGACGGGCTGCACGTCACAGTGGCCAGCCTCGCGGCCGAGCCGCCACACCTGTTCCACCACGCCGGCCGTATCGGCCACCGGCTCGGTGTTGGCCATGGCGTGTACCGCGGTGTAGCCGCCGAGCGCGGCCGCCCGGGTGCCGGTCTCGATGGTCTCCGCGTCCTCGCGGCCCGGCTCCCGCAGGTGGGTGTGCAGGTCGACGAGCCCGGGCAGCGCGATCAGCCCGCCGGCGTCCAGCACCTGGGCCCCGGCCGCGGTGAGGCGCGACCCGGCTTCCGCGATGCCCCCGTCATGGAGCAGCAGGTCGGTGCGCTGCCCGCCGGGCAGCGTCACGTTCCTGAGCAGCCAGGTACCCGCCGCGCCGTTCACCGTGTCCTCCATCGTCACCTTCTCGCTCACCGGGCTTCCCCGCTCAGTTCCGCTCCGCCGAGGAGCAGGTACAGGACGGCCATCCGGATGCTGACGCCGTTCGCCACCTGCTCCACGATCGTGGACCGGGGCGAGTCCGCCACCTCTGCGGCGATCTCGACGCCCCGGTTCATCGGCCCGGGATGCATAACGATGGCGTGCTCCGGCAGCATCGCCATCCGCCCGGCGTCCAGCCCGTACCGGCGGCTGTACTCACGGACACTCGGGAAGTACGCGGCGGTCATCCGCTCCTGCTGCACCCGCAGCATCATGATCACATCGCTCTTGGGCAGGACCGCATCCAGGTCGTAGCTGACCTCACAGGACCAGCCGTCCACCGCGATGGGCAGCAGTGTGGGCGGCGCGACCAGGGTGACCTCGGCGCCGAGGATGTTCAGCAGCGCGATGTTCGACCGGGCCACCCGGCTGTGCAGGACGTCCCCGACGATCGTCACCCGCACGCCGTCGAGGCCACCGCCCCCGGTGCGGGCGCCGCCCCCGGTGCGGGCCCCCCCGGTCCGGCTGCCGCCGCGGCCCGCGGCCCGGCGGCCGATCCCGCCGCTGGCCCCGGCGCCCGGCTGCAGGCCGAGCCGGCGCCGGATGGTGAAGGCGTCGAGCAGCGCCTGGGTGGGGTGCTCGTGCATGCCGTCGCCGGCGTTGATCACGTGACCGCGGATCCAGCCCGCCAGCCGGTGCGGCGCGCCGGACGCGACATGCCGGATGACCACGGCGTCGGCGCCCATGGCCTCGAGCGTCAGCGCCGTGTCCTTGAGGCTCTCCCCCTTGCCGACGCTGGACCCCTTGGCCGAGAAGTTGATCACATCGGCGGACAGCCGCTTGGCCGCGGCCTCGAACGAGATCCTGGTCCGGGTCGAATCCTCGAAGAAGAGGTTGACCACGGTGCGGCCGCGCAGCGTCGGCAGCTTCTTGATCGGCCGGTCGGACATGCGCGCCAGTTCCTCGGCGGTGTCCAGGATCAGGAGCGCGTCGTCGCGGCTGAGGTCGGCGGCCGAGATCAGGTGCCGGTTCATGCCAGCGCCTCCTTCCACTCACCCAGAAGCACCGCGTCCTCGCCGTCGGTCTCGGCCAGGTGCACCCGCACCGTCTCGTGCTGGGAGGTGGGCAGGTTCTTGCCTACATAGTCGGCCCGGATCGGAAGCTCACGGTGCCCGCGGTCGACGAGGACGGCGAGCTGTACCGAACGCGGCCGGCCCAGGTCGGTCAGGGCGTCGAGCGCCGCCCGGACGGTGCGCCCGGAGTAGAGGACGTCATCGACGAGGATCACCGTCTTGCCGTCGATGCCGTCAGCGGGAAGCTCGGTGCGGCCGAGCGCCCGGGCGGGGCGCAGCCGCAGGTCGTCCCGGTACATGGTGACGTCAAGGGAGCCCCACGGAACGGTCCGGTGCTCGAACTCGGTGGCCCGCCCGGCGAGCCGCTCGGCGAGGGGAACGCCACGGGTCGGGATGCCGAGAAGAAGGATGTCGTCGGCGCCGTGCGTCCGTTCGAGGATCTCGTGTGCGATCCGGCTCAGTACCCGCCGGATCTCCGCGGGCCCGAGGACCCGTTTATAGCTGCCGGGGCTGTCGCCGCCCGGGCCGTCGCCGGTGCTGCCTTCGTCAGTGCGCGCATGCATCATCCGCGACCTCCTTTACCGTCTCACGGAACGGTCCTTAAAGGACGTCTGTCGGCATCACGTTATCAGGGCCGCAGAGCGGCGGAGGAACGACGCGCCCGGGATAAATCAGGGTAGGACGTGCACGCGGGGCGTCGTTTCGTAGTGTGATTTGGGTCACACCACAAGGCCCGTTCACAGAACGCCACAACCCCCCGCCGACCACCCCAAAACAGTCGCAGACCGGCAATAAAGCCCGCCCACGCCGAGGTTCCCGCACGCTGTGCGCGGGGTAGATAACGCTCCGGTAGGGCAGGCCGGTTACCGGGTAGGTTCAACCA
>Ga0208586_1000694_pt1 | contig 11763 bp, 7 predicted proteins | sample NGESurshal072012_6_FD_184471 | JGI IMG/M metagenome (GOLD analysis project Ga0208586, IMG submission 184471) | Arctic peat soil microbial communities from Barrow, Alaska - NGEE Surface sample 53-3 shallow-072012 (SPAdes) | ecosystem: Environmental > Terrestrial > Soil > Wetlands > Peat ... | reverse complement strand
CGAGGTAGCCGGTGACCACGGCGATGCCGCCGAGCCCGTCCGCGGCCAGCTGCTGCGCCGTCGCCTCCAAGGTGGCGATCGAGGCGTCCACGAACGAGTCCCGCAGCGCCAGGTCCTCCACCGGGTAGCCGGTCAGCATCATCTCCGGGAACACGACCACGTCCGCACCGGCGTCCGCGGCGCGGCGGGTCCAGTCCGCCACCGTCGCGGCGTTTCCCGCCAGGTCGCCGACGGTCGAGTTCACCTGGGCAAGGGCGATTCGCAGCCTGGTCACCCATTTACTCTATTCGGGCACCCGGCCTGCCCCCCGGGCACGGCCAGCCTGCCCCGCCCGGTTCGTCCCGCCTGCGGCCACGCAACCGGCCGCAGGCGGCGAGGCGCCCGGGGACTACGGACGCGCGGTAGGTTCCAGCTTGGTACGGCAGGCTTGTCCGCGCTCAGCGGGTAGACTCGCCGCAGGCTTGTAACGTCCTGGTAACACGCTCGCGAGACACTGTCGGCCAGGGCAGGCTCGGTCAGCCGATATGCTGTGCTGCCCGCCATTTATGCAGGTGAACGCCGCTGACCAGCAAGGACAGGCCGTCATGGACAGGCAGGAAGAATTCGTCCTCCGTACCCTGGAGGAGCGGGACATCCGTTTTGTCCGACTGTGGTTCACCGACGTTCTCGGCTACCTGAAGTCGGTCGCGGTGGCCCCCGCCGAGCTCGAGGGGGCGTTCGCCGAGGGGATCGGGTTCGACGGCTCGGCGGTCGAGGGGTTCGCCCGGGTCTACGAGGCGGACATGATCGCCAAGCCCGACGCGTCCACGTTCCAGCTGCTGCCCTGGCGTGGCGAGGCCTCCGGGGTGGGCCGGATGTTCTGCGACATCCGGATGCCCGACGGCTCGCCCTCCTACGCCGATCCCCGCTACGTGCTGAAGCGGGCGCTTGGCCACGCCGCCGACCTCGGCTTCACCTTCTACACCCATCCCGAGGTGGAGTTCTTCCTGCTCAAGGAGAGGCCCATGCCGGGCCTCAAGCCGGAGCCCATCGACACCGGCGGCTACTTCGACCACACTCCGCACAGCATCGCGCACGACTTCCGGCATGAGTCGATCCAGATGCTGGAAACCATGGGCATCTCCGTCGAGTTCAGCCACCACGAGGGCGCGCCCGGCCAGCAGGAGATCGACCTGCGCTATGCGGACGCCCTGACCACCGCGGACAACATCATGTCCTTCCGGCTGGTGATGAAGGAAGTCGCGCTCCAGCAGGGCGTTTATGCGTCTTTTATGCCTAAGCCATTTACCGAGTACCCGGGCTCTGGCATGCACACCCACATGTCGCTGTTCGAGGGCGACCGTAACGTCTTCTACGAGCCGGGCGCGGAATTCCAGCTGTCCAAGCTGGGCCGGATGTTCATCGCCGGCCTGCTCCGGCACGCCGCGGAGATCACCGCGGTCTGCAACCAGTGGGTCAACTCCTACAAGCGGCTGTGGGGGGCGGCGGAAAGCGCGGCAGGCGCAGGCGGCGAGGCCCCCGCCTACGTTTGCTGGGGTCACAACAACAGGTCGGCCCTGGTGCGGATTCCTATGTACAAGCCGCACAAGGGAAATGCCACCCGAGTTGAGTTCCGCTCGGTAGACTCAGCGTGTAATCCTTATCTTGCGTTTGCGGTGATCCTGGAAGCCGGCCTGAAGGGTATTGAGGCCGGTTACGAGCTGCCGCCCGGTGCGGAGGATGACGTATGGGCGCTCACCTCAGCCGAGCGGCGTGCGCTGGGCATCTCACCGCTACCGCAGAGCCTGGATGAGGCGATCACGGTGATGCAGGACAGCGAGCTGGTGGCACGGGCCCTCGGCGAGCACGTGTTTGACTTTTTCCTGCGCAACAAGCGCGAGGAGTGGCGCGAGTACCGGCACCAGGTCACCCAGTTTGAGCTGGATCGTTACCTGCCCGTGCTATGACTGTGTGAGCCAAGGCCGTGGCATCGGGCAGCGCTGAGGCATCGGGCGGGGCTGGGGTGGGCAGCGGGACCAGGGATCGGGGTCAGGGCGCAGTGTTCTGGGTGGGCGTACTCGGACCATTACTGGTCCGTAGCGGCGATGAGCCGGTGCCTGTTCCCGCCCCGAAACAGCGCGTGATCCTGGCCGCCCTGGCGCTCCGGGCGGGGCAGGTCGCCTCGTATGACGAGCTGGCCGAGATCGTCTGGGATGGCGTGCCGCCGGCCGGGGCCCGGGTGGCCATCCGCAACTACGTGAAGCGCCTGCGGCAGATCCTCGGCCCGGTCGCCGGCCGCCGGATTATCACCCGTGATCCGGGCTACGCCCTCGAGGCGGAACCCGACGAGGTGGACGCGCTCCGCTTTACCGCGCTGTGCAGCAAGGGCGGCGAGGCCATCCGCCGCGACACGCCCTCCGGCAGCGAGCCCGGAGCGTGGGAACTGCTGGGCGAGGCGATCGGCCTGTGGCGCGGGAACCCGCTCGTGGACGTGCCGTCCAACGCGCTCATCACGGCCGAGGTACCCCGGCTGGACGCCCTGCGGATGCAGGCCCAGGAATGGCGGATGGACGCCGGGCTCGCCCGGGGACTGCACGCGGAGCTGGTCGGCGAGCTGACCCAGCTTGCCCATGATCACCCCTGGCGTGAGCGCTTCCACGCCCAGCTGATGCTGGCGCTGTACCGCTGCGGCCGGCAGGCCGAGGCGCTGGCCGCCTACCAGCGCACGCGGCGCATGCTCGTGGATGAACTCGGCGTGGAACCAGGCCGGGAACTGCGCGACCTCCAGGCTGGCATCCTCGACGCCGACCCTGACCTGGCTGCGCCGGGTCCCGCGCTGGCCAGGTTCCTGGCCGCCCCGCCCGCGGTGGGGTCCGCCGCACAGAAGCGCGACGCGGGCCGTGCACCGGTCGGCCTGCCTGGCCGCGCACCCGAGGGCCGCGCACCGGCCAGCCGTGCCCGGGCTGGCCAGGCCGTCCAGGGACCGGGCCGTCCCCTGGCGCGCGGCGCCGTCACCGGCAGTGGAACCACCAGAGGAACCACCGGTAGCCCAGCCACCGGCAGCCCAGCCTCGGGCGGCCCAGCCACGGGCAGCCCAGCCACCGGCAGCGGAGCCACCGCCCGGGCGGGTCCCGGCCGCGGCCACCAGACCAGCCGGGCGGGCGCGGGCGCGGCGAAGGCCAGCCCCGCGGTGGGCGCCGGTCCGTCCCGTCCCGGACGGTCCAGAACTGCCCCCGCCAGTCAGGCCACCGTGGTGCCCCGGCAGCTGCCCGCCGGGGTGGCGCACTTCGCGGGGCGCACCGCCGAGCTGGCTGAGCTGCAGGCCTGGCAGCACGAGGCGGCCTCCGCCGACGGGGTGGCCAAGGTCCTGGTCATCGGCGGAACAGCCGGGGCGGGCAAGACCGCACTGGCGGTGCACTGGGCGCACCAGAGCGCGGCGGAGTTCCCCGACGGCCAGCTGTACGTGAACCTCCGCGGGTTTGACCCGTCCGGCACGCCGGTGGCGCCCGGGGATGCGCTGCGCTGGTTCCTGGGGGCGTACGGGGTGTCCGAGGAGCAGATTCCGGACAGCGTCGACGCCCAGTCCGCCCTGTACCGCAGTGTGCTGGCCGGCAAGCGGGTGCTGGTCATCCTGGACAATGCCCGCGACGCCGCCCAGGTGCGGCCGCTGCTGCCAGGCAGCCGATCCTGCCTCGCGCTGGTGACCAGCCGGGCGCGGCTGCCCGGGCTGGCCGCGACGGAAGGGGCCCGGCTCGTCCCGCTCGACGTGCTGACCGCCGGTGAAGCCCACGAGCTGCTGGCCAGCCGGCTGGGGGAGCGTGCCCGCGCGGAAGCGGATGCTGCCCACCAGCTGACCGAGGCGTGTTCCCGGCTGCCGCTGGCGCTGAGCATCGTCGCCGCCCGGGTGGCGGCCCGGCCTTACCTGCCGCTGGCGGACCTGGCCCGTGAGCTGGCCGACGCGCAGGGCCGGCTGGAAGCCCTGGACGCCGGGGATCCGGTGGCCAGCATCCGGGCGGTGTTCTCCTGGTCGTGCGAGCAGCTGAGCGGGCCGGCGGCGCGGATGTTCCGGCTGCTCGGGTTGCACGCGGGGCCGGACGTGACGATCGCGGCGGCCGCGAGCCTGGCCGGAGTGGACCGCGGGCAGGCGGCGGCGGCGGTCGCCGAGCTGGCCGACACCCACCTGATCGCCGAGCACGCGCCGGGCCGGTACGCGTTCCACGACCTGCTCCGCGCCTACGCGGCGTACCTGGCCCGGGCCACCGACAGTGACGCGGAGTGCCATGACGCCGTGCTCCGGGTGCTGGACCACTACCTGCACACCGCCTCGGCTGGCAGCCGGGTCCTCAACCCGGTCCGTCCGCATATCACCCTGGAACCAGCGCAGCGCGGGGTCGTCCCGGAGCTCCTCAGCTACGCCAGTGAGACGCTGGCCTGGTACGAAGCCGAGCGCCAGGTGCTGATCGCAGCGATCGCCCAGGCCAGTGACGGCGGCTTTGACCAGCACGCCTGGCAGCTGCCGTGGGCGGTGCACCTGTTCTTCGACCGCGCGGGTTACTGGCACGACCAGGTCGCCATCCAGCGCACCGCGATCAACGCCGCCAGGCGTCTGGATGACCGGGCGGCGGAGGCGCACGCGTACCGCGATCTGGCGGCCGCCGTGGGCCGTCTCGGGCAGCTCGCCGAGGCACGCGACTACTGCCGGCAGGCGCTCGATCTGCACCGGCAGGTCGGCGACCGGCTCGGCGAGGCCCGCGCGCACAACGAGATCGCGATCCTGGCCGAGCAGCAGGGCCGGCTCGCCGAAGCGCTCGGTCATGCCCAGCTGGCCCTTACCCTGTACCGCCAGGAAGGGCACGAGCAGGGCCTGGCCAAGATGCTCAACGGCGTCGGCTGGATCCACGCACAGCTGGGGGACTACGAGCAGACGCTGGCGTTCTGCGAGCAGGCGCTGGGCATGTACCGGGGTGCGGGCGACCCGCTCAACGAGGCAGCGACCTGGGACAGCATGGGGTTTGCCCTGCTGCACCTGGGCCGGCTGGACGAAGCCATCAGCTGCTTGCGCACCGCGCTGAGCATCATCCACGGACTCCGGATGGGGTACTACGAGACGACCATGCTGGTCCACCTCGGCGACGCCTACCACGCCGCCGGTGAGGCAGACCTGGCCCGGCAGACGTGGCAGGAAGCCCTGGACATCCTGGAAGGCCTGAATCATTCCGACGCCAGCCAGGTCCGGGCCAGGCTGCAGGGCGACCTGCCGCCGGGCATCGCCGCAGCTCAGGCCGAGTCTGCCCTGGGCGGCCGGCTGCGTGAAGACCACGCCGTCGGCGCCTGACATACCTGCCGGTAAACCGCGCTACCGGGACGTTACCGGCCTGGCACACACTTTAGATGTGCACCTACCCCCCCCCGGTGCACCCCCCTGCCGGGGCCGTCTACGGACGGCCCCGGCGCCGGACCTCCGGCTTCCGTTTCGGAAGCCGGGGGGTCCCCGGCCCTCCCTCCCGGCTCCCCGTTCACGGGCTCTGATCGCCGGATCCTTTCTCTCCAGGCGTCCCGGTCCGGGTGCCCGCCAGCCGCAGTGACCCGACCGGGGGAAGCCAACTCTGCCCCCGGCCGTTACGGTGCAGGAGTGAGCGTGCGCCGAAGGACGACACCGGCCGGAGAGCTGGCCCGGATGGGATTCGCTGACGCCGTCCGGGCGGAGCGGCTGCTCAGCGAGGACCTGGCCCTCGATGCCGAGGGTGCGGACGCTGACCTGCTGGCCTCGCTGGCCGCGGCGGCTGACCCTGATCTGGCCATGGTCATGCTGTCCCGGATGCCGCTCGGCGGTGACCTGCTCGCCGCGCTGCGCGCCGACGCGGGGCTGCGGAGCCGGCTCACCGCGGTCCTCGGCGCGAGCGCCGCGCTCGGTGATCACCTGGTCCGCCACCCGGAAGACTGGCAGGTACTGAGCGGCCCGGATGCGCTGCGCAGCCCGGGTACGGCCGAACTGCGGGCGGAACTGCTGATGGCGGTGGGAGCCAAGCCGGACGACCCGGAGCCGGCCGCCAACCCGGCCGGGGCGCAGGACAGGGATCCGGCCACCGCCCTGCCTGCCGCCTACCGGAGGCGGCTGCTGCACCTGGCCGCCCGGGACCTGACGGGCACCGTCACCGTGGACGAGACCGCGGCCGAGCTGGCCGACCTGGCCGCCGCGGCGCTCGAGGCGGCGCTGGCCATCGCCCGGTCCCAGCTGCCTCCTGACTCGGCCCCGGCCCGGCTGGCCGTCATCGCCATGGGCAAGTGCGGCGGGCGTGAGCTCAACTACGCCAGCGACGTAGACGTGATCTTCGTCGCCGGGCCGGCCGAGATCGCCGGGCCGGCCGAGGCCAGCGGGCCCGCACAGCCCGGGCCCGCACAGCCCGGGCCGGACACGGCGGACGCCGAGGCGGCCGCACTGCGCACCGCGACCCAGCTGGCCGCCGGCCTGGTGCGGACCTGCTCGCAAAGCACCGCCGAGGGTGCCCTGTTCCCCGTGGACCCCAACCTCCGGCCCGAAGGCCGCGACGGCCCGCTGGTCCGGACCCTGGCCAGCCACGTGGCGTACTACCAGCGCTGGGCCAAGACGTGGGAGTTCCAGGCGCTGCTGAAGGCCCGCCCGGTGGCCGGCGACCGTGAGCTGGGCCAGGCTTACATCGACGCGCTCAGCCCGATGGTCTGGCAGGCGTCCCAGCGCCCCAACTTCGTCGCGGACGTGCAGGCCATGCGGCGCCGCGTGATCGGCAACCTGGCCCCCGGCGAGGCCGCGCGCCAGCTCAAGCTCGGCCCGGGCGGGTTGCGCGACATCGAGTTCGCGGTGCAGTTGCTCCAGCTGGTACACGGGCGCACCGACGAGTCGCTCCGCGAGACGGGCACCCTGCCGGCGCTGGCCGCGCTGGCCCGCGGCGGCTACGTGGGCCGGGAGGACGCGGCCAGCATGGGCGCCGCCTACCGGTTCCTGCGCATCGTGGAGCATCTGCTGCAGCTCCGCCAGCTGCGCCGCACCCACACCCTGCCTGAGGACCCGGCCGCGCTGCGGCGGCTGGGCCGGGCGCTGCGCCGGGCCCGGACTCGCAGCGGTGCGGCGGCGCCGGCCCCGCCGTCCCGGGCCGACCCGGCCGCGGAGCTGATGGCCCAGTGGCGGCAGCACGCCCGCGAGGCGCGCCGCCTGCACGAGAAGCTGTTCTACCGGCCGCTGCTGGATGCGGTGGCGCGGCTGCCGGCCGACGCGGTACGCCTCAGCCGCGGGGAGGCCCGGGCCCGGCTGGAAGCGCTTGGCTACACCGACCCGGCCGGCGCGCTGCGCCACATCGAGGCGCTGACCTCGGGGGTGTCCCGCCGGGCCGCCATCCAGCGCACCCTGCTGCCGGTGATGCTGGAATGGTTCGCCGACGCCGCGCAGCCGGACGCCGGGCTGCTGGCCTTCCGGCAGGTCAGCGACGCGCTCGGGGACTCGCCCTGGTACCTGCGGCTGCTGCGGGACGACACCAACGTGGCGCGCCGGATGGCCCGGCTGCTGGCCTCCAGCCGGTACGCGACGGACCTGCTCATGCGCGCGCCCGAGACCGTGGCCCTGCTCGGCTCGGACGAGCAGCTCGTGCCGCGCCCCGCGGCTGCCCTGCACACTGAGGCCAGCGCGGTGGTGAGCAGGCACGCCAGTGCCGAGGAGGCCGCGCAGGTGGTCCGGGCGCTGCGCCGCCGGGAGCTGCTCCGCACCGCCGCCGCCGACCTGCTCGGGATCACCACCGTGGAGGAGACCGAAGAGGCGCTGACCGTGATCACGGCGGTCACCATCGGCGGCGCGCTGGAGGCCGCGATCAGCCAGTTCGAGCGGGACAACGGCCCGCTGCCCACCCGGCTCACCGTGGTGGGCATGGGGCGGTTCGGCGGCCGTGAGACGGGTTACGGCAGCGACGCCGACGTGATGTTCGTGCACGATCCGCTGCCCGGTGCCGGCGACCAGGTCGCGTCCCGCGCCGCGCACACGGTCGCCGAGGAGCTGCGCCGCCTCCTCGCCCAGTCTGCGCCCGACCCTCCGCTGGTGGTCGACCCCGGGCTCCGCCCCGAGGGCCGCCAGGGGCCGCTGGTGCGCACCCTCGCCTCCTACCGTGCGTACTACGAGCGGTGGTCGCTGGCCTGGGAGGCGCAGGCGCTGCTGCGCGCGGACCCGGCGGCCGGCGACCGGGAGCTGGGCGAGCGGTTCAAGGCCCTGGCCGACGAGTTCCGGTACCCGGCCGGCGGGATCAGCCCGGCGGCGGTCCTGGACATCAGGCGGCTCAAGGCGCGGATGGAGGCCGAACGGATGCCCCGCGGTACCGACCCGGCCATGCACCTGAAGCTGGGCCCGGGCGGGCTGTCGGACGTGGAGTGGGTAGTCCAGCTGCTCCAGCTCACGCACGCGTACGAGGTGACCGCACTGCGCACCACACGGACCCTGACCGCGCTGCGGGCGGCCGAGCAAGCAGGCCTGATCGGCCGGGACGACGCGGCCGCGCTGGCCGCGTCGTGGCGGCTGGCGACCCGGATCCGCAACGCGGTGGTGCTGCTGCGCGGGCGGTCCTCCGACGTCCTCCCCGCCAAGCAGGCCGAGCTCGCGGCGGTGTCCCGGATCCTCGGCTACCCCCCCGACGCCAGCCAGACCCTGGTCGAGGACTACCGGCGCACCGCGCGCCAGGCCCGCGCCGTCATGGAGCGCCTCTTCTACGGCTGACCCGCCGCTCGCGGCCTGATACCCGGGTACCAGGCCGCGGCGCTCCTCGTCCTCTGGTACCAGAAGCGGGATCGGATCACGGGCCGATGCCGGCCGGGTGCCGCCGGGCCATAGTGGGGGCGTGAACCTCGCGAGCACGGCCCGCAGACGCCGTCCGCTCTGGCGCTGGGCCGTGGATCTGGTGCTGCTCATGGCGGCCGTGGTCTCGCTGCTGACCGAGCCGATGTCGATCGCCGTGCACAGCGTCCTCGGGCTGGTCTTCGCCGGGTTCGTCGGCCCGCACCTGTGGAACCGGCGGGCCTGGATCCGCGGCACGCTGCGCCGCCTGTGGCGGCGCCGTTCACTGCCGCGGGCGCTCCGGTGGAGCCTGTCCCAGGCCAGCCTGCTGCTCGTGCTCACGGTGATCGTGACCGCATCGGGGCTGTGGGACTGGCTGGACGGGCGCACGACGATCCGCTGGCACGCGATCTCCAGCATCATCCTGCTGGCGGTGATCATCCGGCATACCTGGACCCGGCGCGGCTGGCTGCTGCGCCGCCGTGCCGCGCGTACCAGCGCGGCGAAACCTGCTGAGTAGCGATCCGGCGAACCAGCTCAGCGGCCGTTGGCGCGCAGCCGGGCCAGCGCGCTCACGGTCATCGCGCCGCGCCACTCGGCGGCGGCCACCGGGGACCAGGCCAGCCAGTTGACCGTCCAGCCGCCGTCGTCGCGCTGTGCGCCGGCCAGGTGGTCCAGGCAGGCCTCGATCACCGCCGGCTTGAACAGGCTGCGCGCCAGTGACCCGGGCCGCGGTGCGAAGTCCAGCGCGGTGTGGATCTCCCCGGGCGCCGCGGGATCCAGCGCCACCACATCCGGGCTGGTGATCAGCGGCTCGATCTGGTCGATCGTGGCGACGGCCCGGGCCCGGTCAGGCACGTTATCGAGGAAATGCGCTACGGCGCGCAGGTCATAGGGGCCGGCCGGGCCGAGTTCGGCGATCCTGGCCCACATCAGCTCGGTGGCGCGGTCCAGCCAGGAATGCCGGACCCCGCGCCCGTGCAGCGTGCCGGCCAGCAGCCCGGTGGTAATGAGCGACGCCCGGCCGTCTTCTTCCGGCACCCACCAGGGCGCGTGCGGCCATCCGGAAATATTTTCCGCAACGAAAACCGCTCCCCCCTCCCCGGGTGCGCTGGCCTCGAGCCATTCGAGGGCCCCGCCGACCAGGCCGTCGTCCCAGGCATCCGCCTCGTCCAGGGCTTCCAGGGCGAACTCGACGGCCAGCGGCTGGCTGCCCGGGCACCGGCCGTCCGGCTCGAGGGCGTGGCCGAACCCGCCGTCCGGGTTGCGGTAGGCGGCGACCGCGTCCCGGACGTACTCGGCCCGCCCGCCGGTGAAGAGCCGCTGGAACCGGCGCTGGTCCAGGATCCGGCCGCTGCCCGCCAGGAACTGCGCGGCGGCGGCGATGTCAGGTGAGGTCATGGCGCCCATCCTGACGCCTGGGACCGGTCCCGTCTTGAATGAATCGGTCACGCCGCGAACGGGCGGACCAGGGCGAAGCCGGGGAGATGGCCGGCGGGACCGGGCGGAGGGGCCGCAGCGCGTGCCAGACTCGTCCCGTGGACTGGTCAACGGGGTATCGGGAGTACGCGGCCCCGGCCGCCCTGGCTCACGCCCTGGCCTGCGTGTGGGTATCGGTGATCCCGGCCGCGGGCACCCCGCCCACCCGGGTGCTCCCGGACGCCTGCACCGATCTCATCTGGCGCGGTGGCAACGGGGTGTCCCTGGCCGGCCCGGACACCGGGCCGGTGCTGGCCCCGTCTCCGCCCGGGTCGGTGATCGCCGGGGTCCGGTTCCGCCCGGGGGCCGGCGGACCGGCCCTGGGCCTGCCGCTCAGCGCCTTGCGCGATCAGCATCTGGACCCCGCCGGCCTGCGCACCGGGCTGCCCGGTGGCCGCGGCGCCGACCTGAGTCGCCGCGTGCACGGCGGGCTCCCGCCCGGCGAGGCCGTGCACCGCCTGGTCCGCCTGGCGGGGGAGATGGTGGCCGCCGGGCCGCCGGACCCGCTCGTGACGGCGGCCGCCCGGCAGCTGGGCCGGTCCGGTGCCCGGGAGGGGACGGCGTTCCAGGGCAGCACGGGAGTCCAGATCAGCAGCGTGGCCCGGGACCTGGGCATCAGCGAGCGGCAGCTGCACCGGCGGTGCGTGGCCGCGGTCGGTTACGGCCCGGTGCTGCTGCGCCGGGTGCTCCGCTTCCGCCGCGTGGTGTCCCGCATCGACGCGGACGGGGCCCTGGACGATCTGGCCAGCCTGGCCGCGGCGGCCGGCTACGCCGACCAGGCGCACCTGACCCGGGAGAGCCGGGAGCTGGCCGGCCTGCCACCGGCCGCCCTGGCCCGGGAGCGCCGCGGCCGCATCCCTGCCGTGCCCCCGCCCCCAACCAGCGAGGAGAGCAGATGGAGCTGAAGCCAGCGGCGTCCCGGATGAGTGCCACCGGTCCGGCGGACTGGTTCACCGGGCAGGTCTGGATGGACGAGCTCGGGGCCCTGCCCTCGGCGGGTATCCGCGCGCTGCGGGTGACGTTCTCGCCCGGGGCCCGGACGGCCTGGCACGCTCACCCGGGCGGGCAGGTCCTGCACGTCATGGACGGGGCAGGCCTGGTGCAGGCGGCCGGCGGCCCGGTCCGGCAGCTGCGGCCGGGCGACACGGTGGTGGCCGCGCCGGGGGAACGCCACTGGCACGGCGCCGCACCGGACCAGCTGATGTCCCACGTCGCGATCTCGGTCAGCGATCCCGCTACCGGCCAGCAGACCATGTGGGCGGAGCAGGTCAGCGACGAGGACTACCTGGCGGGCCCGGAGCCCGCGTAAGGCTGAGCGGGGCCGGAGCCGGTGGCCCGCAGGACGGTGGTGATGCGGCCGGCGGCCTGGGCGGGGTCGCGGGCCGGGGCGATCCGGGTGGCCCAGGGCCACCAGTACCAGCAGGTGCCGTCGCCGTCCCGGCGACCAGGACGTGGTCGCTGAGGGCGGCCGCCCCCGGATCCGGGTTCTGCACGAACAGGCTGGGCGGCCGGCCGGG
>Ga0208586_1000692_pt1 | contig 11788 bp, 9 predicted proteins | sample NGESurshal072012_6_FD_184471 | JGI IMG/M metagenome (GOLD analysis project Ga0208586, IMG submission 184471) | Arctic peat soil microbial communities from Barrow, Alaska - NGEE Surface sample 53-3 shallow-072012 (SPAdes) | ecosystem: Environmental > Terrestrial > Soil > Wetlands > Peat ... | reverse complement strand
ATGAAGAAGTAGTAGCGGCCGAGCCCATCACCGGTCGGGCGCGACTGGATCGTGGTCAGGTTGACCCCCCGGACGACGAATTCGGTGAGGATCTCCGTCAGGGCGCCCGCGTGGTCATCGGCCAGGAACGCCGCCAGCGAGGTGCGGTCGGCGCCGGTCGGCGCAGGCAGGCCGCCGGGCGGCCCGACCACGACGAATCTGGTGACCGCGTTCTGCCGGTCGTGGGTGTCGTGGGCGAGCACCTCGAGCCCGTACGTGGCGGCGGCGAAGGCCCCGGCGAGCGCCGCGTCGATCTTCCCCTCGGAGACCTGGCGCGCCGCCTCCGCGTTGGACGCGGCCGGTACCCATTCGGCGTCCGGGAGGTTCGCGGCCAGCCACCGGCGGCACTGCGGCTGGGCCTGCGGGTGGCCACTGACCGTCCGGACGGCCGCCAGCCGCATTCCCGGCCTGGCCAGCAGCGCGAAGGCGATGGGAAGCTGCAGTTCGGCCTGGATCAGCAGGCCGCCGCCCGCGGTGAGATCGTCGAGGGTCGCCGTGACGACGCCTTCCACCGAGCTCTCGATCGGGACGACGGCCCGGTCGGCCGTCCCGGCCCGGACCGCGGCCAGCGCGGCCTGGATCGTCGGGCACGGCTGCGGCTCGGCGTGCTCGGCGGCGTCCAGCGCGCGGAACGCCGCCTCGGTGAAGGTGCCTTCCGGTCCCAGGTAGGCGTAACGCTCGGCCATAATCCCATGATGCTAGCGGCCACCGCCGTATCCGGATGTATTGGCGTGTATAGGAGCTGTAGCGGCCGCTCGCTATAAAGCTCTATGGCCACCTGTCAGCGAGCGCCCATCGGAGCAGCGGACGGCGGCACCGTCCCCGAGCCGGGCGGAGCGGACGGCCCGCTCCTCCTCGGGGGACAGTTCCTGCGCACCGGTCCCGCCCAGCACGACCTTGGCGTACGTGCGGGTTTCCGAGCGCCCGTTGATCGAGCTGATCACCACGCCGTCCCCGGCCGCGTTGAGCAGCGCGACGGAGAAGGAAAGCTGGCCGGACATCTCGTTCAGCGCGTCATAGCGGACGATGGCGAGGTCACGGAGCGCACGCGGGTCTACGGTGCCTGATGATCCGGCGCTGCCTTCGATCAGGGCGGCGCACTCGGTCACCGCCCGGGCGGCGTACCGTCGCGCGCTGAGGGCCAGTCCTATCCCGAGAACCGCGGCCAGCAACGCGAGCACGATGAACGTGTCCGTAGTCACGATCCGAACTATAGCGATTACAGTTCGTTAAGAAGCTCATATCAGCGGCCGCTCCGGGCGCCAGAACCTCCGGGACGGCGGCCGCCGGTCCAGCGCCGCCCGCATCCCCCGCCCCGGTCCCGTCTCCTGGCCGGTCCCGGTCCGTGCCGGTCTTGCGCATCCGCGCGATGACGACGATGAGGGCCACGGCCGCGATCCCGAAGGCGTCTTCCACGGCCCGGCTGAGCAGTCTGGGCACCGCCGGATCGGACAGCAGCGAGTGACCCCACCAGGGAATGCTCAGCCCGAAGAAGACAGCGGTGCCCGCGGCCGTCAGCACCCGGCGCGGCCGCCGCCCGTCCCCGGCGATGACGCCGATCGCGATGAGCACCATCAGGAAGTAATGAATCCACGCCACCGGTGAGATCAGGACCTCGAGCAGGGCGGTTACGGCGATGCCCGCCATCTCGCAGCGCTCCCGGGAAAGCCGCCGCGCGAGGGCGAATCCGGGTACCGCCACCGCGAGGGCGAGGAGCACCCAGAGGGCGGCCGGCGCGTGGCCGGGCAGGAAGATCCGGAGCAGCAGCCCGCGCAGTGACTGGTTCTCGGTTCCGGCGTTGTTGCCGAGCCGTCCCGACTGGAAGATCGCGCTCGTCCAGTAGGTCACCGAGTCGCGCGGCAGCAGCAGGTACGCGCCGGCCGTCCAGGCCAGCGCGGCCAGCGCAGCGGTCCGCGCGGCCCGGCGCCGGCCGCTGGCCCACAGGTAGATGATGAACACGCCGGGAACGAGCTTGATGGCGGTGGCCAGCCCGATCAGGGCGCCGCGTGGCCACCGTGGCCGGACCGCCGCGCAGTCGGCCACGAACATAGCCGCCAGCACCGCATCGACCTGGCCGAACCGCATCTCGTCCTGCATCGGGAACAGATACGCGGCGGCGCAGAAGATCGCGGCGAACGCGACCGGCCACCACCGGCCGGCCCGCCGCAGCAGCGGCCGGAAGGCGTACCAGATGATCACCGCGAGCGGCACGTAGACGAAAGCGACCCAGACCAGCTGGGCGGCGGGCCACGACAGCAGGGCCAGCGGGACCGCGAAGATCGCGGCCAGCGGCGGATAGGTGAACGGCAGCAGCTGAGGCGGCTGGGTGAGCATGCGGTAGAGCGGCTGCCCCTGCAGCACGCTCAGCCCCCCGCTCCGGTAGACGTTCAGGTCGACCAGGCGCTGATCGGGCGGATTGGTCAGGTACCCGTGCACGATGGGCTCGATGGCGGCCAGCGCCGCCGCCCAGGCCAGCACGCTGAGCACAACGACCGTCCACCGTGGCAGCCCAGCCGCCCGGGCCGTCACCCGCGCGGCCCGGGTCACCGGTCCGCGGCCGGCGGCGGGCGGTGCCCCCGTGGCCCGCGTCATCCGGTTCTTCCGTCCGCGGCCGCCTCCTGCGACGGGGGCGCGGGCGCCCCCGGACCGGGTGCACCGGCACCGCCCGGCCCGGAGGGTCCGGCCGGGCGGGCGGAGGAGGCCCGGCCGCGCCGCGTGCTCACCACGACCCCGACGATCACGAGCACGAGCACTGCAGGCGTGACCCCCGTCCTGACCACCGACTGGAGCCAGCCCAGCCCGGGTGGCATGACCACCCCGGCGACCCGGGCGGGCAGGTAGCCGAACGCGAGCGCCGAGGTGCGGGCCAGCAGCAGCCAGTCGAGGGCAGACGCGGCCACCAGCGGCAGCAGGGCCCAGGCCAGCGCGTCGTACCAGGGCAGCACGTACGGCCAGGCGAGCAGCCACGCCAGCGCGAACGCGAGGGCCGCGCGCCCGGCCATCCCCCGGGGCGCTGCGGCGGTCGTGGTCCCGGTCAGCTCATCATGGGGGCCCGGAGAATTTTCATTCCGAACGGACGTCGGTGGCGAGCCCTCCGGCGCGCCGGGCGGCAGGCCCCGGAGCAGCAGGATCGCGAGCACCACCGCGAGCACTACTGCCCCCGCCTTGACCACATCGCCGGCCGCAGCCTCGCTGAGGCCGAGATGCAGCAGGGTGCGGATGACCCGCCACGGCGACCCGATGGACACCATGCTGCTGGCCTGCACCGTCCGGCGGAAGCCGGCCGGCCCGCCCAGCGCGAGCGCCACGCCGGCGGCGACCGCGAACCCGGCGGCCAGCCCGCCCGCGACCGGGACCAGCCACGGCCACCCGCGCGCCCCCCGCTCGCCCGCGGCGCGGCGCGGCGCCAGGGCCTGTACCGCCGCGACGGCCAGCCCGGCGCCCAGCAGCACGATGGTGACCTTGACCGCGAACCCGAGCGCGATCAGGCTCCCGGCGGCCGCCGCGCGCACCGCCATCCGCACGGCGCGCCCGCGGACCGCGCCAGCCGCGCCGTCCCCGGGCCCGGGGACGGGGACGGGCATCGCACCGGATACCAGCGGGCTGAAGACGGCGACGGCGGCGACGCCGAAGAATACGGCCTGACTGTCGGCGTGCTCGCCGGATACCAGCACCTGGAGCAGCAGCGGGTTGCACGTCCACAGCAGGGCCGCGCGGATCTGGCGACGGCGGTCGCCGTGTCCCAGCCGGTGCAGCAGCAGGCCCGTTCCGCCGAAGGCCAGCAGGTTCAGCACGGACAGGATAAAGACCGTGAGCCGGGCCGACGTGCCGCCGATCAGCGACGCGAGCGCCTGGCCGCCGGTCGCGACGGTGCCGTAATCCGATGGGGTGGTGTACCAGTCCTGCACCGCGCGCGCCACCGGGTCCCCGAGGCGGGCGAGCACGTCGGGCCCGATCGCGTAGGGGTTGTGCCCGGTGACCAGCATCCGGCCGTAGGCGGCGTAGCTGAGCGGGTCCGAGGAGCCGAAGGGCGGCACCAACGTGAGCACCACCGCCGCCATCAGGCCGGCCAGCAGGAGGGGCCACGCGGGGACGGTCCACCCGCGCCGCATGGCACCCATGGTGAGCGCCAGCCCGATCGTCCCGGCGGCCAGCGCGGTACCGGCCAGCGCGACCGCCAGGTACGGGGAAAGGTGCGCGCTGAAAGCCCAGGGTGGCTGGCCTGGCCGCCCCGGATACGGCGGCTCCATCAGGGAAGTCCCCGCCACGGCCACCGTAAAGGTCAGCGCGATGCTGATTCCGGTCGCCGCCAGGCCAGCCCGCCCGGCGCGTTCCGCGGGCCCGGCGCGCCCGGCCTGTTCCAGCCGTTGCCGGAAGGGCGGCCGCAGGCTCATCGCCGCGTTGCCAGCGCCCTCGCGACGTCGGCCAGCTGTCGTGCCCGGTGAAGCTGCGACTGCAGGTCGGTCCCCGTCGCGCGGTGCGCCAGCGGGACCTCGACCTCGGTGATGCGCAGGCCCTTACGCGCCAGATCGATGGTGAGAGCCGTTTCCACGCCGAACCCCGCGGCCAGCGGGCGGGCCGCCTCGAATGCGGCCCGGGTCAGGCAGCGCTGCCCGTTGAGCGGCTGCGCCGGGGCCCAGCCGACGGCCCGGCGGATGCCCGCGCCCGACAGCCCGACCACCAGGCCGTGGCCGCCCAGCTTGACCGTGGAAGTGAAGGCAGCGATGGTCATGTCCGCCTGCCCGGCGGTGACCGGCTGGGTCAGCGGGGCCGCGAACGCAGCGCTGCTGCCGAGATCGGCGTCGAGGAACAGCAGGTGGCGCGGGCTGTCCCGGGTCTCCTGCCGGTCCAGGAGGCGGATCGCCTCGGCACCGGTTTCCATGGCCGCGGCCTTGCCCCGCGTGCGTGCGTGGCGCATAACGGTGGCTCCCGCGAGCTCGGCGGCCCGGGCGGTGCCGTCCCGTGAGCCGTCGTCGACGACGAGCACCAGGTCCACACCGGGCAGCCCGGAGGCCGCGGTGACGGTGTCCCGGATCCGGTCGGACTCGTTCTTCGCGGGGATAACGACGGCAATATCGCCGGCCGGCGTTCCATCGCCCTTCGGCAGCATGCGCTAGATCCTAGGGCATGAACGCCGGGGCCTACTGGCCGGAAGCAGCCACGGAGTCGTCCAGCACGGTGAAGACCGAGTCAAGCCCGGTTACCTGCAGGATCTTGCGGACCGCGGCCCGCGGGGCAGCGAGCTCGAGCTGGCCGCCCCGCTCACGGGCGCGCCGGAGCGAGGAGAGCAGGACGTTCATCCCGGTGGAGTCGCAGAACACCACGCCGGACATGTCAACGATCACGCGCGCGGGCCGGTCGTCGGCCAGCACGTCGACGAGCTCGCGGTGCAGCCGGGGCGCGGTGTAAAGGTCAATTTCGCCCGATGCGATCACAATGGTGTGATCACCTTGAGACCGGCTCGAGACATTGAGTTCCACGAGCGAACCTTACCGTCATCTGATCGCCGGGGCCACCAGGTCGGTACTGCTGGTACCGCTGACGGTTCAGGCGTCGGCCACGGAGCGTTCGGGCGCCGGAGCCGGATCCGCGACCGGGATCACCGGCGGCATGGCCGACTCCGCGACCGGCGCGGCCGCGAGCACTGCCCACACGGTGGTTTCGTCCTCATCCCGCAGTACCCCCCAGCGGTCGGACAGCGTTTCCACGATGCCGAGCCCGCGGCCGCCGGGGGCGGCCGGGGAAGCCTGGGTGACGCGGGGCAGCGGGCCAGCGCCCGCGTCACTGACCGCGACGCGCAGCGCATCGCGGTTGAGCGTCCATGCCACCCGGACCGTCGAGCCGGGCAACGGTGCCGCGTGCCGTATCGCGTTGCTCAGCAGCTCGCTGACGACCAGCGCGGCGTCCCCCACCACGGATTCGTAGAGACCCGCCGATACCAGGTCGGCGACCAGGCGGCGCCGGGCCACCGCGACGCTGGACGGCGCGTACGGGAGCAGGACGACTGCCGATGTACTCACCTCCGTGTGAAGCCGTTCCGCCCACGCGATCTAAACGAACCTGGTACGAGCGGAAAAATGCCCCGCGGGAGAGGCCGGGAAACCGCAGCGGTCACATTTTGTAGCCAGCACGGGGACCGGTTACCGGTGTCTGCCCCGTAGACGGAGATAAAGGTCACATAAAGTGACGATTGCTATTCGGATAGAGAGACAGGCAACCGAACGCGCCGGTCCCGGCCAGCATTTAGGCTTGCGCATATTCCGGGACCCAGAAGCGAGGCATGGCGTGGCAGAGCCGATGGTTGTCGTCGACGACCTGCACATCGTGTACCGGGTCTACGGTGCGGGCGGCAACAAGGGCACGGCCGCGACCGCCCTGATGCGGGTGATGCGCCGCCAGAACCGCCCGGGGCTCCGCGAGGTGCACGCGATCCGCGGCATCTCCTTCGTGGCCAGCCGGGGCGACGCGATCGGCATCATCGGCCGGAACGGCTCGGGCAAGTCCACCCTGCTGCGGGCGATCGCCGGGCTGCTGCCCCCGGAGCAGGGCGCCGTCTACACCACCGGCGAGGCGTCGCTTCTCGGCGTCAACGCCGCGCTACTGGACGACCTGACGGGTGAGCGGAATGTTGTGCTCGGCTGCCTGGCGATGGGGATGAGCCCGCAGGAGGTCAAGGCCCGCTACCAGGACATCGTCGAGTTCTCCGGCGTCGGCGACTTCATCGACCTGCCGATGCGCACCTATTCGAGCGGCATGGGATCACGCCTGCGCTTCGCGATCGCCTCCGCCAAGAGCCATGACGTCCTGCTCATCGACGAGGCGCTGGCCACGGGCGACGCGCCTTTCCGGACCAAGAGCCACAAGCGCATCGAGGAACTCCGCCAGGAGGCGGGCACGGTCTTCCTGGTCGCCCACAACCTCGGCGAGGTCGAAGAGACCTGCAACCGGGTGATCTGGCTGGAGCGGGGCGAGATCATCATGGACGGCGATGACGTCCCCGGCATCATCGACGCCTATCTGGAGGCGTCCGGCGGCGATCGCCGGTCGCGCCAGCCGGTTTAGCCGGCGATCCGGAGCACGAGCCGCATCACGGTCCCGCCACCGTCCCGCGACGCCGCGTGCACCTGCCCATCCTGGGCCACGGCGAGCCGGCGCACGATATAGAGGCCGATGCCGATGCCGCCGAACCGGCGGCGGTCGCCGGTTTCGCCCTGGAAGAAGCGCTCGAAGATACGCTCATGGTCACCGTCCGCGATACCGATGCCCCGGTCTTCCACGGTCACCTCGATCTGCCCGTCCCGCGCTCGCGCCCGGACCGCGACCTGGCCCCCGTCCGGTGAGTACTTGAACGCGTTCTCCAGCAGCTGGCCGACGATGATGTCGGTGGCCATCACATCCCCGTAGGCCGGCGGCAGATCGCCGGGGATGTCCGCCACCAGCGCGTGCTTGTCCGACAGGGGCTGGAACGCGACCGCCGCGGCACGCAGCAGCGCTCCCAGGTCGAAGGGGCCGTTCCGGACCGGCAGCTGGTCGGCTCCGGCCCGCGATCCGAGCAGCAGCTGCTCGACCAGCCGGCCGAGTGAACCCGCCCGCTCGGCGATTGTCTGCACCGCCGATCGCCGGTCGGCGTCGGTCAGCTGGTCCCAGCGCCGGGCCAGCGTGCTGGCGAACCCCTGCACCACGGTGATCGGGGTGCGCAGCTCGTGGCTCGTGGTGGCGAGGAAAAGGTCCTTGGCCTCCTCCAGCTCTTTGGCCGCGGTCACGTCACGGAAGTCGATGACCCGCTCGTCGCTGCCGGCCAGCGCGGTGCAGAGCACATCCAGCCACTTGCCGCCCGGCAGCCGGTGGGTGAGCTTGGCACCCGGGTCTGGCTGCGGGAACGGCGGCGGCTTGCCCATCGCGTCGTCGGCGGCCACTCCGGTGAGCTGGTGCGCGGCCGGGTTCCACTGCCGGACCAGCCCGGCGCCGTCCAGCACGGCGATCCCGTCGGCACTGCCGTCGATAACGGCCCGCTCATGCGCACGCTGCCGCAGCGCCTCCTCGAAGGCCATCGCGTTGGTCAGCGCCACCCCGGCGTGCCCGGCCAGCAGCTCCAGCAGCTCCAGCTCAACGTGGCTGAGGTTACGCCGGCTGTAGAGGGCGTACAGCGCCCCGTAAGGCCGCTCGCCCACATGCGACAAGCTGAGCGCGATGGTGTGCAGCCCCGGCAGGGCGGACCAGATCAGGTCGTCGAACCCGCCGGTGTCGCCGGTGGTCATCATGACCGTCTTACCTGACCGCATCAGGTCACCGACCAGGCTGGTGGACAGCGCCGCGGTGCGCCCGCGCAGCCGGGCCGGCAGCCCCGAGGAGCTGACCAGCCGGAGCATGCCGTCCTCGATGAGGACGAAGCCGCCGGCGTCGGCACCGGTCAGCTCGCGCAGGCTCGCCGCGATGCGGTCCAGGACCGATTCGAGGTCCCGCTGCGCGTTCATGTCGGCCACGACGTCGCCGAGCCTCCGCACGACCCGGGCCCGCTCGGCCATGTAGTGCCGGGCCACGTCGTCTTCACCGGCCTGATGGCAGACGTTGACCCAGCCGGTCACCTCGCCGCCGGTACCGATGAGGGCACTGGTGTCGATCCGGACGTCCAGCATGCTGCGGTCCTTGCCGATCCGGCGGGTCGCGAACGAGATCTGGCCCCCACCGCGCACCCGCTCCAGCACGGCGTTGTGCTCGGCCTTGAGCTCCTCGGGGATGATCGGCGGCTCCAGGCCGACCACCTCGGGCGCCGTCCAGCCGAACATTCGCTCCGCGGCCGGGTTCCACAACAGCACGGTCCGGTCGGTGCCGAAGGCGACGATCGCGTCGGCGGCGCACTCGATGACCGCGCGCGCCGTGGCGCCGACCCGGTTCATCGTCTCCGCTGGCTCTGTCACCCCCCTCATGGTGCCACCTGATCACCACTGCGGGTCACTAAAAGCTCAGGTGAGCAGGACCCCCGGGTTGAGCAGCCCAGCCGGGTCCAGTCCCGTCTTGATGGCGCGCATGGCCGCTATCTCCTGTGCTGAGCGGTTCAGCCGTAGGGAGGGGACCTTGGCCCGCCCGATGCCGTGTTCCGCCGAGATCGAGCCACCGTGCGCCGCCGCCAGCGCCAGCACGGCCTCGTCCACGGCCTGATCCGCCGGATCCGGGCCGAGCACGTTGACGTGCAGGTTGCCGACCCCGATATGCCCGAACACGATCACGAGCGGCGCGGCCCCGGAGGGCGCACCGGCGGCCCGGATGACGTCCCCGAGATCGCCGCGCAGCGCCGCCAGCCGGGTCAGCGGCACCGCGATATCCAGCTTGTGCGGGACGCCGGCGGCGCTGATCGCCTCCGTGTGCCGTTCGCGGTAGGCCCAGAGGGCGGCGCTCCCGGGGAGATCCATCGCGACCGCCGCGTCGCCGAGGAGCGGCAGGCCGGCGAGCCGTTCGGCCTGGCCGGCCGGTCCCGCCACCTCGGCCAGCAGGTAGGCGGGATACGCGCGGGGCAGCGGTGCGGGCAGCCCGGTGTGCTCGCGCACCAGCGTGAGGCCGGCGGCCTCGAAGTATTCCGCCGCCCGGACACCGGGGGCACGCGCGCGTATCTCGGCGAGCAGCGTGAGTGCGGTCTCGATGCCATCCACGCCGGCCAGCACGGTGACGGCGTGCGGCTCCGCGGGCCACAGCCGGAGCCGCGCGGCCGTGACCACCCCGAGCGTTCCCTCGCTGCCGGCCAGCAGCTGCGCCAGGTCATAGCCGGTGTTGTCGGCCTGGACGCCGCCCAGGCGGGAGACGACGCTGCCGTCAGCGAGGACGGCTTCCACGCCGAGCAGCTGGGCCCGCGTCCCGCCGTAGCGGATCGTATGCAGGCCGCCCGCGTTGGTGGCGATAGTCCCGCCGACCGTGGCGGAGTCCCGGGAGGCAAGGCTGATCCCGTATTCGAGGCCCGCCGCGCGGGCGTGCGCCTGCAGCTCGGCGATGGTGACCCCCGCGCCCGCGCTGACCTGCGCGGCCAGGGTGTCCACCGGATCGAGCCGGCGGAGCCGGCGGGTGGACAGCAGCACGCCGCCGCGGGCGGGCACGGACCCGCCGACCAGGCCGGTGTTACCGCCCTGGGGCACGATCGGGACCCGGTGCCGGGCACAGACCCGCACGACGCTGGCCACCTGGGCGGTTGTTCCTGGCCGGGCCACGCAGACCGCGTCGCCGCGGTACCGGCGCGTCCAGTCCGTGGTGTAACCGGCCGTCAGGTCCGGATCGGTGAGCACGTGTTCCGGCCCGACCGCGGCGGCAAGGTCCTCTGCCAGGCTGTTCATGGCAGTCAGCCTAAGGCCAGGCGCTAAAGTGCTTGCTTGCCAAAACAAACTAAGTGCCGGCCGGCCAACGGCAGGAATGACTAGCGCGATACCGGGCATACGTAGCGGTAACAAGGCACGGTTGCCCCGCGGAGCTCCCCGCACCGGCGGTGCGGTTCCCCGCAAGGACGCGGACATTGGACCAGGCAGAGTCGTACCCCCCTCCCGGTCGGCCGGAACGGCGGCGCGGGCGGGCCGCGCCGGGCCGGGATCGTCTGGAGCACCCGGTCGTCGTGGGCTATGACGGCTCGGCGTCCAGCCGGAACGCGCTCGCCTACGCGGCGGGCGTGGCCGGGCGCCTCGGCCGGTCCCTGCTCGTGGTGCACGTGTCGTCGGCCGGCATGTACTGCGAGCCGCTGACCGGCCAGGTGATCGGGCTGCCCGAGTACACCGGTGATCTGGAGAAGTGGCTGCGGACGGAGCTTGACCAGGTGACCGGCCCGGCTGGCCTCGACGTGCACGTGCTCACCCGCCGGGGCAGCCCGGCCCGGGAACTCGCCGCCGCCGCTGCCGAGCAGGACGCGGACGCTCTTGTCATCGGCGCACCGTCGCGGACCTGGCGCCATCTGGCCGGCTCTGTTCCCGGCTGGCTCGTCCGCCACGCCCGCTGCCCCGTCATCGTCGTGCCCTGATTAAGGTGACGGTGTTCGTCAGCGTCGCTGCGGGCCACAACTGGGGCAGTTGCCCGACGTCGTTCGTCCCGCACCGATAGCTCTCGGGCGGCTCCCGGCCGCCGGGCGACCCCGGCCGGTCAGCGGAAGTCACGGCTGGGCGGGGCGGCGACCCGTAGCCGCCGCAGCCGGGTGGCGACCAGGTTGGTGGCGCCCTCGGTGCGCTCGACCCGGCCGGAAACGAGCAGGGCGCCCGACTCCGCGCCCACCCGGCGGTGGCGGTCCCACACCTGCGGAGGGCAGATGACGTTCGCCATTCCGGTCTCGTCCTCCAGGCTGAGGAACACCACACCGCCGGCCGTGGGCGGGCGCTGCCGGTGGGTGACCAGGCCGCCTACCACGATGGCGCTGCCCGCGGGGGCGGTCGCCAGCGCGGCCACGGCCGCGACGCCCTGTTCCTCCAGCGCCGGCCGGATATGCCGGAGCGGATGGGTGCCGAAGACGCCCGTGGCCCAGAGATCGGCGACGGTTTCTTCCGCCGGGGTCATGACGGGCAGCAGCGGAGCGATCAGCCCGGGCGTAGTGCCGGGAAGCTGAGCCGGCCGGATAGCCGCCGCGGCGCCCGCCGCCCACATCGCCTCCCGCCTGCCCATGCCGAAGCAGCCGAACGCGCCCGCGGCCGCGAGGGCCTCCAGGGCTGCCGCCGGGAGCCGGGTGCGGCGGGCGAAATCCTCCAGGTCCCGGTAGGGGCGGCCCGCGGCGACCGCCGCGGCGGTGCCG
>Ga0208586_1000691_pt1 | contig 11792 bp, 12 predicted proteins | sample NGESurshal072012_6_FD_184471 | JGI IMG/M metagenome (GOLD analysis project Ga0208586, IMG submission 184471) | Arctic peat soil microbial communities from Barrow, Alaska - NGEE Surface sample 53-3 shallow-072012 (SPAdes) | ecosystem: Environmental > Terrestrial > Soil > Wetlands > Peat ... | reverse complement strand
CGGCACCATCCAGCACGATGAACGGATCCGAGCCGCCCAGCTCCAGCACAACCTTCTTCAGGTTCTGCCCGGCCACAGCGGCCACGGCCGACCCGGCCCGCTCGCTGCCGGTCACCGACACCCCGGCGATGCGGGGATCCGCGACCATGCCGGCGACCTGCTCGTTGCTGGCGAAGATGTTGATATAGGCGTCTTCTGGCAGGCCGGCCTCGCGGAACAACTGCTCCATAGCCAGGGCTGACTCCGGGCATTGCGGCGCATGCTTGAGCACGATGGTGTTGCCGATCATCAGGTTCGGCGCGGCGAACCGGGCGACCTGGTAATACGGGTAGTTCCACGGCATGATGCCCAGCAGCGCGCCGATCGGGGTCTTGCGCACCCACGCCGTGCCGGGCAGCTGAGAGGGCAGCGGCTGGTCCTGGAGGAGCTTCGCCCCGTTGTCGGCGTAGTACTCGTAGATGGCCGCAACGAACTGCAGTTCCCCCTTCGCGGCCTTAGTGACCTTACCCATCTCCCGGGTGATGATCGCGGCCAGTTCGGTGGAGCGGTCGCGATACAGCTCGCAGACCCGGCGCAGGATCCCGGCGCGCTCTTCCACCGGAGTCCGCCGCCACGAGATGTAGCCCCGTTCGGCTCTCCGCAGCACCTCACTGACTTCTGCGTCAGTCGCCGTCGGGTACTCACTTTCGACCTTCCCGGTGGCCGGGTCCACTACCTGGTACATCATCGAGCCGCCTCCATACAACATCGGGTCTGTGTCCATTACACGCCCGGACCGTGCAACGGGATCACGGGGGCTCCCCTGGGAGGCGACTCCTGAAATCTGGCCACGACGGTAGGTTGTTGCGTCACATGATCAAGTTCAGCCGCCACTTACGGGAGCGTGACGACGTGGCAGACAGCGACACGACGCCGAGCCAGCTCATGCCGGACATGGCGCCGGATGTGCCTGGCTCGGGCATTACCGGCTCGACCGTTGACCTCGCGACCGACGAGCCGCACTCGGTGCTGGACCGGATCCTGGGCTGGGTGCCGCGCCTGCTGTCCAGCAAGCCGCACGTGATCCTGCTGATCGGGCTGGGCGTCTACCTGATCGTGCTGCCCCTGGTGGGGGTCAACGTGAGCGCGAAGTCCGAGCTCATCGGGGGCAACTACACGAACGTCACCAGCGACATCGGGGCCTGCATCGCCGCCGGCGGCACGCTGCACCTGATCAGCCAGAGCCGGAAGCGCAACAGGGTCGAGCAGGAACGGCTCCGGCTGGCCCAGGAGACACACCGGCTGCTGCACTACGTGTACCACGACGCGGCCCTGCAACTCGGCCACGTGGCCACGGGCGAAGGCCCGGCCACGCCCTGCTCCGCGGCCAGGCCGCCGTTCCCCGGCACCGGGGAGACGCCGGAGCCTCAGTAGCGCCCCGTCAGTATCGCTCGGTCAGGCCGGCGCGGTTGGCCGGCGGCTCGTACGGGTCGGGCCAGAAGTCGGTGATCCGGGTGATCAGGCCATCCGCGCCCAGCTCGAAGAAGCACACCCCCGACTGGGTCCCGTCTGCGTCCGAGAAGCGGATCAGGGACGCCGCATCCCGTTCGCCGCCCGTGATCCGGTCGACCTCGATGTGCCAGTCACCGGGGAAACCGTCGGCGTTGAACCGCAGATACGCGGCCCGGCCGCGGACCCGCTCCCGGGTCTGCGGCGCCTCGTACAGCATGTCCCCGGCGACGAGCGAGCCGAATGTCTCCCAGTCCCTGGCGTCGGCGGCGGCCCAGTAGGCGGCCACCACCTCCTTGGCGCTCATGACAGTCACGTTAGCGGGCAGGTCCGACACTCTGCTTTGCTGGAGGGGAGGAGGTTGGCTCGTGACAACGGCATTCGTACTGGGCGGCGGCGGCGTCCTGGGCGCCCACGAGGTGGGCATGCTCCGGGCGCTGGCGGAAGCCGAGGTGCGCCCGGACATCGTGGTGGGCACGTCGGTGGGCGCCATCAACGGCGCGTTCGTCGCGGCGGACCCGGCGGGCGCCCCGGAACGGCTCGCGGAGCTCTGGCAGGGCGCACACCTGCAGCGCGCCTTCAGCGGGACCCTGCTGAGCCGCGGGGCCCGGCTGGCCCGGTCAGGCACGCACCTGCACTCGATCGAACCGCTGCGCCAGATGCTCGAGGACGGGCTGCCCGCGACGGACTTCGCCGACCTCAAACTGCCTTTCCAATGCGTCGCGGCCAGCATCGAGCGGGCCAGCGCGCGGTGGTTCAGCAGCGGGCCGCTCGTTCCCGCCGTGCTGGCCTCGTGCGCGGTGCCGGGCCTGCTGCCGCCGGTGGAGATCGGCAGCGAGCACTACTTCGACGGCGGCCTGGTCCATTCCATCCCCATCGGCCGCGCCATCGAGCTGGGGGCCGGGACGGTCTACGTGCTGCAGGTCGGGCGGATCGAGCGCCCGCTGACCCCGCCGGCCCGGCTGTGGGAGGTCGGACTCGTGGCGTTCGAGATCGCCCGCCGGCATGACTTCCACGAGGAGATGTCGGCGCTGCCGGACGACGTCACCGTGCACGTGCTGCCGACCGGGGGCACCCAGCGGCCGCCGGACCTGGCCCAGCTCCGTTATCGCAAGAAGAGTGACGTCAATGCGAACATAGAACGGGCCTACACCGCGTCCGCGGCGTACCTCGCGGCACGGGCCTGAGACGAAGGGACCAACGATGATCCCGCCCCGGCCGATCCGCCGCCTGGTCCTGGCGCCCCTGGTTGTCGTCATCGCGGTCGCGCTCGTCGTGCTCTTCCCCGTGCTGGCCGTGGTGGCCGCGGTCTTCGGGCTGGTGGGGCGGCTCGCACGGATCTCCAAACGCGGGCCCTTGCGGAGTCTGCGGCTGCTGTGGCTGCTGACCGTCTGGCTCGCCGCCGAGACCGCGGCCCTGTTCGTGTCGCTCGGCCTCTGGGTCGCCAGCGGGTTCGGCGGCCGGCTGCGGACCGAGCCTTACCAGGCCCGCAACTACGCGACCATGCGCTGGTTCCTGAACCAGGTGTACCGCTCCGCCATCCACACGTTCGGCCTGCGGGTCGAGATCGAGGAGCCGGCTTTCACACCGGAGGAGCGCCTGGCGCGCCTGGCCCGGCCGGTGATCGTGCTCAGCCGGCACGCCGGGCCGGGCGATTCGGTCCTGCTCGTGCACCATCTGCTCAGCATGTACGGCCGGCGCCCGCGCGTGGTCATGAAGGCGTCGCTGCAGCTCGATCCCATCCTGGACGTGGTGGCGCACCGCGTGCCCAACGTGTTCATCGGCCGCGGTGACCGGGGGCGGCACCTCTACACCGAGGAGATCGAGCGGCTGGCTCGCGGCCTGGACGCCAACGGGGCGCTGGTGATCTTCCCCGAGGGCGGCAACTGGACCCCGGGGCGCTGGCGGCGCGGTATCCAGCGGCTGGAGCGACACGGCCGGCGGGACCTGGCGGCCCGGGCGCGGGAGATGCCGAACCTGCTGCCGCCGCAGCCGGGCGGGGTGCTGGCCGCCATCGGCGCGTGCCCCGACGCGGACGTCATCTTCGTCGCGCACGCCGGCCTGGACGGGCTGGTCAGCATGGGCGACGTGTGGCGCGACATGCCGATCGGGCAAACCGTGGTGGCTCAGTGGTGGCGCGTCCCGTTCGATCAGGTGCCACGGTCGGCGCAGCACGAGGCCCAGGTCAGATGGCTGTACGACTGGTGGCAGCTGATCGACGCCTGGATCACCGGGCACCGCCCGGCCACCGCGCCGGGCCCCACCGAGCCGGGCCCCACCGAGCCGGGCGCCCCGGCCGCGGCCGCCTCGTCCTGAGACCGGCGGCCCGGCTGCGGGCGGGCGGTCAGGCCGCGGCGTGCAGGTCACCGGAGGCGGCCACCGCGCGCAGCAGCGCGTCGGCCCGGTCGGCCACCGGGTTCTGCCCCCGCCGGCCGGCCAGTTCGGCCAGCGCGAACAGGTCGGCGGCCCGGGCCAGCTCGAGCAGCCGCTTCCGGCGCGCGGCCCGCGTGAGCCGGCCCAGCCCGTCGAGATGGCCCGCGACCGACAGGTAGCCGTCCAGGACTCCCCCGGTGAAGCCGGGATCCCGCTCGAAGCGGAGCAGGTTGCCCAGGTCCGTCATCGGCGTCCCCGCGTGGGCGAACTCCCAGTCCAGCAGCCCGGTCAGCTCCCCGGCGGCCGGGTCGACGAGCAGGTTCTTGGGGTTGAAGTCGCTGTGCACCAGGCAGGCGCGGTCTATCTCGTCCAGCAGCCCCTGCGCGTGGCCGGCGACGGCCCGGAGTCCCTCGTACAGATCGTCCGGCCAGTCGGCGATGGCCGAGACCGACCGCTGGCGCCGGACCCACGCCGGCAGGTCCGTTCCGTCGGCCCAGGGCTCGATCCGCAGCCCGGCGTCCACGAACTCCCCGCGCCGCGGCATCGGCATCTGAACCAGGCGGCCGAGCACCAGCCCCAGCTCACGGGCCACCGCGGCGCGCTGGCGGTCGCCGAGGCCGGGCAGGCTGATATCGAGCCGCTCCCCCGGCACAAACGAGGTGATCAGCACACCCGGGGTACCCACCGCGGCGTCGGGCCGGCGGACCTCCAGCACCCGCGGCACCGGCAGCAGCCCGCGGACCAGGTGCAGGACCGCCGCGTCGATCTCGGCCGCGCGTTCCCGGCGCGCCCCGCGCCCGGCGTAGATCCTGACGACGATCCGGTGCCCCTCCGACTCGGCCAGGAACGTCTCTCCGCTGAACCCGCCCGTGAGCGGCGTGAGCCCGTGACCTTCCATCCGCGGCGTCACCCGGGCCAATGCCGGGGCCGCTGCAGCGGCGGGGTGAGACGCGTGGCGGCGTCGCCGCGGGCCGCGTCCAGCTGGGCCTGGGTAAGGAACAGGGCCCCGGTGAGGTCGGTGCCGTACAGGCCGGCGCCTCGCAGGTCCGCACCGGTGACGTCGGCACCGCGCAGGTCCGCGCCAGTGAGATCGGCGCCGGTCAGGTAGGCGCCGCGCAGGCTGGCCCGGCGCAGGTCCCGGCGCCGGAGGTCCCGGCCGATCAGGTCGGCACCCGCCAGGTTCCGTTCGGGAAAAACATCACCCCGCACCAGCTCACTGGCCCGCCGCAACAGCGGAGTGACGTGCTCGCGCAGGCTGCCCACGTCCAGCTGCGCCAGCTCACCGGGAGTGCCCTCGGTCAGGCGGTGTATCTCGCGGGACGCGGCGGTCAGGTCGCCGTGCACCGGCCCGGCCGCCGCCAGCTTCAGCGCTCCCGTCAGGTACCAGAGCAGTTCGTGCAGCGGCCGCATGACCGCGAAGGAGGCGAACATGCTCGCGGCCACGTCCGGCGCCTGCTGCCAGTCAGTGCCGCCAAACGTGCCCTGGGTGACGTGCTGCCCGGCGCCGAAGCAGTCGTAGGCGGCGCAGCCGGGGAAACCCCCCGCGCGCAGTCCCCCGTGGATGGAGCAGCGGAAGCCGACGTCCAGGTGCGGGCACGGCTGCCCGGGCGCCTTGTCGATGGCGAAGTCGGCCGAGGCGGAGAATCCGGGCGCGACGCAGCACAGCGCGGCGCAGCTCGCGCAGTCAGCCCGCAGGCTGAGGCTCAATCCATAACCCGGGCCGTCAGCGCGGCGGGAGCGGCCAGCGTCGAGGCCAGCGGCCCGGTCAGGCCGTGGCGGGTGGCGAGCCACCCCGGATCAAGGTAGGTCATCCACACCAGCCCCCCGTCGTCTTCCCAGACCAGGATCTTCAGCGGCAGGTCGAGGGCGGCCAGCGGAGCCGCGGCCATGACCGGCGTGCCCGCCGACGGGTTGCCGAATATCACCAGCTTGGTCGCGCGCAGCGACATACCGGCCTGCTCGGCCTCGGCGCTCTGATCGATCACCCCGAACAGCGTGGCCCCGGCCGCACCGATCAACGTGGCCAGCCGCTCGACGGTGTCTGTTACCGATAGCTGGCTGCGCGTGCTGACGATCCCGTCGACCGGATGAGTTCCGGCGGGCGCTTCGGTCATGTTTCCTCTCCGGCGTTATCCGGCCGCAGGACCAGGCGGCCGACGGTGTGGTCGGGCAGGCGGGGAAGCTCACCGCGTTCGATGAGCGTATGGGCGAGGGCGGCGCCGGAGAAGCTGAGGACACGCCCGACGCTGACCTCCAGCGGGCTATGAGCGTACCTGTGGTTGATCCACGCGGCGGCCGCGGCCAGTTCACCGGCGGTCATCGCGCTCATGATGAAGCCGAGCAGCTGGAGCTCACGAGTATAAAACTGCCATTGATCCAGGTCGATCCGGCGGTCCTTGCCCGCGATCAGCAGGATGCGCCCGCGCGGGTTCACGAACTTGGGCACGTCGGCCAGGCTCATGTGGCCGGTGGTGTCCGCCAGGACGTCGATGCCGTCCGGGGCCAGGCCGCTCGCGGCGGCGGCCGCCTGGCTGAGGTCGTCGACCACGACCATCTGGCCGGCGCCGAGCTCGTACAGCCGCTGCTCCGCCAGGGCGTGGCGGCCCGGCGCCCCGCGCCCGCGGACCACAGCGATGACCCGCGCGCCGGTCGCGGCGGCCACCTGGATCAGGCACATGCCGACCGCGCCGTTGGCCCCGGTGACCGCGACGGTCTCCCCCGGGCGCAGCCGGGCGCGCCGGATCAGGACACCGTACGCGGTGGTGCCCGGATGTACGGCCGCGATGAACGGCACCGGGTCGGCGCCCGCCGGGAGCCGGTACAGCCGGCCCTGGGCGACCGGCACCAGCTCGGCGGTCGCTCCGGGGCGCCCGCCGTAACCCGCCGAGTTCGTCCAGACCCGGTCGCCGGGACGATACTCGGTCACATCGGCGCCGATCGCGGCCACGGTCCCGGCCACGTCACGCCCGACCGCGAGCGGGAAGGTCACCGGCGTGCGCCAGGCCCCGGAGCGGAGATACGTGTCGACCGCGTTCACGGCGACCGCCTCGGCCCGGACGAGTACCTCACCGGGCCCCGGTTCGGGATCGGGGAGGTCCCGGTAACGGATGTGCCCCGGGCCGCCGAAGCTCTCGATGTAGGCCGCCTTCACGGCTCTATCGATACCTTACGAAGGTGACTTCTGCAGATCAGCCCAGGACCGCGCCGCCTGCGCCGCCCGCCGTGCCCGTGCCGCCCGTGCCGCCCGCACCGCCGACACAGCCCGCGCCGCCGGCCCGCGACGAGGATGTGGCCGCGTTCTGGCAGGCGCTGGGGCTTCCCGGGCTCGCCGACGTGCACGTGCACTTCCTGCCGCCGCGGATGCTCCGCCGGGTGTGGGCGTACTTCGACGAGGCCGGCCCGCTGGTCGGGGTCACCTGGCCGATCCGCTACCGGTGGGCGGACGAGGAGCGGACGGCTCACCTGGCGTCCATGGGCGTGCGGATGTTCAGCGCGCTGGCCTACGCGCATCGTCCGGAGATGGCCGCGGATCTGAACGACTGGACGCTCGCGTTCGCCAGGAAGACGCCCGGCTGCGTGCCGTCGGCCACGTTCTACCCGGAGCCGGGCGTGCTCGATTACGTCCGGCGGGCCATCGATGACGGGGCGGCCATCTTCAAGATTCACCTCCAGGTCGGCGGGTTCCCGCCCGGCGATCCGCAGCTTGACGGGGTGTGGGGCCTGCTCGCGGACGCGGGCATCCCGGTGGTGATCCACGCGGGCCACGCCCCGGTGGCGGCCGCGTACACCGGGCCGGATGCGTTCGCGCCGCTGCTGGCCCGTCATCCGCGGCTGACCGCGATCATCGCGCACATGGGCGCCCCGGATTACGAGGATTTCGTCCGGCTGGCGGAGGGCCACGAGCGGGTCGCGCTGGATACCACGATGGCGTTCACCAGCTTCTTCGACGAGCTGGCCCCCTTCCCGCGCGATCTGCTCCCCCGCGTGCGCGACCTCGGCCTGGCCGGCAAGGTCCTGCTCGGCACCGACTTCCCGAACATCCCCTATCCCTACGCCGAGCAGATCGCCGCGCTGGGCCGGCTGGAGCTGGGCCCGGACTGGCTGCGCGCCGTCTGCTGGGGCAACCCGGTCCGCCTGCTCGGCGAGAGTCATCTGGCCCCGGCGAACGGCCCTTCTTAGCGCCCGCCCGGCTTGACTTTGTGCTGCAAAGCGACGTAGCTTTGCAGCACAAAGCAAAGGCTGCGTGGAACCGGGAGCCGATATGAACGACAGCGCGGGCACGGGCGAAGGAACGAAGATGGACGTGCAGGAAGCAGCGTCCATCATGCAGGAGGCGCGCGACCGGGCGGGGCGCGAGTTCCGGCTCAGCCACCGGGCCAGCTTCATCGTCTGGGGGCTGGCCTTGCTCCTCGGTTACGGCACGATGTGGCTGACGGTCCGGGGACAGCGGCCGTTTCACGGGCCGTCGCCGGCGGCGTTTGCGGCCGTGACCCTGCTGGCCACCGGGTCAGCCTTCGCGGCCATCACCCAGGCCCGGGCCGAGAGCGGCGTCGGCGGCGCATCGGCGCTGCGGCGGCGTATCCACTCCCTATCGCTCGTCGTCGGGCTCGGCGGGATGTTCGCCCTGGAAGGAGCCCTGTCCCGGGCCGGTGCCAGCCGGGCCGTGATCGGCGTATTCGAGGCCGCGGCGCCGATTCTGGTGGCCGGCCTGTTCTACCTCGCCAGCAGCGCGCTCTGGCTCGATTGGCCCGTGTCCGGCCTGGGCATCTGGCTCGTCGCCGTGGCGGCTGCCGCCGCTTACGCCGGCCCGGTGGGGGTCTGGGCGGTGGGCGCGCTGGCCGGCGGCCTGGCGTTCTTGCTGATGGCGGCCGTGGAACCCTGGCTGCGCCGCGCATGAGTGACGATGAACTGGACCCGGTCATCCACGCGCCTGCCCGGCTGCGCATCGTGGTGACGCTGGCGGCGCTGGGCGACGGCGACAACCTGTCCTTCACCCGGCTGCAGGAGCTGATCGGGCTTACGCCGGGCAACCTGATCACCCACCTGCGCAAGCTCGAGGACGCCGGGTACGTGACGACGAATAAGAACGGCAGTGGCGTCACCGCGCGCACCTCGGTCGCGATCACCCATAGCGGGCAGGCCGCGCTGGAGCACTACACAGCGGTGCTGCGGCGGCTGCTCGACTCCGCCCAGCCGCAGTGACCTGCCGTTCTTAGCCCGAGAAGAACTCGTCCTGCATCGGTCCTCAGATCAGACAGGGTATACAGCGGTCCGGTGTGTTAGCTGGGGTATACAGCGGGTCCGGTGGTGTAGCGGCGCCCGGCGGGGGTCGTCCACGTGTGATAACCGGGCAGGTCCTGGCGCAGGCTCCAGCCGGGGGCTTGCTTGGCGTAGTGGTGGTGACGGCAGCGGGCGCCGGCGTTGCACGCGCAGGTGGGGCCGCCGGCTTCCCAGGGAATCGCGTGCTCGAAGTCGCAGCGGCGGGCGTTGCGCCGGCACGGCGGCCACGTACATTCCCCATCCCGGATATGGATCAGGTGCCGGAGCTTGTCGCCGGGATCGTGGGCGCTGGTCTGGTGCCGGTGGTCGCAGTCGGTGACCGCCAGCGGTTCCAGGTCGGCGCTCAGGTCCGGGCCGCCGGGCACGGGCCGGAACCGCCAGTTCCCGTACCCGCCGTCCTGGCCGGTCCTGCCGTTCTGGCCCGGTGGTCCGGTGGATGTGCCCGGTGGGCCCGGCGGCCCGGGCGGCCCAGTCCCAGGGTGAGCGCAGCCGTGAGCGGTGGGCTGCCCGGGGTGAGCGCAGCCGTGAGCGGTGGGCTGCCCGGCGGGATCGGTTACGGTCACGCACCAGGAGGTGGCCGGGTGAGCAGCCGCGTGGGCGGCCATGGCCCGGGCCAGGTCGGGGTCGATCGGCCCGAACCCGGCCGCTTCCCCGGGATGGTCGGCCAGCCCCAGCAGGGTGGCCAGCGGGATGGTCAGGTTGATCTGCGCCGCCGTCGCGGCGCCGTCCTGACTGTCGTCGGCGTTGTTGGCGTTGCCGGCGTTGTTGGCGTTGCCGGCGGCCGCGTTCTGCTGGGCGGCGCGGGTAGCGGCGGCGGTGTCCTGCCCGAGCAGGGCATCGAGGTAGGCGCGGACCCGCAGCTGATCCATGGTGCCGGGGACCCCGGCGGCCTTCAGGTCCGCGGTCCGCTCACGGATCTGCTGGTCGGCGGCCAGCGCTTGATCCGGCGGCAGCCCGAACCCGCACAACGCCGCCGTCCCGGCGTCCTCGCGCCACAGCTCGACGCGGGCGTCTTTCTGCGCCTGCTCGCGGCGTTTCCGCGCGGCGGCGGGGTCGGCTTGACCGACCGCGCGGCCGGCCTTGGCGCGGATCTGGCTGGGCGTCTTCCCCTCGACGCCGGCCCCGAAGATGGCGGCCTCGGCGGCGGCCGCGGCCGCGTCATCCAGAACCCGGGTGGCTTCGGCGATGATCTGCGCTTTGTAGACGTCGATGACGCCTTCGTGCAGGGCGCGGGCGGTCAGCGGCAGCCGGGTGGCCAGGTCACCGGCCAGGGCCAGCATCCGTTCGGCTGTCCACCGCGAGGCGCCCATGGCGACCGCAAGCTCGTCGGCGCAGAACTTCCCCCACCCCACCGGAATCCCGCCCCGCCCGGCACCGCCGGAGCCGTCACCGGCCGCCGGGTCTTCACCACCGCTAGGCGCATCCCCGGGAGGCACCGATGGCCCCGGCGGGGGGCCGTCGGCCGTGCCGGGATCACCGCTCGGCACGGCCGGGCGACGGCGGATCAGCTCCACCACCGCCGACAGCCGTCCCGCGGCCGCCCAGGCCTCGGTTTTCCGCCAGGCTCCCAGGGCGCCGATCAGCTCATCATCGGTCAGGCGCGCGTACGTCCGGCCGACGCCCACGCCCCCGGAGGCGGCGGCGTCGGCGAACCCGGCCAGCGCCGGATCCGGCAGCGCGGTATCCAGTACATCCCCGGACGCAAAGCCGCTCCCGCTACCGCGCGAAGGGCTGGGCGCGGCCGCGCCGCGCGGCAAGGAGCCAGCATCCAGGCACTCCGGGACCACCGGTCCCGTAGTGCCCTGAGCGAGTGACGGAACGCGGCCATGCGGGTCACCTGCGGGCCCGGTTCCGCCGCCAGCCCCGGACCATTCAGCCGGATCCACGGCAAACGGCCAGTCCACCTCATCCGGTTCCAGCCCGGTCGGCGAAGTGACCAGGTCATACCCGGACTCAAGATCAGCCATAAACGCCGCCATTGCTGCGTCCTGATCCCAGTCATCCGCGTCCAGGTCCCCGGGAGTTACGGCGAACACGCGCGGGTGTCCGCTCTCCTCACTCGGCCCGCGACCGCGGGATGACTGGTCCGGCATGATCCGCCTTCGTTCGTTAATATCTTTACAGAGCATCTTATCGAACAAAATATCGAATAGCAAGCTTTCGGACGAAAGACGGGCCAGCGTCACCGACGGAGCGAGCGCCCAGCACGCGGAGCGGGCGCCCAGCACCCGGAGCGGGCGCCGACACCCGAACCTGTGGGGAGGCCTGAGAATTGGTGAAGAACGGCTCATGGTTTGCACACATGGGACACAGCGGGTTCCCATGGCGGGTGCCTACGGTGAGGTGCATGCGACGGCGAAACCCCGCGGGCCGGCCGGTAGCGGCCGCCTGCGCAATCCTGCTCGGGGCCGGCCTGCTGGCGGCGTGCACCACGTCCGGGAAGTCCAGCTCCACGGCCAGCGCGTCGGCGAGCAGCAGCCCCGGCGGCACCGTGATCGCGGCGGCCGGCATTCACAAGATCAAGCACGTGATTGTGGTGATGCAGGAGAACCGGTCGTTCGACTCGTACTTCGGCACGTACCCGGGGGTGGACGGGATCCCGATGAAGAACGGGACGCCGACGGTGTGCGTGCCGAACCCGGCGGGCGGGT
>Ga0208586_1000690_pt1 | contig 11793 bp, 9 predicted proteins | sample NGESurshal072012_6_FD_184471 | JGI IMG/M metagenome (GOLD analysis project Ga0208586, IMG submission 184471) | Arctic peat soil microbial communities from Barrow, Alaska - NGEE Surface sample 53-3 shallow-072012 (SPAdes) | ecosystem: Environmental > Terrestrial > Soil > Wetlands > Peat ... | reverse complement strand
AATCCCGGTTTGATCACCGTGTTGATGATCTTCAGGCGCTCGTCGAAGTGCGCGAACGCGCTCTTCATCGCGTTGATCGTGAGCCATTCGAAGTCGGACCAGCCGTACCCGAACGCCTCGCCGAGCAGCGCGAACTCCGACGACAGGCTCACCCCGCTCATCAGGCGGTTGTCGGTGTTGACGGTGACCCGGAAGGACAGCTGGCGCAGCAGCCCGATCGGGTGGGCCTCGATGGACGGGGCCGCGCCGGTCTGCACGTTCGACGACGGGCACATCTCCAGCGGGGTCCGGCGGTCCCGCACGTAGCTGGCCAGCCGGCCCAGCTGGGCGGTGCCGTCGGCGGTGATCCGGATGTCGTCCACGATCCGCACGCCGTGGCCGAGGCGCTCGGCCCCGCACCATTGGAGCGCCTCCCAGATGGACGGCAGCCCGAAACCTTCCCCGGCGTGGATCGTGATGTGGAAGTTCTCCCGGGCCACGTACTGGAACGCGTCCAGGTGCCGGGTCGGCGGGCTGCCCGCCTCGGCGCCGGCGATGTCGAACCCGACCACGCCCTCGTCCCGGTGCCGGACCGCGATCTCGGCGATCTCCAGCGAGCGCGCGGCGGTCCGCATCGCGGTGAGCAGCGCGTACACGGTGATACCGCGTCCGGCGCTGCCCAGCCGGAAGCCTTCCAGCACCGCGCTGACCACCTGTTCCAGGGTGAGGCCCCCGGCCACGTGCAGCTCGGGGGCGAAGCGCACCTCCGCGTACACGACCCCGTCGGCGGCGAGGTCCTCGGCGCACTCGGCCGCCACCCGGATCAGCGCCTCGCGCGTCTGCATCACCGCGACCGTGTGCTGGAACGCGTCCAGGTAGTACTTCAGGTGGCCGCGGTTCGCGCCCCGGCGCAGCCAGGCCTCGACCTCGCCCACGTCCTGGGACGGCAGCCGGTCGTATCCGATCTCACGGGCCAGGTCCACCACCGTGGATGCGCGGAGACCACCATCCAGGTGGTCGTGCAGCAGCACCTTGGGAACGGCCCTGATCTCCTCGAATGTGGGCGCCATCCCCCCATTTTGACATCCTCCCCGGCGCGCGTACGCCGCGGATTCCTACCGTGCCAGTCATGCGACACTTCGGTGGGTTCCTGCTTCAACGGGAACCGCCAGCACGGATGCTGGTCTTATGTCTCCTCCACAGGCGTTTAGCCTCTCCGCCTGCCCGACGGCGAGGATATTTTTAGCTGCGTTGACGTCCCGGTCGTGGATCGCTGTACATGTTGCGCAGACCCAGATCCGTACGCTAAGCGGCTTGGGGCCGTCCTTGACCCCGCACTGTGAGCAGATCTGGCTTGAGGGCACGAACCGGCCGATCCGGTGGAACGTACGCCCGTAGTGCTCCGCCTTCTCCTCCAGGAGCCGCAGGAGCTGCGACCACCCGGCGTCGTGGATGGATTTGGCCAGCCGGGTCCGGGCGAGCCCGGCAACAGCAAGGTCTTCGGCGTACACCGCTTGGTTGTCGCGGATCAGCCGAAGAGCCATCTTGTGAGCATGGTCGAGCCGGGCCTCCTGTACCTTCCTGTGCAGCGCAGCTACGCGGCACCGGGCCTTCGCACGGTTGGCGGAGCCCCTCTGCTTCCGCGAGAGGGCCCGCTGTGCCTTGGTGAGGTGGCGTTCCTTCGACCGGAGGAACCTCGGGTTAGCGATGATCTCACCGTCCGACGTGACCGCTAGGCGATCCAGGCCCACGTCTACGTGCACAGACTCGCGGAGCCGGAGTGAGTCGTTGAATACCACTCGTGCGCACCCGAACGTACGGGCAAGCATCTCAGCCTGTCCCGCGGTCGGATACGCGCGGTACCGGTATCGAACGATCATGGATCGATCCTGCCACTTGCCTATGACAGATTTGAGTGGCTATCGGCGGGCAGAAACTTCGTTTCTGGCATTCACTTACAGTTGGTCCTCGTGACTAAAATATGGCGCGGGGTGCCGACCGGAGAAAGATCAAGTACCTGTTCGGGGAATTCGGTATCTTGAGAGGCGTCATCAGGCGATACCTCGAGAAGCAGCGGACACCCTGGTGGCTAAATAGACCCGCCTGAAAGCCGAGTCTTGCACCACCTGTCAGGTCACAGCTGATCGATGACCAGCGGCGGCACATCGGGGGGCTGGCCGCCGACGGTCACCGCGCCGGCCAGTGCCGCCTCGGCCTGCCCGAAGCGGGACTCGTCGTCGGTCAGCAGCTCCAGCAGGGGCTGCCCCCGCTCGACCCGCTCGCCCGGCTTGGCCAGGCACAGCACGCCGGCCGCCGGGCTGACCGGGTCCTCCTTGACCGCCCGCCCGGCGCCGAGCCGCCAGGCGGCCACGCCGACCGCCCGGGCGTCGAGCCGCTGCAGCCAGCCATCCTGGGGCGCGGGCAGTACCTGCCGGGTGTGCCGGGCGGCGGGCAGCGGGGCGTCCGGGTCGCCACCCTGGGCGCGGATCATCACCCGGTAGGTGTCCAGCGCCCGGCCGTCGGCCAGCGCCGCGGCCGGGTCGGCGTCGATCCCGGCCCGCCGGAGCATCTCCCGGGCCAGGGCCAGGGTCACCTCGACCAGGTCCGGCGGTCCCTCGCCGCGCAGGGTGGCCACCGACTCGGCGACCTCGACCGCGTTGCCCACGGCCCGCCCGAGCGGCGTGTCCATCCTGGTCAGCAGGGCCGACGTGGCCACCCCGTTCTCCTCGCCCAGGGTGACCATGGTCTGGGCCAGCAGCCGGGCCTGCGCCTCCTCGCGCATGAACGCCCCGCTGCCCACCTTGACGTCCAGCACCAGGGCGGCCGTGCCCTCGGCGATCTTCTTGGACATGATCGAGCTGGCGATCAGCGGGATGGACTCCACGGTGCCGGTCACGTCCCGCAGCGCGTAGAGGCGGCGGTCGGCGGGGGCCAGGCCGGGGCCGGCCGCGCAGATCACGCAGCCGGCCGTCTGCAGCACCGTGCGTATCTCGTCGTTCCGCAACGAGGACCGCCACCCGCTGATGGCTTCCAGTTTGTCCAGGGTGCCACCGGTGTGACCAAGACCGCGTCCGGACAGTTGCGGGACAGCGGCTCCGCAGCTGGCCACCAGCGGCGCGAGGATCAGCGACACCTTGTCGCCGACGCCGCCGGTGGAATGCTTGTCCACCGTGGGGCGGCCCACGGAGGACAGGTCCAGCCGTTCCCCCGAATCGATCATGGCCGCGGTCCAGGTGCGCAGCTCGGCGGGATCCAGGCCCTGGAAGTAGATGGCCATCAGCAGGGCGGACATCTGCTCGTCGGGGACCGCGCCGGGGTCGGCGGCCAGGTAGCGGTCGAAGAGCCAGAGGATCTGGGCGTCGGTCAGCCGCTGCCCGTCCCGCTTGGCCCGGATCAGGTCGACCGCGTGATGGTCGGAGGCGGCGGCCTCGCGCGAGGCGGGCTCAGTCATTGGGGGCTCGGTCACGTTGGGCTCAGTCACGGCGAGAGTCAGTCACGGCGGGGCCGGTCTGGGCGGGCTCAGTCACGGCGGGGTCCTTCCATGATCCTGGTCAGAAACCGCTGCCATTTCGCAGCTATCGCCCAGGATCACCGGCCGCCAGGCGATCAGTCACGGCGTGCGGTCAGGTCGGTGCCGGTGAACGCGCCGGGCAGCAGTTCTCCCAGCTCCCGCGGCCCGGCCTCGGTGTCCAGCAGCAGGCCCGGGCCGCCCGCCTCCAGCAGCAGCTGGCGGCACCGCCCGCAGGGCACCAGCGGCTCGCCGTCCCCGGCCACCACGCTGACCGCGGTGAGGGTGCCGCCCCCGCTTGCGTGCAAGGCGCTGACCAGCCCGCACTCCGCGCACAAGGTGAGCCCGAACGAGGCGTTCTCGACGTTGCAGCCGGTGATGACCCGCCCGTCGTCGGCCTGGCCCGCCGCTCCGACCCGGAGCCTGGAATAGGGCGCGTAGGCCCGCCCCGCCACGTCCGTGGCCGCGGCCCGCAACGCCGCCCAGTCGGTCGTCACGACTCGGAGTCGTACCGGAAGCCGTCGCGGAACCGGCGGAACAGGCCGCCGTCCCGCCTCAGCGGCTTCCCCGGCGGCGGGGCCGTGGGGAGTTCCCGCCCGACCGGCTCGTCGTAGTCGGCCCGGGCGATGGCGTCCACGATCTGGGGCTCGTCAAAGTCCTCCGAGCCAGGGATCTCCGGGACGAAACCGACCAGGTCCCCGTCGAGCAGCACCTCGGCCTCCAGGGAGTCGGTGCCCTCGTTGCCCCAGATCGCCTCGCGGCCGTCGCTGAGCACGATACGCACGCCGTAGACGTCGATCCCCGCGTTTTCCAGGTGCGCGTCGATGCCGCGATCCCGCAGGTCGTCGGCGACCCGCCGGGCCCGGTTCTCATCCATCGCCCCAATGTACCGGCGGCGCTCACCGTTGCGGCGGCGGCGCTCACCATGTCGGCGCAGGGTAATCGCCAGTCGCGACCTGAGATGGGCGGATTTCGATTTGGCAACGGGACGGCGGCGTCACGTCGTCGCGGCTTCCGCAGCGGGTCGACCGGGTCTAGCCTGCGGACATCGCAGAGCGGGTCGTTCTGGATCTACGAGCCGGTTCACCCGGGTCGCGGCAGGGGGGTCAGCACCCGGTATCGCGGAACGGACCCCGTCGAAATAGGAGGATTCGGTGAGACGTTCCATCCCGGCTGCAGCGGCGCTCAGCGTGCTAGCGCTGCTCGCTGCCGCGTGCGGCAGCAGCTCGTCCGGCGGTTCGTCGGGCAGTAGCTCGCCTAGCAGCAGCTCATCCAGTGGCAGTGCGTCCACGGCGTCATTCAAGGGATGCATGGTCACCGACACCGGTGGCATCGACGACAAGTCATTCAACGCCTCGTCCTGGCAGGGCATGCAGGAGGCGCAGTCGGCGGAGCCGAGCAAGGTCAGCGTCAAGTACCTGCAGTCCACCTCGTCGGCGGACTACGCCCCGAACATCTCGGCGTTCGTCAGCCAGAAGTGCGGGATCATCGTCACCGTCGGGTTCCTGATGGCGGGCGCGACCGGAACGGCGGCCACATCCAACGCGTCCTCCAAGTTCGCGATCGTGGACTGCGCCATCGCGTCCGCGAACTGCCCGACCAGCTCATCGGGGAAGGCGACAACGCCCCCGCCGAACGTCGATTCCCTGGTCTTCAACACCGTGCAGGACGGGTTCCTGGGCGGCTACCTGGCCGCGGGCATGACGAAGACGGGCAAGGTCGCGACGTTCGGCGGCGAGAAGCTGCCCACGGTCACCATCTACATGGACGGCTTCTGGGACGGCGTGCAGTACTACAACTCCAAGCACCACACGCACGTGACGGTGCTCGGCTGGAACGAGAAGAGCCAGAGTGGTCAGTTCACCAACAGCTTCACCAACCTGACCATGGGCCAGACCGTCACCCAGCAGTTCATCACCGAAGGCGCCGACATCATCTTCCCGGTCGCGGGCGGGGTGGGCCTGGGCGCGGCGAAGGCGGTCCAGGACGCCGACAACGCGGCGGGTACCCAGAAGGTCAACATGATGTGGGTGGACACCGACGGCTGTGTCAGCGCGTCCCAGTACTGCAAGTACTTCATCACCAGCGTGGAGAAGGGCATCCAGCCGGCGGTGAAGACCGCGGTGCTCTCGGCGGCCAACGGCTCGTTCAAGGGCGGCACCTACGTCGGCACTCTGGCCAACGGCGGCGTAACGCTGGCCCCGTATCACGACTTCGCCAGCAAGGTCCCGGCGAGCCTGCAGGCCGAGATCAAGACGATCAAGCAGGAGATCATCAGCGGCAAGATCGTGCCGGCCACCAAGAGCCCGGTGTAACGGCAGTCCAGGCTGGGCCGGGCCGCGATGGCGGCCTGGCCCAGCCTGGGTCACACCGGCGGCAGGCGCGGTGCCGGCGTGGCGGCACCGGAGTACGGTCGTCACAGTCGGCGGGAGCACCAGCAGAAGGACGGGCGTGGAACTTGAGCTGCGCGGCATTACGAAGCGCTTCGGCAGCCTCGTGGCCAACGACCACATCGACCTCAGGGTCGCTCCAGGCGAGATCGGCGGCCTGCTCGGCGAGAACGGGGCCGGCAAGACCACGCTGATGAACATCCTCTACGGGCTGCTGCAGCCCGATGAGGGCGAGATCCGGATCGACGGCCAGCCGGTGACGATCCGGTCCCCCAAGGATGCGATCAACGCCAGGATCGGCATGGTCCACCAGCACTTCATGCTGGTCCCCGTGTTCACGGTGGCGGAGAACGTCATGCTCGGCGTGGAGCCCACCCGCGTCCTGGGGCTGCTCGACCGGCGGAAGGCCCGCCGCCAGGTGCGGGAGCTGTCCGAGCGGTACGGGCTGCAGGTGAACCCGGACGCCCTGGTCGAGGACCTCCCGGTCGGCGTGCAGCAGCGAGTGGAGATCATCAAGGCGCTGATGCGCCAGGCCAGCGTGCTGATCCTCGACGAGCCCACCGCGGTGCTCACCCCGGGCGAGACCGAGGACCTGTTCCGGATCATGCGTGAACTGCGCTCGGGTGGCCGGTCCATCGTCTTCATCTCCCACAAGCTCAAGGAGGTGCAGGCGATCGCCGACCACATCACGGTGATCCGCCGCGGCAAGGTGGTCGGCGAGCGTCCGCCGACCGCCACCGACGCCGAGCTGGCCGCGCTCATGGTCGGCAGGCCGGTGGAACTGCGGGTCAGCAAGGAGCCGGCCCGGCCCGGCGATGTCGTGCTGGACGTCAGTGGCCTCAGCGTCCCGGCTGAGCTCGCGCAGCATGAGGCAGGCGAGAACAGGAACGCGGTGGACGGCGTCTCGTTCCAGGTCCGCGCCGGGGAGATCCTCGGTATCGCCGGGGTGCAGGGCAACGGGCAGACCGAGCTCTGCGAGGCGCTCATGGGCCTGCGGCCCGCGATCGGGGCCGTGCACCTGGACGGCCGGGACATCTCCCAGGCCAGTCCCCGGGACCGGCTGCGGGCGGGCGTCGCGTACATCCCCGAGGACCGGCAGGAGGACGGGATCGTCAAGGATTTCTCGGTGGCGGACAATCTCGTGCTGGACACCTACGACCGCCCGCCGCACGCCAAGGGGATCGCGATGGATCTGGGCGCCATCCGCGAGGACGCGAAGCGCCTGGCCGACGAGTTCGATATCCGGACCTCGTCGATCGACACCCTGGTCGGCACCCTGTCCGGCGGCAACCAGCAGAAGGTGATCCTCGCCCGCGAGGTGGGGCGGCGGGTCCGGCTGCTGCTGGCCAGCCAGCCCACCCGGGGCCTCGACGTCGGGTCGATCGAGTTCGTGCACCGCCGGATCGTCGAGGAGCGCGACCAGGGCGTCGCGGTGATCATCGTCTCGTCCGAACTCGACGAGATCTACGCGCTGGCCGACCGGATAGCCGTCATGTATGAGGGCAAGATCACCGGGTTCCGGCCGCCGACCGTGCCCGTGGCCGAACTGGGCCTGCTCATGGCGGGCGCCGGGGACGCCGCCGGCCCGGACGGGGCCGACCCGGAGGCCATGGACCCCGCCGCGGTCACCGAGGCCGGCAACCCGGCGCTGGGGGTGATACCGGTGATGAGCACGGAGCCGGTGGTCACCACCCACCCGGCTGACGGCGATACGGGCGCCGGCGACGGGCCGCCCGCCAGCCACGGCGACGGCCCGGCCGGCGGGGATGGCCCGCCCGGCGGCACCCCTCCCGGCGGGCCGGACGGGCAGGCGGATCCGGCATGAGTGATGACGTCAGCGGCCCGCCACCAGCACCCGGCCAGGGCTCCAGCCCAGGCCCGGCGCAGCCAGGACCGGACAGCCCCGGCACCAGCACCGGTGCGGCGGTGACCACCGGGCCCCCGGCAGACGGCAGCACCGGCGCGCCGAAGGGCCAGGGCGTGAACCGGATCATCATCGATGCGGTGACCCAGGGCAGCCCGGCGGTGGTCACCGCGCTGGCGATCTTCGCCGCCCTGTTCGTCGGGGGGCTGCTCATCGCGTTCAGCGACCCCACGGTGCTGCACGCCTGGGCCAGCTTTTTCTCCGACCCGGGCGCCGCGATCTCCGCCGCCTGGGATTCGGTGGCCGCCGCCTATTCGGCGCTGTTCGAGGGCGCGATTTTCAATCCGCACACGATCGCGGCGGCGTTCCACGGCGGCTCGGTCGGCGCTATCTTCTACCCGCTCTCGCAGACCGCGTCCCAGGCCACCCCGCTGGTCCTGACCGGGCTGTCGGTGGCGCTGGCGTTCCGGGCCGGCCTGTTCAACATCGGCGCGGCCAGCCAGTGGATCGGCGGCGCCATCGTGGCCACCTACCTCGGCTTCGCGGTCAGCCTCCCGCTGGTCATCCACGCCATCGTCTGCCTGATCGGCGGCTTCGCGGGCGGCGCGGTGCTGGGCTGGCTGGTCGGTGAGCTGAAGGCGCGGACCGGGGCGCACGAGGTGATCGTCACGATCATGCTCAACTACGTGATGTACAACTTCCTGTCCTACCTGCTCGGCACGCCGACCGCGCTGCAGCTGCCGCACCAGTCCAACCTGATCAGCCCGACCATCGCGAGCAGCGCCCAGCTGCCGCACGTCGGCGGCCCGCCGCCGCAGGTCGGCGTCGGGTTCCTGGTCGCGCTGGCCGCCGCGGGCGGGATGTGGTGGCTGCTGGCCCGCAGCACGACCGGATTCCAGTTCCGCACGGTCGGGGCCAACCCGAGCGCGGCCCGCACCGCGGGGATGAGCGTGGGCCGGACCTGGGTACTGGCCATGCTGCTGGCCGGCGGCCTGGCCGGGCTCAGCGGCGCGGTGACCACCCAGGGCACCTTCTACAGCCTCAACTTCCAGAGCTACGGCACGTACGGCATCGACGGCATCACGGTCGCCCTCCTCGGCCGGGCCAAGCCGCTGGGGGTCGTGCTGGCGGCGCTGCTCTTCGGCGCCCTGGACGCAGGCAGCACCATCATGCAGGCGACCACGTCGGTCCCGGTCGACATCACCGAGGTCATCCAGGGGCTGATCGTGCTCTTCGTGGCGGCACCACCGCTGATCCGTGCTGTGTTCCGGCTCCGCCAGGCCCGGGCCACCGGGATGGAAGCGGTGGCAAAGGGGTGGAACGGATGACCGCGCTCGCCACCGTCACCAGCGCCCGCAGCGCGGTCACGGTCCACCGCAGGCTGATCGCCGCCACGGTGTTCGTGGTGTTCGGGCTGATCGACATCCTGGTGTTCGGGCTGTTCGCGCACAAGGGCGACGCGACGTTCGCGCTCGCGCTGCCCACATCCCCGGTGCACGTGCCGAGCATCCACGCACCCGCGGCCCCCGTGTCCTACATTCTCGGTGCCGCCTCGATCCTCATCGGCGTGGCCCGCGCCACCATTGACGAGCCGGCCTGGGCCAAGCGGCTGAGCATCGGCGCCGTGCTGCTGTTCTTCGTCATCTCCCTGCTGTGCTGGGCGGACACCGGAGCCTGGGCCAACGACATCCCGGTCAACGTGGTCAGCCTGCTGCAGAACACCCTGACCGCGTCGATCCCGCTGATCCTCGGCGCCCTGGCCGGCTGCATGGGCGAGCGCTCCGGGGTGATCAACATCGCGATCGAGGGCCAGCTGCTGCTCGGCGCGTTCACCGCCGCGGTGGTGGCCAGCGCCGTGGGGGTGCTCTGGCTGGGCCTGATCGGCGGATCACTGGCGGGTGGCCTGGTCGGGCTGGTCCTGGCCCTGTTCGCCATCCGCTGGCTGGTCGACCAGATCATCCTCGGCGTGGTGCTCAACGTGCTGATCAGCGGCCTTACCGGGTACCTGTATGACCGCCTGCTGGTGCCGAAGGCGAACACCTACAACAACGCCAGCACGTTCAGCGCGATCAAGATCCCGGGGCTCGGCAGCATCCCGATCCTCGGGCCCATCTTCTTCGACTCGACGATCTTCCTGTACATCACCTACGCCGCCATCATCGCGGTCCAGGTCGGCCTGTTCAGGACCCGCTGGGGGCTGCGGGTGCGGGCGGTGGGCGAGCATCCGACCGCCGCCGACACGGTCGGCATCAAGGTCAACGGGATCAGGTACGGCAACCTCATCATGGGCGGCATGCTGGCCGGCATCGGGGGCGCCTACCTGACGATCGGGTCGGTGGGCACGTTCAGCAAGGACATGTCCTCCGGGCTCGGCTACATCGCCCTGGCTGCCATGATCTTCGGCCGGTGGAGCCCGCTGGGAGCCACCGCCGCCGCGCTGCTGTTCGGCTTCACCGAGGCCCTGCAGAGCTTCATGGGCAGCATCACCGTGCCGATCTCGCCCTTCCTGCTGGGGACGCTGCCCTACGTCGCGACGATCATCGCCGTGGCCGGCCTGGTCGGCAAGGTCAGGGCGCCCGCCGCGGACGGTAAACCGTACGTGCGGGCATGACCGGCCCGCAGGTAACTCCCGGCGACCTGGCCAGCGACCCGTTCGCTGCCGCGGCGGCGAGTGCCGCACGGCTCGCCGAGCGGACCGGCCAGCCGGGGCACGACGTGGCCGTGGTCCTGGGGTCCGGCTGGTCCCCGGCCGCCGACGCGCTGGCCCGCGGGCTGGATGCCACCGTCACCCGGGTCCCGGTGGCCGACCTGGGCGGCTTCCCGCCGTCGACCGTGCCCGGTCACGCCGGCCTGGCCCTGTCCCTGGTGACGCCGCGGCTGCGGCTGCTGGTGCTCGTCGGCCGGGTGCACCTGTACGAGGGCCATTCCCCGGGCGTGGTCGTGCACGGCGTGCGGACCGCGGTCGCGGCCGGCTGCCGGGTCGTCGCGCTGACCAACGCGGCGGGCGGCATCGCGCCGGCCTACCAGGTGGGCCAGCCGGTGCTGGTCCGCGACCATCTCAACCTCACCGGCCGGTCCCCGCTCAGCGGGCTGGGCCCGCCGGACGGGTACCCGTCCCGGTTCACCGACCTCACCGACCTGTACTCGGCCCGGCTGCGGGTGCTGGCCCGGGAGGCCGATCCCAGCCTGGCCGAAGGGGTGTACGCGGCCATGCCCGGCCCGCACTACGAGACGCCCGCGGAGATCCGGATGCTCGCCACCCTCGGGGCGGACCTGGTCGGCATGTCGACCGTGCTGGAGGCGATCGCCGCGCGCCACCTCGGCGCCGAGGTGCTGGCCATCTCCCTGGTCACCAACCCCGCGGCGGGCCTGGCCGCGGAGGGCCTGGATCACGCCGACGTGGTCGCGGCCGGGCGGGCCGCCGCCGGCCGGATGGGCGCCCTGCTGGCCCAGGTGCTGCCCCGGACCACATGATCCCCGGCGACCCCCCCTCCCGCGACTCAGTCCCCGGCGCCGCGATCCCCGGGGACCCGGTCCCCCGATACCCGGTCTCCGGGGACCTGGCCCGGCGGGCCGAAGGCTGGATCACCGAGGATCCCAGCCTCGCGGACCGGGCCGAGCTGCAGGATCTGCTCGACGCGGCCCGGCGGGACGACCCGGCCGGCCGGGCGGCCGCCGCTGGCCTGGCCGACCGGTTCGCGGGGCGGCTGGAGTTCGGTACCGCGGGCCTGCGCGGCGCGATGGGAGCCGGGCCGAACCGGATGAACCGGGCCGTGGTCCGGGCCGCGACCGCGGGACTGGCCCGCTGGCTGCGCGAGCACCGCCCGGCGGCGGCCCAGGCCGGGGTGGTGCTCGGCTGGGACGCCCGGCACCGCTCAGCCGAGTTTGCCGCGGAAGCCACGGCCGTGCTGACCGGGGCGGGCATCCGGGTGCACCTGCTGCCCGGCCGCAGTCCCACCCCGCTGCTCGCGTTCACGGTCCGGCACCTGTCCGCCGGGGCGGGCGTAATGATCACCGCCAGCCACAACCCGCCCGCCGACAACGGGTACAAG
>Ga0208586_1000688_pt1 | contig 11834 bp, 12 predicted proteins | sample NGESurshal072012_6_FD_184471 | JGI IMG/M metagenome (GOLD analysis project Ga0208586, IMG submission 184471) | Arctic peat soil microbial communities from Barrow, Alaska - NGEE Surface sample 53-3 shallow-072012 (SPAdes) | ecosystem: Environmental > Terrestrial > Soil > Wetlands > Peat ... | reverse complement strand
AAGCGTTTCGCTTCGCGGTTGAGAGACCTCGCGTCTTTGTTTTCATTGACTTGTATTCGTTGCCCTACGACCCGTCGGATGAGCGAACTTGAATTTTCTTGGGCGCGACGTACCTCGCGACGCACGAAGGGTGAATTCCGAGCGGCGTCGCCTCAGGAAATCCTGGACGACTTCAATCGCGAACGACGCCGAATCGTGTGAACAACAAGGTAGATCGCGAGCACGACGCCGAAGATCGCGTGCCACCGAACGCGAGTGGGGTGTCCCAGCGCAACATCAACGAACCCCGAGGTCAACATCGCCACCGTGAGGGCGAGCAGCAGTGCGTCGGAGAGGGCCAGACGTCCGGCCCGACGATGGAGCGTCGATACTCGGGCGAGCCGTCGAGCGAGAGCGGTTGAGATTCGCCGACGCTGGACGAGATGTGTGCCGACGAAGAAGAGGAACACCAGACCCACGATGATATGGATGCTCAACACGAACTCGAAGACGAGCGAGATGACCAACGTGACGATGAGCGCGAGGTGCACCCACCATCGCCGGGTCGTCACGGAAGCGTTCGCCATTGCACGATTATCGCGACAACGTGGCGGACGCGGTATTGGTGACTTCCCTACTACCAACCCTTAGAAGCCACCACTTCGTAAGGGTTAAAGGTCGCCCTAGGGGACAATGAGCATGCGGACGGTGTCGGTAATTTGCGCTCCGCCTTCGGTCGATCCGGCCATGATCACCACGGGGTCACCGGTCTTCGCCAGTCCCGAGTGCTTCAAACGGGTGATCGCCACGTCACAGAGTTCGTCAATGTCCTGGGCTGGGGAGACGTAGATCTCCTGGACGCCCCACGACGCACGGAGTTGACGCGCGGTGGCGTCGCTCGGCGTGATGGCGACAATTGGCATCGGTGGGCGGAACCGGGAGATAGCCCGGGCCGTCATGCCGGAACGGGTGCAGGCAACAATCGCCACGGCCCTTTCTTCCATCGCGGCCCTCCAGGCGGCGCCGGTAATGGCGGCAGTGATCCGCGTCGAGCGGGTACCGGCGCCGATCTGCTGAACGCCCAGACTCGCGCCCCATCCTTCGTAGTCGAAGTACTCCTCAGCGCGACGTACGATTCGGTCCATCGTGGTCACGACGGCAACGGGGTCATCGCCAATGGCGGTCTCGCCACTGAGCATCACCGCACTGGCGCCGTCTAAGACGGCATTGGCGACGTCAGTCACCTCCGCGCGCGTCGGCACTTGGGCGTGCGTCATTGACTCAAGCATTTGGGTCGCCACGACGACCGGCCGGGCGTAGCGAACACCGTGACGCACGATCTCCTTTTGGAGATGGGGCACCTCTTCGAGGGGCATGCGAACGCCGAGGTCACCGCGAGCGACCATGATGGCGTCCGAGACCGCAATGATCTCGTCGAGGTTCTCAACACCCTCGCCGGTTTCGATCTTGGCCATCAACATCACGTCGTCGCGCGACAACGCCGTACGAACGGACACCATGTCGAACGCCGAGCGGACGAAGGATACGGCGAGAATCTCGAACTGCTCGTAGCGCAGGGCTTCGAGCCGTTCGCGGTCGTCGTCGGTCGGGAGGCGATCGTTCAACAACGACGAGGGCAACGACAGACCGGGTTTGCCCATCACCGTGCCCCCGGAGGTCACGATCGCCTTGGTGACGGTGCCGGGTTGCTCCACCAGTAACGAGACGCCACCGTCACCAATGTGAATCCGGTTGCCGGCCTCGAGTTGCGTCAAGACGTGCAGGCGTTCGACGACGATCCGCTGCGCAGTCGACGTCTCGTCAAAACCTTCGGCCAATTCGATCTGGTCACCGACGCTGAGCGTGACGGGGCTCGTTCCAAATGAGCCCGCACGGATCTTCGGTCCGGGAATGTCGACCATGATCGCGAGGTCGGGAACCAACGCGCGAACACGTCGAAGCCGCTCAATTCCAGAGGGAATGTCGCCGTGGGCGAACGAGAGTCGAAAGACGTCGACGCCCGCTTCCGCCAGCTGGATAAGGACGTCGTCGCTGTCAGAAGACGGCCCGATGGTGGCTACGATTCGCGTGCGTCGCACGTGGATTCCCTTCATTGCTTTGGTCAAGTCTAAATGATGAGAAAAGTGCCTTTGATCACAGTTCACGCGCCGTTCACGCCACGACGAACGCGTTAAGGACTCTGGTTACGCACCGGTACGACGACGTCGGACCCGTCCACGTCGACGACGCGAAGTTTCATTCCGTAGCGCACCGCGAGCTCGTCACTTCGGATGACCTGGGCCGACACGCCGTCGAGCACGACCTCGCCGCTGTCGAGCAGGACCAATCGATCGGCGAACTGGCCGGCCAACGTGAGGTCGTGCAACGTGGCGATAACGGTCAAATTGCACTCGGCCACCTCGCTCTTCAACAACTCGAGGAGATCCATTTGGTGGCGCAGATCGAGTCCGGTGGTTGGTTCGTCGAGCACGATCACCATCGTCGACTGCGCAAGCGCGCGTCCGAGTACCATGCGTTGGCGTTCGCCACCGGACAACGTGAAGACGTCGCGGTCGCGAAAGTCGCCGAGCGACATGCGGTCCAGCACCGACTCGACAACGCGCTTGTCGCCGGCACTCGCCGAATGAAAGAGTCCGTGATAGGGAACGCGACCGAGCGCCACGTAGTCGTAGACCGACATGCCACTTGGAATCACGGGGTGTTGGGGAACGAGGGCAATGGTGCGAGCTCGTTCGCGTTCATTCATCGCGGTCAGCGACGATCCCGAGATCGACACCGATCCCGACGACGGGCGACGAAGGCCGGCAATCGCCTCGACGAGCGTGGTCTTGCCCGCGCCATTCGGACCTACGACCGTGCACCACGACCCGGCCGCGATCTCGATCGTGACGTTACGCACGAGAGCCTTCGAGCCGACGTTGACGCTCAGTCGGTCGACGATGACGCTCACACCGGCACCGGTCGACGCAGGCTCAAGATCACGACGAACACGGGCGCGCCGACGAGTGCCGTCACGACGCCGAGCGGCAACTCCGATGGCGCGATGACCGTACGAGCAATCGTGTCGGCGAAGACGAGGAACGCCGCGCCGAAGAACACTGAGATCGGCAAGATCCGCCGGTACGACGTACCCACGAGGAGTCGAACAATGTGGGGCACGATGATGCCGACGAAGCCAATGAGGCCAACGGCCGAGACAATGGCCGCGGTGCCGAGCGACGATGCGGCGATGACCACGAAACGGACCTTGCGAACCGGCACACCCAGCGATCGCGACTCGTCTTCTCCCACGCTCATCACGTCGAGCGCGCGCGCGGCCCCGACGCACACGCAAATGCACACGAGCACGTACGGAAGTACCAACCAGACGGACGACCAGCTGGCGCTCGCGAGTGAACCCAAGAGCCAGATGTAGACGCGCGTGATCGACCCCACGCCAGACTGCTGTTGAAGAAACGTCTGCGCACTGGTGAGGAGGGCTGAGACGGCGACGCCGGCGAGAATCAACGTCGAGACGTTCGAACGAAGCGCTCGCCCGCCGATCAACCATGTCACCGTGACCGCCGCCATCGCCCCAACGAAGGCGAGCAACGGCGTCCACGCCGGGGTGAGACCGTGACCGACGTTCACGATGGCGAACGTGGCGCCCAAGCCGGCACCGGCCGCCACACCCAATAAATACGGGTCAGCGAGGGGATTTCGAAACACGCCCTGATAGGTTCCGCCCGCGACGGCCAGCATTGCGCCCGCCAGAAGTCCGAGCACCATACGGGGTGCGCGGAACTGCCAGACGATCGCCGATTGCGTCTGCGAAAGCGTGTCGTGGCCAATCCCTACGTGAGAGAAGAGGCTGCCGACTACCCGCCACGTACCGATTGACGTCGGTCCAATGACGAGTCCCCCGACCACAGCGACGCAGAGGGCGACGGCGGTAAATGCCACCACCGCCGCCACGCGACGACGAGTCGGGGGACCAGCGCTCAATGAACTACTTCCAGAGTTTCTGATTATTCAACGCGCCCTTCACGGACTTCGTGAGTTGATTCATAAGCAGGACGAGGCGGGGTCCCCATCTCGAGGCGACGTCATCGTTGAGTGCAATCACCTCATGATCGGCGACCGCACTGACTTTCGAAAAGCCCGCGCGCTTCGCAACGGTCGCCAACGACGCCTTGCAGCACACCGTGTCGGCGAGGAAGATAATTTTCGGATCCGCGCTCAGTATGTACTCGGCGCTCAGTTTCGGATAACCGGCGTCAGCCGTGGTGCTATTCGCGTCGGCGATGTTGACGACACCGAGTTGCTTCAAGAGCGAACCCACGAACGTCGAACTGGTGAGCGAATAGAAGGTTGGATCGAGTTCGTAGTAGCCCGTCAGCTTCTTGCCGGGGTGCTTGGGCACCGACGCGATATCGGCCGCGATCGCGGCCTTCATCGTTGCCGCGAGTGCATCAGCTCTCTTCACGTGCCCGGTCAGTTTGCCGAGCTGCACGATTTCGCTCAGTGCGCCGGTCAGATTCGTGGGGGCGTCTTGCTCGACGACTTTCACACCTACGCCCGTCAACTTCTCCTTGATGGAGTTCGCGTCGTAGGAGATGATGACCAAATCGGGCTTGGACGAATGGGTTGACGTGGTCTTACAGATGCCAATGACGGATTCCACGCTCGGGTTGAGCGAGTCGATCCGTTTGGTCGGCAGTCCACTGGTCGGGTAGTTGGAATCCTTATCGACCGCCTGGACTTGAGGGCCGGCGCCTATCGCGTAGAGCGTTTCGGTCGCCGCGGGCGAGAGCGACACGACGCACGCCGGTTTGCTCGCGGCGCCGGCGGTGGCGGCACTCAGTAGGGGAAGAACCACGACACTCAATGTGAGTGCGAGGGTCAACCGAAGGGACTTGAACATGGATATCTCCTTTCCGTCGAAGTGGGTTGGACGACGGATGGATATCCGAACGACCGCTCCTTACCTCGAGAGCTGTCTTTCACATCTCCTCGCGGAAGGCGACCTGGCTACATGGTCTAGAAATCAGAACCACTTACAGTTGCGGGACAGCGTTGGAATCTCACCAACTTCGCTGCCGCGAGGCACTTGCGACCTTACTGCATGACGGGGCACGCACCCCAAGATTTTGGGGGTACCGACGTAGAGTTGGCCTATGAGTGACCCGCCGACGAGGAGCCGTCGGGAGAGCGCGAGTCAACTCGCCGTGATCCTCGTGTTATTCGCGGTGCTGGTCGGGGCGATCATTGTTCTCGACAAGTTGGTGACGTCGCACTCCTCGAGTCCGCCGGTCACGACCTCGACACCGACATTCAACTATTCCTGCTGCACCAATTGGAACGTCAACGCCATCTACCGACCAGGCGAGACCGTCCACATCCACTGGTACCGCCAAGAGGTCACGTCGAGCGACTCCTCGACGAGGCGGATTACACTCACGGCCTTTCTCTCCGATCGGTTCGTGAGTAATGCGGCGATCAAGTCCAGTACGAAGTCCGGTTCGTTCACCCTCACGTCGGGACCGTTCGCCGCCGCGGCCGACCGAATCACGGTGACCAATCATTCGGACCTCCTCCCCATCTCGTCGATCCGGATTCCGGGCGACGCGAAGAAGGGCTACTACGCCATTGCCTTTACGTCGAGCCAAAAGGGCTTCTCCGTCTCCTCAATCGAAACGATTCACGTCATTTAGAACTTGACCGCTTCGGCGGACCGACGTTGTGAATGGGACTGAAGAGATCTCGTCAGGCGACGGTCATACCGCCGTCAACCGCGACGTCGGCACCGGTAATGGCCGATGCCGCGGGCGAACAGAGCCACGCAATGGACGACGCCACTTCCACCGGTTCGAGCAACCGGCCAATCGGCTGGCTCTCGGCGAACGCTTCGGCGCTCTCGAGCTCGTACACCCTGGCCGACGCGTCGAGCATCGCGGTGCGCGTTGAACCGGGACTGACCGCGTTCACGGTGATGCCGTAGGGCGCGAGGTCCATGGCGGTCCCTCGCACGAGTCCCACGACTGCGTGCTTCGCCGCCGAATACGCCGCCAAATGGAAGAGACCGGTGCGCCCCGCGGCAGACGCCACCGCCACGATACGTCCGTTCGACTCTTTGCCGTTGGCGATCAAGGTCGGCGCCGCTGCTTCAATGAGTCGTCGCGTTCCGAGCACGTTGACCGACCAGACGGCGTCCCACGCGGCGTCACTGATGTCCCAGAGCGGACCGCCGCCCGCAATGACGCCGGCACAGGCGACCACGGCGTCCAGTCGTCCGAAGTGTCGGGTCGCCGTTTCGACGGCCAACTGCATGTCCGACGCGCTGCGCACGTCACCGACGAGGCCGAGGACTGCCTCGCCGTGGCGCGCGACGACGTCGTCGAGATCGGCCGAGGTCGCGAGTGCGTAGGGAACCTCCGGTATGTCGCGACAGCGATCGACCGCGATCACCCGGTAGCCGTCGTTGACGAGCACGTCGACGGTCGCCGCTCCGATGCCGCGCGCCGCGCCGGTGACAATCGCAACGCGACTCATCGGCCCAACGCTCGAAAGAAGCCGTCGGGAGCGACGACGTCGTCACGCGACAGTTCACGTACGTCGGACTTGCCGAGCGCGAGTAGGGCCGCGTCAATGCCGCCGCGCAGAACGTCAAGCACGTTTTCAACACCGGCCTGACCGTTGGCCGCCAAACCCCAGAGGTACGCACGCCCGACCATCACCGCGCGCGCACCGAGAGCCAGGGCTTTCACGACGTCGCTCCCTCGTCGAACGCCACCGTCCAAGAGCACTTCAATCTGATCGCCGACCGCGTCGACGACCGCTGGCAGAGCGCGGATCGGTGCCGGCGTGCCGTCGAGGTTGTTGCCACCGTGATTGGACACCGACAGCGCCGACGCGCCGAGGTCGACGACACGTCGCGCGTCGTCGACACGGCTGACGCCCTTCACCATGAACGGACCATCCCACTGCGAGCGCAGCCACGCCACGTCGTCCCAACTCGGTAACGGGCTCCGCATCCACTCGTAGTACGCACCGAAGAACGTGGGCGGCGTGGCACCATTGATCGCCATGTTGGGCGTGAGGAGACCGGGCATGTGACCGGTCTTCGCGAAGGACCAGAACCACCGTGGCCGAACCGCAACCTCCGGTGCGAGTTTCAGAACGGCCTTCAGGCCGATCTTGTCGGGAATCCAGGGGCTCCCCCAGTCGCGACCGTTGGCGAAGGACCAGTCGAGGGTGAGGATGATGCCCTTGGCCCCGGCGCGCTTCGCGCGATCGAGCCGCGCGAGCATCGTGTCGCGGTCGCCCGACCAGTACATCTGAAAGAGGACTTGGCTGCTCACGGCGCAAACGTCCTCGATGGATTTGCTCGCGAACGAACTCAGTCCCATGGCGACACCGCGATTGGCGCCGGCTTTCGCCACGGCGACTTCGCCGTCGGGATGAACGGCCTGGACGCCCGTCGGTGACAGCAGTACCGGCATCGAGACCGATTGGCCCATCACCGTCACGGCCATTGATCGTTCGTTGCTGTTGCCAGCGACGTGCGGGGCGAAACCTAAGTGGTCGAACGACTCGAGATTGTCCTTGGCCGACAGTCCCTTCTCGGATCCGGCGACGAGGGCGGCGTAGACCGATTTGGGCAGTCGCTTCTCAGCCCGGCGCTGGGCGACGGCCACCGACTCAAACCACGTACTCGCCATTCGATCCCCGTTCACGACTCAAGGGAACATTACTCAAACGTCTGTTTGGACGGTTTCGGTGCTTATCGCGACGAGATGGACACGGGAATTCGACGCGAGTGATCGGGCGACGACGACGGACGAAGCGTCAGCCGTTTGGCCTTGAGGGCCGTTTCACCGTGACCAAAGACGCACTCAGGATCGGGGTCGGTCAACTCCAGGCCGGTAAAGAACTTGGCGGCCATGCAACCGCCGCGACAGGCGTCGTACGATCCGCACGACGAACAGGCCCCGGCGCTGCCCGGTTCACGAAGTGATCGGAACAGTTCGGAGTTCGTCCATACCGATCCAAATCCGCCCTCTCGCACGTTTCCGGCCTTGAACTCGTCGTGGATGACGAAGGGACAGGCGTAGACCTCGCCGACGGGATCGATCAGGCAGACGACGCGACCGGCACCGCAGAGATTGAGACCCTCCAGCGACTGCCCGAGCGCCGAAAGGTGGAAGAAGGAGTCACCGGTGAGCACGTTCGGGCGATCCAACAGCCAACGATACAGCCGACGATTTTGCTCCAGCGTCGGGTGGAGATCCTCCCACACGTCGACGCCACGTCCGGATGGACGAAGTCGGGTCAATCGAAGTTCCGCGCCGTAGTGACGGGCCAGCGCTTCAAACTCGTCAAGCTGCTCGACTGACTCGCGCGTCATCACGACCGAGATCTTGAACTGTCCGAAGTTGGCGGCCCGCAAGTTGTCCATGGCCCGTCGCGCCGCGTCGTAACTTCCGGCCCCTCGAATACGGTCACTGGTTTCGGCGTCGACGCCGTCGATGGAGATCTGAATGTCGAGGTAGTCAATGGTCGCGAGTCGCTTGGCGGCCTCCTCGTCGATGCGCGTGCCGTTCGTCGAAAACTTGACACCAACCTTGCGGCTGACGGCGTGTTCGATGAGTTCGAAGAAGTCGCGACGAATCATTGGTTCCCCGCCGCCGATGTTGATGTAGAAGATCTGCATCGACGCGATCTCGTCGATCAACGCCTTCGCTTCGTCGGTCGTCAACTCCATCGGGTCGCGCCGTCCCGACGACGACAGACAGTGCGTGCAGGCCAAGTTGCACGCGTAGGTCAGTTCCCAGGTGAGGCAGATCGGCGCCGCCAATCCCCGCTCGAAACGATCACGCAGTGAACTATTCGCGGGCACTGAGAATCTCCGACGACGAAAGGGTCTTCAACGCTGCGACGTAGCGGTCGTACTGGTCCACGGGTACCAGCGACTGCAGCGCGACGTGGGCACTCTCGAAGGCGCTGAGTTCGCGCACGAGCGCGACGAGTTCGCGTGACTTCAAGAAGACCAGCCGTCGGGTGTCGTGGTGGTACGCCAACGCGCCGAAGGCCTCGTCACGAAGCGAGACGTGCGTGCTCAGCTGCCACGGAGCGAGTACGTCGAACGTGTCGTTGTTCGTTACGCTCACGGCTTAGTACACGCCGCAAAGACCGTCGATGGAGACCTCTTCGACGAGCAACTCCTCGCCCTCTTCGATCTCTTCTACCGCAGGTTCAGTAATTAACGTGTCTGTCGCCATTGTTCCTCCTCGAACTCCACCATTCTGTCTCCAAGTGAAGATGGTCCCGAACCAATCCGTGCCAGACTCGGCCCGTGAGCCAACTTCTCCCCGTGGCGCCGCTCCCGGTCGAAGTCCCGATTCCCATGGGGACACGCGTCGTGCTTGACCCGCAGGCGAAGTTCCTCGATCGCGACCTCTTGAGTGGTGGTTCCCCGTGGCGACTCTTGCGACTGCCGGGCGGGTCCAAGGTTGTCGCGGAGCGCTGGCACGGCGGCGGCGAAGTGAGGGCCGGCGAAGAACGATTCGCGCGGACCCTCGTGCAACAAGGTCTTCTCCATCCGCTCTTTCGAGGCGAAGCCAGCATCGACGACGTTGACGTCGTGATCCCGGTGCACGGCGACGCTGATTCGCTTTCGACCTTGCTGACATCCTTAGCGGGCCTCCACCTCACGGTCGTGGACGACGGCTCCAGTGACGCACTGTCGATCGAACGGGCCGCTCGCTCGCGACGGGCCAATCTCATCCGATTGGAGGAGAACGCGGGCCCGGGAGGCGCTCGAAACGCTGGCGTCCGCGCAACCGTTCGACCGTTCATCTGGTTCGTCGACGTCGATGTCGTCCTTGACAATCCCATTGACGTCTTGGGCCGCCTCTTGGCGCAGTTCGATGATCCATTGGAAAGCGCCGTCGCGCCGAGAGTTCGCGGCGCCATCGGATCGTCGCTCCGCGACCAATTCGAACAGCGGTTCAGTCCCCTCGACATGGGTCCGCACGGCGGACTCGTCGTTCCCGGCGGCGCCGTCCCCTACGTGCCGAGCGCCTGTCTCCTCGTTCGTCGGGCCAGTTTCGGCAGTGGTTTTGACGAGAGTCTTCGAGTCGGTGAGGACGTCGATCTGGTGTGGCGACTCCACGACCAGGGTTGGCTCGCGCGCTACCTCGCCGATGTGGTCGTCACCCACCGGGCCCGCACCAACTGGGGCGATTGGTGGCGCCAGCGCGTTGGTTACGGCGAATCGGCGAGCGCCCTCGCCACACGCCACGGCACGAGACTCGCTCCGTTTCGCGCCGATACGTGGACGCTCTTCACGTGGGCGAGTGCCCTCGCGGGAAAGCCGATGGTCGGACTTCGCATCATCGATGCGGCGCGCGATCAACTGCGCGAACGAATGCTCGACACGACGGATAACGCCGACATGGTCGCGGGAGAGTTGGTGGGACGCGGCATGGTTCGTGCCGGGGGCCCCATGGCCCGGGCCTGCGTTCGAACCTTCGGTCCGGCGATACTCCTCAGTGCGCTGCACCCGAAGTTTCGACGACGCGCATTGATTCTCTTCGCGATCGGAACCGCGTGGCGATGGCGCTCGACGAAGGTGCACGCGACGGACGTGCCGCTCGGCATCGTCGACGACGCCGCCTACGGCGTCGGAGTCGTGAAGGGTGCCGTCACGTCGCGAACGTACGGCGCACTGAAGCCCCATATCACGAAGTCAACGCTCGGACTGCGCAACGTCCTCGGTCTGAAGCCGGGAGCCGGTGGCGCGGCCTAGAAGCGAATGACGCCGCGAATGTTCTCGCCGGACTCCAGATCGTCGTAGCCCTTCTGCACCTCTTCAATGGAGTACTCCTGCGTAATGAGTTCGTCGATCAAGAACTTCCCCTCGTGGTGCAGTCGCAGCAGTCGCGGGATTTGCAGACGAGGTGCCTCCGAACCAAAGACCGTGCCGCGCAGTTCCTGATTCATCATTGAGAACATGAAGAGGTTGAGGTCGACGGACGTCTGGTCCCAGGCGGCCAGTCCCGCGGCGACGACCACGCCACCCTTCGCGGTGATGGAACGCGCCTGCTCGACAATCTCACTCGTCGCTTCGCCGACCGTGATGATCACCACGTCGCAGTTCTTGCCCCAAGTGAGGTCGGGAAGGATGGTGAAGGCCGCGTCGAGTGTCGTCGTACAACCGTGGGTCGCACCGATCTTCATGGCGCGGTCGACCTTTGATTGATTCGTATCAATGGCGACGACGGCACGAGCGCCGGCGTGTTGGGCGCCCTGAATCGCCGCCGATCCGAGTCCCCCGCAGCCAATGACGGCGACGACGTCACCGGGCTTCACTCCGCCACGGTTGACCGCGGCCCCGAAGCCGGTGGACACGCCGCACGAGAGCAGTGCCGCCGCGCGCAGGTCGTACCACGGCTCGATGCGGATGACCGACGCCTCGTGCACCACGATGTACTCGGAGAACGTGCCGAGGTTGCACATGCGGTTGAGGTTGACGTCACCAATGCGGTGTCGCCACGTTCCGTCGGCGATCATCGGACCGGCGAGCGTGTTAGCCGCCATGTCACAGATGTAGGGACGTCCCGATACGCAGTACTCGCACTTGCCGCACGAGGGAATGAACGAGGTGGCGACGTGGTCGCCCGGCTTCACCGAGGTGACGCCGTCGCCTACCGATTCAACGACACCGGAACCTTCGTGGCCCCCGATGATCGGGAACATCGTTGGTCGTCCGGAGATCATTTCGAGTGCGATAGGCGCCTGGGAGAGAGCACCGGTTTGAAGGTGAAGATCCGAGTGGCACAGACCGGAAAAGG
>Ga0208586_1000687_pt1 | contig 11848 bp, 9 predicted proteins | sample NGESurshal072012_6_FD_184471 | JGI IMG/M metagenome (GOLD analysis project Ga0208586, IMG submission 184471) | Arctic peat soil microbial communities from Barrow, Alaska - NGEE Surface sample 53-3 shallow-072012 (SPAdes) | ecosystem: Environmental > Terrestrial > Soil > Wetlands > Peat ... | reverse complement strand
GGAGCGTGCGCAGTGAGCATTACCGTTGCGAAATTCAAGGATGTAGCCGAGGGAACCCAGCCCGGCCAGTTCACCATCGGCGACCGCGAGCCGGTGACGAGCCTGACCGACCTGGAACCGAGCTTCAAGCGGCTCCTGGACGAGCCGGTCACCGCGGTCGTGGCCGTGATGGGCCGGGCGGACCAGCCCAACCTGACTCCGGTGTGGTTCGACTACGAGGGTGACACGGTCCTGCTCAACCTGGCCACGCACCGCAAGAAGGTGGACTGGCTGCGCAAGGCCCCGTTCGCCACCTTCCTGCTGATGAACCCGGAGAACACCTACCACTGGATCAGCATCAAGACCGTGGTGAAGCGGGAGATCTCCGAGGACGACCCGGTCGAGGGTCAGCGGGTCACCGACCAGCTGGACCGGATCTGGGTGAAGTACACCGGCAACGAGCCGCCCTACGGACTGCGGGATCCCTCCTTCGACGAGCGGCGCGTGCTGTTCGAGATGGAGGTCGTCAGCGTCGCGACCTTCGGCCGCCCCTGACCAGCCGGCACTGCTCAGGAGCGCAGCCGGTGTCACGGATGCCCCGGGTCAGCATCGCCGGCGGGTCGGTAGGCGGGCTCACCACGGCCCTGGTGCTCCGGGACGCCGGCTGTGACGTCCGGGTCTTCGAGCGGTCCTCCACCGCGCTGCAGGCCAGGGGCGCGGGTATCGCCGCACTCGACACGACCCTGGACTACCTGCTCCGGCGGGGCGGGTTCCAGGTCACGGACGTGTGCTCGTCCACCGGCTGGATCCGGTTCCTGAACCGCGACGGCAGCGTCCAGCACGAGCAGCGGCACCGCTACCGCTTCTCGTCCTGGAACACGATCTACCGCTCGCTGCTCAGCCTGCTCGATGGCGGGCGTTACCAGCTGGGCACCGAGGTGACCGGGTTCGCCGAGCAGCGCGGCACGGTCACGGTCACCCTTGGCACCGGCCAGCGCGTCGAGTCCGACCTGCTGGTCTGTGCCGACGGGGTCGGCTCGCCCGCCCGGGCCCGGCTGCTGCCCGCCGTACGCCCGGCGTACTCCGGGTACGTAGCGTGGCGCGGCACCGTCCCCGAGCGTGACCTCCCGGCCGGCGCCCGCACGATCCTCGGTGACGCGCTCACCTACCAGGTGCTGCCGGGCAGCCACATCCTCGTCTACCCGATTCCCGCCCTGGACGGCTCGCTGACCGAGGGCGACCGCCTGATCAACATCGTCTGGTACGTCAACGTCGCCCAGGGCACCCCCCTGGACACGCTGATGACCGGCCGGGACGGGGTGCGCCGACAGGTGTCGCTGCCACCCGGCGCGGTCACCGAGGCAGCAGTCGCCGGGATGCGGCAGGCCGCCCGGGACCACCTCGCCGAGCCCATCGCCGAGGCGGTGGTGCGTACGCCCGAGCCGTTCGTGCAGGTCGTCACCGACATCGAGGTGCCCCGGATGGTGTTCGGCCGGATCTGCCTGGCCGGCGACGCGGCGTTCGCGGTCCGCCCGCACGCGGCGGCCGGGACGGCCAAGGCTGCCGCGGACGGGTGGGCCCTGGCTGAGGAACTCACGGCCGCCGGCGGTGATGTGCCGGCCGCGCTGGCCGCCTGGGAGCACCGGCAGCTCACGCTCGGCCGCGATCTGCTGGCCCGCTGCCGGGAGATCGGCGATAGCTCGCAGTTCCGGGGGACATTCCAGCCCGGGGATCCGCGGCTCATCTTCGGGCTCTACGGCCCGGGCAATTAACACGACCGGCACCAGCAACGCAAAGGAGAGAACGGGATGGCTGCCACGATCATCCGCGAGGAGAGTTTCGATCCCGCCGACTACCGGGGAGAACTGGACGCCGCCCCGGAAAACCGGGACGTGGGGACCCGGCTCTGGTTCGAGAACGACCACATCCGGGTGTGGGAAGTACGCCTCATGCCGGGTGAGCGCGGCCCGTTCCACGCACACACCCGCCGTTATTTCTGGACCGTGGTGGACGGCGGGATCGGCCGCCAGCGCACCGCGGACGGCACGATGATTACTCGCGAGTATCACGTCGGCGACACCAATTACTCCGACCACTCGCCCGACCAACCGACGATCCACGATTTCGAGAACGCCGGGGACACGCCGATCCGGTTCACCACCGTGGAACTGCTCGACTAGCGGAACAGGCGGCGGAACAGGGCGGGCAGGGAACGGCCGCAGCTGGCGGAACTGCCCAACTAAATCCCTTAGTACTTAGCCGGGCTCTTTCGCCGGGGAGTGTGTTTATTTAAGATTCCCGCCGCGATTCGTGACCCACGGTCGCATACTGCTCCCTGACGTGCATGAAGGCTGCGGGTGATGGCGATGAGCGGGAGCGGCACAGAGAGCGTCTGGAGCCGGCCCCGGCGGGCGCCCAGCGGACCCTCGGATCGCGCCCTGCACCGGTTCGTGGGCTGGTACGCGGTCGGACTCCGGTTGTGGATCGCGGTGGCCGTCGTGGTGGCCGCGCCACTGGCGGCGACCGCGGCCACCTCCGCGGGGTGGCTCGCGGCCGTGCTGGTGACGCTGTGCGCATGGTCGGTGTTCTTCGCTGTCTGGGTGGGCCGCCGCGGGCTGTCCGGCGCGGTCGTGCTGGCGGACGCCGCAGTCATCGTGGCCATGATCGTCGTGCACCACCTGGTAGTTCCGGCCGCGCTGATCTCGGCGGGCACCACCTGGATGCTGCCCCTGGCCAGTACCGCGATCTACATCTCCCAATTCGCCTTCCCGCCCCAGGTTGGCCTGCCTGTTGCCGCGGTGGTGACCGCCGTCTACGCGACCACCGTGCCGCACCCGGCGGGCGCGCTGTACCTGGTCATCCAGGCCCTGGCCACGGCCGCCCTGATGGCCCTGGTCCGCCGGGGCGGCCGGAACGCCGACGCCGCGATCGGCCGTCAGCTGCGGCTGGAGCAGGAGCTGACCGTCGAGGCGGCCCGGCGGGCGGACCAGCGGGAGCAGAACCGCCGGCTGCACGACACCGTCCTGGCCACCCTGACCATGGTCGCCTCGGGGGCACTAGACACACCTTCACCTGTCCTCGCCGCGCAGGCCTCCCGCGACCTGCGGTTCCTGCACACGCTCCCGGCGCTTCCCCGAGCAGGCACCCCGGCTGCGCTGCCGCTGGCAGACCGTCTCGCCGCGGCGGCCGCGGAAGCCGCCCCGTTGCAGGTGTCCACATCCTTCTTTTCCGCAACGCAGGAGCTTCCCTCCACCGCCGTCGACCGGTTCGCGGACTGCGCGGCCGAGGCGCTCCGCAACGTGGCCCGGCACGCTGGCACGGGCACGGCCGAGATCCGGGTCAGCGACGAGGACGGCCAGGTCGTGGTCGAGATCATCGACCACGGGCGTGGGTTCGACGCCGGGTCCGTGCCGAGGTCGCGGCGCGGGATCAGCGAATCGATCCGCGGCCGGATGGCGGAGATCGGCGGGACGGCGGAGATTTCCGGCGGCCCCGGCGCGGGGACCGCCGTGACCCTGCGCTGGCCCGGTGTGGGCACCGCGGAGGCCCAGCGCTGGCCGCGTGAGGACTGCGCCATAACGTCACCGTCCGGTGAGGCCGCCGCGACGGCACCGCCGTGGCATGGTGACGGCACGGTGACGACACCCCGGTGGCCCGGATGACCGGGCGGCCGGCTCCCCTCCCCCGCCCGGCTCCCGTCCCCCGGCCGTCGGCGGTGCTCGCCGCCCGGTACGCCCGCGCGCTCGACATCGCGGCGGTGGTCGCGGTGGCCGGCTGGCACCTGGCCGGCGCGGGCCCCCTGCTGGTGGCGCACCTGGGCAGTTACCCGTCAGACCAGTTCCAGATCGCGGCGTGGGGTGCGATCGCGCTGATCATCGCGGCGGGCTCGGTGCTGCTGCTGCGGGGCTTGCAGAGCCGCGGCACGGGCTGGGCGCTGGCGGCTGCTGCCCTGGCCATCAGCACGGCGGTCGCGGCGGCCTGCCCGCCGGACCAGATGCTGGCCACCGACTGGGCCTGGGGCACGGCAGGCTGGGTCGGGGTCCTGGTGCTGCTCCGCCGGCCTCTGGCCGAACTGGGCGTGTTCCTCACGCTGGAAGGCGTGGCCACGTTCGCCGTGCTCACCCGGGACGGGCTGCACCGCTCGACCGTGGCGGCGTTCATCACCGTCCTGGCCGGGTCGGCCGGGATCCAGCTGGCCATCGCCGTGGCCGCGGGGGCCCTGAACGTCCCGGCCCGGCAGGCGGCGGACGCCGCCACCCGGGAAGCGGACGTGACCGCCCGTCGGGCCGTGGCGGACCGGATCCGCGGCGCGCGGCGGGCCCGCTGGCTGGAGCTGCGGGCGACCGCCGAGCCGCTGCTGCAGGGCCTCGCCACCGGGACGGCCGACCCGGGTGATCCCGCGGTCCAGCGGGCCTGCGCGGTCGAGGCGGCCCGGCTGCGGCGGCTGCTGGCCGAGGGCGACGACGCCCCGGACCCGCTCGTTCACGAACTGCACGCCTGTGCGGACGTCGCCCAGCGGCGCGGGGTGGCTGTGGACATCGAGACCGCGGCGGTGATCCCCGCGGTGCCGCCCGAGGGCCGCCGGGCCATCACGGACCTGGCCATCGCGGTCCTTGTCAACGCAATGTCCCAGGTGCGCGTCACTGTAACTGGGACGGTCGACGGCGTGATCGTCAGCCTGGTCTCTGACTCCCCTGCCGAGCCGGACCTGCCCAGCAGCCCGGTCTGGCTGGCAGTGGACAGTCAGCGCGACCAGCAGAGCCTGTGGGTGGAGGCGCGTTGGAACACCATGTGACGGCCGCGATCGTGGAGGATCACCCGGTCGTGATCGAGGGAATCATCTCCTGGATCAGCGCGGATCCCGAGCAGCGCATCACCGTGACCCAGGTGGTCAGCGATATCACCGGGCTTGCCGCGCCCCGCGCGGCAGACGTGCTCATCCTCGACCTCGAGCTCGGCGGGCGCATGATCTCAGATGAGGTCACCCGGCTCGCGGCCAGCGGGTACCGGATCGTCGCCTTCTCCGCGCACGTCGAGCCGGCGCGGATCCTGGACGTCCTGGACGCGGGCGCCCACGCGTACGTGAGCAAGGACGAGGGGCGTGATCATCTCATCGAGGCGGTGCTGGCGGCCGCGTCCGACCGGCCCTGCGTGACCCGCTCGCAGGCCAAGGCGATCCTCGCCGATCCCCGCCCGGGCCGCCCCGCCCTGTCCGGCAAGGAACGGCAAGCGCTGCTGCTGTGGTTCCAGGGCATGTCCAAAGCCTCGGTGGCGCGCCGGATGTCCATCTCCGAGAACACCGTCCGGCAGTACATCGACCGGGCCCGGGTGAAGTATGCGACGCTCGGCCGGGCAGCCCGCACCAAGGACGCCCTGCTGGCCCGGGCCATCGAGGACGGGCTGATCCGGCCGGACGAGGTGGCGACCTACACCACCCTGGCCAGCCAGCCCCGCCCCGCGCTGTCCTGAGGCCGGGAACGCACTCAGCCAGCGCTGTCGGGCGCGGGCGGCAGCGGGGGCATGGCACCCGGCGCCGTGGGGGCCAGGAACTTCGCTACGTTGAGCCCCGATCCGACCATCTGCTTCAGCATGAAGTCGTGGTTGAGGTCGAGGATGGCCCGGGTCTCAGCGGCGATCACCGCGTTCCGGTTCAGGCTCAGCTCGTTGTCCTGCTCCTGTTCCCCGGACAGGGACCAGTTGGTCGAGCCTTTCACCGTGTACACGCCGTCCACAATCACGATCTTCAGATGTGAGATGGCGTTGTGCACCGAACTGGTGCCGATCGCGATGCTGTTACCGAAGGCGTCGTTGTTCCACTTGGCCAGGATCTCCTTTTCGTGGACCCCTGAGGCCTGGCTACGGTCCAGGCTCATCTGGACATAGACCCGCTCGTCGGCCAGCTTGCCCTGGATGATCGTGTTCAGCTCGTCATCGTCGTAGCCGAACATGTTGACCACGATGGAGTGCTGGGCCGTCCCGAGCAGGGCGACCAGCAACCCGTGAACGTTGTCGCGCGGGGCGAAGAAGGTCCTCTCGTCGTCTGGATAACCATCCAGGAACGTGCCCTCGGCCTTGTACGTCCCAAGGTTTTCCCACACGAACGGCGCATCAGCCATTGTGACCCCCCTGTGTATACGTCAGGGGGAACGTATCCCGTCGCGGTGCGGCTGGCTATAGGCACCGGCGGCCGGCCGACCCGGAAAAGGGACCAGATGGACCGGGACCGGCCGACCCCGGCTTGCAGACGGTCAGCGGCGGGCGTAGTTGCTGGCCCCGTACCAGTCCACGACGACGACCGGCTCATCGCCCACCACCCAGGCGTCGTGTCCCTGGGGCAGCGCGGTGACGTCGCCCGGCTGGGCGTCGAATTCCACGCCGTCGGACATCACGATGTGCAGCGTGCCCTGCACGTGGTACTGGAAATGCGGCGCCTCGCACAGCTCGGTTCCGGCGAGCGGCTTGACGTCCTGGGACCAGCGCCAGCCCGGCTGCAGGGTGAGCCGGCCGACCTCCCCGCCGCCGATCCGGAGCAGGTGCAGGGCCCCGTGGTCGAAGGTTCGGGTCTCGTCGGGGGTCTGGAAGCTTTTCTGTTCCGGTTTTCCGGTCATGGCACTCACTTCTCCCTGGCCCGAAGGCCCGTGGCTGCTTTCCGCCGAGCCTGGCCGGCCTGGGTTGCACTGGCCTTGCAGCACCTCGCGTGGCCGTTACTGGCCAGGCCGCCACCGGCCGTGCCGCGGCTGACCTGGCGGTTCGCGCCGGGCGGGGGTTGGATACCAGCATGAGGTCGCTCGCGGTGCGGGTGCTCAACGACTTCGGCGTGGACGGGATGGAGCCGCAGTCGCTGGGCAGCCGGAAGGCGCGCCTGACGCTCCACCTGCTGGCCCTGGCCGGAGGGCAGGTGGTGACCTCGGGCGCGCTCGCGGACGCCCTGTGGGGTGATACGCCACCTGCCAAGCCCGACGATCAGATCGCGGTGCTGGTCAGCCGCCTGCGGGCAGTACTCGGCCGGGACCGGATCGTGCATCGTGACCACGGGTACCTCCTGCACTGCGACTGGCTGGACGCCGCCGAGCTGGCCGGGCTCACCGGGGAGATCGACCGGCGGCGGTGCGCGGGCCATGTGATGGGTGCGGCGGCCGCGGCCCGCGTCGCGCTCTCCCTGGTCCACGGCGACGGCCCGGCCCCGCTGCCGGGCAGCTGGGCGGAGCTGAAACGCGCCGACCTGGAGCGCCTGATCCGCCGCGCCCGCCAGGTGGCGGCCACCGCGCTGCTGGACGCCGGGGACTGGATGGCCGCCGCCGATGCGGCCGCGATCGCGCTGGAACACGACGCCTACGACGAGGTAGCTCTCCGGGTGCTGCTGCGCGCCCAGGTGATGGGCGGCCGGGTGGCGGCGGCCCTGGCGGCGTACGCCAGCACCCGGGAGCGCCTCGCCGACGAGCTGGGCACGGATCCCTCGCCCGAGACCGAAGCGCTGCAGCTGGCCATCCTGCGCGGCGAGCTGCTCCCGCCCGGGCCTGCCCCGGCCCCGGCCCGCCTGGGCCTCGTCGGCCGCGGCGACGAACTCGGCTACCTGGACGCGGTGGCCAACCACGCCCGCAGCGGCGCCGTCGAGGTGGTGGTCATCGACGGGGAGGCCGGCATCGGGAAGACCACCCTGCTGCGCACCTGGGCCGACGGCCGGGCGGCCGCCGGGGACACGGTCCTGATGGCGACCTGCGGGCAGCTCGACCGGGCCCTGCCGCTGGATGCCCTGCTCGCCGCGCTGGGCGCGCTGCTGCGCCGGCTGGGACCCGAGGCGGCCGCAGACCTGATGGGAGGGGACGAGCCGGTCCTCGGGCCCGTCCTCGCGACGAGCCCCGCCACGCGGGCACGGCCGGCTCTGGCGGACAGCCTGCTCGGTCCTGCGGTCTTGTACGCCGCTCTGGTCCGGGTGCTCGGGAGGCTCGCCGTCCGGGGGCCGCTGGTCGTGGCGATCGACGATGCGCACCTGGCGGGCCCCGCGCTTGCGGACTGGCTGCGCTTCGTGCGGCGCGGGGCGGTCCCGCTGACCGTGGTGGCCGCGGTCCGGCCAGGCGCGGGCGAGCCGCTGCCGGCCACCGGAGTCGTCCACCTGGGCGTGCTCGGCCGTGACGCCGCCGCGGAGCTGGTGGGCCTGGGGCGGGTGGACGAGCTGTACGAGCGCTCCAAAGGCCACCCGCTGTTCCTTACCGAGCTGGCCCAGCAGGTGGCGGGCGAGCCGCTGCCCGCCTCACTTGTGGAGTCGGTGTCCGCGCGGTGTGACGATCTGGGGCCGGCCGGCACGCTGCTGCGGACCGCCGCGGTGATCGGCCCCGAGCTGGACATCGACCTGCTGGCGGCGGTACTCGGCCGCGGCGTGGTGGATCTGCTGGGTGACGCGGAGCGGGCCGTCGCCGGGCAGTTTCTGGCCGACGAGAACGGGACCCTCAGGTTCCGGCACGAGCTGCTGCGGGAGGCCCTCGCCGCGAGCGCCACGGCCGGCCGGGCCGCCCTGCTACACCGGCAGGCCGGCCGCGTGCTGGCCCGCCGGCCGGACGCCGACCCGGTGATGGTGGCCCACCAGGCCCGCCTGGGCGGTGACCTCACGCTGGCCTCGCGCGCACTGCGGGACGCGTCGGCGCGGGCCGGGGAGCGCTTCGATCACGCCGCGGCCGAGGCGCTGCTGGACGACGCGCTGCTGCTGCACCCCGATCAGGAGGGGTGGCTGGCGCGGGCCCGGGTCCGCACCCGTCGCGGCCGGTACGCCCAGGCCCTGGACGACGTCCAGCGGGCCGGCGAAGCGGGCCCGGCCGCCCTCGAGGCCGGCGCCTGGGCGTCCTACTTCGGCCGCCAGTTCGCGCAGGCCGCCCAGTTCGCCGAGGATGGTGCACTGGCCGCGGTGGATCCGGCGACCCGGGCCCGGTGCCTGGCGGTGGGCGGCCGCACCCACCACGCCGCGGGAGACCTGGCCCGGGCCGAGCGGCTGCTCGGTGAGGCGTTCTCGCTGGCTGAGGGCCCGGACCGGGTGACCGCGGCCGCGTGGCTCGGGGTCCTCCGGGCACATCAGAGCCGGGCCGGTGAGGCCCTGTCGCTGCTGCGCCCGGCTGCCCGCGGGCATGTGGGGGTGGAGCACACTTCGGCCACGCTGCACGCGCTGCTGTTCACCGGGCACGCGCACGCGCTCGCCGGCCACCCGGACCTGGCCCTGGCCGCGTTCGCGCGCTACACCGAGGAGGTGGAGCGGCGCCAGGTGCCCCGTTTCGCGGGCCGCGCGGTGAACTTCGCGGGCTGGGTGCTGCGCAACCTGGGCGCGGCCGGGGAGGCCGCCGACCAGCACACGGCGGCGCTGGAGATCGGGCAGCGCCAGGGCACAGCCGAGGTCACCATTGCCGCCCTGGAAGACCTGGCCGAACAGCGCCTGGACGCCGGTGACCCGGACGGCGCGCGGACCCGGCTGGCGGAGGCCGCCGCGCTGCTGCAGGGCGATCTGGTCTTCGGCTGGCGACTGGACCTGAAGCACCAGCTGATCACCGGGCGGCTGGCCCTGCTGTGCGGCGACGCCGGGCAGGCCGCAGACGTGGCCGCCGGGCTGGAGTCACGGGCGGCGGCGCTCGGCGTCCCCCGCTACGTCAGCGTCGCCCGCCTTCTCCGGCATCGGGCGCACCGGGCCCTGGGCTGGCCGGTGGACCTGGACTGTGTCCAGGCCGACCTGGATCTGCTCGACAGCGCGGTGGCGGTGGAGGCCTGGTGGTGGACCGGCGAGGTGGCCGCCGACTTCGCCAATCGCGCCTGGCTGGACCGGGCCGCCAACCGGGCCGAGCAGCTTGCCCGCAGCGCCGGGGGGTACGCGGACGGGCTGCGGCGGCACGCAGACCAGCGCCTGAGCAAGTGGCGCGCCCTGGCCCGCTGAGCAAGTCGCGCGCCCTGGCCCGCTGAGAGCCGCGGCCAGCGGTCACTCACCCGCTTCAGCGGGCCGCGAGGACCAGCATGGAGACGACCAGCGGCCCCGTGCCGGCCACGGCCTGCTCGGCGGCGCGCCACGCGGCCGCCCTCCGGGCCGTGTCCAGCGACTGGACGAACGGGGCGATGTGCGCCAGGCCCAGCCGCCAGGAGGCCAGCTGCGCGGGGGTGGACAGGCCGGTCGGCACGGTTAGCGCGTCGACCCGCACGTCGGTAAACCCGGCCCCCGCCGCCAGGGCGCGGAGCCGCGGCCGATCCAGAGCATCCGGCCCGGCGTCCCGTTTCATCGACGCGTACCAGGCTGGGGGCTGGAAACCGAATGAGCGGAGCGCCTCGTCCACGGCCAGCTTGGCCGGGTGGGTCCAGCCCGGCTCGAACGTGCTGGCGGCCAGGCCCCGGCCCACCCGCCGGAGCTCACGCAGTACCTCGCCGGGCCGGTCGAGGTGGTTGAGGCAGAACGCGGCCACGACGAGATCGAAGGCCCGGTCGCGGAACGGCAGCGCCGCAGCGTCGGCCACCACCGGGTCCTGCAGCGGGCCGGCGCAGCGCAGCATGGCCTCGGCCAGGTCGGCAGCCACCACCCGGCCCGCACCCGCAGCCAGCGCGGCCCGGGCAGCCACGCCAGTGCCTGCGCCCAGGTCGAGTACCCGCCGGCCGGCCACCGGGACCGGCGCGGCCGCGATCAGGGCCCGGGCCAGCGGGGCGTAGAGCTGCGCCGGCCCGGCGGCCCATCCCGCCGCCGCCGCTCCGTAGGCCGAGCGCATATCCGCGGCCGGCCCGGCTGGGGCCGGCTCGGCCTCAGTCAGCTCGGCCTCAGCCAGCTCAGCCTCAGTCAGCTCAGCAGGGCGGCGGCCTGCACCGCCTTGGCCTCCCACCATGCCAGCTCCTCGTCGTAGCCGCCGAGCGCCTTCTCCCAGCCGAACTGGACCAGGGCGCCCAGCAGGCACAGGGCCAGCTGCCGATCCCACCATGGCCCGGTGTCGATGCCGCAGCCCTCCAGCGCGTCCCGGTAGACGGTGACCGACGTTTCCTTCGCCTGCGGGAGACGGCGGCAGTTGATGGCCAGGTACCAGGCCAGGTCGCTGAGGGGCGCGCCCACCCCGGGCTGTTCCCAGTCGAGCACGACCGTCCGTCCCGCGTCGTCGGTGCCGAGGTTGTCCAGCTTCCAGTTGCTGTGCACGAACGTGTGCGGTGTCCCGGCCAGCGCGTCGACCAGCGGGCCGGGGTCGCGGGCCAGCGGCGTCACGACCGCTGCCGCGGCGGGAGCTACCTCTTCCAGCAGCGGCCACCCCTTGGCCACCAGCTGCGGCACGAGGTGCGCCGTCCCGGTGGCCGCCTCGGCTTGCGCCATCCAGGGCGACAGCTCGAGGTAGCGGTGCATGGCGGGGACCACGTCGAGCTCGGGACCGCAGGCCCAGAACTCGGCGTGCAGCGCGGCCATGTGCCGGAGGAAACGCTGGTGCTGGGCCAGCGGGATCGGCTCATCCGTGGCCGGGACCAGCCACGGCGTCACATCGTGCATCAGCAGGGCGCACCCCCGGGGCCTGGCCGGTCCCTGGCCCGGGCCAGGGCCAGCGCCGCTCCCCTCCGGGGCAGCCCCCACGATCGGCTGGTTGAAACAGCCGGGCAGGCGGGCCAGGATGCCCCGTTCCCACAGTTCCAGCGGGGCGCCCCGCAACGAGCCGGACGCCCGCATCGTCCAGTCCTCGCGCAGATCGAGGTGCTTGAGCACGTAGGGCTGGCCACCGATGACGACCCGCTCCAGCCGGGCCCCGGACTTGCCTGGGACTCCGTCCAGGGCCGTCCGCTCGGTCACCCCCGCGAGCAGGTCGGCCACGTCGCCATAACGCCGGGGCGGGGCGGGCACCACGTCGCCAGAGCGGCGGAATGAGGAGCCGGGGCCGCGATC
>Ga0208586_1000686_pt1 | contig 11880 bp, 4 predicted proteins | sample NGESurshal072012_6_FD_184471 | JGI IMG/M metagenome (GOLD analysis project Ga0208586, IMG submission 184471) | Arctic peat soil microbial communities from Barrow, Alaska - NGEE Surface sample 53-3 shallow-072012 (SPAdes) | ecosystem: Environmental > Terrestrial > Soil > Wetlands > Peat ... | reverse complement strand
GGGCGCGGTCGTCGGCGCCGTGACGCTGGTGGCGGTCAACGCGGCCGTGAACCGGGTGGTGGCCGGCAACACGACCGCGGCGCGGATCTTCGACGGCAAGCCGACCACGGTGATCCATAACGGGCACATGATCCAGCGTGCCCTGGTCCACCTGGGCCTGCGGCGCAGCGAGGTCGACCACGCGGTGCGCGTGCAGAACGGGGACGATGTCAGTGACGTCAAGGAGGGAGTCCTCGAGCCGGGCGGGCAGCTCGTGCTCAGCCTCAAGCCCTCCGAGCAGGGCGCGACCAAGGGGGATGTGGCCGCGCTGCGCGACCAGCTCAGCCGGATCGAGGGCCTGCTCGGCGCGGCGTCGTGATCGTGGGCGGCGGGTCAGGAGGCGGGCGGCCCCTGGCTGTCGGCGCCGGTGCCGTTGAGCGGGACGCCGTCGGGGGTGGTGTAGCTACGCCGGAACTGATCGTCGGTGACCGGCCACCGTTCCCCCCTGGCTCCTTCGACGACCCAGTCCCCGGGCTGGGCGATGGCGCGCCCTTCCATGGTGTGCAGCACCTGGGTCTGGCTCACCCGCCAGGCACGGTAGTTGCCGGTGCGCAGCCAGAAATCACCGCCCAGCGACTCATGACTCTCGCGGAACTCCGGATCCCGGACGGTCCGCTCGTCACCGGCGCCGTCGACGACCCGCCAGTCCCCGGCGTCGCCGTACAGCTCCTCACCGGACCGGCGGGTCCACAGCCGTCGGGCGTGCAGCCGCCTGGCACGGACCGTCCCGGTCCGCCGGAATTCGGCCGCCTCAGGGGGGCCGCCGGGCGGTACTACCGGCACGAAACCCACATCCTCGAGCTGGCTGAACTGGGAACGCAGGTACTCGGTGCCCCGCCTGCGCTCGTCGGCGGGAAGGTCAGCCCAGGGAAGGACCCGGGTGTTCACCAGCATGGCCCGGGAGGCTGCCCGGCGCCGGGCGACGCCGCTCTTTTCATGGCCGCCCGCGGACCATCCCGCCGCCAGCCGGCGCTGGTACCAGCGGGTGTGCTCGGCTCCGGCGATCGCTTCCAGATCCGGCTCGCTCAGCTCGATGAAGCTGCCGGGTACTACGGCCCGGCCGGGCACCCAGCGCCGCCCCCGGGCCACCACCTCCGTCATCATGGACCTGACCTGGAGGATGTTGTCCTGCCTGATGAACTCGTCCAGGTCGGCCCAGGGGCGGCTGGTCAGCGTCCTGGGGTTCCCGGGCCCGGGCGGATGGCTGAGGCGGTAGCACTCGTGCCAGTGACGGGCCACCCGCGTCCAGGTGTCCTCGGGCAGCTGGCCGCCCACGAGCAGGGCCCGCTGGAAGGGGTGCAGGAGGTCGAAGATCGCGCCGCTGGTGCCTGCTCCCTCGGACGTCAGCATGAACACCGGGATACCCGGATGCAGCCGGGCCACCCGGCCGGCCTCGTGCATGCCTCGCTCACTCAGGGCCTCGGATATGACGACGGCGGTGCCGGCGGCGTCCGTCGCCGGCATGGCGTCGAGGGTGCCGAGCAGCTGGTTCGTCCAGGGGACGGCTTCAGCCTTCACGTCGCACATCGCCTGGACCATGGAAGCTGGGCAGGTTGCGAGGTATTCGCGGCGGAGATCCCCGGCCCGCCGGTCTAGCAGTACCACGCTGCTCATCGGCAGGGAGGCCATCAGTTGCTGGCCACTCCCAGTGTGGTCGGCGGTATCAGCGTGGCTCGGGCTGTTTCCGTTGCCGCTGGCCGCGGCGGCGGCCAGCTGGCGGCGTTCCCAGGCGCGCCGGGCCAGCTCCCGGAGGATGGCCAGGGTCAGGGTGCTGTCCCCGCAGAGCAGCAGCTGCCGGGGCCGGGTGCGGAAGACCTGATCGAGCAGGCCGGAGGCGGTCGATTCGTGGGCGCTGAGGGCGTCCTCGAACCAGCGGCTGGTCCGGCCGGCGTGCCAGCCCCGCCAGTGATCGGCGTGCCGGGGATCGTCGATGCGGGCGACCAGATGCGGCTGGCGGTCGGGATCGGGCCGATAGCGCCGCAGGATGGTCTTGGCGGCGGCCAGGACCGCCTCATTGCCGGCCACGTCGGCCTGCAGGGCATACAACCGCCGTAGCGCGCAGCCGCGCCGGCCCGCGATGACCGGCAGCAGGATCCGCGGGGACGACGGCTGCCCGATCATGACGTGGGCCCCGGTCGCACGGGCCTCCGCCAGCAGCGGATGGCTGGCGTCCGGCTCGATTACGACGATGCTCCCGGGCCGGAAGGTCTGCGCCAGCCGCTGCAGCAGCGGGAGCGTCATCGTGTCCAGCCCGGCGAGGATCGTCGCGTCCCGGACCCAGCGGGCCCGCAGCCGGTCGACCGGCTGGCGCCACAGGACCGTCGCCACGGTCAACGCCCCGGTCAGCGTCGCACCCAGGCAGACCGGGCCGCCGAGCTGGTAGGCCAGGGGCAGCGGCGGGTGGCACCCGCCCATCGGGAAGGACGGCGGATTGCCGACGTACAGATCGAGCACCCAGCTGGTCACGGCGCTGGGCGTCTGACCTGTCCGGCACGGGAACAGCGAAGCCGTGGTGAGGACCCCTCCGATCACCACCATCGTGACGACTGCGGTGATGCCGACCACCCGGGGCTGGAGCCGCCGGGGCCACCAGTAACTGAACAGGACCAGTAGCCACAGCGCCGCAAAGACCAGGGGCACACGGAGGGCGCCCGGCTGGAGCGCGGCCCGCCACCAGGCGTCGCTGGCGTGCAGCCATCCGGGGTCGGCGGCACTAACCCAGGCTCCCCAGGCGAGGTAGACCGTGACGGCCGCGCCGGCGGCGGCCGGTGCCAGCCAGGCGAACCGCCAGCCTGCGCGGATCCTGAACTGCCGAGCCGTCACCACGGTGCCCCCATCCCGCACCTGTGATAACAGCCGTGATGCCGTTTCACGGGACGAAGCAGTCAGGCAGGTCTACTATCGCCAGATTGACATAAAGTCGCGTAATCGCCTAGGCCGGTGCCGCTGGGGGCCAGCCAGGGTGGCACCGTAGCAAGAGGGCAGGGCGATGAGCCCGGATTTGGCCGTCCGTTTCCCGCATGAGTCATCCTGTGGTGAGATGAATTTACAGAACCGACACCTTTGCGGGAAGCCTGGAGAGCCCGGGTGCATTACCCTTCTCCCGTGGTATGAAACCCATGAGGCGCCACCCCACTGCTCCTGGGCCACACCGCATCGATGCCTCACTCGCTACAAGCCTGCGATATCCTCGCGGTAGTTACGGTGTGCTCATCGCTGGGTACTAAGCGTGATCAGAGTACGGGCTGGATCTGGCCCTTACCGGCTTTGGATAGATTGATAGGGGCTATGACACCCACTGCTGAGGTTTCGACCGCGTTGCCAGACCTTCGCTCGGTACGTCTGGATGAGCTGGCCGCCTTGACGCCGGCCGCTCTCGACGAGGTACTGCAGCGCGTTCTTCCCGGAACCCCCGTGGGCCCGGCGCCCGGCGCAGCCTTCGGCTCGTCCATCTAGGTTCAGGGCATGGCATGAGCAGGGCGCTGGTTCCGCTCAGCCAGATCGTCCTGAAGATCCACAGCCGCTGCGATCTGGCGTGTGATCACTGCTACGTCTACGAGGCCGCCGACCAGAGCTGGAGCGGGCGGCCGATGGTCATCTCCGAGGAGGTGACCGCGCGGGCGGCGCGGCGCATCGCCGACCACGCGGCTGATCACGCGCTGCCGGCCGTACAGGTTATCCTGCACGGCGGGGAGCCATTGCTGGCTGGTCCCGCCCGGCTGCGGCGGATCATCACCACACTCCGCGCGGCCATGGATGGCATCTGCGACCTCGATCTGAGGATCCATACGAACGGGGTCCTGCTCAATGAGCGTTTCTGCGCGCTTTTCGCGGAGCAGCAGGTCAAAGTAGGCATTTCCATTGACGGCGACCGGGCCGCGAATGACCGGCATCGTCGCTACGCGGATGGGCGCAGCAGCTATGACCAGGTGATCCGGGCCATCGGGCTGCTGCGCACCCGCCGTTTCCGGGATCTGTTTGCCGGTCTGCTGTGCACCATCGACGTCGCCAACGATCCGCTGGCGGTCTATGAGTCCCTGATGGACCTGCGGCCGCCGCGGATCGATTTCCTGCTGCCCCACGCGACCTGGGACAGTCCGCCTCCCCGCCCCTCGGCCACCGATACCGACTACGCGAACTGGCTGATCAAGATCTTCGACCGGTGGCTGGCCGACGGATGCCCGTCGCGGATCCGGACCTTCGATTCGATCCTGTCCACTCTGCGGGGCGGGGAGAGCTATACCGAGGCCCTGGGGCTGGACCCCGCCAACCTCGTGGTCATCGAGACCGATGGCAGCTACGAGCAGGTGGACTCGCTGAAAGCGGCGTTCGATGGCGCTCCGGAAACGGGGACGGACGTTTTCCGGGATTCCCTCGATACCGTCGCCGCCCATCCTGGCATCCAGGCCCGCCAGCAGGGAGCCGCTGGCCTGTGCCAGACCTGCCAGGAATGCCCGGTCGTCGCCATCTGCGGCGGCGGTCTTTACCCTCACCGCTACCAGAGCGGTCATGGCTTCGCCAACCCGTCGGTCTATTGCATGGACCTGCTCGGGCTGATCTCGCACATCAGCAGCCGGCTGCCTGCCGGGCCTGGGGACGGGCTGGACATCACCCCGCACACGCTGAGCGGCACAAGTTTCCAGGCCCTCGCCGGGGGCTTCGGTGACGCGGCCGATATGGCTCAGCTCATCGAGGCCGAGCACAGCCTGGTCCGCGGTCTGCTCGGCGCGGTTTACCAGGCCGGGGAGGCCGCCCCGGCCGTCCCGCGGGCCGCCAAGGCGGCCCTGCGGGACGCCTGGTCCCTGCTGGCCGCGCTGGACCGCGACGAACCGGCCACGCTGAGCGCAGTGCTGAGCCATCCGTATATCCGCGCCTGGGCGCTCCGCTGCCTGGAACGGCTGAGACCCGCCGCAGCCGGGCCGGGCCAGGAAGACCTGGCGCCGGATCCGCAGAGGCTCACGGCCGACCTGGGGCATCTCGCTGCCATCGCGGCGGCGGCCGCGGTCCGCGCCAGAATAGGAGCTGCAGTCACCGTGCCGGTGCTGGACGGTGCGGTTCACCTGCCCACACTCGGCCGGCTTGTGCTCGGGATCGAGGCGGGACCGCGGGCCGCCGAAGGCGAGTTCGAGACGGCCACGGTCAGCGTGATCAGCAATGCCGTCATCATCCGGGTAGACGAGGCGTGCTGGACATTGGGCCTGCGCGAGCTCCTCGCTGGGGAGTCTTGCGCCAGCCCGGTCGCGGGAACCTCCAGGGCGGGTGAATGGCAGCCAGTGCGGACGCTGCAGGGCCCCGGGTTCCGCGTGGCGCTGGAAGATACCGACCCGTTCCGCGACTGTTATCACCGCCAGGTCGCGTCCCGGCTCACTGAGCCCGAGTTCGCCCGGTGGCAGCGGGATTTCGGAGCGGCATGGCCGGAGGTCGAGCGGAACCAGGGTGCCTACGCCCCGGCGCTCGCCGCGGGCCTGACGGTGCTGATGCCGCTGGCCGCCACTCATGACGGGCGCGATGTGAGCGGGGCCGCGAGAAACGCGTTCGGCGCCATCGCGATGGCGCCGAACGGTGATCCGGTGACCCTGGCCCGGCTGCTCATCCAGGAGTTTCAGCACGTGAAGCTGAGCGCCATCCTTGATCTTTACGATCTGCACGATCCGGCCGACGACCGGCTCTTTCCCGCCCCGTGGGGCGAAGATAAACTCCACCTCGAAGGGCTCTTGCGGGGTGCTTATGCCCACCTGGCGGTTACTGAATTCTGGCGGGTACGCCAGCAGCCCGCATCCGGTTCTCCGGCTCGGGCCGCCCCGCGGTTCGGCCAATGGCGCGCAGACACCGCTGAAGCTATCGAGGCCTTGCTGGACTCGCGCTCGCTGACGCCGCTCGGGACGTCGTGGGTCCAGGGGATGCGCCATTCACTACGCCCTTAGCAGGGCCAGCGCGGACCCCCGTGGCGCAGGTCCCGGCCGGGCCGGTCAGGTGATCTTCAGGCCGGCCACCGGCCGAGCCCGGAGAAAGTACCCCCTGGTAACCTGCGGAAATCTCTTATATCATCATTTCTCCTGGGCGCTTGGAGTGAGGAATGATTCTGGTCGCATCACCGGGGACGGGTGGGACTGGAGTGATAGGGGGATAAGGCGCCGATGGTTTCAGGGCGTGACAACAGGCCATACTTCTTTCTCAGCTACGCGCGGACTCCCAAGCGAGATCCATCCGAACGTGATGATCCTGACCGCTGGGTGTACAAGCTCTACAAAGACTTGTGCTCTGCCATATTACAAATGACTGATGTCCAGCCGGAAGAGGCTGGGTTCATGGACCGGGAAAACAAGATAGGCGTCCAGTGGTCACCGGAACTTACCAGTGCTATCGCGCGCTGCCGGGTCTTCGTCCCGCTATACTCACGGCGATATTTCGAAAGTGACAACTGCGGCCGGGAATGGTTTGCTTTTGCCCGCCGGGAGCTCACCCGTAAAGCGCGGGGCCGGGAGGTGGTCGAGGCCGTCGTGCCTGCCCTCTGGACCAGGCTCGACCGCGAGAAGCTGCCTTACGTCGCACAGTCCGTCCAGTTCGACCACAAGTTCCTCGGCGAGCGCTACTGCAGCGAAGGTTTCTACGGGATCATGAAGCTGCAGAATTACCGTGCCGATTACCACCGGGCGGTCCACCGGCTCGCCGAGCGGATCATCGCGATTGGTGACGACAGCGGAGACTTCGCCGACGACGCGGCGGCCCGCCAGCAGACGGCCGCGGACTTTGATTCGCTGCCGAGCGCTTTCGGCCCGGCCAGCGCGCGGCGTACCGCGGCGGTCCAGCTCCAGATCGCGGTGCTGGCCCACGACACCTCAACGCTGCCCTCGGGACGGACCCCGGACTACTACGGAAGCACGCCCTACACCTGGAGCCCGTACCGGCCTGACTATCCCCAGCCAGTCGCCGACTACGCCCAGGAGCTAGCCAAGAAGTGCCTGGACTGCAAGCCGTCCGTCGGGGCCTTCGAGGACGGCATCGCCAAGTGGGCCAGTAACGGGCGCCCGGTGCCGCCGAGCCTGTGCCTGGTGGATCCGTGGGTGAGCCTGTCGGCCAAGCACCAGGAGCAGCTCAGGCGGCTCGATCAGGTCCAGGAGCCCTGGGTCAGCGTGCTTGTCCCGTGGAACAGCCAGGACCAGGGAACATACGAGGCAAGAGACGATCTCCGCGCGAGCCTGCAGCAGCATCTGGGGCGCAAGCTGGCCGGCGTTCCGCGCCGCTGCCAGATGGCGGCGAGCGGGATTCCCACCCTTCAGGATTTCAGCCAGATCCTGCCCGAGATGACATTGCTCATGCTGAAGCGATTCCGCAAGGAAGCTACTGCCCATCCCCCCGCAGGTCCGGTCATCGAGCGACCGCGGCTGAGGAGAGCCGACCCTAGGGATTCCGGAGACACCCGATGAGTGACGCCAGCCAGGGCCAGATCATCACGTTCTACTCCTACAAGGGCGGCACCGGCCGGACCATGGCCCTCGCCAACGTGGCCTGGATCCTGGCCAGCAACGGGAAGCGTGTCCTGGCTGTCGACTGGGACCTGGAGTCGCCCGGGCTGCATAAGTTCTTCCATCCCTTCCTGGATGAATCGACGGTCAGCGCGACCCCTGGCGTGATCGAGATAATCAACGATTACGCGTCGGCCGCCGTTGACCCCGGGCCGCGCGGGGATGACTGGCACCTGGAATTCGCACAGGTCGAGCGGGATGCGGTATCCCTGGAATGGGCCTTTCCCGAGGGCGGCAAGCTCGACTTCCTGTCGGCTGGCCGGCAGAACCGTGACTACTCCGCCGCGGTCTGCTCGCTCGACTGGGACAACTTCTATGACCGGCTCGGCGGCGGCCGGTTCTTCCGCGCGATGCGCGAGGACATGAAGCAGAAGTACGACTATGTCCTCATCGACAGCCGCACCGGGCTGAGTGATGTGGCTGACATCTGCACCATCGAGCTTCCCGACGTCTTAACTATCTGCTTCACACTGAGCGATCAGAGCATCGAGGGTGCCGCCAACGTAGCCCGCCAGATCAGCGGGCGGTACCGGGACCGGAACATCCGGGTGCTCCCCGTCCCGATGCGCATCGAGGATGGGGAGAAGGAGAAGCTCGACGTCGGCCGGTCGCTGGCCCGGATGAAGTTCGAGGGCTTCCCGGCCGGGATGACCCCGGAGACCTCGGCGATGTACTGGGCCTCGGTGGAGGTTCCGTACAAGCCCTTCTACGCATTTGAGGAGACCCTGGCCACTTTCGGCGACGACCCGGGCTCACCCGCTTCCCTGCTCTCCTCGTTTGAGCGGATTACCGACGCCGTCACCGACGGCGAGATCACGGCCATGCGGCCGATCGCCGAGGATCTCCGGTTGCAGTACAAGGATGCCTACGCCCGGCGTCAGCCCGCGTCGTCCCCTCAGGTCTACCTGAGCTACGTGCCTGAGGACCGGATGTGGGCCGACTGGATCGAGGCGGTGCTGACCCGGGCGGGCTTCCGCGTCCTGCCGCGCAGCACGGTGATGACGGCCGCCGCCGGCGACGGCGATGTCCGGGGCAGCATCCAGGCCGAACGCGAACTCCAGGTGGCGCCGCGCGCCATCGCGGTACTGTCCTCCGCCTACCTGCATTCACCCGACGCCCGGTCCATCTGGAAAACGCTGTCGTCGGCCGACGCCACCGACACCCACCGCCAGCTGATCCCGGTCCGGATCAGCGAGGTGAGGGTCACTGAGCCTTTCAACGAGCATCCCGTCGTTGACCTGGCGCGGATGGACGCGGCCCAGGCGACCGCGAAGCTGCTCTGGGCCCTGGACCGGCCCGTGCAGCCGCTGGGAGGGACGGGAAAACCGGCCGAGGAACCCAGGTTCCCGGGCGCGATCCCGCCGACCTGGAACGTGCCGGCCAGGAATGCCGACTTCACCGGGCGCGGGGCGACGCTGGAGCTGCTGCGCGACAAGCTGGCCGGGGGCGGCCGGGCGGTGGTGGTCGCGCAGGCGCTGTACGGGCTGGGCGGGGTGGGCAAGACCCAGCTCGCACTGGAGTACGCACACCGCTTCATGGCCGACTACGACCTGGTCTGGTGGGTGCCATCGGAACGGGCCGAGGAGACGAGCGCGGCCCTCGCCGACCTGGCCCGCAAGATGGGGCTGAAGGTGAGCGACAACGTGGCCGAGGCCGCCGAGGCGGCCCTGGAGGAATTGCGCCGCGACACCACCCCGCACTGGCTCCTGATCTTCGACAACGCGGACGACCCCAAGCAGCTCGAGCCGTATCTGCCCACCGGGTCGGGGCACGTCCTGATCACCTCGAGGAACCAGGCCTGGTCACACTCGGCGGAGCCGCTCGAAGTGGACGTCTTCACCCGGGACGAAAGCGTCGGGCACCTGCTGCGGCACGTGCCGGAGCTAGATGTGGGCGATGCGAAGCAGGTTGCCGATGCCCTGGGCCATCTGCCGCTGGCGGTCGAGCAGGCCAGCGCGTGGCTGGAGCAGACCGGGATGCCGGCCCGCGTCTATGTCGAGCAGCTCATGACACAGTCCACCCGGATCCTGGCCCTGAACCAGCCATCGGACTACCCGATGCCGGTCGTGGCGACCTGGAACCTGTCATTCGACCGGCTGAAGCAGCGCTCCCCGGCCGCTGTGCGGCTGCTGCAGCTGTGCGCGTTCTTCTCGCCGGGCCCGATCTCGATGGACCTGCTCTACAGCGACGAGATGAACGAGTCGCTGCTGCCGTTCGATGAGACGCTCAGCGAGAAGCTGATGCTCGGCCGGGTGATCCGGGATATCAGCCGGTTCGCCCTGGTCAAGGTGGACCAGGGCAGTAACTCCCTGCAGATCCACCGGCTCGTCCAGGCCGTGATCCGCTCGCAGATGACTGATGAGGAGCAGGTCGAGGCGCGGCACGAGGTGCACAAGATCCTGACTGGGGCCCGTCCCCGCCAGGGCGAGACCGACGACCCGGCGAACTGGTCGACGTACGACATCATCTGGCCGCACCTGGGTCCGTCCATTGCGGAGGAGTGCGATGATCCGCGGACCCGCCAGCTGCTCATCGACTGGGTGCGCTACCAGTGGAAGCACGGCGAGTTCGAGGCCGGCCTGGCCCTGGCCCAGCGGCTGGAGGTCCTGTGGGCCCACCGGCTGGGGTCCGATCATCAGCAGACCCTGCACCTGCAGTTCCACATCGCCAACGTGCTCCGCTCCCAGGGCCGATTCGGTGAGGCCCGGGATCTGGACACCTATGTCCTGGAGCGGCAGCGCGCGGTGCTCGGGCCCGACCATCCGCACTCCCTGATGACGGCGAACGGGCTGGGCGCCGACCTCCGCGCGCTCGGTGACTTCCAGGAATCCCTCGCCTCCGACCGGGAGACCTACGAGAGCTTCAAGGAGCAGTTCGGCGAGGACTACCCGCGGACTCTGATCGCCGCCCACAACCTGGGCTGCTCCCTGCGCCTGGTCGGGGACTGCTTCACCGCGCGCCGGCTCGATGAGGAAACGCTGGACCGCCAGCGGTCGGTGCTCGGCCGTGAGCACCCCAGCACCCTCCAGTCGGTGGCTAGCCTGGCCCTCGACCTGCGGGCTGCGGGAGCATTCCGGGAGTCGGTGGACCTGCTGCGGGACACCTGGGGCAAATACCGGGAGGTTCTGGGGGACGACATGACCGACACCCTGCGCACCGCGGCCAGCCTGGCCGTGTCGCTGCGCAAGGCAGGTGAGCAGGCCGAGGCGATGAACCTGGCCCAGGACACCTACGAGCGCTACAAGCGCCGCTATGGAAGCGGTGCGCCGGACGCGCTGTCCTGCGCGCTGAACCTGGCCTGCGACTACGCCGCGACCGGGGACATGCCACGGGCGCTGCAGCTCGTGTCAGAGGTCAAGGCGGCCAACCAGGCGGACCTGGGTGACGACCACCCGAACACCCTGGTCGCCGTCAACAACCTAGCCTGCTATCTGAGGTCCATCGGCCGGCTGCCGGAGGCATTCGCCCTGACCGACGACACGCTGGGGCGGATGCGGCGCAAGCTGGGCGAGAACCATCCGCTGACCCTCTCCTGCGCGGTCAACCTGGCCAACTGCCGCGGCGACTCTGGCGACACCGAGTCGGCTGAGGCACTGGAACAGCAGACCGTAGGGCTGCTCCGCGAGGTGCTGGGGCGGGACCATCCGGACACCCTGGTCTGCCAGGCCAACCTGTCCGTCACCCTCCGCCAGGCGGGCCGGGACCACGATGCCGAGGAACTCAGGGGCCGGATCCTCGCGGGCCTCACTCGTATCCTCGGCGCCAGTCATCCCGACAGCACCCAACTGCACGAGTGGCAGCGCATCAACCGCGACCTGGAACCGCAGCAGATCTGAGCGCTCGTTACCAGCCCCCGGCGCACCGCGTGTGTTCCACTAATCCCCGGCTGTAGGACGCGTGGACTCTGCGGTCATCGGGCCGGCCTGCCGACAGCCACCGGAGGATGTCCGGGAGCACGTCCAGCGCGCCGAAATGAGCCGCCCCGGCCTGCACCACCACCGCGGCGCCGGGGATCCGGTCGGCGAGCCACCGGGCGTGGCTGGCCGGGGAGAAGACGTCGCTGTCTCCGTGCCACAGCAGGACGGGCACGGTGACGGAGGCTGGATCGAACCCCCACGGGGAGCAGAATGCGAGTGCGTCGTCGATCCAGCCATAGTCCGAGGCCCGCAGGGCCTCGGCGTAGGTCTCGATGAGCATCGACTGGATGCCCCGGTCCGCCACCACCCGCCGGTCGGGGTCAGGCAGTTCGGCCTGGAGCCTGGTGATCAGGCTGGCCGGGTTGGCCCGGACCGCGTCGGCCACCACCTTGGTGTGC
>Ga0208586_1000683_pt1 | contig 11915 bp, 7 predicted proteins | sample NGESurshal072012_6_FD_184471 | JGI IMG/M metagenome (GOLD analysis project Ga0208586, IMG submission 184471) | Arctic peat soil microbial communities from Barrow, Alaska - NGEE Surface sample 53-3 shallow-072012 (SPAdes) | ecosystem: Environmental > Terrestrial > Soil > Wetlands > Peat ... | reverse complement strand
GACTGGAACAACCCCCACACGTACCCGGGTCTTTTCGGGTGGCAGCCCAGTTACAACGAGGAGAGCAAGATCTTCGCGAAGTACATCAAGGCCACCTTCCCGAGCGCCAGCGTCTGCTTCTTGGGTCAGGGTGACGACTTCGGCCAAGACGGACTCGCCGGATTGGTAGCGGGCGGCGTTAAGCCACTCTCCTCGGACCTCTATTCGGTCCCTGACTTGGTGGCCACGAACGGTGCTTCATTCGGACCATACATTGCGGACTTCCAGGCCAAGAAGTGCACGGTCGTGGTCCTGGACACCATCCCCGGGGCAACTGACGCCGCGCTGGGTGCGGCCCTGCAGTTGGGTTACGCGCCGCAGTGGGTCATTTCGAGCGTTGGCGCGGACCCCCAGACGGTCGACGCTCCCTTCGTGGGAAAGGTTCCGACCGACCCCGAAATCGGTGCTATCACGTTCAGCTACTTGCCGACCACGACCACCAACAGCGCGTGGATCCCCTGGATCTACAAGGTGATCGAAGCCGACCCGACCGACTTCCCCGGTTTCACGTCGACGAGCGTCCTTAACGGCAACATCGCCTACGGCGCGGCCTACGGCGTGTCGTTCGTGGAAGCGTTGAGGGCCACGGGAAAGAACCTCACTCGAGCCACTTTCTTGAAGACGCTCCAGAGTGTCACCTTCTCCCAGACGCCCTCACTCGTGCCATTGCGCTACTCGTCGTCCGACCACCAGGGTTTGAACAGCGGCTATCTCACGACGGTCATCAGTGACTCCGCGACGAAGCCTCTCACCGGGACCATCTACACCGCCGACAGCGGAACGGACGGCCGGGTTACGGTCGCCAAGACGTTGAGTCACGGTATTCCGAGCTGGTTGAAGTAAGCATCTCGCCCTCGCACAATGCCCCGGCCTCCGCCGGGGCATTGTGCTGTGCGGCTCGTCAAAAAGCGGTGACGATACGTGGTGTCACCCTCGACACGTATTCGGCCCGGGCCAGGATCAATCCTTGGTGATTTCGAAGGCCCGGAGTCCACGAATGCGCTCTTGACGGCGTCCCCGCAACTTGCGTTCCGAGAGTGGTGCCAATTCGATGTAGGAGCGCATGATCGAGGCGTTCAGCCGTTCGACGGTGACGAAGGGGTTGGGGTCTTCGGGGATCACCTCGTCGATGAGGCCGAGGTCCAGTTGGTCCTTGGCGGTCGAGCGCATGGTGGCGAGCGTGAGGCGCACTTCGTCGTGTGAGGGATTGGGCGTCTTGTAGAGGATCGAGGCGGCCGAACGGGGCTCGGCGACGTAGGCCATCGCCTTTTCCAGCATGATCACGTGGTCGGCCATCGGCGTGGTGGCCAGTCCCCCGCCGCTGCCGAGCGCTCCGGCGACGACCGAGATCACCGGCTCGGAGTAGTCGATACCTTTCAGGATCGATCGGGCGATCGCGCGCGAGAGTCCTCGGCGCTCACTCTCCAACGTCGGTTTGGCCCCGAGCGTGTCGGTGACGAAGAGCGCGGGCAGGTGCAGACGCTCGCCCATCTCGAGCATCCGCTCCAAGAAGGCGAAGTCTTCCGGCGCGGGGTTCGAAGGTCGCTTGATCACGGTGTCGCCGAAACGCTGATACGACGGTTGGGTCCCCACGATCACGAACGGTTGGGCGCCGATCTTGGCGAAGGCGCCCACGATGGCCGGGTAGCGCTTGAACTCCGCCTCCTGCACGTAGTTGTAGACGGCGGTCGCTTCCGTGAAGCAGTAGCGCACGATGAACTCCAGGTCGACGCGATTCGCGTCGGTCATCAGGTCCTGGTACTGCTCGACGAGCGCGTCCGAGTCGGTGCTGACGTGCGCTTGACGCGGCGTCGCCGCGGGGACCGGTTCGGCGCCTTTCATGTCGTCGAAGCGCGGACCGTAGATTCCGACCGGACCGAAGTCAAAGGACCGTCGCTGGTCTGACGCCGTCACGTTGCGGATCAGGGGTGGCGTTTCGGCGTTGAGCTGGTGGTTCTTGTCCGGCCGCTCCGTCGAGGTCAGAACGGCGCTGAGATACCACACCACCTCAGCGACGTCGGAGAGCACGACGTCAATGTTGCGGTCCAGCAAGTTGGCCTCGGCGCTCTGGGAGTCCGTCGGCACCGAGAGGCCCTCGAAGGCCTCGATCACGTTCGGGCCAGCGAAGCCGTAGTTGGTCCCCGACGTCGCGACGATCAGGTCGGCGTTGGGCACGGCACTGGCCGACACGCCGCCCCAGACATTGCCGAGCAGAACGGCCACGTGGGGCCGGTCCACGCGATCCTTGTAATTGCGAATGGCCTCGACCATCCTCGTCATCTGCGTGAGGCCGGCGAAGTTCTCGTGCTGGCGCACGCCACTGGAGGCGTAGACGCTGACGAAGGGCAATTTCCTCTGAATCGCCAGGTCGGCCGCGGCCTGAAACTTCTCGCCCGACACGACGCCGAGTGAACCGGCGAAGAAGTCCCAGTTCATGGCGTAGAGGACGACCGGGTGTCCGTCGATGACGGCCAGACCGTAGGTCGAGGACTCGGACTTGCCTTTGCCGCGTTCGCGTTGCAGCTTTTCGCCGTAGGACTCGTCGGCCTCGCTGCCGTGCCCTCGACGTACGAGGCCGACGAGATCTTTGGCGATGCGCCAGCGTCCGTGACTCGCCTTGAAGTGGACGAGTTCTTGCATGGTTAGCAACTGGGATGGACTGTTTACCTTCTTGCGGTTGCGAAGGTGCGCACCGATGGGCGCCTTGAATATCGGCAGTCCGCTGGGGTGCCCTTCGCCGAAGAGACTCGAGTCGAATTCGTCTTCGGGGATCGATGCGTCAAAGTCCGCGAGATCAGCCATGTAGGGCCATTATTGCACGAGACGCCCATTTCGAAAGAAGCGAGAACTCGGTGACTTGGCGGTGCACGTAACGAAACCAGCACCCCGAACGTCGAACGTGAAGCCCTTGTACCAATCGGTAACGCCGGAGATTCCCGACTTCGACTCGGTAGCCTCGGGCTATATGGCCTGGAATCCACTCGCGCGAAAGCGCACGACGTGAGCGACCAACGGCGCGACGTACGAGCCTACGACCAAGTCCTGGATCACCTCGGCGAAGCGAACTCTCGAGCACTCATCGCCACGCCGGCGTTGATGTGTGACTCCGGACTGTTGCACTCGAATATCGAACGAATGGCCGCTCTCGCCCTCGACGCCGGCGTTGCGCTACGGCCGCACGTGAAGTCCCACAAGTCGGCCTTCGTCGCGGAACAACAACTTCGGGCCGGCGCGGTGGGACTCTCCTTCGCCAAGTTGGGTGAGGCCGAGGCGGTCGTGGAGCGACTACGCGTCGACGGCCACGTCGCGGTTTCGGTGTTGCTCACCTCACCCCTGACCGGACGACACTCGGCCGAACGCGCGGCGGTCCTGGCCGCCCAGTGTGACCTCATCGTCGTGGTCGATCACGGCGACGGCGTCGACGAAGTGGCGGCCGCCGCCACGTCCCACGAGACGACGATCTCAGTGCTCTGCGACGTGGACGTCGGCCTCGGTCGAACGGGCGTGGTCGGAGTGGCCGAGGCGCTCGCGATCGTCGAACGAGTGCACACGGCCACCCGGTTGCGATTCAAAGGCGTCCAAGGGTACGGCGGACACTTGCAACACATCGCCGGTCGCGAACTTCGCCGCGAGGCGACGATCGCCTCGACCAAGCGTCTCTCCGCGGTGATCGACGCGCTCGAGTCGGCCGGCGTCGCCGTAGCGATTCGAAGTGGCGGCGGCACCGGGACCCTGGGCCTCGACCTCGAGATCGGCGTGCTCAACGAACTGCAACCCGGGAGCTACGTCTTCATGGACCGCGAGTACCGCGACGCGTTGGGCGACGACCCGGAGGGTCGCTTCGCGCAGAGCCTCACTCTGCTCACGTCAGTTATCTCGGTGAATCACGAGGACTACGTGACCGTCGACGCCGGACTGAAGTCCATGGCGACCGACGCGGGCCTCCCGACGGTCATCAGCCACCAGAGTGCGACGTATCAGTTCTTTGGTGACGAGCAAGGAATGGTGATCGATCCGGGTCATTCGTACCGTCGGGGCGAACGCCTCGAACTCGTACCCCCGCACTGTGACCCTACGGTCGATCGTTACGACGTCGTGTGGCTCGTGCACGACGACGTCGTCGTCGACGTCCTCGAGGTAACCGCCCGCGGTCGATCGCAGTAGAGCGACTCGACGCACATCCCTTTTGTTACAGCGTTGTCACGGCCGCGGCATACTTCGGCGCCTGAGGTCACTACGCTTAGAAGAGATAGTTCGGGATCGAAACGCCTGTGAGGGTCGTTTGGTCCACAACGAGCCCGTCGTCGCTTAGACCTCATCGAGCGAAGCGGGAATGAGTGGGACACGACAATGGCACCAACTCGACATTCCAGTTCATCCAGCGGCCACGACGGCATTCATGCGCTCGACCCGTCCGCGGCGGTCGGGTTTCGATCACTGAAGGATCAGGGTTCGCTGCCGCCGTCGACGCCCGAGGCGCTCGAGTCGATCTTCCCGCCCATCGGTGACTACGCCTTCCTCTCGGACTGCGAGAACACGCTGCTCGTCGCGCCCACCGGGTCGATCGAATGGATGTGCTTACCCAAACCGCACGACCCGAGCCTCTTCGGCACGATCCTCGACCGATCGGCCGGATCGTTCCGACTGGCGCCAGTCGAGAGTTCCGTGCCGGCCCACCGACAGTACTTACCGGGCACGATGGTGCTCTCCACGACCTGGCAGACGCGCAGCGGCTGGCTCGAGGTCAACGACTTTCTCGCCATAGGCCCGTGGTACCGAACGGGTGAGCGTTCCACGCTGCAGCGTCGCACGCCCGGTGACTCCGACGCGCGCCACGTGCTCGTTCGAACAGCCAAGTGTCTGCACGGGAGCGTCGACGTCAGCCTCAACTGCGAGCCATCGTTCAATTACGGTCGCGTCGACGCCGAGTGGGAGTACTCCGGAACCTCCTACGATCACGTCTCGACGACCAATCCGGACTACAACCGAATCACCGTGACCGGCGACATGCGCTTCGGCATCGAGGGCCGCGCGATCCGCGCTCGCCACCGTCTGGTCGAAGGCGAGTCGTGTTTCGTAGTCATGAGTTGGACCGACGCGCCACTGCCCACCACGCAAGAGGAGGTCAACCTCTACAAGAGCGAGACCTCGCGCTTCTGGCGCGGTTGGATCGATGGCGGTCAGTTCCCGGATCACCCCTGGCGAGAACTCTTGCAGCGAAGTGCCCTGACCTTGAAGGGGCTCTCTTACGCCCCGACCGGCGCGTTGCTCGCGGCGCCCACCACGTCGCTCCCGGAGAATCTCGGGGGCTCGCGCAACTGGGACTATCGCTACACCTGGATCCGCGACACGGCCTTCGCCCTGCGGGCCCTGCACGCGCTCGGTTTCCATACCGAAGCCGACGACTTCCTCGCCTTCCTCGGTGACGTGCTCGAGCCGCTGCGCGGCGACAACGCTGCGGCCGGCACCCGGGGGCGCCGCAATCTTCAGGTGCTCTATCCCGTGGACGGCGGCGAGTCGCCGGTCGAAGTGGAACTCGACCACCTGACCGGCTACGTCTGGAGTCGACCGGCGCGCGTCGGCAACGGCGCCTACAACCAGACGCAGTTCGACATCCTGGGCGGCGTCGTGGACTGCATCTACGAGCACACCCGATCACGCGACGCCCTGAGCGAGCGATCGTGGCGCATCGTGGTGCAGGCCGTGGAAACGGCCATGCAGTGCTGGCGCGAACCGGACCGCGGTATCTGGGAAGTGCGCGGTGATCCCCAGCACTTCACGTACTCGAAGGTGATGTGCTGGGTCGCGGTCGAGCGCGGGGCGCGACTGGCGTCGCTGCGCGGCGAGAAGGTGCGCGCCGAACAGTGGTTGAAAGAGGCGCAAACCATTCACGACGACATCTGCGCCAACGCCGTCGGACAACGCGGATGCTTCACCCAGTACTACGGCAGCGACGAGCTCGACGCCTCGCTCCTCGTCTTGCCGATGCTCGGCTTCTTACCGGCCAACGACGAACGCATCCGCGCGACGGTCTTCGCCATCGCCGACGATCTCACGGACGGTCCTTTCGTCTTCCGGTACCGACCGGAGAAGACCGACGACGGCTTCGACGGTGAAGGTGAGGGCAGCTTCACGGTCTGTTCCTTCTGGCTCGTCTCGGCGCTCGTCGCGATCGGCGAACTCGACAGCGCCCGCGCGCACTGCGAAAAACTGATCGGCGCCGCCAGCGCGCTGGGTCTCTACGCCGAAGAACTCGATCCCACCACCGAACGCCACCTCGGCAACTTCCCGCAGGCGTTGACGCACTTGGCGCTGATCAATGCCATCATGAGCGTGATCAGCGTCGAAGCGCGCGAGGGCGAAGCGTCGACCGGCAACGCGCATTCCCACAGCTGGTGGAACGCGGGCAAGGTCGACAGCGCCAACACGATCGCCACGAAAGAGATCTGGACCGAGAGCACCGGATCGGTCGAGGTGATCAAGAAGGAAAATCCGGCTCCCTAGGCGGATTTATACCCTTCCCGGAAATTTTCTTCGTTCCGTCATAGAAACGCTCCGTACACTGAGCGCAGTTGGTAGAACCAAAAAAGAATCGCGGCATGTGCAGCGCTACACGACAAGGGCACGTGTATCGCCAGAGGTTCCCGGCCCGTGCGAGAAAGTGAGGTTCAACCTAGGCTCCGACCTGGTAGCTCCCATGACCGAACACTCCTTCACTCAAATCGGATCGGTAGAGCCGAACATCCCCGAGGACCCCTTCGACGATCCGTCGTACGAACCGGCCGACTTCGTCGTCGTTGCCAATCGACTCCCGATGCATCACGCCGGCACGCCGGGCGACGACGGGTGGCTCCCTAGTCCCGGCGGACTGGTCTCGGCCCTGACGTCGGTGCTGCAGAATCGCCAGGGACTCTGGATCGGCTGGCCCGGTACGTCGGCCGATGAGGCGCCGCCCTCCACCTACGAGGGCATCCGGCTGAAGACGGTAGCGATTAGCGCCGAGGAGTACGAGGAGTTCTACCTCGGCTTCTCCAACGCCACCATCTGGCCGCTCTATCACGACGCCATTCGCTCGCCGTCGTTCCATCGCACGTGGTGGCACACCTACCGCGAGGTGAATATGCGCTTCGCGACCATCGTCGCCGAGAACGTCGCGCCCGGGGGCACGGTGTGGGTCCACGACTATCAGTTGCAACTGGTCCCCCAGATGTTGCGTCAACTTCGTCCGGACGTTCACATCGGATTCTTCTTGCACATACCGTTTCCCCCGAGCGAACTGTTCATGCAGTTGCCGTGGCGACGTGAGATTCTGGCCGGACTCCTCGGCGCCGACCTGTTGGGATTCCAATTGCACTCTTCGGCCTCCAACTTCTCTCGCCTGGCGCGCCGATTGACGTCGGCCACCGGCACGGACTCGGGACTGGACTTCGAAGGTCGCGCAATCCGCGTCGGTTCCTTCCCCATCTCGGTCGACTGCGACCAGATCGTGGAACTCGCGGCCAACCCCAAGGTTCGGGCCCGGGCTCGCGAGATTCGCCAGGGCCTGGGCGATCCCGAGTTCCTGTTATTGGGCGTCGACCGACTCGACTACACCAAAGGAATACAGCAGCGCATCAAGGCGGTGGCCGAGATGCTCGACGACGGCCTCTTGAGCGCCGAACGCCAGGTGATGATCCAAATCGCGGTGCCCAGTCGCGAGTCGGACGCCCACTACGAACAAGAGCGCCACGACCTGGAGCGCGCCGTGAGCGAAGTCAATGGCGAGCACGGCCTGGTGGGACACCCCGCGATCCACTACCTTCACAAGAATCTGCCCTTCGACGAACTGATCGCGCTCTACCTGGCCGCGGACATCATGATGGTCACGCCGTTCAAGGACGGCATGAACCTCGTGGCCAAGGAGTACGTGATGTGCCGAGGCGACCTGACGGGCAAGTTGATCCTGAGTGAGTTCGCCGGGGCCGCCAACGAGCTACGTGGCGCCTACATGGTGAACCCGCACGATACCGACGGCATCAAGGAGGCCATCCTCTTGGCCATGAACGCCGGTCCCAAGGAGACGCGCGACCGAATGTCGCGCATGCGCCGCATGATCTTTCGCCGCAACGTCTACGACTGGGCCAGGGCCTTCCTCGCGGCGTTGGCGCTCACCGCGCCGTAGTGCCGGCTATGCGGCGAGGTTCGTCGACTCGAAAGTACGTTTAGAGCTCGTCGATCAAGTCGGCGACCGAGTCCACGATTCGTGACGGCTGGAAGGGGTAGAGATTCACCTCTTCGGCGCGCGCGACCCCCGAGAGGACCAGAATCGTGCCGAGTCCCGCCTCAGCTCCGGCCTGAATGTCGGTGTCCATGCGATCGCCGATCATGATGGTCGACTTGGAGTGGGCGTCCAGGATGTTGAGGCCCTCGCGGATCATGACCGGGTTGGGCTTGCCGACGAAGTACGGCGCGACGCCGGTTGCGCTCTCGATCATGGCCGCCAGCGCCCCGCAACCGGGCAGTGAACCGTGGGGTGACTGTCCGGTCGGTTCGGGATTGGTCGCCACGAAGTGCGCCCCCTTCTCGATGAGCCGCACCGCGGTCGTCATCTCTTCGAAGGAGTAGTCCTGGGTCTCACCGAGCACGACGTAGTCCGGCGCGCGCTCGTCCGGTCGGTACCCGACGTCGTGTATCGCCTCGTGCAGGCTCGCCTGACCGATGACGTAGGCCGTCCCGAACGGTCGCTGGGTGTGCACGAATTTCGCCGTCGCCAAGGCCGAAGTCCACAGGTGGCTCTCTTCCACGTTCAGCCCCATCTCCGAGAGCTCCAGGCGTATCTCACGGGGCGTGAAGAGCGAGTTGTTGGTCAGAATCAGGTAGGGCCGACCGGTGGAGCGCAATCGGTCCAAGAACTTGTCGGCCCCCGGAATCATGGCGCCGTCTCGGATCAGTACGCCGTCCATGTCGCAGAGCCAACTTTCGGCCCGAGAGATTAAGTCCATCTATCCAGTATGGACGATTGGAATGTAAACCTTGCGTGCGCGAAGGCCCAAATTGCCCCCAATTCGCGAGGTTCGCCCGTGGACGACCCGTACGCGACCACGATCTCGTGAAGGTCGTCGTTACCTGCGCGATCGAATCCGCTCCTGATCACGAAGTCGCCCAACCGGTCACCGAGTGCTTGAATACTCGTCGGAAACCTGCGTAGGATGCGACCAGCAGTGTGGCGAACACCTCGACCAGAAGTTGTCTCAAACGGAGGTGTGGCCATTCAATGGGGGGAGACTGATGCACGCACGCACCACTAACCGGGGACTGCAACGAGCGACGTCGTGGCGAACGAGGTGCGCCGCCGGAATGTCACTCGTCGTCGTACTCTCGCTCGCTAGCGTCGTGTCGATTGCGACGCCATCCTTTGCGAGTACCCACCTGAAGTCCGCCAACGGTTCGGCCTACTGCAAACTACTGACGTCCTACAACAAGAAGCAGACCGCCGCGAACAAGGCCCTCGAGACGCCGGGCGCCGCGATAGCCGCGATGGAATTGGCGTTCAAGAACTTGAAGAACGAAGAGAACCTCGTGTTGGGCATCGCCCCTTCGTCACTGCAGAGCAGTTACAAAACGATCTTCAAGGACCTCAACTCCTGGTACGCGGAACTGTCGAAGGTGCACTTCAACTACCTGAAGTTGTCGAAAGCGCAAATCGCCAGCTTCGCCAGTCTGGGGAAGGTTATGAGTGCCGCGTCGGCCAAGATCACGGCCTACAACAAGAACGTCTGCGGCGTCAAGGCCTAACGCACGTCGTCGTCGCGGCGACGTCGAAGGCGTTGCGGCGATGACGTCACCGGCTTCGCATTCAGTTTCGAAGACACTCCGGCAGGAGCGACATCGCCTCGTCCAGGCTCAGTGACGCCGACTCGTCAAACGTCGCCTCCGACACCCAGAGCGGAAACTCCACTTCGAAGGATCGATGGGCGCCGCTCGGGGTGTGCTCGCTATGAATCGCCGCCAGGTTCGAAACGCCCAAGCGGTCACTCGCGCGAACGACGCTCGCCCAGACGCGCCGGTGCAACAGCGTCACCTTGCGGTTGATGAGCCGAGTCGACACGAGGTCGGGCGAGTCGTCGAGAATGTTCAGAATCGCGTAGATCTCTTTGCCGGCCGGGTAGCCCCACCAGCTGCCCCGGATCGGCTCGCCGGCGATGAACTGGGCCACGTTAGGCACCGGACCGCGGGCCGATTGCAGCACCACCCCGTGATCGCGAATCCACTCCAGCGTCGAATCGGCCCGTTCACGCCACTGATCACGTAGGTCGCTCACTTAGTCGGCCGGTCGCCAAACCGGGTGACCGAGCAAGTAGCGCACGCGTTCGCGCGTCGTCTTAGCGGAGCGCACGTCACGGACAATGTCGCCGAACTCGTGATAGCCCCAGCGCCCGTTTCTCGCGATTCTTGAGCGCGAGGTATTCGGCCCCGATGGCCAGAGCAAAGAAGGGGAACGAAAGTTTGTCGATCAAATCGACGGTTCTTCCTTTGGGGGCCATTGGCCTCAAGATAGTCCTGGGCCTACGGCACTTGAGGGCGACACGCCTTCGTCGTTGAGTTGGAGTTTCGCATTCCCCTCCCACCGTGGTGCGCTCGTCGAATGGCAATGGCACTGAGAAAGAACCATCGCAATCGACGAACGTCCGAAGGCAACTCACGTTGAAATGCCCAGCGCTGAATATATACTTTTAGAATACATTCTCTGTAGCAATTGGGCTCCTGTTGCGACGACGTGGGCACTGAATTGGCGTGACTCACTTATTTTTATTCGAACGGTTCTTCCGAGAAAGTAATGCAAGGGGAGTTGAACCATGGCCATCGCGATAGGAGACGACCTCCAACGCAATCGCGCCCCGGTGCCCCTCACGGCTACCTCGCCACTCCAGTCGAACACCGTGATTTACGCGGGATCGCCGAGCGAAGCGAGCATCAAATCGTTCAGGACCGAGGCGACCGCCAAGTGGATGTGGGTGGGATACGCCGGACTGAGTCTGATCATCCTCGCCTATCTCATTTTGCTCATAGTCCGTTCGCCGAATCAGCAGTGGACGTGGCTCGATGGTTGGACGGTTTGTGGCATCGAAGTGGTCGCCTCTCTGATGTGCATCACTCGCGGTCTCAACAAGAGCCCCGGACGGGCCGCACCCTTGGCCCTGGGATTCGCGTTGCTCTCCTGGAGCATCGGCGACCTCCTCTTGACGTTCGGATCGATGGGTGGAAAGAATCCACCCACGCCGTCATGGGCCGACCTCTTTTACCTGGGGTTCTACCCCCTCGCGTACATCGCGACGGTGCAGCTGCTGCGAAAGGCAATGGGACGACTCTCGCGTCCGAACTGGCTGGACGGCCTGGTGGCCGGGCTCGGCGCGTCGGCGGTGTGCGCCGCGTTCGCCTTTCACGACATCGTGCACGCCGCTGGCGGCAGTGCGCTGTCGGCCGCGACGAACCTCGCCTACCCGGTCGGCGACCTCTTACTGCTGTCGCTGGTCATCGGGGGGACGGTCCTTCTCTCGGGACGGGGCACCACGCCCTGGTTTCTGTTGGCGGCGGGTATCTCGCTCAACGTCTTCGGTGATACCTTCAACCTCTTCCAGAACGGCATCCTCGACTCGCGGGTAGGCACCGACGTCAACGCGATCGCCTGGCCGGTGTCCATTGTGCTGATGTCCATGTCGGTCTGGCTCAAGCCCCGCTCACTCGACCCGATGCGCGTGCAGAGGACGGCGGGGTTCATGCTGCCGAGCGTGGCCGCCGTCGCCGGACTGTCGATCTTGGTCGCCGGCACCGTCCACCCGGTCACCCGCGTCGCCCTCGGCCTGGCGACCGCCACGCTGGTCGTCGTCGGCGCGCGC
>Ga0208586_1000682_pt1 | contig 11930 bp, 12 predicted proteins | sample NGESurshal072012_6_FD_184471 | JGI IMG/M metagenome (GOLD analysis project Ga0208586, IMG submission 184471) | Arctic peat soil microbial communities from Barrow, Alaska - NGEE Surface sample 53-3 shallow-072012 (SPAdes) | ecosystem: Environmental > Terrestrial > Soil > Wetlands > Peat ... | reverse complement strand
CACCGATCCGGTGCTGGAAACCGTGGTGGCCCTCATCACCCCCTATGCGGCGTATGTGCTCGGCGCGGCCGCGCACGTCTGACCGGTGATGGGGGTGATCGTCGCCGGGCTGGCCATCGGCGCCCAGCGGGAAAAGATCACCACCGCGCAGACCCGGCTGCAGCTGCACCCGGTCTACCAGACCGTCATCTTCCTGCTGGAAAGCGTGGTCTTCAGCCTCATCGGGCTGCAATTGCCGACCCTGATCCGCGCCCTGTCCCACGCCCAGGCATGGCCGGCGGACGCTCTCGCGGTCGCTGGCACGCTGATCGCGACCCGGATCTTGTGGGTGTTCCCGCTGTCGGCTGTCCTGCAGCGGCGCGGCGGAACCCGGCGCCCGTCCTGGGCCGTCCCCGCTGTCGTGTCCTGGGCTGGCACCCGCGGGGTGGTCCCGCTCGCCGCGGCCCTGTCGATCCCCCTGACCTCAGCAAGCGGGGCACCTCTGGCGCAGCGGGATCTGATCCTGGTGCTGGCCACGGCGGTCATCGTCGTCTCGCTCATCGTGCAAGGGCTCACCCTCGAACCGCTGGCCCGGTTCACCGGGATCGCCCGCCCCGCCGGCGCCCGCCACGAGGAAACCGTGGCCCGGCGGCGGCTCGCGGAAGCCGCCCTGGCCCGGCTCGACGAACTCGCCGGTGAAGACGCAGCCCCGGACGCCACGATCGGCCGGGTCCGTGCCAGCCTGCAGGCCCGCATCGGCTGCACCCGCGCCCGGATCGACGGCAGCCACGGACCGGAACCTGACGGACTGACCGAGCGGGAACTGCGCCGCGACCTGATCGGCCCCGAGAACGGCGAACTTGCCCGCCTCTATGAAGACGGCACCATCAGCGCGGCAACCCGCCAGTGACTGCAGCGCAGCCTCGACCTGGAAGCCACCCGGCTCACCGATGACCAGCACTGACGCCGTCCCCCCGGGACGCGTTCAGCGCCTGCCGGTCCACTGCGGTTCTACCGCCGACCAGTCCTCGGCCCAGCGCGCCAGCCGGTACCTGTCCAGCAGCCGCGAGATCACCCTGCCGGCGGCCGCCAGCACCAACGCCAAGACCGCCGAAGTGGCGGCCGCCGCGCCAATGGCCTGGCCGGCGACATCCAGGCGTGACCGGGGCGGGTGAGCCAGCCGGCCCGTGGCGTCGATCCACACCGGCAGGATGTTGCCTGCTGCACGCTTCTCACCGCTGGTGATCTCGCCGGTCCGTGCAGCTCCGCCAGGAAGTACCCACCGGACAGACAGCACCACAGGAGAAGGCCGGGGGCGCAGCCAGCCCGCAGTCATCGGGGCAGCCCTCAGGACAACGGCGGGGACGCGGTGCCAGGCCGCCGTCTGGGCCTGCCTGGCCCGCAGCCCCGAGACGTACACCCCCTGACCGACCTGCACGGCCGCGGCCGGGCCACCCGCCAGGAACAGCACCAGCAATCCAGCCCGCATGACCGCCTGGAACCGGTCACTGCCCCGCCGCATCGGGTTGCCGTCAAACCCCAGACGCCGCCAGAACCTCCGCAGGGCCCCCCGCCGGGCCACAAGGGGCCGCCTCATCGCCGGCATCCGCGACTCGCCCAGCACGGACTGGCTCCCCGGCTGGCCGCGGCGGGAGGCCGTGGCGACCCGCATCCGCTCCTTCGGGCAGCCAGCCGGAACGTCGCCGGCTGTGGCATGCGCTGCGGCGCAGGCGACCGGGTCAGCCTGCTGGCCCCGCCAGGTCCGGCGGCGGGCTAGCAGGTTTAGGGTGCTCCTGGTAGCCGGCTGGACGCAGATGGCAACTGCCGGCCACGACCCCGGGCTGCCGCGAGCCCCGTGCCCGCCCACGGCCGGCCCGGCCATGGCAAGCTGACTTACCACTGGCGCGGCCGCACCGGCCGCCATCCGGCAGAAAGGAGACGTCCTGTGCGCGCGTTCCTGCGCCGGGTCCGGCCCTGGCTGGCGCCCGCGGCGGTTGTGCTCTTGCTGTCGGCAGCGCTGCCTCCCGCAGGCACGTATGCGCGGTATTACGAATCTGCCCAGGCGCTTCAGTTCGTGATCTTCGCCGTGGCCGGGCCGGCGCTGCTGATGCTGTCCAGGCCCCGGGCTGGGAGCCTGGAGTTTTTCTGGCGCCTGCCGGACTGGGCCGGCCCTCGCGCACGCCGGGCACCTGCCGGCCAGCCCGCCGGCCGGGCCGCCGGCCGGGCCGCGGCAGCTAAGCTGCTGGCATTCATGGCGCTAGTGATCACCTGGCGCCTGCCCGCCGTGCGTAACGCGCTGGCTGCTGACCCGGTCCTGGCCCTCGCGGAGCTGGTGACGCTGGCTGCCGCCGGCTCGGGAGTCTGGCTAGAGCTGGCCGGGCCGGGCCACCCGCGCCAGCCCCTGCCCCGCCCGCTGCGGGCCGCGATGGCAGCAGCCGCTATGTGGACAATATGGATCATCGCGTATATCACCGGCTTGTCCCATGCATCACAGACCGCGGCACACGGCGGAACAGCGGGTGCTCTGAGTGTCGCGGCGGACCAGCAGATGGCAATCGCCATCATGTGGGCGGTCCCGGCGATCTGCTTCGTGCCAGTCATCTATGCCTTGGTGATCAGCTGGCTCGGCGAGCGCGAGGACCCAGCCCGGCAGAGCGCTATTACGCCACCCGCTGGCGCCCAGCCCCGGCCCGTCAGCATGCCCCGGCCCCCCCGGGGGTGGCGCTCACCGCCAGGGCCAGATCCGCAAGACCTACACGAGCTCCTGGCCAGGCCCCCCGGGAATGACTAGGTGGGATCGGTCCCATACCCGGACGCTGGCCTGCCTGCCTTGCCGGACTTCGCCGACAGCTGAGTGTCCGTGGCCTCCAGATCAGGGCGTTCTGGATACGGGTGCACGGCAGCGCTCTGGCGGCGCACGCAAGAGGTGAAGGCCGGGGGAAGCACGGCCACGCCTGGTGTCGTCGCGCCGAGCGCGATCTGGGCGGCCGCGATCTTGTGTGGCTACGCCCGGGTGCCTAGGAAGGCCGCGGAGCGAGCAAGGCGCGGAGCGCGTTGAGCGCGGCGTGCACGTCGAGTTCGGGATCGAGCAGCGCGTGCAGCAGCAGCCCGTCGCCGACCGCACCGAGCAGCGTGGCGATCGCGTCGGCCGGGGCGCCGGTGAAGACCGCGCCGCGCTCCTGCTCGGCGCGGACCGCCTGGATCATCAGCTCGCGGTACTGGGTGAGCATCGCGCCCATCCGCTCCCGCAGCGCCGCGTCACGCTCGGCCTCGCGCATCGCCTCGAACATCAGCCGGGAGAGCACCGGATCGATCGCGTCGCGGTCGGCCACCTCGGCCGAGATGAGCCCGATGAGATCGTCCACGCCGGCCAGCGCCGCGAATTCATCCGCCGGGATAGCCCGCGCGAACGCGAACATCGCCGCCTCGATCAGCAGTTCCTGCTTGCCGCGGAAGTGGTAGCTGACCGCGCCGTGCGGCAGCCCTGCGCGCTCGGCGACCGCCCGGGTGGTCACCCGCCCCCAGCCGAGCTCGGCGATCAGCTCCGCGGCCGCCGCCATCAGCTTCTCCCGGGTCGGCGCGGACGCCGTTGTCCGTCCGGCCTGTCCATCTGACTTGTCCATATGGCCCAATCTAGCTAGGCTGACCGCATGATCACAGCACCCAGCATTATCGGTGACCTGGCCGTCGAGACGGACGGGCTGGTCAAGACCTTCGGCGCGGCGCGCGCCGTCGACGGCGTGAACCTCACCATCCCCCGCGGCAGCCTCTACGGTGTCCTCGGCCCGAACGGCGCCGGCAAGACGACGACGATCCGCATCCTCGCCACGCTGCTGCGACCCGACGGCGGCACCGCCCGCGTGCTCGGCCACGACGTCGTCCGCGAGGCCGCGGCCGTGCGGAAGCTGGTCAGCCTCACCGGGCAGTTCGCGTCCGTGGATACCGATCTCACCGCCGAGGAGAACCTGCTGCTGCTCGCCCGCCTGCTAGGCCACTCCCGGCGCCGGGCCAGGCGGCGCGCTGGCGAGCTCCTCGCGGCGTTCGACCTCACCGGCGCCGCCCGGGACCAGGCCGCCCGGATGTCTGGCGGGATGCGCCGCAAGCTGGACCTCGCGGCCAGCATCATCGTCACTCCCGACCTGCTGTTCCTGGACGAGCCGACCACCGGCCTCGACCCGCGCAGCCGCAGCGCACTATGGGAGATCGTCCGCGGCATCGTCGCGGACGGGACGACGGTACTGCTCACCACCCAGTACCTCGACGAGGCCGACAAGCTGGCCGACCGGATCGCCGTCATCGACCATGGCCGGGTGATCGCCGCGGGCACCCGCGGCGAGCTGAAGAACTCCGTGGGCAGCGCCGGCATCCGGATCCGGCTGCTGGACCCGGCTCACCGGGACCGCGCCCGCGACCTGATCGCTGACCACCAGATCGTCGTCCACGACGAGCCCGACCCGGCTGTCATTTCCGCCCGGATCCCGGCACAGCAACGCGCCGAGACCGCCGGCGAACTCGCCGCGCACGCACTCGGCCGGCTCACCGGCGCCGGGATCGGGGTGAGCGACTTCACGCTCGGACAGCCCAGCCTGGATGAGGTTTTCCTCGCGCTCACCGGCAGGCAGGCCACGGCGGCGCAGCCGGAGCAAGCGCAGTCAGCACCGGCAGAAACGAAGACCATCCGATGACCGCGATCTCATGCCGCGAGCGCCCGGCCCCGGCCGGCCCGGCGGCAGCGTCACTCGCGTTCGCGTGGCGGTCCCTGCTCAAGATCAAGCACGTACCGGAACAGCTAGGCGACGTCATCGGCATCCCGGTGCTGTTCACGCTGCTGTTCACCTACCTGTTCGGCGGCGCGCTGGCCGGCTCGACACACGGCTACCTGCAGTTCCTGCTGCCCGGCACGCTAGCGCTGGCCGTCGTGTTCGTCACCGTCTACAGCGGCGTCACCCTCAACGCGGACCTCACCACCGGGGCATTCGACCGGTTCCGGTCCATGCCGGTCTGGCGGCCCGCGCCGATCCTCGGCGCGCTGATCGGCGACATCGGACGGTACCTGCTGGCCGGAGGGCTCGTCGTCGGTCTCGGGCTCGCGATGGGCTACCGGCCGGCCGGCGGCCCCGCCGGGATGCTCGCCGCGATCGCGATCGTCGTGCTGTTCGCCTCGGCCCTGTCGTGGGCCTGGATCACGCTGGGGCTGGTCCTCCGCTCGCCGAACGCCGTGATGAGCATCGGCTTCGTGATCCTGTTCCCCGTCACGTTCATGAGCAACATCTTCGTCAACCCCGCCACCATGCCCGGCTGGCTACGCGGCATAAGCGACGTCAACCCCGTGAGTCACCTCGTCACCGCCACGCGAGCGCTGATGGCCGGCACCGCCACCACGCCGCAGGTGCTCTGGGCGGTGGCCGCGGCCGCAGCGCTGATCGCAGTCTTCGCGCCGCTCACCGCCCTGCTGTACCAGCGGAAGTGAACTCATCAGCACAGCCCCCCGCACCACACGCAAAAAGCGATTTCCTTCGCGGACGGCTGCCGCGTTTGCTGAAGCAAGACCCTTCGGGGGGCAATGGTCGCGCCTGCCGACTAGCCGACTCATCGCACCGCAGAACTGGGTGACAGGCACGCTCACGCTTGTCCCGGGCGGTGCGCAGGTCCCAGCACATAGTCGGTGATATGCGCGCGTTCCCGGCCTATCTACAGGGCGGCTGCGCTTACCGCCTGTACTCTCCAGACTCGCGGCGAGGCTCCGGCACACCGCGAGCCGCGCGGCAGTTCGTTGCCATCGGCCAGGACCTGGCATCGGCACCCAAGCCCCGGGCAGGCGACCTGGCCGCCGCGCCAGCCAAGGTCCGTACGCCGCGCCGCGTCTGATTCCTCACGTGGCGCACCAGCGCGCCGGCAGGCGCGCAGGGTTGCGCCACGGCACAACCCTGCGCCCGAACGGCGCAGCGCGCCCAGCGCCGGATTGACACCATCGGCGCGACGCGCCGAGCCTGCCATCAGCGAACGCGCGGCCCTGGCCAGCAGGCGCGGCTCCTGGGAGTGGACCGGAGCGGTGGGACGGCCAGCGCGGCCAGACCACTTGCAAATACGGCAACTGCCGCTGGCGGAATGGACCTCCAGCAGAGCCAGGTGATGACCCGGCGAACCTGTTCTGGCCGCAACCAGAACATCCGACCTGCCCATCGAGGTCCCGGTCTCCTGCTGTTCGCGGGTAACGGTGCCCAGATCTACGCGACCGGCGCCGGCCATACCCCGTGTAGCGGTTACCGGAGGTCGCCAGCGAGATCCTCCACAGTGACTCAGCGGTCCAGGTGGGCAGGTGTGTGCCCGGTCAGGGCCAGGAGAGAGTGGACAAGACGAGCTGGTATCCATCCGGATCTGCGAGGGTGACACCCCACCGGTCCCAGTACGGATTGCGGGCGGCGATCCGGATGCCGCCCGCCTCGACCAGGCGGCCTACCAGTTCTGGGTCCACTTCACCGCCGACGTAGAGAACTAGCAGGTCCTCTTCGGTGGGCGCGGCGGGTGTCTCATCCCCGGGGTCGCCGACGAGCTCGAGATGCCAGGCGGCGTCCGGCCAGCCCACTATCAGCAGCGCATAGCCACCGTCGGCTTGGTCATCAGCCCGGAACAACACCTCGAGTCCGAGGCCCTCGACCCAGAACCGCTCCGATGCCCGCAGGTCATGACTCGGCCGGGCAATACGCAGATGACTCGCCGGAACGGGTTTCATGGCCCCATCATTGCTGAACCGAGGACCCAGTCACCGGCACCGTCCAGGCGCGCTTCCTCGCAGCCACAGCGGACGCCGCCGTCCTGCGAGGATCCACCTCTGCCGACGTGGTCCGCGGCGCGGTCCCGGTCGCCGGAGGAGCCTGCGGGTTCAGGGCTGCTTTACCAGGATGGCGCGGGTATAGAGCAGATCGAAGCCCTGGCGCTGCACGTTCTGCTGCGACTTGGACCCCGGCTGTGTCGTGACGACGGCGATGTCGCAGCCTGCTGCCGCGGCATCGGCGAGCCGGGCTGAGAGCAGCGCGGTCTGGATGCCCCGTCGCCGGTGGGCGGGCGCGGTCGCGGCGCCGGTGAGCTGCGCGACACCTTCGGCCAGGTGGAAGCTGGCCCCGCCGGCCATGACCCCCTCGTGCAGCGCGGCGTACCGCATGACGCCGGCCGCTGCGAGGTCCCGCTCGGCCCGCTCGATGACCTCTCGCGGGAACTCCTCGTGCCCGGGAACTCCCTGCGTGTCGGGGTGCGCAACGCCCTCAATCTGGACGTCAAGCCAGGACCCGAACTCGTCCTTGCCGCTGGGCCTGACCTCGATCCCGGGCGGCGTGACCCGCTCTGGCTTGCCGCTGAGGGCGAGGCCGAGCACGTTTTCGAAGGACACGAGCCGATAGCCCCGTCCGGTCAGCAGGACACCGATCATGGGATCAGCGAGGTGGGCGAGCTCGATCTGCACCGGCGCGCCGCAGGCGCTGAAGGCCCGCTCGATCTCCTCCAGGGCGGCCGGGCCCGGTACGCCGCTGAATCTGAGCCCGGCGACCTTGTTGAACGGTGAGCCCTCTTCAGCGAAGCTCGCCACGCCGCCGGCGATGGGGATCGTGAAGCCCGCCGTGCCTGCCGCCCGGCGGCGGGCGGCCTCACTGGCCTTGGCGATGAGCTGCGCCTCGGCCCGCTCGATGCGCCCGGCCAGGGAAGTGTCGCAGAACAGGGGCATCCGGCTGGTGTTGCTGCGGCGCCCGGATGCTCCGGGTGACACGACATTCACCAGCTAAACCTGTCACATGGGGGCAACGCTATGTGGGTGCGCACTCCCGGCCGGCTGCAGCGGCGCGCGTACGGCACGCTGCGCCGTTACGCCGGCGCTAATACCACTCGCTCGCGCCGGGCATGACCCCAGGGCTTCCGTCGCCCCGGGCTCCGCACAGGCGTCCTGCAGGGGCATCAGGATGCTGGGGGCAGGACGCTTCTTTCCTCGGGGAGCAGGCCGTGCTGCACCGCGAACAGCGCGGCGGCGGCCCGGCTGGAGGCCCCGGTCTTGGCGTAGATGTGCTCCACGTGGTTGCCGGCGGTCTTGGGCGTGATCACCAGTCGCTCGGCGATCTGCTTGTTCGACATGCCGCGGGCCAGCAGGATGAGCACCTCGACTTCCCGGGCGGTCAGGCCGGCGAGCGTCTCCCGGCGGCGGGGCAGGCGATGGCCGGCTGCCTCAAGTACGGCATCGGCGGCGGGGCCGTCCAGGCGGCCTGCACGGACCTCGCGATGCAATTCCGCGGCTGCTTGGTCAGCCGGGCGGGCGGGGCGGTGCGGCCTGGGCTCGCGCATCGAGTGGTAGGCGTCCGCTGCCCCGAGCACCCGGGCCGGCCGGGAGATCGCGCCGCCGGAAAGCCCGCGCGGATAGCCGCTGCCGTCCAGCCGCTCGCGGTGCTGCACGGCGATCTCGCCCAGCGGTCTCAGGGCGGCTGACTGATGCAGCATGCGCTCGGTCAGATAGGGGTACATGCGGACGCGTTCCCATTCGCCGGCGCTCAGCGGCCCGGGCCGGTCCCAGATCGAGTTCGATACGCCCAGCCGCCCGAAGCCGTGCACGAGCCCGGCCTGGCGCAGCATCTGGACGTCCCCGGCGGGCAGCCCGAGCCGGCGGCCGGCGTCCCCGGCCAGGTCGGCGACGGCGACCGAATGGCCGAGAGTGAATGGCGACTTCAGGTCGATGAAATTCGCGATGGCGGTCAGTGCGCGGTCCAGCTGGCCTTCCGGCAGCCCAGGCGTAAGGGCTGGTTCGGCGGCGATCACGGCCTGCCAGGCCGGGACCGTGTCGAGACCGCCGAAGATCTCCTCTGCCCTGGTGCACACCAGTGCCGCCAGGGCCGGGTCGAACTGTTTGCCCGCCCTGCGGCGGGCGAGAGCGGTCGCGCCCGCGATACCGCTGACCCGGTGAGCTACCTCCATGAATTCGGCCAGCTGCGCGACCCGCGCTGCGACCGGCACCGCGCCGGCCTTCAGAGTGCCGGGCCAGCCGCGTCCGTCCCACTGCTCGTACGCCGCGCCGATCGCCTCGCGTACCTGGCCTGGCAGGTCAAGCTGCTCAGCCAGCGTCCGGGCCAGCCGCGCATGCTGGGAGATCATGCCGTCCAGGGCGCGGTGCCCGGTCAGGGCGAACTCGAGTCCGACCCGGAACCGGTGCAGCGGCGGGTTGCCCGCCCCGACCAGCCGCATGGTGGCCAGCATCGCGCGCATGCTGCCCAGTTCATGAACGTATTTGCCTGATTTGAGGGCGATATCGTCGCCGAACCATTTGGCCTGCTCGTGGGCGTCGGCGTGACAGCCGACGTTGACCAGCAGCGCCGTGTAGTACACCGCCGCCCGGTCCTGGCCTTCCAGGCCTGCATGGTCAGCGGGCCGGAGCGCGGTCAGGCACTGGCGCACGACGTGTTCCATCGGCTGGCCGAAGCCCAGGTCCACGCCGAGTGACAGCGCCGCGACCAGCTCGGCCAGCCGGATCCGCGAGCAGCCGGTCCTCCCGCCCATCGGCCCAGGTTAACCCAGCCAGGACCCGGGCGGCTGCTCCCGCAGGCCGCGGCTCACCGCGCCCCGAAACCCCGCGAAGATGAGGTGTTCGCCTCATGCGCCCAGGCCAGCCGGCTCGTTACCTTCGCTGCACGACAGCCCGGACGAGAGAGATGAGGCAGCCATGACGCTCAGGACCCGATTCTTCGCCGCAATGTACGACCGCCAGATGGCCAAGACCGAGAAGGCCGGGCTGCGCGCCTTCCGCGAGGCCCTGCTCGCCGCGGCGGCCGGCGATGTCCTGGAGATCGGCAGCGGAACCGGGGGCAACCTGCCCTTCTACGGTCCCGCGGTCACCTCACTCACGATGACCGAGCCCCAGCCCCCGATGCTGCGCCGCCTGCAGCGCGCGGCCAGCGGGCACACCCGGGACGTCACGATCCTGCGCGCGCCAGCCGAGGATCTTCCATTCGATAACGGATCTTTCGATGTAGCCGTGTCCACGCTGGTGCTGTGCGGCGTGGACGATCAGCCGCGGGCGCTGCGGGAACTGCGCCGGGTCCTGCGGCCCGGCGGGCGGCTCCTGTTCATCGAGCATGTGCGGTCCGCCGACCCCGGCCAGGCCCGCCTCCAGGACCGGATGAACTGGCTCAACCGGCTGGTCGTCTGCTGCGACTGCAACCGCCCGACGCTGGACTCCATCCGGGAAGCGGGCTTCACCCCCGGCCGGGTCGAGCACACCACGTTGCCGACGGCCCCAAAGTTCGCGAGCCCAACGATCATGGGCGCCGCCACCACCCCGGCGCCTGCGCCGGCCCACCCCGCCCCGCTCGCCTCAGGAAACCAGTCCTGACTAACGCCGCCGTGATGACCGGCGTCACGGTGTTCCGGCGGGGGGGGCACGCTGGCCACGGCGTGGCGATCTGGTCAGTGCCCGGGGCCGGTCTCATTGCGCTGGGCTGCGTATCGCGGCGAGCAGCCCGTCGAAGTCCTCGCCGCACGGTCCGCACGCGGCCAGATGAGCCGCGATGCCGGGGTAGCGTTGCGCCGCCGAGGCGTCGGTTACTGCCAGTTCGGCGTATACGTGCAGCAACTCCATCGCCTCAGCGCAGCCCACATCGCGCGGGTCGGTCCGCAGGAAGCGGTCAAGTGCTGTCCAGGCGTTCATGAGTGCCTCGAAGTCTGGTCGTCCAGGTACCCGTTAGCGGCAAGGGCGGCCCGCAGCTTACGTCTCGCGTCAAACATTGTCTTGTAAATCGCGTTCCGGGTAGAGCCGAGCTCGGCGACCAGGGCGTCCAGCGGCACGCCGTTGAGCACGATTGCGACGAAGACCTTTCGCTGCCGCGGGGTTAGCTGTTCATCTACCGCCCGGTGCACGGCATCGGCCAGCTCCCGCCGCTCTGTCTCCCGCGCGGGGTCGGGCCCGAGCCGGCCGGGCAGCCGATCCCAGTCCTCGGCGTCCATCGGGACAGCTGGGTTGGCCCAGAAATGGCGTCCGATTTTGCCTGATACCTCAAAGATGACGAACTTGTAGGCCCAAGTCGTGAACCTGCTCTCCCCCCGGAACTGGCCAAGCTTGAGGTCGATGGCCAGGAGCGCGTCGGCCGCGGCCTGGTACGCGAGGTCATCCAGCTCGGGGCCAGTGATGCGGAATTGCCCGCTGCGGCGCTGCAACTCGGCGCGCGCGATCCGCAGCAGCAGCTCATGCAGGCGCGCCAGGCCCGCCTCCCGCTGCAGCCCGGTACCGCTGAGCACCCGGATCCACCCCCCGGAATCGGTATCGAGCCGCGGCGGCGGGGAGATCCCGTCAACGGGATCAGCTGGCACCATGGCACGATCCTACGGAGGCGAGTGTCCCTGGCCCGCCTGGTCGGGCGGGCCAGGGACAACGGCTGGATGTGTCTAGATGCTGGCGATCCCGGCCGGTGCACCGCCGGCGGGCAGTGGTGTCGGTGAGCTGGGCAGTTCGGTGAGGGTGCCGCCGTGCACGGCGAAGACGGACAGGATGTGGTTGCCGCTGCCGTCCACCGACAGGGTCTTGCCGTCCGGGGACAGCCGGAGGTCGATGTCAGCCCCGCCGCCGCGGATGGGCGTGCTGCCGATCAGGGACAGTGAGCCGGCCCGGTCAATGGCGTAGCTGGAGATGTTCCCCGACCCGGTATTGACCGTGAACAGGTACCGGCCGTCGTGACTGATCTCTACCCAGCATGGCGCGGTCTGCCCGTCGGCATACGGCGAGGCTCCGATCGGAGATAGGCGGCCGAGGAAGCCGTCGCGGTAGGCGGAGACGGTGCCCAGGCCCGCGCCGTTGTGCGCGTTGCTGACGAACAGCTGCCAGGGACGGACCGGTGAGAACTCCGCCCCGAGCTGGCCCAGGCCCTGCCCGGTGAACGGGGACCCCTTCGCGGCCAGCAGGCGGCCGCCGGGCAGAACCACGAAACTGT
>Ga0208586_1000681_pt1 | contig 11940 bp, 11 predicted proteins | sample NGESurshal072012_6_FD_184471 | JGI IMG/M metagenome (GOLD analysis project Ga0208586, IMG submission 184471) | Arctic peat soil microbial communities from Barrow, Alaska - NGEE Surface sample 53-3 shallow-072012 (SPAdes) | ecosystem: Environmental > Terrestrial > Soil > Wetlands > Peat ... | reverse complement strand
GGGGGCCAGGCCGAGCGAGACCTCATCAATCAAGAGGACTTTTGGATTGGCGACCAGGGCGCGCGCAATGGCGACGGCCTGTTGTTCGCCCCCCGAGAGTTGTCCAACACTTTGATTTCGACGCTCCTTCATCCAATTGAAGAGCTCGTAGACGTAGGCAATATTGAAGGGACCGGGACCGGCCTTTTGCGCGCCGACCTGAATGTTCTCCTCGAGGGTGAGTGAGGGAAAGAGCCGGCGCCCCTCAGGAACGAGTGAAATACCGGCGCGAACGCGGCGATAGGCCGCCAACTTTCCGATGTCGTGGCTTTCGTAGACGATGGTGCCACTCGTGGCCTTCTGCAGGCCGGCGATCGTTCGAAGCAGTGTTGATTTCCCCGCGCCGTTGGCGCCGATGACCGCCAGCACTTCGCCCGGACCCACGCTGAACGAGACGTCGTCAACGGCGCAGAGTTGCCCGTGGTGGACCACGAGATGCGAGACGTCGAGGAGCGGTTGGCGGTGATGGTCGCCGTTGGTCGATTCGCTCACAAGACGCCGCTCTCGTTGATGATCTTGCCCCCAAGGTAGACCGAGCGAACGGCCTCGGATGCGAGGACCTCGCGCGGGTCACCGTCAGCGACGAGCGCGCCGTTGGCGAGACAGAGCAGGCGGTCGACGGTGGAAAGGAGGGCCCGCACCACGTGCTCAATCCAAAAGATCGTGATGCCGTCGCCCTGGAGGTCCTTGATGACCGTTGACAGTTCGACGACTTCGGCGTCGGTGAGCCCACCGGCGATCTCGTCGAGCAGCAGGATTCGCGGACTCGTCGCCAGGGCGCGCGCGAGCTCGAGTCGTTTGCGATGGAGCAGCGCCAGCGAACCGGCCGGTCGATTGGCCAACTGCGACAGGCCCACGCGCTCGAGCGACGCGAACGCCTTCTCGTAACTCTCGACGCCGCGGACCCGAGCACCCTGCTGCGCGGCGACCAGCGCATTCTCGAAGACCGTCATGTGCTCGAACGGCTGAGGTATTTGATACGTACGCCCGATACCCATTCGACAACGTTGCGCGCTGGTCACCCGGTGAAGATCGACGCCGTCAAATCGAAGGACGCCCGCGTCCGGTTTGATATCGCCCGAGATGATGGAGAACATCGACGTCTTCCCGGCGCCGTTGGGTCCAACGACGCCGACTGACGAGCCCTCCTCCAACTGGAAGGTGATTCCTTCGGCGACGACAACCTGTCCGAAGCGTTTGGAGACACCTTCCAGCTGTAGAAGCGGCATGAACCTATTGGTTCCTAAGCGTTGGTGGGCTCGAGCGTCGCCTGCAACGGAATGTGCTTGTTGAGCGTGTTGTCAACAACCCACGGCGACCACGCGAACTTCTTGTGACCGACCAACTCGGTTGAACCGGGCTTCCACTGAATACCGACCGGCTTGATGATGCCCACGCCCTTCGCGGGGTTTGACTTCGCCGAGAAGTTGAGTGGACCACAGATGCCGTCATAGTTCACCTGCTTCAGTGCGTTCGCCACGGCCTTTCGATCGTGAGGATTCTTCACCTTCTTCAGGGCCTCGATGACAATCTCAAAGAGCGAATAGGTCGAACCCATTGACTGCACCCACTGTTGCTTGGTCACCTTCTGATAGTTGGCGGCGAACGTGCTGGCCGTCATGCCCGTCAGCGATGACTTGTAGGGAGCGTTCGGTGCGAACCAGCAGTCGGTCGCGACGTTGTTGGACAGGTCGCCGAGTGCGTATACGTCGGTCGGGAACAACATGACCTTGGCGACGGTGGCGAGCTTCGGGTTCCAGTCCTGTTGGCTGGCCTGTTTCCAGAACGTGTTGAAGTCCGGTGGCAACGGGCAGTTGATGAAGAAGTCGCACGATTTTCCACCCGATCCGGTCTTGAATGTTTGAATCATCGTCGTGTAGTCGGCCGTCAAGTCGGTGTAGGCACCGCCGTCGACGAAGGTCCACGCGGGCGCCGAGCCATTGATGGCGCCGAGCGTGGGAGGCCACGCCGCACGAAAGGCGTTGCCGTCCGAGTCGTTTGGGAACATGCCCGCGTACACGCGATTGGCGTTCGTGGTCTTCGCCACCTTGTCCCACATGGGCAAGAAGCACTCCACGAACTCCGGGACTCCAAAGAAGAACATGCTGCAGAACTCCGGCGGTGTGCCAACGGCATTGCCGGCCGGTCCAATGGAGTTGCCGGTGAAGCCACCCCACCACGCTTCCCACGGACAGACCGTCGAGAGACACGGCACGCCGGCGCCTTCGCACACGACGCTCACGGGGATCGTCGTCTCGGGCGCCGAACTCGTCACGATGAGGTCGACGCCGCTCGACTGAATCAGTTCGGTGGCGACTTGACCGGCGATCGAAGGGTCGGACTGACTGTTCTTGACAATGACTTCGATCTTGTACTTCTTCTTGCCGAGCGTGATGCCTTTGGCGAATTGGCTCGAGCCCCGGATCAAACTGAGCACAAACTTGTCCGGTCCGGCGAAGTCGGCCAGTGCACCGGTCGACGGCGTCACGTAGCCAATCTTGATGGTTCCTGACTTCGTTGCCGCGGCCGCTGCGGAGGCGTCGGCCAGGGCCGCGATGCCGCCGGCGAGAGCTGTGGCGCCCATGGCCTTCAGTCCGAGTCGGCGACCGAATTCGACGCTGCCCCAACCGGGAATGGTTCTCTCTTGCGACCCACTCACGACGGATTCTTCATTCCCCATTGTCACTCCCCCTATAGAAAACCTTGGTGTTTTTTATCACACTACGACCCGTTCGCTTCGAATTACCTTCAACATCTTTTCAGGACTTTTACCATTTACGTCTGCCATGTTCGCAATGCGGACGCATCGGTGTCAGGAATTCTCCCCTTCGCCCATCGACGACATCGCCCTCTCGTCGGCGACGGCATCAAGGTGCGATGTGAAGACGCCGTCAATCAATTCTCGACGAGCGAACAATCGACGAAAGGCGACAGTGCGCACGACGACGTCGTCGCGCACGCCCGTGATTCTCATCATTGCGTGTGCTAAGACGTCAACAGTCTTGCACCCAAACTCGGAAGGAATACCGCATGTCGCTCTTGGACACGAACAGTTGGCAATCGAAGATCTTTATTGGTGAATGGGTAAAGGGTGGCGCCGGCGACGCGCCCGTCACGGAACCGGCGACCGGTGACGTATTGGGCAAGTACGGACGGGCGTCCGTTGACGACGTCGCGGTTGCCTCCAAGCGCGCCAGTGAAGCACAGCGCGAATGGGCCGCTCTCCCCTACAGCCAACGAGCAGCCGTACTTCGAAAGGCCGGTGACCTGTTCAACCACCACGCCGAGGAGATCTCGACGTGGATCGTGCGCGAATCAGGTGGCATTGGGCCTAAGGCCGGGCTGGAAGTGCACACCGCCGCCGAGGAGTGCTTCGAGGCGGCGGCCATTGCGTCGCACCCGACGGGCGAGATCCTTCGCAGTGAAATGCCCCGGCTCAGCTTCTCGCGACGTGTGCCGGCGGGTGTCGTTGGGGTGATCGCGCCCTTCAACTTCCCTCTCATTCTCTCGATTCGCTCGGTCGCACCGGCGTTGTCGCTCGGCAACGCGGTGATCTTGAAGCCCGATCCACGTACCGCGGTGTGCGGTGGGGTCGTACTCGCACGCGTCCTCGAAGAGGCCGGCGTTCCGGCCGGCGTCTTCTCGATGTTGCCCGGAGGAGCCGACGTCGGCGAAGCGCTCGTGAAGGATCCCGTCGTTCGCATCATTGCCTTCACCGGGTCGACGGCGGCCGGTCGGGCCGTTGGCTCACTCGCGGCGCAGCACCTCAAGCGCGTGCACCTCGAGCTCGGCGGTAATTCGGCGATGATCGTTATGGATGACGCCGACCTCGAAAAGGCGGCCGTCGTGGGCGCTTTTGGCTCGTTCATGCACCAGGGTCAGATCTGCATGACGACCGGGCGCCACATCGTGGACGCCAAGGTCGCCGACGCCTACGCCGGACTGCTCGTCGAGCATGCCAACCACCTTCCCGTCGGCGATCCCAAGAGCGGCCAAGTCGCCCTGGGTCCGCTGATTGACGCCACGCAACGCGACCGCGTCCACGCCATGGTGACCGACTCGGTCGCCGCCGGCGCGACCTTGGCCGCCGGTGGGACGTTCGAAGAGCTGTTCTACCGACCAACCGTGTTGACGAACGTGCCCGTCACGTCGTCGGCCTACCACCAGGAGGTTTTCGGGCCCGTGGCACCGGTCGTGTCGTACTCGTCACTCGACGAGGCGGTCGCCATGGCGTCCGGTTCGCCCTACGGACTCTCGCTCAGCATCATTTCCGGTGACGGGCTCCGCGCCCTCGAACTCGCCAGTCGTATCCCGACCGGCGCCATTCATATCAACGATGCCACGCCGGCCGACGAAGCAACGATCCCCTTTGGCGGCGTCGGTGACAGTGGCAACGGCTCACGCATGGGCGGACTCGCGAACCTCGACGCCTACACCGAAACGCAGTGGGTCACGGCGCAGGCCGACGTTGCCTTCTATCCCTTCTAGCCTCACACGCTGGAAAGGTTGACGTAGTTGCGCGCCAAAGCGCGTGCTGCGTCGTGGGACTCAATGACTTGACGAAGTCGAGCGGTCTGCACGCCGTTCTCAAAGTCATCGGTTGGATGGGGGTGCAGCATTTGGGTCATGTAGGTGGAGAACTCCTCGGCCCGCCACACTCGGCGAAGACTGTTGTCCGAATAGGAGTTCAACAGTGTTTCGTCACCGCTCGTCAGTCGTGCGGCGAGGGCCGGTGCGAGCAGTCGCACGTCGGCGAGCGCAAGGTTCATACCCTTCGCGCCCGTCGGGGGCACGATGTGCGCCGCGTCGCCAGCGAGCAACATCCGTCCGTAGCGCATCGGGGCGATCACGACGCTACGCATACCGGTAATGCCGCGTTCGACAATATTGCCGCGCGAAATGTCCGCAGTGCGATCAGTTGCCAAACGAGTTGTCAACTCTTCCCAGATGCGATCGTCGGACCAGGCGTCGAGTGTCTCGTGGGGACGCACGCCGAGGTAGAGACGACTAAGGGTCGGCGATCGCATTGAGTAGAGCGCGAAGCCCCGTGCGTGACGACAGTAGATAAGTTCCTCGGTTGCGGGCGGCGCCTCGGCGAGAATGCCGAGCCACGAGAAGGGATAGACGCGCTCGTACCGACGCAGATAGCCGCGCGGCACCGACTCCACCGAGACGCCATGACTTCCGTCGCAACCAACGACGTAGTCGGCCGTGATCGTCATATCGCCGTCCTCGCGCGAGACGTGCACCGACGGGTGATCGCTGAGATGGCCCTCGATCGTCAGGACTTCGGCGTCAAAGAAGAGCGGCGCGTCGTACTCGCGACGTACGCTGATCAGGTCTTTCACGACTTCTTGCTGACCGTAGACGGTGATCGCACGGCCCTCGTACAGTTCGCTCAGCGCGATGCGGTGTGACACGCCTTCGAAGCGAAATTCAATGCCGTGATGGACCAGGCCTTCGGCGCGCATCCGGACACCGACACCCGATTCTTCAAGAAAGTTCGCAATACCGTATTCGAGGACACCGGCGCGCACTCGCTGCTGCACGTACTCGAGGCTTCGCCGTTCGACGACGATAGTGTCGATGCCACGTTCGTGCAGCAGGTGCCCGAGGAGGAGTCCGGCCGGGCCGGCTCCGACGATGACAACTTGCGTGCGAACAGACTCCACGAAACTCCCACCAACACGGTCACAATTCTTGGCCACTCGCAGAGTACTCGACACTTACCGGCGCTCCGCTTAGTGTGTTCGCAGAACGACATACATCGTCGCAGTGCGCCAACGTAGCGGCGATGAACTCAACGAACAAACTTGGAGGATCAGTGGCCGTAGCGGTAAGAAACACTCCACGCACCGAGATGGAGATCGTCGACGCACTCGCTCAGTTCGGCGTCGCCACGATTCACGAAGCGCAAGGTCGCACCGGACTGTTGGCGACCCGTCTTCGTCCGATCTATCGTCCGGTGCGAATTGCCGGCAACGCCTTAACGTGCGAAGTGGCGCCCGGTGACAATTGGTCGATCCACGTCGCCGTCGAGATGGCGCAGCCCGGGGACATCCTCATCGTCACGCCCACGAGCCCGTGCGACGACGGGTACTTCGGTGAACTTCTCGCCACGAGTCTCGCCGCTCACGGCGTGCGCGGACTCGTCATCGACGCCGGCGTACGTGACATCGCTGAACTGACCACGATGCACTTCCCCGTATGGTCGAAGACGGTGAGCGCGCAAGGAACGGTGAAGGAGACACCGGGCAACGTCCAGACACCGATTGTCTGCGCGGGCGCGTACGTGCGACCGGGCGACGTTCTGATTGCCGATGACGACGGCGTGGTCGTCGTGCGACGCGAGAATGCCGCCGCAGTCGTCGAAGCGTCGCGCGCCCGAGAAGTGAACGAGCAAGACAAACGTCAACGCCTCGCGAACGGTGAACTCGGACTCGACATGTACGCGATGCGCGAGAAGTTGGCGCAGCGCGGTCTCGTCTACGACGAAGGCATCGAGTCGTGAGTTCGCAGATGGCCATTCGATGTTCCGTGATTCGCGGCGGCACGTCCAAGGGGCTGTACTTCCACGCCGGCGACTTGCCGAGTGACCCGTCGACGCGCGACGCGGTACTACTCGCCGCCATGGGTTCACCCGACGAGCGAGAGATCGACGGCATGGGTGGGGGCCATCCACTCACCTCCAAAGTTGCCGTCGTTCGTTCCTCACTGCGCGACGACGCTGACGTTGACTATCTCTTCTTGCAAGTCTGGCCCGATCGCGCCGAGGTTTCGGATAATCAGAACTGCGGCAACCTCCTCGCGGGCGTAGGACCGTTCGCCATTGAAGAGGGACTCGTCGACGTACAGGGGGCGACAACCAGCGTGCGGATTTGGATGGAGAACACGCGAAGTTTGGCCGTGGCGACGGTGCAGACCCCCGATGGGCACGTGCGCTACGACGGAACCACGCACATCGACGGCGTGCCGGGCGAGCACGCACCGGTCGCGATTGAATTCCTCGACATCGCGGGATCGAGCTGTGGCTCGCTCCTTCCAACGGGCCACCCGTCCGACGAGATCAACGGCGTTCGGGTGACCTGCATCGACAACGGTATGCCCGTCGTCTGTCTCGCCGCCGACAGCGTGGGGTTGACTGGTTACGAGTTGCCGGCGGAGATCGAAGCCAATGACGAGGTCTGCACCTTCGTCGAAGCCCTCCGCCTGGCGGCCGGCCCCTTGATGAATTTGGGTGATGTCGCGTCGTCCACGGTCCCCAAGATGTGCCTGCTCGCGAAAGCGCAGCACGGTGGCGCCGTCTCGACGCGAACTTTCATCCCCAAACGGGTCCACGACGCCATCGGCGTCTTCGGCGCCGTATCGGTCGCGACGGCCTGCCTGGTGCGCGGATCAGTTGCCTACGACGTCGCGGGTGCCGACGTGAGCGACCGTGAGGTACTAGACATCGAACATCCGAGCGGCCACTTCTCGGTCACGCTGGACGTCACGAGCGATGGCGACACCGTCGACGTTCATCATGCCGCCCTCATGCGAACGGCGCGACTCCTCATGCGCGGCGATGTCTTCATACCGTCGTCGGTCTGGTCGCACCAGTGATCATCGACTGTCACGGCCATTACACGACCGCGCCAGCGTCACATAATCTCTGGCGTGAAGCCCAGGTCGCCGCGTTCGACGCGAACGTCGCCGCACCAACCTATCCAACGATCTCCGACGACGAGATCGCCGAGAGTATTGAGGGCAATCAACTGCGCATTCTCCACGAGCGCGGGGCCGACATGACACTCTTCTCACCTCGCGCCTCGGCCATGGAACAACACGTCGGTGATGAAGGGGTCAGCATGGCGTGGTCGACCGCGTGTAATGACCTCATTAAACGGGTGGTGGACCTCTACCCCACCGCGTTCGCCGGCGTCTGTCAACTGCCACAGTCACCCGGTTCCTCGCTGGACGGGTCGCGGCGCGAACTCGAACGGTGCGTCGACGAACTCGGTTTCGTCGGGTGCAATCTCAACCCCGATCCGAGCGGAGGACGGTGGACCGGCGCGCCACTCACCGATCGGTTCTGGTATCCGATCTACGAAACAATGGTCGAACTCGACGTACCGGCCATGATTCACGTATCGAGTAGTTGCAACCCGAACTTTCACGCTACCGGTGCCCACTACATCAACGCCGACACGACCGCCTTCATGCAGCTCATCGAGGGAGATCTCTTCACCGACTTTCCGACGCTGCGTTTCGTTATCCCCCACGGCGGGGGCGCGGTGCCGTATCACTGGGGGCGCTACCGCGGGCTGGCCGACATGCTGGGCAAGCCCTCCCTCTCGACGCACGTCATGAACAACGTGTATTTCGATACTTGCGTGTATCACCAATCCGGTATCGATCTTCTCTTCAACGTGATCGAGCAGAAGAACATCCTCTTCGGCTCGGAGATGCTCGGGGCCGTGCGCGGCATCGATCCCGAGACGGGACACTTCTTTGACGACACCAAACGGTACGTTGACGACCTCGACCTCACACCGGGCGACCGTGAACAGATCTTCGAGGGCAACGTTCGAGGCGTCTATCCGAGACTGGACGCGCAGTTGACGAAGGCGGGCGCGTGAGCACCTTTACCATGGACGCCGACTGGTTGGTCTTCGACGAGCATCCGTCGCGCCCGACCTTCGTGGTTCCCCAGGGCTCGGTCGACGCCCACTGTCACGTTTTCGGTCCGGGCGACGTCTTTCCCTTCGCACCGGAGCGCAAATACACGCCCTGTGACGCGAGTAAGGATCAACTCTTCGCTCTCCGTGACCTATTGGGATTCGAACGAAACGTCATCGTGCAAGCGACCTGCCACGGGGCTGACAATCGGGCCATGCTCGACGCGCTGATGTCGTCCGGTGATCGCAGTCGCGGCGTCGCTACCGTGCGCAGCGACGTCACGGAGAGTGAGTTGGCCGCACTGCACGAGGCCGGCGTTCGCGGCGTGCGCTTCAATTACGTGCGCCGACTCGTCGATCCCGAACCGGACGCGTACTACCACGCCATTGTCGACAAAATCGCCCCCTTCGGCTGGCACGTCGTGATCTACTTCGAAGCGAGTGACCTCGAAGAGCGTTGGAACTTCTTTACGTCCCTCGCCACCGACGTGGTGGTCGATCACATGGGACGTCCCGACGTCACGAAGTCGGTCGACGGTCCGGAGTTCGCACGCTTCGTGCGACTCATGGACGAACACGAGAACTTCTGGACGAAGGTGACCTGTCCCGAGCGCCTGAGTGTCAGTGGGCCGCCGAACTTTGACGACGTCGTGCCGTTCGCCCGTCGCGTCGTGGAGTTGTTCCCCGACCGCGTTCTCTGGGGAACCGATTGGCCCCACCCGAATCTGCACGACTACATGCCCGACGACGGCTCGCTGGTGAACTTCATCCCGAGAATTGCCACGAGCGAGGAGAGCCGTCGTAAACTTCTGGTCGATAATCCGATGCGTCTGTATTGGAGCAACCATGAGTGATCACGAAGAGTTCGACGACATCCCCGGCACGACGGTGTTTACGACGCAACGTTCCCGTCAGGGTTTTCACCTCAACCAGTTCTGTATGAGCCTCATGAAGGAAGAGAACCGCGCGAGGTTCCGCCAGAACGAGCGGGTCTACCTCGACGAGTGGCCCATGACCGAAGCGCAGAAGCTGGCCGTGCTCGCGCGCGACTACAACGCGGCGATTGCCGAGGGGGGCAACATCTACTTCCTCGCCAAAATTTTCGCCACCGACGGCAAGAGCTTCCAGGAGGCGGCGGCGTCCATGACCGGCATGTCGAAGGACGAGTACGCCGCCATGATGCTGTCCGGTGGTCGCTCCCCCGAAGGACAACGGTCGATCAAGGAAGGCAACTAGCCGTGGCCCGGATCACCGCCGGCGTGGCGACGAGTCACGTGCCGGCCATCGGTGCTGCGCTCGACCTCGGCAAGAGCGACACCGACTACTGGAAGCCCGTCTTTGACGGCTACGAGTACTCGAAGAAGTGGATCGCGGACGCCACGCCCGACGTCGTCGTGCTCATCTATAACGACCACGCCTCGGCCTTCTCGCTCGCGGTCTTACCGACGTTCGCCATCGGGTGCGCCGACTCCTACGAGATCGCCGACGAGGGATTTGGTCCCCGACCGGTGCCCGCCGTCAAGGGTCACGCTGAGTTAGCGTGCCACATCGCCGAGTCACTCATCCTCGACGAGTTCGACATGACGTTGATCAATGAGATGACCGTCGACCACGGTCTGACGGTCCCGCTGTCGCTCATGTTCGGCCAACCCGACGCGTGGCCGGTGAAGGTCGTGCCGATAGCCGTCAACGTCGTCGAGTATCCCCAACCGACGGGCAATCGCTGCTTCGAACTCGGTAAGGCCATACGTCGCGCCGTGGAGAGTTACTCGCCAGACCTCGACGTCCAGGTCTGGGGCACGGGCGGGATGAGTCACCAGCTCCAGGGCCCACGCGCGGGGTTCATCAACTCAGAGTTCGATCACGCCTTCTTCGACCAGTTGGTGAACGACCCCGACACCCTGAAGAAAGTGGGGCACCTCGAGTACCTGCGCGAGTCCGGCTCTGAGGGTATCGAGATGATCATGTGGCTCATCATGCGTGGTGCGCTGGGCAAGAAGGTGCGAGAGGACTACCGCTTTTACCACGTGCCCGCATCCAACACGGCCGTCGGACACTTGATCCTGAAGCCCACCGAGTAGCCACGAAAGGATCACATGCGCGTTGCCCTCGCCGGCGCCGGAGCCTTCGGCATCAAACATCTCGACGCACTCCAGCGAATTAACGGCGTCGAGATCGCCGCCGTCGTGAGTCGACGTCTCGACCAGGCTCGCGACGTCGCCGAGAAGTACGGAGCGTCGATCGCCACGACCGATCTAGATGAAGTGCTGCGCTCCCCCCACGTCGACGCCGTCATTCTCGCCACGCCCACCCAACTCCACGCGGAGCAGTCGGTCGCCACGATGCGAGCCGGCAAACACGTCCAGGTCGAGATCCCGCTCGCCGACAGTTGGCAGGACGCGCAGACCGTCGACATGGTGCAGCGCGAAACGGGCCTGGTCGCCATGGTGGGCCACACCCGACGCTTCAACCCTTCACATCAGTGGGTTCACCGAAAGATCCTGGCCGGCGATCTCTCGATACTGCAGATGGATGTGCAGACCTACTTCTTTCGCCGCTCCAACACGAACGCGCTCGGCCAACCCCGCAGTTGGACCGACAACCTTTTGTGGCATCACGCCGCTCACACCGTTGATCTCTTCGCGTACCAGTGTGGCGAGCGAATCCTCACGGCCAACGTCCTCGCCGGACCGGTCAGTGACGACCTCGGCATCCCGATGGACATGTCGATTCAGTTGAAGAGCGAATCCGGCAAACTCTGCACGCTGTCGCTCAGTTTCAATAACGTAGGGCCGCTCGGGACATTCTTCCGCTACATCGGTGACAACGGTACCTACGTCGCGCGCTACGACGATCTGGTCACCGGCAACGACAATGTGGTCGACGTGTCCAACGTGGACGTTTCGATGGACGGCATTGAGTTGCAAGACCGTGAATTCGTCGCCGCCATCACCGAAGGACGCGAACCCAACAGCTCGGTGCACCAAGTGCTCGACTGCTACCGAGTGCTCGGTCAACTTGACGATCAACTTCGCCCCTAGATGTCATTCGTCGCCCCACGCAACTTGAAGATTGAGGCCTCGGCCGAGCAGGGCCAGCGCTACGAGCCGGCCGTGGGCTTCGTGATCACGGGCGTGATGGCTGCGGGCAAGTCGACCGTGGCGCGCAAGATCGCGGCGACTCTCGCCTCGACTGGCGAGCCCGCCTTCTTCGTCCATCCGGCTGAGGCCAGTCATGGCGACCT
>Ga0208586_1000680_pt1 | contig 11940 bp, 2 predicted proteins | sample NGESurshal072012_6_FD_184471 | JGI IMG/M metagenome (GOLD analysis project Ga0208586, IMG submission 184471) | Arctic peat soil microbial communities from Barrow, Alaska - NGEE Surface sample 53-3 shallow-072012 (SPAdes) | ecosystem: Environmental > Terrestrial > Soil > Wetlands > Peat ... | reverse complement strand
GGCTCTGACTGGTTGGGACCCAGACCACGGCAACGGCAGCGTGGAATGGATTGTGGTCGCAGGACTACTGGCAGCCGCAATCGTGATGGGCCTTCTGGCGCGCCGCGATTGGATGCTCCTGGCCCCGGTTCCCGGGCCAGTGGCAGCAATACCAGGCGGAAGGGGCGGGCGTCATGGCCGTCTCGGATGAGGACCTGGCCCGGGCGAAGAACCTCAGCGTGCAGCAGATCAGGTTGCTGCGGGACAGCCGGGGCACGACCAACCAGACCCTCGAGGCGGTGCCTGACGCTGTGCTTCGCCAAGCGCTCCACCGCTTGGCCTACCCCGATCGCCCGGCCCTGCGGACGGAGTTCCGGTTCCGGCAGGCCACCGGAGATGGGGGCGCCGGGCCGCCCCCGCAGCAGGCCACGGAGACGGCAGTCACCGAACTGTACGTCGCCGCGGTAGCCGGCGCGCCCGGCCAGACGGCAGGAGTGCCGACGGGTTCCGCGGGAGCGGCGCCGGGCGGCGCGGCGGCAGAGGCAGGTCTCACTGTGGCGGCCTGGGAGTGGCTTGGCCCGGGAAATATTGGGGGCCGGATCAGAGGCATCGTTGTCGACCCGGGCGATCCCGACCAGATATGGGCCGCCAGCGTCGGAGGCGGCGTATGGCACACCCAAGACGGCGGTGCCACCTGGATGACGGTCGATGACTTTCTCGGCAACCTCGCCTGCGCGTGCCTGGCCATGGATCCAGCTGACCCGCTGAAGATCTACGCGGGGACCGGCGAAGGCTTCGGGAATGTCGATGCCATCCCCGGAAGTGGAATCTTCGCGACGTCCGACGGTGTGACCTGGGCGGTCCTTCCGGCCACTCAGACCCCGGACTTCAGGTTCGTCAACCGCATCGCAGTGGCGCCGTCGGGGGTGATGCTAGCCGCCACCAACGGCGGCCTGTTCCGCAGCGCCGACGCCCACCGCGCCGACTGGACGCGGGTTCTCGGTGGTCGTATCGCCGACGTGAAGTTCGATCCGCGGGACAACGGGCTTGCGGTAGCGGGCGGAGGCGGAGGCGCGGGACCAGGAGGCGGGGTGTGGTTCACGACGGACGGCGGGCTTACCTGGACCGCTGCCGGTCATGGGACAGCCTGGGTCGGCCGGGTGGAGCTCGCCTATGCGGCCAAGAGCCCTGACATCGTGTATGCCTCGGTGCAGATGACCTCCGGCGCCATCTGGCGCTCGGCCGACGGTGGCGCCAGCTACCAACCCAAAGGGACCCGCGCGCTGGACGGCAGCGCCGCGCCGTACCTGGGCGATCAGGGCTGGTACGGCAACGCGATCTGGGCCGGCGACCCCACCGATGAGAACCTCCTGATCGCCGGCGGAATCAACCTGTGGCGCAGCACCGACGGTGGTGACACGCTGGCCGAGATCAGCACCTGGTGGGCTCACCCGCCGTCCCCGCACGCCGACCAGCACGCCATTGTCGCCCACCCGTCGTACGACGGCGCCAGCAACCGGATGGTGTTCTTCGGAAGCGACGGCGGGATCTGCGCCACGCGGGATCTTCAGGCGGTCGGCCGGGAAGCTCAGCCGCCCTACCAGGACGGGTGGACGGGACTGGACAACTCCTTCGGGGTCACGCAGTTCTACGCAGGCGCGGGCAACACTGGCAGTGGGAAGGTCATCGGCGGTGCACAGGACAATGGCACACTCTGCTTCGATCCCGGTCAGGGTGCGCAGAAGTGGGCGACGATCTTCGGGGGAGACGGCGGCTGGTGCGCGTCGGACCCCACGGATCCCAGCGTGTTCTTTGGTGAGTATGTCTTCCTGAACATTCACCGTAATACCGACGGTGGCGCGACCCAAGACGAGCAGGGCGATCGGTACATCAGTGGCCAGTTCTTCAACCAAACCACACAGAAATGGGACTGGAAGCCAGTTCCTTTCCGCATTCCGGACGCCATGCCCCCAGCGGCCGGCCAGCCGGCGAAGGCGCTATTTGTCGCGCCGTTCGTGCTGGATCCCAATGCGCCAGACCGGATCCTGGCGGGCGGAATGTCGCTGTGGCGGACGAACGACGCTAAGACGCCCAATACCCCCAGCTCAGGGCCGAGCTGGCAAACAATCAAGGATCCGATCGGGATGCCTGGCACCGGCGGGACTGAGATCAGTGCGCTGGCCGTCGCCGCGGGTGACCCTGGCACGATATGGGTGGGCTACGCCAACGGGGCCGTCTTCCGAACCACTGACGGCACCGCCGTATCCCCCACCTGGCTGCCAGTCCAAGCGGCCTCGTTCCCGCCCCAGCGGTACTGCACGCGCATCACGATCGACGCGGCGCGCAAGGACGTCGTCTACGTAGCCTTCGGCGGATATGCACGCGGCAACCTCTGGGCAACCCAGGACAGCGGGACGACGTGGAACGATCTGTCGGCCACCTTGCCGACCGCGCCGGTGCGGGCGCTGACCGCGCATCCCCGGCACGCCGAGTTTGTCTATGCAGGCACCGAGGTCGGCCTGTTCGCCAGTGAGGATTCCGGCGTGACCTGGTCGCCCGCGAACGAAGGGCCGACAAACTGCTCGGTCGACGACCTGTTCTGGATGGGCGAGACGCTCGTCTCCGTCACGCACGGCCGGGGGATGTATCGCATCGACTTGTCCAGTTCCTAGCTCTGTACCGCCGGGTGCACACCGCGCTTTTGCCAGTTCCACACGGGGGCGAGCGATGGCTCATTGTGCAGCACCCGGACGATCGTCCGCAGTTGGGCCTCGTCCAGCCCTCCTTTGGTAACATCGGCCAAATGTTTCTGCCACGGCGATCCGGCACTAGCGTGCGTCCGGGATCTTGCGGCAATCGTGCATTGAAACCAGGGCGAAGGCCTGGCGTAAAGGACCGTCCCAGGCTGCTGGAAGGTTCGTCGAAGCTGGGGCCGCTCCCGTTCACGCTCCTCGCCAGGGATTAACGCGACGACGCACACCAGCACGGCCAATCCGGCGATGACCACGGCTGCCGGTCAATGACTGGATAATCATCGCTTCAGGGGGTTCCGGAAGTGCGAGTCCAGCAAGCACCGGGCTGCCTGATTAGAGTGGTTTTCGAGGTTGAAAGCCGGGAGAATAGGCCGGGCCGATGAATCTCCTGGGCAAACGTCGCTCATGCGATTAGACTGCGGAACGCGTCCACCCTCTGCTTGGCGTGGACTGGCTTGGACCGGGGGGGTCACATGCCGGTGGCACGACGAAGTGTCAGCCGCCTCGGAGCCCATGCGGTGGCCGAGGCCTTTGGCCAGCCCCGGGCCGGCGACCCGGCCCATGACGCCGAATGCCAGAGGCTGCTGGCGCAGCTGCGCAAGCAGTGCCCGGAACTCGTCGCGGCTCAGCCCCTGCCGCCAGGACAGGTCGGCGCGCCGCTGCCGGTGAGCGGCGCCGACCTGCCCGCCCTCGCCCGCGCGGCCATCCGGGCCGCCAGCGGGCTGCCCCCCGCGCCGCCGACCGGAGTTCCCCCGGTCGGCGGCGTCACCTGGGTGGAGGGCGATCGCGAGCTGTACGTGGCGGTCGAGCAGGTCGGCGTCAAGCTGGCGCCGGGTGCCATCGCGGTGATGATCCCGGTCCGCTGTGACCAGGCTGGCGCGACCGAGGTCGACGTCAGCTTCGCGATCGGGCTGCCGGACCGGCCGCTGGGCCTGGTCGCGGCGACCGAGGACCGGCCGCGCGGGCCCGACGCCGTCGTCGACGTCTGGGGTGACGCGCTCATCGCGCTAGCGTGGCAGTGCCTGCTCGACGTCGCATCCGGCGTCAGCGCCGCGAGCGGGTCAGACACCGCCGGGACGCCGTTAATCGCATCGTCCCTGCACAGCGACGGGAAGACGCTGTCGGTTACGCCGCAGGCCCGGTTCGCCTTCGACGCCAGCAGTCTGAGTCCGCCATGAGCCTCGGCGCGGCCGACCTGGGCAGCCTCGCGGACCTGGCGGCGGGACTCGGGCTGCTCGATCCTCAGGGCCAGCCGGACGGAAGCTGGTTCTCGGAGCCGGCGAGCCGGCTGAAATCCTGCATCTCCAATCCTGCTCAGCGTGCCGGGCTGCTGCGGTTCGTCGATGAGGTGATCGGCGGCGACGACGCCACGACCGACGACCGCGGGCGCACCTGGCTGCCCCTGGTCCAGCACGACAAGCCCCAGGTGACGGTCTCCGTAGTGGTCGATGCGGCGCCGGAGGGCTGGGTCGTCATCGGCGTGGGTGCGACGCTCGCCACGGCAGACGGCAGCACGCCCGCCGCCGGCCTGCGCGTCCACATCCCCGTCGTCGCGATCACGAAGGATGGCCACAGCCGTCCGGATGGTCCGCTGCTGCCGGGGACGCCTGACGGGCTCGTCGAGATCTCGGTGCAGCTGACGTTCGCGACGCCGGCGCCCGGCGAGGCCGGCCTGCAGGGCGTGAACCTCACCGCCGTCGTACCGACCGCCGCTGGGCCGGGCGCAGGGATCAGCCTGACGCTGCACGGGCTGCAGCTCCCCGGAGCGGGCGCGCCGCAGGACCTTACGCTCGACCTCAGCCACCCCGACCAGCTCGCCACCAGCGCCCGTGACCTGCTGCTGGATCTGGCCCGGCGGGAAGCGGCGAATACCGGCCCTGTGGCCGGCCTGGCCGCGATGCTCGGGCTGACCGGCGCCGTGCCACCGCTGCCCTTTGACCAGTTCAGCCCGCACGCGATCGCCGCCTGGCTGGAGGGAGTGGTCGCCAGCGACACGGCCCGCGGGGCCTTCCTCGCCGGCCTGACCGAGCTGCTGGGAACCGGGGCCGTCGACGCGGTGACCGGGGAGGTCACGCTCACGCTCGGTGTCGCCGAAGTGAGCCTGGGGCTCCGCAGCGCGCCCGGCGCGACCGGGCACCCGGCCGTATCCCTGGTCGCGGAGCTCACCGTGGCGGCAGCCGATGCTGACCTGCACGCCGACGTCGAGCTGGCCCGGCTCGACCTCGGGACCGGCAGCGTGCTGGCCTTGCCCATGCTGGAAGTCGCAGCCAGAGCCGGCCAGCGGGGTGCGGCCGGCATGCCGCTCATCGCGACCGGCGACGTTACCGTCGCGGGGGTACGCATCGGCTTCGCCCTGGATCAGGGGCGCCACCCGGCGTTCGTCCTTGCCGCCGACACCGTGCAGATCCTCGGCCATCAGTACGCCACCCTGGACCTGTCGACCCCGGACGCGATCGCCGCGACCGTCACCCAGGCGCTGGACGGTGTGCTCGCCGACATGCTGAGCCGCCTGGCCGGAACTCTCGGCGACGCGGTCGGGCTGCTGATCGGCGTGCGGGCCCCGCCGTCCGCGCCGGCGCTCGCCACCCTGGACCTGGCCGGATTCTTCCGCGACCCGCTTGGCGCGCTGGCGACGTACTGGAAAGGCCTCATCGCGTCCCCGGCCGGGATGACGGACGTGCTCGGCCTGCTCCGCGACCTGCTCGCCGACGCCACGGCGAGCGGGACCGCGATCGCCGGCACCGGCACCGCCGCCGATCCGTGGATCGTTCCTGTCGTGGGGCCGCTGAACCTCCTCGCCTGGCGTCCGGACGGCGCAGCGGAACGGCTCATCACAGCTCTGTCGGCCGGCTACACCGTCGCGACGCTGGGACAGGGCTGCACCAAGGTCGGGACGAGCTTCACCGTCACCCTGGCCGACCTGGACCTTGCGGCGGGGCACGCGAGCCTGCTGCCTGGCGCGCGGGCGGCGCTGACGCTGACCGCGAGCGACGGTGGACCGATCGCGCTGGACCTCGGGGGCGTGCTGCTCGAAGCGACGAGCATCGGGCTCCAGGTCGCGTGGGCCGCCGGCGGAGGACCCGAAGCCGGCCTGCAGGCCGGCTTCGCCGCGCCCGGCCTCGCGCTGGACGTCGACGGGACGTTGGTCCCGCTGCCGGTGCCGCAGGTCGCCTCCAACGGAACGGTGACGATGCCCCTGGAGGCCTGGGCCTCGCTCGAGACCGCACTGTCCCTGCTGGCCGCGCGCTCACCGGCCTGGTGGCTGGCGAGCGTGGTCGAGCTGATGGGCTGGGGACCGGCCGCGACCGGCCCGCATCTGGCCCTGGCTGACCTGGTGGCCGACCCCGAGACTGCGCTGCTGGGGTGGGCGCGCGGCCTGGCCGCCCCGGTCGGCGGCGCCACGCCGCACGCCATGGTGGCGCTGCTGGCCCGGTTCGCCGGCGGGCTGCGCGGTGACTACGGGGCATATGCAGGCTCAGGCACGCCGGCCGACCCGTTCGTCGTCCCCCTCACCGGGACCGATCCGCTGGCGGCGCCCGCCCTGACCCTGTGGTGGGCGCCGTACGGGCCCTGGCCGGTGCCGGTCAGCAGCGCACCCGGCGCGCTGCAGTCCTGGCGCCCCGGTCAGCCAGGGCTGTCCCCGATCGCCCTGGGCGCCGCGCTCGCCAGCGAGGCGGCGGCCGATCCCGGTCTCGCCGACCTGCTCGCCGGGCGTCCCGACCAGACCGCGGGGCTGGCCGCGCTGGCCGCTCGGCTGACCGGCAGTGACGGCCTGGTCGTCCCGCCGGCGACCGCACCCGCCGGCATCACCGTCACGACCGTGCCGACGAGCGCGGCCGGGCTCGCCGACGAGCTCGACCTTGAGACGCTGTTCCCGGGGATCACCCCGGCTCTCGTGGTCCACGCCGGCGTCAGCGACCCGTCGGCGGGCGCCCAGCCGCCCGCCGCGGACAGCAGCCAGCTGGTCGACGCAAGCGCCGCAGGCGTCGCGCCGGACACGATCGCCCTGCCGGCGTTCGCCGCGGGCACATGGTGGGTGCGGCTCGGCACACGGGATGCGTGCCGACTCGCCAGTGGTGACGTGGATGGTGTCGCGGGCCAGGCGGCCCGCCTGAGCCGTATCGTCACTGCGGCGGCGGCCGCGGCAGGCGCGGGCGATGTCGTCGTGATCGGCTGGGGCGGCGCTGGGCACGCTGTCCTGCGCACCGCGGCCGATGTCCCCGGGGTCACGCATGCCGTGCTGGCCGGCACGCCGCTGACCGCGGTCACCGCGAACATTATCGACACCAACCCGGCCGCCGACACGCTGCGCCTGCTCGCCGCCGTACTTCCGCCGCTGCCCGATCCGAATGCACCGCCCGATCCGGACACCGAGCCGGACGACGCTGACCTGGCGGCCGGGCGCAGCATCGTCAGCGGCCTGCTGGGCCTGTCCGAGCTGGCCGATCCGGTCGGCGAGCTCGGCCTGCCACCGAGCACCGGCACCAGCCTCCCGGCCGGCATCGGCCGGGCCGGGCTGGCCGTCGATGCGGTGTACGGCGTGCTCGGCGACGACGACGTCGCGCGCGCGGTGACCGCCGTGCTCGCCGCCGGGCTGGCGGCACGCGCCCGGCACCGCACCGGCGGCCGCGGAGCTCCCAGCGAGCTGCGGATCGGGATGCGCGTCCCCCTGCCGACGGCCCCGGCCGGGCCCCAGGTCATTGCCAGCGGCCGGGTCGACCTCGACCTGCTCGCGCTGACCAGCGGGACCTCGCCGCAGCTGCAGGCCCGGCCGCGGCTGCGCGCGCGCCTGGGCATCGGGGCGGCGCAGGGCTGGCTCGTCGGCGGCCCGGGCGCCGACCGGTCCCAGGCCACCGTGCGCGAGACCGAGCTGCGCCGGGCCGAGATCGTGCTGGACGTGCCCCTGTTCGCGGGTGCGGCGACCGATGACGCGGCCGCCGTCGTCCTGCACGAGGCGCGGGTCAACCAGGTACGGCGGACCCGCTGGACGATCGCGCCCGACGCGGCCAGCGCGATCGCCGCGGACGCCGCCGGAGCGGCCGAGGTGGCGGCAGCAACGGCCGGCAGCAGCATGACGACGACACTGCTGCCAGAGGCCCGCATCGCCCTCAGCCGGCTCGCCGAGCGACTGGCCGACCCGGCTTCCGGGACCATCGCCGGCTGGCTTGCCGACCTGTTCCGTGCCGCCCGGCTGATCGACGACTCCGGCGGCTTCGTCGCCGAATCAGTGGAACGGCTCATCGGCGACCCACTCGCTCACCTGCGTGACCTGCGCTCGGACCCGGCGGCGCTCAGCGCACTCGCCCGTGCTGCCGAACGGTTCAGCTCGGCCGCGCCAGCACCCGGCACCGGCACGGCCGCGGCTCTCGCCTGGGGACCGGTCACGCTGACCCTGGACCTGGGCGCCGGCACAGCCGGCCTCGCCGTGGCCGAGACGGCCGGCCGGGGCGCCGTGACCTGGAGCCTGGCCGCCGCGCTCGGCCCGTCCGGTCCCAGCCTGACCGCCGGGCTGGGTGCCGCCGCGCCGGCCTCGGGTCCGGCGGGCGGCCTGCGGCTGGAGCTCAGCGCGCCCGACGTGCGGGCCGACCTGGTCTGGACCGGCGGCGCGGCGGCGGATCGCCTCGCGCTCTGGCCTGCCCCGGACCCCGGGGCGATCGGCCGCGCGGTCGCGCGGCTCATCCCGGCCGAGGTCGCCCGCGCCGGGCTGGCCGCCGTACGGGAACTGGACGCGACCGCCCAGCCGATCGTAGACGCCGTTCTGGACGCCTTCGGCCTGCTCACCGCCGACACCGGGTCCGGCCGTACGGTACGGCTGCCCGCTGCGCTGCTCGCCGACCCCGCGGGGTTCTTCCGGCATCCGGGCGTGCTCGGCGCTTCCGGCGGAGGCGTGGACGCCGCGCGGATGATCGCACTGCTCGACGCCCTCCGGCCGCTGCTGGGCATCAGTGGCGGACCGGGTCAGTGGCAGCTGGCCACCGGCGTCACCGTCACGACGGCCGCGGCCGGCTCCGCGGTCCGGCTCGGCCTGCAGCTCGACTCGACCGCGTTCGGCCCGCCTCCGGCCGCCACCGACCGCCTGACCGCAAGCCTCGACGTCGCGCTGCTGCTCGGCGCGGGCACACCGGGGGTGGACGTCGACATCGCGCTCGGCACGCCCGGCGCTGCGCCCGGGCGCAGCGCGGCGCACCTGGAACTGGCGACCGGCGCGCCGGTCCGGCTCTACCTGCGGCCGGCGACCGGGGCCGATATCCCGTTGCTCCCGGCCGGAACAGGCCTGGCCGGCCTGGCCGCCACCGCCGTGACCAAGGCGCTGCCGCTCGTGCTCGACCAGCTGGCCGGGATGACCGGCGCTGGCCTGGCCGCCACCGTCGCTGGCATCGTCGCGGCGCTGGGCGACGCGCTCGCGGTGCGCTCGGGCGGGAAGTTCGACCCCGACGCGCTGTCACGATGGGGAGCAGACCCGCTCGGCTCGCTCGGCCGGGCCTGGCCGGCGGCCGCCGCAGCCGGACTCGGCCAGCTCGCGACCGCGCTCGCGCCGCTGTTCGCCGGGCTGCCCGGCGGGGTGACGGTCGCTCACGACGGCACCGGTATCACCGTCTCCGTGGCCGGCGTGACCGTCAGCCTGCAGGCCCCGCTGGTCCTCGACGTCACCCTCACCAGGCCCGGAATCCCGGTGATCGGCGACGTCACGGCCCACCTGCGGGCGGACGCTACCGGGCCCCTGGAGATCACCGCCGTGCTCGGGCCGCTCGGCCTGACGGTGGGCGGCGTTGCGGTGGCACCATTCCTCGGCCTCTACGCCGGTGCCTCCCCCGGCGGCGGCCGGCGGATCGAACTCGGCCTGAGCCTTGGCAGCGGAACGGCTCTCGTCGCGCGCTGCCTGCTCGGGGTGGCACCGACGTTCGCGCTGCTCGCCCGCACCGGCAGCACCGACTCGGCGGACCCCGCCGCGATCGCGGCGGCGACGCTGGAGGCCATTCTCGACTCCACCGCGGCCGTGCTGATCGCGCTGCCCGACGTGGCCGCGCTGCTCAACCGGCACCTCGGCAACGACACCAGCAGGCCTGCGATCCGCACCCTGCTCGAAGGCTCGGTGCTGTCGGCCGACGGGACAACCGCGGCGACCGGGCTCGCCGACCCGGCGCAGCTGCTGCCGCGTGCGCTGACCCTCGCCAAGGCGCTGGCCGCGGCCCAGCCGTCGATCACCGTGGGCGGCCTCACCATCGCGCTGCAGGCCGCGAGCGGCCGCTACGGCGTGCGCCTGGACCTGGCCGAGCCGCTGCCGCTGCTCAGCGGGACGCCGAGCATCCGGCTCGAAGTCGACGACAGCTGGATCGACACCAGCCACGGCCCCACCCCGGAGGGCCTGACGCTCTGGCTGCTCGCCGACGACCCGGCGCCGCCGCTGCACCTCGCACTGTCGCCGGGGCTGACGATCGGCGGCATCGGCATCCGCATCGGCGGGGACCAGGCGCCGCTGCTCGACACCGGCCTGCGCATCGATTCCGTGGCCGTGCATGGTTACCTCGACGTCGAACCCGGTGCGCTGTCGGGCGGCGGCCAGCTGGAGCTGGCCGGCCTGGCCCTCGGGGTCGGCGGGGCGAGCGGCGGCAATCCGGTCGCGCACGGCCTGCTGGCCGACACCGGGTCGGGCAACCAGAAGCTCGCGCCGAGTTTCAGCCCGGCGATCGCGGTCCAGCGGCACGCCTCCGATCCCGTTCTCGTCTCGTTCCGCGCCGGGCCCGGCGACGGGCCGTGGTGGCTGCTGATCCAGCGCAGCTTCGGCCCGGTCTACGTCGAGCAGGTCGGGCTCGCGGTCACCCTGGCCGAGGGCCAGATCCGGCAGATGGGCATCCTGCTCGACGGGCAGGTGAGCATCCTCGGCCTGACCGCGGCCGTCGACGGCCTGCAGGTGTCGTTCGTCCTCGGCGCCGGGTCGGCCTTCGCCGGCACATCGTGGCAGGTGGACCTGGCCGGCCTCGCGATCAGCGCCGACACCGCCGGGCTGTCGCTGGAAGGCGGGCTGCGGAAGTTCGAGGATTCCACCGGCGTCCAGTACGTCGGGATGCTGCTGGGCCGGTTTGCGGTCTACGGCATCTCGGTCTACGGCGGTTACGGCCGCACCGCCGACGCCCAGGGCACGTATGCCTCCTTCTTCGCGTTCGGCGCGATCAACGGCCCGATCGGCGGTGTGCCGGCGTTCTTCGTCACCGGCATCGGGGGCGGCCTCGGCATCAACCGGCTGCTGATCGTGCCCACTGACCTGTCAAAGTTCGGGGACTACCCGCTCATCAAGGCGCTCGATCCGGCCGCGCAGCCGAGCCCCGACCCGATGCAGGACCTGACGCGCGTCGCCGGCTACTTCCCGCCCCAGCGCGGCGCGTTCTGGTTCGCCGCCGGGGTGTCGTTCACATCCTTCGCGCTCGTGGACGGCGTTGCGGTCCTGGCGGTACAGATCGGCGACGGCCTGGAGATCGACCTGCTGGGCCTGGCCCGGATGGCGCTGCCGCGGCCGCAGTTCGCCATCGTGTCCATCGAAGTCGCCCTGGTGGTGCGCTTCTCCACCCGCGATGGCATCCTCTGGGTGCAGGCGCAGCTCACCGACAACTCCTGGCTCCTGTATCCGGACGTGCGGCTCACCGGCGGCTTCGCCTACGTCATCTGGTTCGGCGGCGCGCTCCGCGGCGAGTTCGTCTTCACGCTCGGCGGCTACCATCCTGACTTCCACCGCGACGGCTACCCGCAGGTGCCCCGGCTGGGCTTCCAGTGGCAGTGGGAGATCTTCACGATCAAGGGCGGCGCGTACTTCGCGCTGACGTCCGATGCGGTGATGGCCGGCGGCTCGATCGAGGCGTCGGCCGACTTCGACGTGGCGTCGGTGAGCGCGACGCTGTCCGCCGACGGGATCGTTTACTTCGACCCGTTCCACTTCTGCGTGGTGGTGTCGGCCACCGTGACCGGTTCCATCGACCTGTGGATCTTCTCCGGATCGGTATCGGTCACCGCCACCATCACCGTCGAGGGCCCGCAGTTCCACGGCACCGCCTCCGTCGACCTCGGCCCGACCAGCGTCACGGTCGAGTTCGGCGACCCCGGCCAGGAGGCCTGGCGGCTGCTGGGCTGGCTGGAGTTCGTGCAGAAGTACCTGGAGCTCGGCGCCGGCGGCGCGGCCCGAGCACTGGCCAGCGTCGCGGGACGCGGCAGCCAG